>Ga0247760_1000407_pt1 | contig 47533 bp, 49 predicted proteins | sample UWRJL171409R4_FD_179936 | JGI IMG/M metagenome (GOLD analysis project Ga0247760, IMG submission 179936) | Plant litter microbial communities from Arlington Agricultural Research Station in Wisconsin, United States - UWRJ-L171-409R-4 | ecosystem: Environmental > Terrestrial > Plant litter >...
CCACCACCTCCCTAACTGCCCTCGCCCGCGCTGGGCACTGGCCCCACGTCCGCACCGTCGGGAAGCAATTCCCTCCATGGCCCTTGCCGTCACCCTCCGCACCCCTCCCAATCTGGGGCTTGCAGCACCTTCTTCATCCGGAGTTGCCGCTCCCAAAGGAGATGAGGGAGGAATTTGTCAAGGTCTATTTTGACAAGGGGTTGTTGGAGTGTTGTGAGGCGTTGGTGGGGATGGCCGGGGGGGAGAGGGCTCGGGGGGAGAAGGAAACGGGGGAGAAGCGGGAGAGGGGGGAGTTGGTGATGGAGTTGTTTAATTTGCTGGTTACGCCTAAGGGGATACCGGGGTCAGGGGAGGGAGGGGAGGGTGAAGAAAGAGAGAAGGGGAAGGAAAAAGGATTCTCGCTCCGCTGGCATAGGGACGATATCCCCTGGTCTGCTACCGCTGAAGAGGAAGCTGCCCTTCTGGGCCATCCGGCGTGGCACGCCCAGTGGAACCTCCCGCTCTATGACGACGACTCGTTGGTGGTGGTCCCAGGGAGTCATGCGCGACCAAGGACAGATGCGGAAAAGGAGGCTGGACCGTATGATGAGGATATGCCTGGGGCGGTAAGGGTGGCGCTGAAGGCGGGAGACGTGGTGTTCTACGATAACAATATCTTGCATCGTGGGGTTTATGACTCCGGCAAGGAGAGGGCGACGCTGCATGGGTCGGTGGGGCATGTTGCGGGGAGCAAGGCGCGGGCAAGGAATGTGCTGCAGCACGGGGTGGGGGAGTATGTGGAGGGGTGTGATTTTGGGTGTCTTGGGAACGGGAAGGCGAGGGAGGTGGCGGAGGGGATGAGGAGGAGGTTGGTGGAGATGGGGAGGGAGAATACGGATGTTGGGTTCTCGTTGGATGGGTGATAGATATTTCATGAAGTGATGATTGATGTTCTGTTATGAAGCGAAAGTAGATACGATAAACCCCTTGAACTGAAAATAACCCTCGCATCACCACGACCGCTCAGTGTCTACCTCAGTTACTCTTATACACGGCGACAGTCGAGGGGAAGACGTTGACGTTGTCGTTATAATACGCCACCATGGCTCCGTCGCGATTCAACATGCTCTGCGACCCAATCGTGTTCAGGTTGTAGATGTTGACGTTGTCGGCCCACCCTTCGATTGACACAATTCGCGCCTGGCACGACTGTCCGGCGGTGAACGTCGAGCACGTCGTGCTGTAGTCGCTGAAGAATGAGTAGATTCCTGCGCCGTACACCAGGATGTTCCGCGAGTTGATTACCCGAAGTCCCCATGATGCTGCACAGTTACCCGCCACGCCGGCGCAGGCAGATCGGTAGTCAGGGTCGTTGAGCGCCGGGATTGGGTCGAAGGGGACGAGAGCAGTGGGGACAGGCATGTAGTACCTAGAGATAAATGAGTATCCGATCAAGAAACAGTCATACAATCCACTTACGGCGTCTCAGTCTGAATCTGGCCCATGAAGATGTGCCCCGTGTTGGCGATCTGATACTGATACAATACGTGATGTTCCGAACCAGTGCCGTACAGCCAGAACTGTCCCAGCGTTGATTCGATATCTGCAAACATGTCAGTCAGCCCGGCCTCGACCTAATTTCAGGCCCATCACTTACACAGCCCTCGCCCCGAATACAGCGTGATCTGCGTGTTCGCCTGATCGTCGATATCATGGTCCGCAGTCCTATTCCCTCAATGTCAGTCAACCATCTCTCCCCCAATACCCCCCTTACCCCCTCCCCAGACAGACAGATAGGTAGTACTCACCAAAGCCACACATTCTCCATATACAACCCATTCGCCCCCTTCGTCACATGCATCGCCATAAACGCCACAATACACTCCTTCTTGACCGTCGGATTCCCCGGCGTCTTCAGACACTGCGCAACCTGCTGCTGGGTGCCCGTGAACCCCCCTATCCTCACATGCACATCCCACATTCCGCTCGGCAACCCACCACTGGCAAGATTATACTGAATACAGATCGCACCAGCCTGTGCGTTCTGCGTCGAGACGATGAAATCGCTCAGCTCGACGTACCCCACCTGCCCTGAGGAGGCGCCGACTTGGACTACCGGTTTAGGGTTGTTGATGTCATTGAAGTAGGCGCCTGCAGAGAGGATGACGGGGTAGGACTCTCCGACGATTCGGGCGCCTGGCGGGATGCGGATGGTGTTGGTCACGCGGTATAGGCCGTAGTCGAAGAAGAGGATTTTGTTGGAGGCGACGGAGCTGTCGATGGCGGCTTGGAGGGCGGCGGTGTCGTCGGTGGCGGCGTCACCGCGGGCGCCGAAGGAGCGGACGGAGAGGAAGGATGAGCGGGGTTCGGATTCGTACTGGGGCTTGGAGCGAGTGTAGTATCTGCTGCCGGAGAGGAGGGTTGCGGGGCGGGGGTTGGGTGTGATGGGGCCGCTGATCTTTCGGGGGCCGGTGGGGATGTAGGCGTTGCCGGTGCCCCAGGCTGGGATGGTTGTAGAACCGGATGATCCCCCGAGGAGCGTGCCGCTTGGTCCTTGGACGGCAACGGGTACGTTGCGCAGGTCGATGTTCTCAAGCACTAGGCTGCCGGCTGTCTTGGGGGAGGAGTTGGGGGTCCAGGCTGTCTTGATGCCGACGCCAACGTTGGTAAAGGTGCTGTCTATCAGGGTTACGGAGCCTGTTGCAATGTTGTTGGAGCCTCCGGCGGTCATGTCAATACCGACTTGGCAGTTGTTGATGGACAGGCCGATGTATGTCCAGCCCCAGTCCCAAAGCTGGATGATAGCTGTTGACTGTCAGCAGGGCGGTTGCATGCCGACCACGGAAATACTTACCGGTCTTGCAGTTGTTAAACTTCAGGTTGCGCATCGTGTATTGTTGATTTCCTATGCTTGCACCAGCCGCGCCGCCATTGAACGTAAGGTCCGTCATGAAGCCACCGCTCCCCTCCTCAATAAACAAACCGACGTGTACGACATCAGAAGTGGCAGGCATGTTAAAGACGATGTTCTGAAGACTCGTGGCTTGCGAAGTCGGCCAATGCATACCCGTCGCGGCCTTGTTCGCCGGGATTGCGGTGGTATCGATGACAAAGTTGCGCACCTGGCGGAAGAAGACATTGACAGCTTTCCAGTTCAGGTTCTCTGTATAGTACGGGTTTCCGTCGATGAGCCCAAAGCCTTCAAAGTTGCTGGTGGCCTTGAGCGTCGGTGGGTTGGCGGCATCGCCGATGAGCTGAGTGAAATAGGCCGGCTTGATCGAACCCGAGATCTTGTATGTGCCAGCTGGAAAGTACACCAGCCCAGGGGTAGTCGTCGTTGATGTCTGGCAGTCTCCTGTCAGAACCGCAGTTCTCCTCCTCCCACATAGCTCCTATGCTGAGGAGAACCTAGTGTGACTTACGCATCCCCTATTGCATGGATTTCCAGCGTTGATGGCCGCATTGATAGCGGCCGTATCGTCGGTAACGCCATCTCCTGTGCGGATGTCAGGCCCGTTCCGTACCCGCAGCACGTTTCTATGCCCGGGAAGAGCCGATAGACTCAAATGAACTAACCTCTTGCACCGTAGTCCCTCACGTTGCGGAAGACTGGGTAGTTTGCACCAACGAAAGGGGCAAACCCCTGATCTTTGTAAACGTCAGCAAAAGCCCTACTAGAATGTACATGATGCTAGGGCTGATTCTCACGAGCTATATCACCAAGCCAATATGCATTGACGGTCGATGCCAGGCCAGCAGCGGCCAGCAGCAACGTGGTGAAACGCATTGTACCGACGGTATCTCCCCGAGGTAGTTAACAGCCGGGACACTGGATAAGGCAGGGCAAAATATTCTCGTAGGTCCCGTCCCGTCAAGCTGGAGACAAAGATGGCAGATTCAATCAGCCACGATCTGTCTCCAGCTACCAGCTTGACGGGACGGATAATATATAAGAGAGGGAGAAAACTCGAATAACGAAGCACCAGACACGTGCTCGGGCCGGAAAAGAACAGGTTGTTGACACGGTTATGCAAGGGCTCGGGTATTGAAACTTTCCAGCACACGGGAGATGTCATTTACACACGTCTCCTGAGCCCTTTCAATATGCGACGACCCAACGAGAAGCTCGCGATCCAGGGTGCCAAAGGGCCGATTGACTGGCCGTGCTTGTCCGGACGTGAGGATTGGACGTCCAGGCGACCCCCGGTACGCTTTTTGCTTGGTTTAAGTTCCGGCTCAGAGGCAAGACAGCTGAGCCGCCACCAGGGCGGAAAATAAGGTGTGGAGGGAGAGACGGGAAGTGATCGCCGCTGGCGGGATTAACAGGGCATCACCCGCCGCGACCCGCTGCTCAACATTCCTGTCCCAGCAATGAATTGACGCCGGCGACGGCTGGTGGGTGAAAGTGAATCAGGGCACCACAAATACTACGAAGAGAAGGACTGGGGGCTCACTTGAGTAGCATCCTCTCCACGTCTTGGCGGCCATGTGAGAAGGATGAGGTAACAACTGAGACCTGAGACCATGCTCCTGTCGCTGCATCCCGTGATAAGCTTTGCGTGCATACGTACCCCGGATTACCATCGCTGCAACCTTCCCTCTCCGCGGTGAGACGCTCGACTGCGCGGAAAGCGGCGGAAGACAGGCTCTATGCTGGAGGTCACCCGGGTATTAGTCGCCGGCCTAGCGATATGATTCGCCAGCCGGCCGATCTCTCCAGCGGAGAGCCGAGATCGTTACCGTAAATAAGGCCGGCTGCCACCACCCCCCGATACTCATCTGCAACAGCTCCGGCCGTGGTTCATCATTCCTTTCGGTGTGGTCAGTGTGATGAGGGAACCTGCACTGCACTGTCGACTCGGTGAGGGGATCGGGATTCCCTTCATCCGCAACTTCGTCAGGCAGGTGAGAATCCGACGTTGCACGCTACGGCCATGACTGAATCCGGGTGAGTTTGTGTTAGAGCGCGGTGAGTGGTTTATCAAGCTGGAGTCGCGTCATATGATCCTCATGATGCTGCGAGCTGCTTCTACGGCTGCTTGCTCCGTGTTATTCGGGACTCTGGGGGGTGCAGCTAATTAAATCTAAATGTCTTAGGAGCCTCATCAGGAGTACGCAACGGCACTTCGCAATACAATATGATATGGAACGTAGGCGTCGATGAGCGACCGGTTTGCAAGTCAGTGGGCGCAGGCAGAACCCGTACGGTCCGTGTCAGGCTCATTGTAATACCGGGAGAAGATCGCGGCCCATTTCCATTTGAGCGGTGATTCTGGTTGCTTGAGAAATACTTGGAGCTGGAACTGCGAGGCAGATGCGGTGGCCAGCGTCGCGTCATGACTGGTAGAAGGTATCGTCGGTTCAGTGACTCCCTGCACTCGGGACCAGGTCCAGACAACCGGAAGTATGAAAGCCAAGGCCAATCGATGTAAAGAGGGAAACTTGGACGGATACCCGGTCCTCTCAGTTTCCCCACTCCCTCGAGCTTGTTTCCTGACGAAGGTCACGGCTCAATGTGATGCTCAGCTATTTACCCATCACTGAGGAGTAGGCTGGTCAGGAGGTCGAACTGCTCTCTTGTTTGAGGTTGAGGGTCGGTAGTTGTTAATTCTCCATATTGCTATGTTGAAGGAGCTCTCACGTGGGTTGCCAACCTTTGCGCTCGTCCTTATTATCAGGGTCTCAATAGGCCAAGATGAGACTCAGGAAACACAACAGTGAACAATCATCGCGGTGTTCTTGTCGACGGTGGCCTCAAACAGCGGTCGCGGCCAATGATGCGGGAAGCAGTGGCTTATTTTGGTATGACCAAGCAATTCGGCGAGGTCATCTAGAGCAGGGCAGTAGCCTCGGCAGTGAGGAGTTGCACTCCAGTTCGGTCGGATTTTGCCTATTTTGGAGCGAGGACGCGCCATATGGTGCGGCAGTAGGCTCAATGATGGGTGACGAGATGGGGCGCACGCGATATGTTGACATCGGAGTAGCTCATTCCATGTTGTTGACTCGACATCTTGGCACCGACACCGCCGTTTCCCAAACGCGGGGCGCGTCTGTCAAGAGATCGCCGAGGATTGAGATGCCGGGAGTGGTGTTCTTGGGCCTTGTTTGGTTACATTTCGATTACACTCCGCAGGCAGTCAGCAGAGACGCGATGCCGCACTGCTTTTGGCGCCTTCCATCAAATTCGCCAAACACCGTCCCAACGTAAGTCTCGCGATGCTGGAAGATGCTCCCCGACAGCCTTGACGCGGGAGTGAGGTCTAGAACCACCGTGTCCAGAAGTCTGGCGGAGAAATGCCAATAGGATCGAGAATGAGATGATGGAGGTGACGGCAGCGGATGTTCCGTACCACAAGAAGAGATGCTTGGTGGGGGTGGGCGGGTTGCAGACGTTCCCCAGATGGCCTTCCCGTTCTCCGCACTGATGAGATGTGAATGCCCCTCGTCCCCAAAGTCCCAACCCCTCCTCGTCAGGGGTGTGAGCTTTTTCCCCAGTTCTCCAACAACCACGGCGGCATCTCCACACTTGATCCCCACAGCCGCAACTCGGGAAATTTCACGCGTTTCTTTACTGCCCGATTGCGTGGGCAGGACGATCGGATGACTGCCACTTAACCCGAGTATTTAGCTTGCATCGCAGAGTGGAATCGCGGGGTAAAGATGGCGGTGAAGAAACATGAATGACAAGGAAATCGGTGTCCGGGAGCCTTGGATTTGCGCCCTGCCCCAGGCTCGATGATCTGCGATGGCTCGCAGTTGAGGCGCCCCCGCCTTTTAGTGTGACATGCAAAGCTCGGCTTTCCTCCCACATGTGCGTGCATGTGCCCAAAGGCCGTGGGTGCTCCAGTTGTCGTCGTCGTGGGATACCATGGGCTGGAGACAACAAACAGGCTTCTATTGCGCGCTGTTGTGCGCTTAGGGTGTGGTATGGAACCCCACTGGCTCGGCTGGGTAAGGTGTCTGCTCCCGGGGAAGAGAGAACTAGCGCGCAGTACAGTCGCTCGTGCAGAGGAGTCGCTGCAGCCACGATGGAGGTCGGGTGACGGGAAGGGGGGCTGCAGCGTGAGCTGCTCTAATATATTGGCTCAACTGAGTGCTGGATGCGTCGCCGGTCTCTCCTGGCGGGGCTTGGGAGACTGGTGAGTAGACGAACGGGCCAGGATAGAGATCGAACCGGTGCATTGCAGCTGGAGTGATCGGTCGACCTATCGAGACGTCGGAGCGACAGAATATCGGAGGTCTGAGAGCCAAGTTTAGGCACAGAGACTTCCAATACTGTAAAAAGTCTCGAGCCTTTCATGCTGCTGGGGCTGGGTCGCCGCTGGCACCGCCGTTACCGCTGGTCTGGGGCTGGCTCGGGGACTGCAGTATGACGGTGGTGTGGTTCTCGGCAGTTTGTGATTGCAATCCATTTCATGCAGCGTTGACAAAGAATCTTAGGTTACCTCGCCGTCTGCATTTGACTCTGAACCAAAAAGGCAGTGAGGTTGAAATTTCCCGCTGGGGCCCTGATGCTGATTGGCGCCCCCGCCCCCACATTCTGTCCCGGGAACCCTCGCTCTTTCCCCAGAAGGCGTTTCCTCGCCCCGAACCTCTTTCTCCAATGCGGAGACGCATGAATGGCTGCCCATGGGGAAAATCAGCGTGGGAGTGTGAAGGAGCTTGGACGCAATCAAGACCACCTCCCAGAGCTCCATGGTGTCCACAATGCTGGACACTCGTCTGAAGAACATAAGAAGCAGCATCGAAATCGCGCAGCAGCCAGGGTAGGTTGTCGACGTGCGGTGCCGTCATTGTGAAGTGTCGGCTTCTGCAAGCCTCCGGGTTTCCCCTTCGCACAAACGGGCCGGACGTCCACTTTACACTGTTGTAATCATCGATTCGGGGAGCCCTGCAGACTTGCGACCCAAAGGGCAATCTCCTGGCCTGCGCCGTCTCACCGAAGCACCATTTTTGGGGCATCCCCCGATTGCCCGCGGCAGACAAATGGAGACGCACAGACTCGCTGCATCGCGACCCCTCGGACGCTCGATTGCGACGTTGCGACTGTCCTGCGCGCAAGCCGCTGGCCGGGCGGTGGATGCTGCTGTGGACGTTGACCTGTGACCAGTGCTTGCAAGGGAGAGGAATTTGACGCGGTTCACGACTGGCCCTTCTCCTCTTTCTCCTCTTTGCCCACCACCCCCGTTCTCCCGATTACCGAGTACCCCAGCCAGTGCCCCCAGACAGCTTGCCCCGGACTGGGCGTCCCTCTTTTCCCCGCCTCCGCCATCTGCGCCTCGCTTGTGCCTGGCGCTCCTCCCTGGCGCGCATTGTTTCGCTTCTCCGCTCGAAGCTCTCTCCGCGTCCCGGTTCTTCCTCCATCTGCCTCTTTTCTCCTCTTCGCACCCGCCCCGACGGCTTCCTCCTCACGCGCACGCGGCGTCTGAACACCCACCCGCATTTACCCTCCCCAACCTTGAGCGGCCGATTCGCAGTGTTATTGAAACGCCAAGCGCCATCCGGGACCCTTCAGCTGAGCCCCCCGCCGCCCACACGGACGACTGCTTCCCCTCCATGGGTTCAGGTTCCTCATAAGTCCCTCCACTAGACTCGCGCCCGCCCCCACACAGCTTCGCGGACGCAGACCTCCTGCTGTGCTTGTGTCATTCTCGGTCATACTTTTCTCTCCCCGTTCACAGACGCCCGCACCCGCGCCAGCTGCCCTTGGGTGTCGCCTCTTGCCCGCCGCCTGGAAGCTGTGATCGCAGGGGACTGTCGTCAGGCTTCTCGTGGCTGTGGGTGGACGAGACGCAGCCAGGACTTCAAGGGCGGCTCATGGGAATATCTCGTTCACGCCAAGGACGGGAGAGCCAGTCATTGCGTGCGGCGGAGATATTGGGCGAGGGCCTTCAACGGACGAGGGGTATCGGCAGCCACCACCAGGGAGAGATCGCGAGCAACGTCAGGGCTGAAATATAACACGACGAGCATGATTTGTGGTTCTTGATTCACCCATCCGCTCGCACAAGCGTACCCCCCACAAAACATCCCTTTGGGAGCCCTTCCGTCTCGATTTGGGATTCACTTTCTCCCCTTTTCCCCTTTCCCCTTCCCCCTTCCCCCACTTCTCAGCCAGCTGTGGCTTTTCTCCTCGCCCCAAGGGCTGTTACTTTGAGCGACTTACACTATTACCCATCCCGATACCCCAATCCTCCCTGCCAGAGTCTCCTCACGCCATGATGCCCCTACAGTCAATCGAGGCGCCCGCCCCGTCAAGTACTGCCGACGAGAATGGAGAACACCGGCAACAAAAACCCAAGACTTTGCCGTGCAAATACTGCAGCAAGCGGTTCAGGTCAGCAACCCAGCGGCTCCGTTCCACCTCCTCTCTCGCATATTAGCTTACATTGCTTTCTCATATTAGGCGTGTGGAGCACGTTCAGAGGCACGAGAGAACTCACACCAAGGAGAAGCCCTTTTCGTGCGGCTGGGCTCGATGTGGGAAGACGTTTGGACGACGGTGAGTTACTAGTTCCAAATCCTCCACTGTCCGTCCGCAGACCCTTTGATTTGTGTGCGCCATTCCGCACCACGCAACCCACCACCCCTCATCTTTACTGCTTCCCCCCCCCCAGCTCTCAGTGTCAGGTTCCCTCCCAGCTTTCCTCCACCCGTCTGCCCAACTGGACTGAACACCACCGTCGTTTGGGTCGGACGCTGCGCTTCGGTGGACTCATCATTTCACCATTACCAACTTTGTTCTGCCAACTATTGCAAGAAGTATGCTTATATGGACATCAGTGACCTCCTTGTCCGACACGAGAAGCTTGTCCATCTCAATGAAGGCAGCAATAAAGATGGGGCGAAGCCGCGCAAACCGTCGTCGGGCGGCGGCGGCGGCGCTGTCGCCGGCCCTTCCGAGCCTCACGTTGATAGCGAGATGATTGGCGCGCAGCAACGAGCCCCGCAGCAGACTCATCCCCTTTATCGCCCCGAGGCCATGCAACCGGCCGCTGTGTCTTCGCTGCCGCCGGACTCGCGTCTTGCAGCGAGGGCGCCGGCATGCAATCTTGACCTGCTCTCCGACGCCGCGACACATCTTGCCTCCGGCGGAGAGGTGAGTAACATGCAGCCTGCAATGATGCAGGGGCTTCAGCAACCTCAGCCCGACATGGCGCCGGTAAAGCCGTACTCCGACGGTCTGCCCTATGGAGATCGAAACCGGGAACAAGATCCGGGGCCGATGCCTGGCGACTATCCTCCGCAACAGCAGCCGGCCGCATACGATGACTACAACCTTTTTCTAGACGACTTTGCGCCATCATCCCATTTTCTGCCACCGTCTCTTGAGGCCGAGCAGGGGTTTGGTATGTGGCCTCGGCAGGGGGGTGACCTGGGAGGGAGAGGAGGGCCGTCGAAACCGCCGTCAACGTTTCCGTCTAGGTTCCCGTCACTCCAACCGGATTCGCGCGATGGCGCGGATGGAAATTCGAGAATGCACGAGGATGCCATGAGGGCGCCAAATTGGAGGATATCCGCCCCGGACCATTCAGTTATCAAGAACCGGCTTGACGAGTTCTCCTCCGTTCTTCCAAACGACTTCGTGTTTCCATCGCGCCATACTCTCAACAGGTTTCTGGAAGGCTACATTAGCGGGTTTCATGAGCACCTCCCATTTCTTCATCTACCGACGTTGATGCCAACCGAACTCTCCCCAGAACTACTGCTCGCCATTCTGGCAGTGGGTGCGCAGTACCGCTTCGAAACGAACAGGGGCCACGCTCTGTGGTACGCTGCCAAGGCTGTGGCTTTGGAACAGATCCGACGAAGATCCAGTCATGAGGTGCATGGATTGCTTCCCACACCAGCAGCTTACAGCCCCCACTCTACACGACCGTCGCCAAGTTCAGGATTTCGGCATTCTTTCCCTTCAGTTCACCAAGATCGACCAATGACCCAAGATACCCACCGAGAGCCTTAGTAAGTCTATTATTTGTTGTAGCTCACCTATCCTAAGACGCTAACGTCCAAAGTTCACCCAATACGCCGCAATCCCGACTCGAGACCATTCAAGCGCTCCTTCTTCTCTTCGCCGTCGGCCTATGGGGCGCAAAGGCTATTTTACATGAGGCCATGTCGTTGCAGAGCCTGTTGGCTCTTCTTGTTCGTGAGGAAGGCCTTGTGGCTGAGCAGAGTACCCAACAGACGTCGGATTGGGAGACATGGATCCGCCTGGAGGCTGCGACACGCACCAAACTCATCGCGTACTGCTTCTTTAACCTCTGCAGTATTGCGTACAACACACCGCCGCTGCTTTTGACTTCGGAAGTTCACCTCTATTTGCCGAATTCGTCTCAACTGTGGAGGGCTGAGAGTGGCTGGCAGTGGCAGGAGGCGCGGTCAGCATACCCGTCTATTGAGATGCCGTTTCAAGATGCTTTCTCCAGGCTGTTGAACCGTCCTTCTCAAGGCCCTCCGTCACCGGTCACATCGTTGGGCAACTATGTGCTCATCCACGCTCTCATTCAACACATCTTTCTGCTCAAGCAAACATCGTTCGGGAATATTTCGCCGTTCGAGATCCACAGAGGCCTGAAGATGGAGGATGTTGAGGATGTCACCCAAGCACTCCGTGTTTGGAGCGTTGGTTTTGAACAACATCGACCCATGCGCGGTAACGAGGCTCATGGTAATGGGAACGAGAACATTCCGGGCGGCCCAGTTGCCTTCAACTCAACAGCCCTATTGCGTCTAGCCTATATCAGGCTATACACGGACCTTAGCCCCAGCCGCAGTCTCGAGACGCGCGATCACGTGTTGATTGCCGGGGCCTTCAGCGATGCTCCCCTCTTGATGCGTAGCCAGCGCCTCTGCCGCGCAGTTATGCAGGCCATCCATGCATTATCTATGCTGGTTAAGATGGGGGTAAACTATGTTGCCAGGACGAAATCCCTGGAATGGAGTATGCAGCATAATCGTAAGTCAGATCTCTCAGCTTCCATTGCCCGGGAATTCTTGTCGTTCATGTTTCGAGCATTGCGCATTTGATCTAACACCGATCTTGTAGTATGCAATCTCGAATGTGCTGTGCTCATCTCCAAGTGGTTGTTGACCCTGGCGAACATTGGCCCTGCTGAGCCGCCACTATCGTCTGAGGAAAAGGGCCTCCTGGATATGTTGCGCCGCATGCTTGACGAAACCGAGTTTGCCGTACCAGTCGACCCTTCACTCTCAGGCCCCGGCGGAAATCACAGCCACCACCCATCGCGAGCAATAGACATGAACGCAACAGACAGCACAAAGCTTAGGCAAGTGGCGTCAGCTGTTATTCGGCTATGGGCGGAAACTTTCAAGGGCGTGCACATCTTCGAAATTGTCCGGATTATGGCGGCGGGTCTGGAAGGCTACGCGGATCTCATTGAGAAGCCAAGGGATAGGACACCTCTGGGGAGGATTGTGTCGAATCAGGTGCTTGGTTGAGCTGTGTCGAGGAGACAGCATGCTCCTGACGCCTTCTCTTATTGAATTGATTTATTGGCATGGTAGCTACGACTTTGTAAGCAGGCGATGCCGAAGCCGCCCGGCTGATGACCTAGGTTGAGACACCAGTCTCAGTGTTTTCACCTTTGTTTGTACATACTTCTCCCACTTCTTGCCGGAGCTTGGGATATTGGTGGCATTTTGTCTTTGATTACAGTGAGAGGCGCGGCGATGTTGGGGTAGATGAATAGATGCTCTGTGGTGTCTTTGTATCAACAAGTCGTTCCACCTCATGATTTGCAATCCCCCTGTGCTCACTTACCTCAGTTGAGACTTAACAAACTGTGTGCCCGTCGGCCAAAGATGCCTTCATCTTCATCAGCCGCTCCATCGCACCGCCCAAAACAAAAAAGCAACCATAATAGAGCTGGGTGTACGTAGGCTTACTATGTATGGGACGAAGAGGAGCTGTGGATATCGTGCCTCAAATCAGGTGGAAGGGACTGGCTCACTCTCAGGGAATGTGGCCAAGTGTTGACGAAAACTCCAAAGACTCCCGGACATAATGTTGTTGAAGAAGTGCCATTTGACCTTGTGTACATCAGTCATGCCCAGCCATACCCAACTTAACTGAAGGTCCCAAAGAGGTTATCATCTCGTCTTCTCTCGCTCATCATGACTGCTTGCCACCCACAATAACATCACAACTCACACAGACACACGTCACATCCAGTTTTCAGCGTTACCACATCATCATTTGTAACTGCTAAAGATAAACAGGCTACACAATATCCCACAAAGGGACGCGTCGCCCCTGGTCCATAAGTACACCGAATCCAAAGTCCTACGACATGGACCGACCTCAAGACAAGATATGAAATAGAGAATCACATCACCGTACTTGCTGGATATCAACCGACTGAGCTCCGTATCGTCAGCCGCTCCGTATTTCTCCTTCTTAACTGACAATGGCCTCCTCTCATCATCTCCATCCTATTGTCTGACTCAGCGTGCAACTACGCCGTAGTAATCTGTGGGTGCACTCGGGCCATCTGGTGCGCTAGGTCCCTGTCCTGAACCTGGCGGCACGTAAGCTTTATACTGAGGCCTTCCATCTGCGGGAATTCTGCTCGGTAGTGTCTGTCGTGCGTCGTATGCAGGTCCGCCGAGTTGCAACGGTGGCGGCGACAGCGGTGCCTCTGGTCTTCCTTGGCTTTGCAGGATCGGCGGTGCTTGCCCCAGAGGAAGCGGCGGGCGGCCTCCACCAGCATTACCGTAGCCGTCGTAGCCGCCGTACGGTTGCGAGGGCTGTGGTGGTGATGGGTTTTGGTACGGTGCGTAGCCGCCGTACCCGGGGCCGGGAGCCGAAGGCGCTGGGGGCGCTGAGGCGCCAGGGACGGGTGGGGGAGGGGCAGACGGAGCGTTCGAAGATCGACCAGCATGAGGGCTAGCGGCGTGGTATGGGTCCTCCTCGGGAGGGGCGTATGTGGCACCCGAGTATGCGGCCGCGGGGTTGGAGTTGTGAGGAGCAATAGGCGAGTCATATGCTGACGTCGACAGCTCCTGCGGCCCACTGCCGTACGTGCTCTGGGGACGTGCGCCGGCGGGCGGAGCCTGGTAGGCCGCGTACTGAGCGGGCGGTCTGGTCCCAGTGGGTGAGCTGCTAGTCTGCAGGGGCGCGGGTTGCTTGCCGCCAGACGGCCGGCGCTGCTCCGGGGGCCGCTGGCCATATTGCTGCGGTTGCTGTTGCGGTTGCTGTTGCGGTTGCGGTTGCTGCTGTTGCTGCTGTTGCTGCGGCAGTTGCTGTTGCTGCGGCGCCTGCACTTGAGGCTGGTTCACCTGGGAGGGCACTTCGGCACCAGCAACGTAGAATGGTGCAGGAGTGCCGGCTGGGCCCGGTCTTTGGAAATTAGGTGATGGGGAAGATGGAGGATATTGTGACGATTCTACAGTATTTACATCAGTTAAAAAGATTCAACCTCCCAATTCGCCATATTCGGCCGGCGGCGTACCTTGAGCAGGTGCTGGTGTGTAGAAGCGTTGTGGGTCTTGCTGAGGGGGAGGCGCGCCATAACCGGGGCCGGGCGGCGGATAGCCCTGCGGCATTTGGGGTCTCATGGCATATTGATGGTAAGTTGGTCCAGGCGGGTGGGACATTGAGGACTCCAGCAGGGCCTCATAGTCTCTCCTCGCCTTGATGAACTTCTCATTCAACTGTGTGAAGTCATCTAAAGAGGCGTTAGCGCTCACTTTTCCTCTTCTTTAGCCTGGGCCTGCGTACCTTTCTTCTGCGAGTACTTCTCGATCAACTTGATAAGCTTAGGTCGAATCGCCAATGTCTGGTGGTAGAGTTTCTGAGACATGTCAGTTTTATAGCGCAACAACTCACGTCTTCAGGGATCCTACCGAAATTTCCTCGTTATCCTCCTCTCTTGGCGCTGTGTTGCTAGTGCTTAAGAGCGTCAACAACTTCTCAACGTTCTTGATTTCAGCAAACACCTCAGCCTCCATCTGCGCTTCGCGCTGTAGTTCATCGGGCGTCGGATCCGTAAGCTTCTCAACGTAGTTGAGCGGAAAGATACCCGTCTTGCCCTTGAGCGACCCGCGCCACCAGTCCTTGTAAACGCTCTCTAAAACAGCGATAACATCGCCCTTCTTGAATTCCAGCTCACCAGGCTCAGATGGGACGAAATCGAACAGGGCTCTGACGCGGGACACAGTCGCAGCTGTGGTGCCCGTCGGTGCAGGCTGGAGCGGTGCAGCTTGGCTCGTGCTTCCCTGCGCTGGACCCCCTCCCGAACTAGGACCTCCGGAGTTCGAAGGACCAGCGGCAGCAGCGGGCTTCTTCTTGCGCTCCTCCTCTTGCAGACTCAACTTCAGGGCCATCTGCAACTCGTCCTCCTCCTTTTGCCTGTCGACCTCGGTCAGGCTGTTCTTCTGCGGGGCGCTGGGAGGCTGCAAAGTCGGATTGGACTGCTTGAGGCGGTAGTACGCGTCGTACATGATGCCAAGGTCGGGGTCCGACTTGAACATCTCGGTCCAGTCCTTCATACGCTCGAGGATCTTGGCCTTGACTTGGTTGTGTGTGTTGCGATCGTTGGCAAGCTTAAGCAGGGCATCCGTGAATGCTCGGCTTGACAGCTCGCGATGCATTGACTTGTCGCAGTTTTGCGAAAGGGCGTTGGCAACCTATTGCACATGAAGCGTAAGAAACAGAATGATACTATCGCAGTAGTGCGGGTTGCTCACCTCGAGCGTGTAGAGCTGCACGTTGGCGTTGCGGTGGGCGAGCCGCTTGATCATGCTCTGGACAGCCTCTTTGGAGCCGTTCTGGTCTCTTTCAACACGGTCGCAAACTTCCATAATCTTCCCCCAATCCTCTGACGTGAGGTTCTCATCGGTGGCTTTGTCTGCAAGTGAGGGCTCTGGTTAGCAAGGCGCGCGCAGCCCGATATCCGCAGCTCCGGGCGACGACATACTGATGGCCTCATCATAGGGCCCGACCGCCGCTGCTCGAAACATGGCGAATGTCGGGTGCGCCGAAGACGCTGGTAATAAGATCTGTATCGGAAAGGAGCAGGTTTCCCAGTCACGCCCCAAAGTGTTCGGTAGACGACGGTGACGCTGAAACGAAGTGATTTATCTCGGGCCGCAGACAGATGTTGCCCGCAGTTGCCTTGATGCCCTCGGTTCGGTTGATGATGCAACTGGTAGTGGGCTTCAAGCGAAGCGAAAGTCGGCGACTGTCGACCTGGCTCGGCTGTTCTGTTGAGGGGAGCTCGAAGTAGAGGTCAAAGCAAGGTTCAAAGGCTTTGGGTCACTTGCGACGCAAGGTGGGAGCGAGCGTTGATGATTATGGCAGAAAGGTTGGTTCGGGAAAGGGCAGTGCTGGAGCCTATGACGGTCTGCGAGGGCCCCGCATTTCATACTTAACCCTGGCGCCAAGCCGCTGCTTCATCATCAACCCTGGATCTGGCGAGCTCTTACGCAGCGATTATTTTGGGACCGCATCCAAGGCGCTGAGCTGCCTCACACCTCGGGCAATCGCCTCATTGCGTATGCACTTGCGCAGCCACACCCAGTCGATCTACGAGTCCATCTGACTGCGCTAGTCTTTCTCGCCTGTCTATGCAAACGAAAACGCATGCACAATACTTTGTATTGTTCTTTTTTCACTTGTCATTCAGATCTCGTTTCTTGCTCCTGCGCTTTTCTTATCTATTTCGTCCGTAAGCTCCGTCTTTGAATTTGGCAGTTACAGATCCCAGGTCAACCTCGGGTCAACGCGAGGAAAGCTACCCTGACCCGCACCCCGCTGTGGCACGTCCAAGCAGCCCGGAGAGCTATGACCAGGTTCGCCAAGCCTCAGGGGTTAATCCGTAGGTCTTAAGGAACATACGTAGTCTAAGGAAAGGGCTGCGGGCATTGTCCAAGGCAGAATGGCCCAGTACTACCAAAGAGGAGCCTATTCCTTGGCTTGGGTGCTCTTTACACGCTAGTCAAGCCATAATGTCTTTAGCTAATGGAAGCTGTGCTCTTGAATATTCAAACTCGCCATGATCAATCTATTCCCAATGCCACATAGCACCCGACGCCGCGCAAGACAGCCGCGTATTTGACACACAAATGGTGGAGAAAGCGAATGGGCTCACGACCCAGCCTCGGTCGCTCCTCAAATGCCGTTCCATTCCAACCCTATCGAGCCAGCTGTAAGCTTCTCCCTCCCCTGTAGAACGAAAACCAACCCGGACCCCAAGCCTCGATCCCTGATCCCCGCCGAGCGCATGATATTCCCATATGTACAACGCCAGAAAACAAATAGACCCGATGTGAGATCCTGATGGTTGGCCTCGAGCTACCTCTTCTCTACTTTCTGACTTCACCACCCCCGCCTCGAGAGTCCCCTGGGTTCAAACCCAGGTCTCTCCGGACCCGCGCTGCTCCCGGCGCTTCCACCGCCCCGACCCTCCTCAATGCTCCTCCTCGATGGCCTCTCCAGCTCAGACATGGCAAATAGCAGCGGCTCATCATCCGCGCCATCTTCACCACCCCCAGGTCTTGCCAGACCCCCTGCAAAGCGTCCGCCGGAGAACGACCCACGACTGCTGTGCGGTGGTGTCGGCCGACTTCTGCCCGTGTAGCGCACACCACGGAATGGTGTCCCAGACAACAGACTCGGCGAGGCAGAGCCAGAACCCTTATCCTCCTGCTCTGTATTAGGTGATGCTGGCCCAGATGCCCGAATATCTGCTGCTGGTTGTAGGCCGAGTGACCCGTCCGAGTTGGCGGCAGAGTTCCGCTGATACGAAAGAAGAGTACTCATTGTAGGCGCTTCCCGTTCATCCGCGCCCAGGCTGATGCTTCGTTGCACAATGTCTGAGTCGTCACCCCCGGATGCCGAACGACGCTGCTGAGCCACCGAGCTCGAGCGCCTATTGGTTTCCGTTGTGTGGAGTAGCCTGGGCGACAGGGGGATGTCGATCGCAGTAGTGCCTCCTTGGCTAACTGGCGTGTCATCTTCGCCTTCTTCTTCAGTGGTGACGATGGCATGGCCTCGCTGCTGGCGATGCGGCGGCTGCCCTTGGCCTGGGTAGTCGATAATCGAGTTTTCACTGAGACGGGACGGAATAGCGGGTGTGTGCGGTGTGTGGGGCGATAGAGGCTTGCCTGGTGAGGAAGACGCGGACATGGACGCCGGGTTGACCATGCTCGGTACATTCGCCAGCTGCCGACTTGAAGCGCCCGAAGATCGCTGGAGATGCATGGATGAAGTTATAGACTCCGTGAGGACATTATTGGTTTCCCGCATCTGCTGAAACTTGGACAGTTGAGCAGCGGTTTTCTTTGCCATCGAAGATTCTCCTTTTTTGTTTGGCTCAAAGCTTTGCAGGGTCTTGCGGCTATCAAGGGCTTTGAGAAACTCAGAGATATTGTCGTCATCGGTCGCAAACGACCCAGAGCTCGCCGCACCGGGGTCGGCAAGCAACCCTGAGCCAGGCTGCGCCGATGAGGACAGGCTTTGTTTCCCGCTACTACCTTGATCATCATCACCCTTACTCTGACCTCCAAAAGAGGGACGTCCTCGGCGGTGCGTAAAGCTGCTGCTATACCGACTGGTGGGCTTTGGGGAGCCAGCCACTTGGGGCACATCTTGGGGAGCGGTCGGAGGACCGCCGCGCAACGACGATGCCATCCCAGCGGTAAGAGAGGAACGGGTCCCGGGCCGGTTAGCGGCCCCACTGAGTCCAGATGGCCGGGTATACGACTGGGGAGAGGCCGGTGCCTCTCCGTCGGGAACCCTGGGGGAGCCTGAGAGAGAGCCAGCTTTGAATGGTTGAAACGAAATGGACGGCCTCCTACCGGCCCCATCAACATTCCGTAGCGAGGGCCGGTTCGCCGAGCCGCGGATTGGCAATGAATGAGATGGCTCTGACTGCTCCAGGCTTGCACCTGTTGATCCCGACGGCGAGCTTGTGTCAGACCCAATAGGGCGCACCGCTTTGAGGGCAGAAATAGGACTGGTTCCTAAAGCGCCGGCGCCGTGGAACGTTGATAAGCTTCCGTACGTTTGTTGAGGCTCTTGTGCCCCACGCGTCTGCGTCTGCCTTTGGGAGGGCAGGGAGCCGGGCTCGGCATATGAATCCGCTCGGACATGCTCCCGACGCTGCGTGATCGAAGGTTTAAAAAAGTTTTCGTCAACCCCCATAAATCGCGAGCTGAGGAGCGACTCAGAATCGTCCACTCGGAAGCTGCAGTCATTCCGATATGTTACCGAAGCATAAAAACGGCCAACCGGAACCTCAAGGTCCCCGAATACGTAGTCTGTGACGACATCCCTCCCATCGTATAGGGGTTGGCGCAACAAGTCGCAGCTGTTGCTTGGCTCAGCCGCCAGGATGCGGCACTTCACTTCTAATGCTGGATGGATGCCCTTGGCCAGTGCTTGCTGCGAATATTTCCAGCATGGCATGATCCGCGTCGCCACAAAGAGAGACCGGAAGAAGACGATGCACTTCTTATATATGGTTGGTAAGGTGAGACCAAACTCGTCTGGATCGAGCGACGGAATGCACTTGAGTTCAACCCTCCACCTTTCTAGCACGACCTCTGTATTTCGTTTTTGTGGTCGTTGGCCCCTGGATCGGCCATCGTCGCTCGAGGAATCGGACGAGTTCAGCGCTTCCAGAACATCCCACCTCTTGCCGCCGTCGTCTACGACCACGAGGCTCTGGTTGCTCGATAATCGAGATGCGTCGAGATACGTTTCGATAATCATTGGTGGTGGATGGTTCTCAAAACTACCGGATGTTTTATATGGGCGAAGTTCTTCCCTGTACTCGTCGATCTCGTCCGTCTCGATTTGGAACTGTGATCTTTTGTCAGACCTGGGACCTAGTTTGTCCACACGTACCGTTGCTTACCCATTTGTTTGTCCTCCTCGATTCTGCCTTCTTACCCCCGGCGGGAGCCAGATTCAATCGCGATTGTAGGATCAGGATGGCTGCTTTGTGATAAAAATTCTACAGCCCATAAAGTCAGACCCTTTCTGCAACAGGAAAAGAAACAAGGGGAAAGGAGGTAATCAGCGACTGCGCACCTGAACAATCTGGTCGAGTTTCTTGATCGAATCCCTGCTGGGGGCATTGCCCGCCGTATCTCCGCTACCCGCTGCGGCCGCCATTGCGTTACCGGCCGCCTCCGAGCCGGCGCGAGCCCGGGACGTGGAAGACAGTGCTTCTCTCGGGTTGTTCGTCCTTGTGGGGTTTGTTTGGGGTGAAGACGCGGGGGATGTGAGCCGCGGCGGATGCCGTGATTGTTGATGCATTGCTGCAAGTCTGGGTTTCGAGGACGGCGAGAAGGTATGCGTCACATCGGTACCAGGCTGTCACTGATAGGGAATTCTATTCTCATTCGTATTTATGCTCCGGAAGATGCGGGGAGGAACGGAAGCGCCAGAGGGAGGAAATAGAAACAATCGTGTGGTTAGAGTCGTCGAAGAGATGGCGGGCGCACAACCGGGTCGGCTGCTAAAGGTATTGAGGTTGCGTTAAGTGGGAGGTATTGTCGAGACCAGTGAACCGCTGCATCCATTATTTGGCGGGGAAGCTTCGAAGTAGAATGAAAATGATATCGGAAAGAAGATCGTGAGTCGCTGCCAACCCCCAAGGCAGACTTTTTAGCGAGGAGGCGTGTTTGGTCGACGCCGTGGTCTGGGACGGGGGGTTTGAGGGTTGAGGGACGAGGAAGAGAGCTGCTTGCGACCTGGTTGGCGGTGACACCCCAAGGCAGACGAGCAACGGTCCGCGGAGGCACTAGCTAGCTCTGGCGGCTCAGCGGGAGGAGGCCAATGCGTGGCTGCGCGCAGGTGTGGTTCAAGTGGTCGCATGCATGAGAGATGCACTGTGCTGCGCTGTGCTGTACCAGGTCGTACGCTGTGCAGCACGACGTGTAGAACGGCTCTCCGGCCGTTGTATCTTATGATGATAAAGGGGACGGGATATATCAACACAACGTAATGGTACTGCGTGTGTGGATTCGAGTGTCGGTAGACAGGCCGCGGGAACCCAGCGATGTCGGAAGAGAAGGATGGGCTGATGCTGGCTCCAGCAGTTGCGGCACTGTGCTCCTAAGGGAAGAATGAGGTCAGACAGGGGCGGCCAAAGGTCTCCCAGCTGGGCGTGGCTATGCCAAGATCTCTGGCAGCTGGCAGCGTCCTTTAGCGCCGAGATCCACGGGGTCAAATCGCACCAGACAAACAAGCCTCGTGATCGCGGAGTTATCTCTCGTCATCGAGTCACGTCCGAGATAACCGGGAGAGATTGGCGAATGAGCACGATCCGATCGTCAGACCAGGAGATACGATGCTGCCAACCAGCCAGCGGCAGTCGTCTTTGTCGGTCCCCACGAACAGCTCTTTCAATTCTCAATTCCGAGTCCCAAAAGCCCGGGCAGCATTGAGCAGGTATCCAGATCGAAGTCCGAGCCTCAACGGTGCAAAAGTACCTTTGTGGTAAGCACTGTATTCTGCCTGGCAATGCGTAGACCCATGCTCTAGCCTCGTTGGGAGCCTGGATTGACGCAGCCAGCAAGCAGCAGTACACGCAACAGGCAGTTCCACACACCAGCAACTAGAACCACTTCAGCCGACCGACCGACCGACCGACCAGACCAGATCTGAGGAGGTCGGCGAAACGAGCCCGGTGGACACCAGCCAGCGACGTTATACTACTAATCAAAGAAAGTTAGCCTGTTGAACGGTTTCCCCACTACCGATATGTCGATTTGAGTTGATCGACTCAAGCCAAAAGTGTGAATCACCGGCAATGAGTGACACACATCAAACCTTGCTTGCCATCATGGCTACCTACCCTTGCAACCACCATCAACAACACCCGCCACCAGTAAACAACAACAGAAGCGAAAAGAACGGATGGTATGTAAATTAATTTGATGCAACGGGAGGAACCCTTCGCGCCACCAACCCGCTCAGGCGGGAGCGCATGCCGACCCGCCTCAGACGCAGCACGGTATTAAAGAGGAACAGCAGAAACAGGCTGCCCACAACCGCAAATGTCGGATAGAAGATCATTGGCCGGCAGCCTGCGACGACTTTTTACCTCCTTTGCTATGCGCTGCGTGCTGAACCTCCAGCCCCGCGGATAGTTGCCTTGAGAACGCTTCGGCAGCGCAAAAAAGGGGGTAAAGTGAGGCTGCAGTGAGGGGAAAAGAGACACAAGAACTAACAAGCAGCACAAGTTCGGCAACCTGCGTTTTGTCGAAAAGGCTTGGATCGCGGCAAAACCAGTTCCAAACCTGGCCCGGTGCCTGGGGTCGCGGCCGTGCATATTAATAATAAGCTGCTCGTACATAAGGCTCTTCTTCCTGAAGACGCCTCCCACTATCACATGGAATGCCGTGATTTACACGATCCACGTGGAATGACGAGCGCGCCCTGTAACGCCTGAACGGCGCATTGGGAGCAGTATCCAGCTGTTGTACAGGGCAGCGGTACCCGTTCGCGATCCCCAAACCGCTCCCAATCGTAGCCCTATGGTCGTGGCCGAATCACAGCACGCCACATAGGGATTATCATCCTCCATGTAGTTCTACACATTACAAGCATCCTATGTCAGACATGGTAACATATGTACAATACAGCACAAACCCACCGTCAGACCCTATTATATATATCCGCGAGGACTCGTGGCTCTATATGCCCCTCACGATTTCCTCCCGCGGCTTGGCCCTCCAGTCGGGACAGACGGCGACGGAGACGCAGGCGTGGCCTCGCGTCCACCTTTCCCTCTGCCCTTCCCCCGAGACCCTGTCCCTGTCCCTGGCCCCCCGACATCCCCTTTCGTCCCTCCGGGTCCAGGACCGGATCCGGCACCAACAGCCCCACCCCTCGGCTTCCCAGTCCTTCCCCTACGACCCCCACCGCTCTTCTTCGCCAAGGTCTCCTCCTTATCCCGCTCCCTCGCCACCCGCCTCGCCCCCTCTTCCTGTGTGCGCCGACTTTCAGCATCCCACCACTCTTGAAACGCCTGCTCCTGCTGAATCTCCTGCAATGACCGCTTTGCGGCCGCCTCGCGCACGCTTTCCTTATCCCGCTTCTGCTGCCCGATGATATCCTCCATGGTCGCTCCGAGCATCTGCTCAGCTTTCGGTGCGAGAGGTAGGTACGTCTTGGAGTGAGGTACCAGCGGTCTTGTTTCCTTGGGCTGTTCGGCGACGGGACCCGGAGTGGGTCCTTTGGGCATGCTGCCGCTCGGGCCAGGCGCGTTGGGCTTTACCGGTGGACGGGCGGCCGGAACGGCTGAACCGCTCGGCGTACGCTGCCCGGAGAACCTGGTGTCTGGTGAGGCGGTCCGCATGTGGAGTGGTGTCGAGGACGCCTCCGCCGCAACGAGGGGTTTCGCAATCGGAGATACCTGAGCGGGACTACTGCCCGCTGGCACGAGAGAGTTCGATGGCGTTTTCGCTTTACTCGTAGCGAGCTTCCAAGGCGAGGCAGCGGCATCACCAGGTGACTTCTCCCAGGCCTTCTTTGGCGTGTTGGGGTTAGCCAAGAGTAGCGCTTCTTGGGCAGCTTGGGCTTGCTGCTGCTGCTGCTGCCGTTTCTTCTCCTTCTGCGATAGTTTGGGCTGCGCAAGCTTTGGGCCTGCGTCCTTGGCCTTTTGTGTGGCTAGGCCTTCTGTTAAAGCCGACTGGGTTGTACTCTCCGATTGGATTATGTCCCGGAGGTCTAACTTTGACGACCCTATCGCATTGCTTCCCCAAGGACTGCCGCTTTTAGCGAGTAACGGCGAGATAGCTTCCTGGTGAGTCTGCAGGGAAATTGTTGGTATCAGAGGGTACAACTGCTCGCGTCTCGCTTTACCCTTCGCCTTGCCATCCTTCCACGGACTACCTACGGGCGGGCCATCATCCAGCTCTGCGGTTGCATCGAACCGCTTCTGAGGCCGGGAGAGTGGACTGGCAGTCGGCGACGAGTCCTCTTCGTCCATATCAAAGATTAGATCCATCTGTGACTTCTTAGGCTTAAGATTGGGACTGAACGGCTCATTTCGGCCGGGCTTTGACATCTTCCGAGTTCTATCGGGAGAAGGGGTAGCCGGCGAAACATCGTCAAGACTTCCAAATCTAGCCCTCAGCGGCAAACCTATCTTCTTTTCGTCCTCCTTCTGGGCCTTGTATGCCATCTCTTTCACCCTCGTCTGTCTTTCCTCGTCGATATCCTGAGCGAGTTCAGGGTGCGCCTCATGCAGAAGCATTTCAGCACGACCGCTCTTCGCGAACGGAAGCTGAGCGGTCTGGTTTTCTCGGACAACCTCATCGAGCTCAAGAAGCAATTCTTCGTCAAGCTCATCCAAAAGGTGGTTCTCCAGCATTGACTCCAGTTGCAAACAGACGTATTCTAAACCAGCATCTTTAAACTCAGTGACTGAGCAGGGGCTGATTGCGTTCAGGAGGTGGGCAACGTTGCGAATGTTTGCGAATTTGCCCATGACTCTCTGACAAACCTGAGACAGTCGATCTAGCATTAAATAGTTGGCGATTGACATAACCTCCATTACCAGGTCTAGAAAGTCGTCAAAGGAGTCGCAGACGGTGGGGTCAAATAGCTCTGCGCCATAATCGCCGTAAAGGTATCGCAGCACATACTTGAAAGCATCCGGCTCCATATGCTTCAGGTCGATCTTGACCTTGTCAGACGAGCTGTCTGTCGGGTCTCCCACTTCCCGGCGACCGGCGAGCCACAGTCCTCCGGAGCGCCCATGGAACAAGCCTTCAAACCAAGGACACCTCTGGCAGACAAAGCTGCTGTGAACAGGAACTTCGGCACCGTCAAGCTCAAGGATCGCGTCAGTATCCTCGAAGAAGCGCCGTTCTTTGGTCGCAAGCCTGAAGTCTTCATCCATGCATTTCTTAGGAACACCGTGGAGCCGCGCCGCTGCCTCGAGACTATTCATGTTCAGACGTGAAGCAAGCTTCATCACCTCCAAACGAACCTGCCGACAGCGGTAGGCCATTGCCGGAGCCTGTCGAGTGAAGTCCCAAACTGGGATAACCTTGTCCCCGTATATGAAGAGGACAAAGTTGAGAAGTGAGAGTAAGTCAAGCCCCTGAAAAGAAACGATGGTCTTCCCATCGATCTGGGAAATTGTGAACATTTCCGGCTGCTCGTAAGATCCCGCTTTCCTGAACTGTGCGAGAGCGATCCGCAGTACAGAGCTTCGCGCAGAGAGAAGCCACCCATGCACCGGCATCACTAAATCAGGATCGGAAGAGGTACACAGGGCAGCATCTAACGGATCGTGGCTGTACTCCCACCATTTCAAGTGCCGCCTGAGATCTTCCTCCAGGTCGGCCGACTGAAGTACTTTGAGGGCCACGGGACTGAGCCGAGAAAGCCGATACTTGACGGTATAGGGCTCCCAATCGGCCTGGTCCTTTGGGTCGCTCCCATCAGTTTCCGAAGCCTCGAATCCCTCAAGTGGGTTCAGTGAAGCAACATCTTCCCAGAGAGATGGCTCATCAATAGATATCTGGTCCTTCAGAACATCAGAGTCCCGGCGTACAGCAGCGAAAGCTCCAAGTGAAGCCCGTACTGCCGCCACCCTGGTGATGAAAGGTACTCTTTGGAATTTCAAGTCCTTTCGCTTTGATTCCGACGACATGGAGTACGCATCTTTAGCCTTTGCACGATGGACTCGCCGCCACACTGCCCCAGATTGTGTGCTGATGATCACTGACCCATGTTCACCTATCCCGACCGATCGAACTCCATCCTTTTGGGCGCGCCACATGCACTGTGGTGGGGTGACGGCGCCCTTGAGCTTCGACGGGTTGGTCGTAGACGTGGCGGGCGGGTTCGTCTCGATCTTGTGGTCTAAATTCATCGTAAACAGGTCGCCACGGGACGTAACAGCTGCGATCGTTTCGCCGCCAGATGCAATGCGGTTGATATACGTAAACTCTTGGCGCTGCATGACAGCGAGGTTTCCAAAGGGGCTAGGATCCGCAGAAGGGAACTTGACGATGTGGTAACCGTATCCGGTGAATACACAAACCACATGGTTTTGGAGAAGGACCGTTGTAGCCTTGTCGATTGCCGTCACCATGAGGATAGGGGAAGAAAAGAGCGACGCCGCCACTTTTCTTGGTGTTTGTTGAAGTTCGAGGGACCTCGAGTCAGCGTCCATCAAAGCAAGCTGACCAACATTTTTACCCCAGCAATACAGAGATGTGCCTGTATGAGCAACCGAGTGAATCGAAGAAGCGGCTATTCCAAGAATGACCTCCTTCTTGAGCGGCCCAAAGACTTGACGAGGTACTGTGCTGATCGGATCCTCATCCTTCTTCGCCGGGACCGGCAGAGCGTAGCCAAGTTGACCATTTGCGTTGTTTCCCCAAGTCCATAACGCCCCAGTGTCATCAATGGTCATCGAATGGTTCTGTCCGAGCGCCACATTTGTCACATTCTTGTCAGTCAACGGCCCCTGGACAGCCGTGTAATTGAAGCGCGTATTCTCATCCCCGAGTCCAAGCCTTCCCCCACGCCCAATACCGCAAACGTAGAGGTTCGAGACAGGATCGGTTGTCAATACTGCGCTATGCAACTTCGACAACACGACATCCCGAATCACCAGAGGCCGATTCAATACGAGAGTAGGGATTTTGGTGAGATCCTGAGACGCAGGGCCTTCCAAGCCAGCATGCTCGAGGTATTCGTTGTGGAACCTTACCAAGAGGTGGTCTGGACGTTTGATATAAACGCGTTCAGGGAATTGTCGGTCGTCTTCGTCATTAAAGCCGAGGGACAGGTTCCTGTTACTGCCAAATGCATAGAGGTCTTCACCAAGGGCGCCGTGGGACACTCCTTTCCTGATTTTAGTCAGGACTTCAGCTCAAACAAGCACTGGAAGTTTGGAAGACTCACGAGGCACTATCTTGAGCATCCTCACCCTCCTCAGTATCTGAGTCGTAGTCATCTTCGCTCTGCTCCTCGAGAGCCTTCAGATCACGCTCCCCGATCGTCGAATTGTACAAGTCGAAAGGGCTGTTACCCTCATGGTCCTTCGTTTTGATGAGCCGTCCGACTCGGTGCACCGATGCAGTATGGCCCATCAAATCGTTGCGCTCCTTCTCTAAGAGAAGTCTGGCGATAGAGATATTCCCCGTGTATAGCGCCCGGTGGAGCGCGTTCCAGCCACTCTCCGGGTCTTGCACGTATATATCTATTCCAGGGTGCGCCAGCAAGGCTTCGACGAAGGATACGGCGTTTTCGGCAGTCGAGGACGCTGCGCGCAGCAAGATGGTCAGGCCAGTATGATCGCGACTGTTGACCTCGGTCCGTCCAAATCCCCCAGCATTCCCATATCGGCTGTTCCCATGGGCTATTCCAAGCCCGGGGGCTTTGCGCGACCTGGCCGGCGGGCGCGGAGAGGTGCCGAGGCCTCCGGGGCTGCTGGCCCCTCCAGATCCTATGTTCGGGCTCCTCGCGGCATTCTGGGCGCTGGGGCCCGCGGGGGACAGGAGGCGTCGAAACTTGTCGACATCATCTTCCCAGTAAGATTTCCACAAGAGGTGACTCATTACCCGGAACGGAATGCCACGGGATGTCCCTCGCGCGCTCTTGGGGGTGCACCTCGCTGTGAGTCTCGATGGATCACGGCGTTTTTAAAGGTGCAGTCAGAAGCGCAAGGAAGACTTCCCCCGGGGAATCTTCGGAGGTGTTGCCCTAATGCTGTGGCCAGGATCAATGGTTGTGCGATTTTGCTGACGCGGGACGGGGGTGGCGACGTGCGAGTCGCGACAACGCGGGCTTATCGGAGCTAGGTCTTGGAGTTGTGTATTGGCAGTGATATGGCCCGGTCTGGTTGGGATAAAACGGTGCTGAGCTGTCGCAAGGAGGCGATTCTTGTCTGTTTGACTTGAATATCTGTGTTGGGAGAGCGTCGGATCAGGGAGGACAGAGACAGATGGGAGATTGGAGATGTGGAAAGCTTGGAAGCTGGCCTTGAATATCGATTACCCCTTGTGTGTGCCCCGCGGTGATAACTACCCTGGTCCGAGCTTACACCGCTCCAGCCAATCAGATGCGCAGCTTGCAGCTCATGGCCTCAGGGAGCCCAAGCAAGGGACGAGACATGAGCCGCAAGCCAAAGTATCCATAGATCCGGTTTCCACAAACTTCAATGTGGGGATCTCAACGTTAAAGGTGATCGATCTGCTGCAGCCAGGCTGGTCGCTAATCCGGAAGGGTCACCAGGCCACGTGGGGTCGGGTATCAGTGCATGCCTGCGATACTTCGTCCCGTCGGATTTGGTGTTCGCAATGTAAGTACCTTTATACTATCTGAGGTGGTAAACTTAAGGAGGTGCTTTCTTACAGTTAAGCCAGGCCTCGGATTTTCATGTGACTGACATTCCGGGAAATATGTGCCGATGCAAGGTCTGGGGGCTACAAGCGAAGCTGAGCAGTAGGTAGAGTACCAGAGAGGTCTTGAAGTTGAGCAAGTCATACAGGGATGTAAGATAACCAATACCTCATCTCATGGTGTTTGAGCAGTAATACGGTGTTTCGCTCGAAGCCTTGCGTAGATTAAAAATACAACAAATTATACAAATTCTCTAACCGGTAACTCCATTCATATTACTTTGTGGAAGCATCGGAATTATGTTCTCCGACTGGGGACTCCCTTCATTATACCAGGTTTTTCAGATTCTAATAAACTGTAACTCCTGTATTCCGTGGCTTTGTTGACAGGATTATTAGGTTTATAACGTTAGGTAGAGCACCAGGTTCCAGTTTTCTCAAAACAGTTACTCAAAGGTATTTTGACTGCATGAAGTAACTGGTGGGTTGGGATGAGATCTAAAAAAGCCCATTCCGGCCAGTGTTGCTCGCCGCAGAACTTACCTTCTCAAACACGAGCAACGAACGAAAACCTTAACAGGAGAACACTTTCATTTTCACCCGAGCCGGGATTTATCTCCTTCTCCCTAAGAGAGGGCTTTGCAAAAACCAGCGAGGTGCCTTGCACCTCAAGTATCTGTCCACGCGTATTGAAGTTCAAAAGAAATAAGAAGAATTGGTGATCCGATGGCTTCCACGTGCTCTCGGAGCCATGCCGGGTCAGTGACGGGATGAGTGACTGCAGATCATCCCATGCCGACCGGGAATCCATCCTGAGAAGCCGTCCCTTTTCTGCAGTGTTACTCGGGCGTGCAGCTGGGTTTATTAGCCCGGCCTCCCCCTTTAGTGCATGTTGTTAGTCAAGTGGCCCCCATTCATCCAAAAATCGTGAAGCTGTAAACTCGAACGAAGCATTCACGACGAAAACCCCCCCTGTCGACGTGCGTGATGCAGGCCAGGGTCAAGCTCCGATGCCGCTGGGGCTGATCTCCAGGATATGTTTGTGGAACTCAGCGGGGGTGGGGGAATGTGGGGGCGCGCAATTCAGGAACCACCCGTCTCTGCCGAACCAACATTGCGAGTGCGGTGACGACTTCGAACTTTTTCCCAATCGCTTGGCCTTTTTCCACCGCAACGTCCCACAGCTTTTCTTCCAGCTCCCACGGTGCGCAAGCTCAGCACCCCTAATCCAAGATGGCGCAAGAAAAGGCTCCCTTGCCGTTTGGCTACACGTTCATGGCCGGTAAGCTTTTGCCCCGCCCCGACCGGTGAACTGGGAGCAAGAAAACAGCTCAAATATTCGGAGCTCGATCGCTAACCAGCCCTCCACGCGTACCAGGTGCCATTGCCGGAGTTTCTGAAGCAAGTGACCCCAGCGGGCTCGAATATATGCAATTGACAAACTAACATGTCGTCGCGCACAGATTCTGGTCATGTAAGTCGCCCCTGGTCGTGGTCGCGTGCCTGGCCATTGCTGACTGAAACTGCTTGCAGGTACCCCTTGGACGTCGTCAAGACAAGAGTGTGAGTGATACTCGCGATTCGAGCTCGAAAGGATCCGACTGACAGCCAGGTAGACAGCTGCAGACTGCCGGGGCCACCGGCGCTGATGCATACACCGGCATGGTCGACTGCTTCCAGAAGATCGTTCGCAATGAGGGGTATGGATGCGCCTTGACCGAAGTGTCGCTGGGCTTGTGCTGACGTCTGGCCAGCTTCTCGAGACTTTACCGCGGCATCACTGCCCCTATCCTGATGGAGGCGCCGAAGCGAGCCACCAAGTTCGCGGCCAACGACAAGTGGGGGAAGTTCTACCGCGACCTATTCGGCCAGGTCAAGATGAACCAGAGTCTGTCGGTCCTCACGGGTGCCTCGGCTGGTGCAACGGAAGCTTTCGTTGTGGTTCCCTTCGAGTTGGTCAAAATTCGGCTGCAGGACAAGGCCTCCGCCGGCAAGTACAACGGCATGGTCGATGTTATCGTCAAGACAGTGCGCAACGAGGGTATTCTGGCCATGTACAATGGGCTGGAGTCGACTCTGTGGCGTCACATTCTCTGGAATGCCGGCTACTTTGGCTGCATCTTCCAGGTGCGGGAGTGGATCCCCAAGGCGGAGACGAAGAAGGGCCAGACCGTAAACGACATCATCGCAGGTAGTGTTGGCGGTACCGTGGGTACTATTCTTAACACCCCGCTGGATGTGGTCAAGTCGAGAATTCAGAATACAGTGAAGGTCCCCGGACAGGTCGCCAAGTACAACTGGGCTTTCCCGGCTGTCGCCACGGTCGCCAGAGAGGAAGGATTCGCCGCGCTCTACAAGGGATTTCTGCCCAAGGTCCTCAGACTTGGACCCGGTGGTGGTATTCTCCTCGTCGTATACACCGGAATGATGGACTTTTTCCGCAACATGAGGGACGAGAAAGCACTGAAGCTCCAATAGGTGAGCGAGTTGTGTTGGAAAGGGACTCTAAACGGGCGTCATTTATGGGAGATAAAAGTAGAAGATGGTTTATGTATGGTCATCTTTGGTCTCTGGCTTCTAGATTCCCAATGGCAACATTTGCATCCAGTACCTTGGTTATACCAGGATCCTGTGACCAGTTACCATCACCAACCAACTTTCATCACAACATCTATCCTTTGCTTTTCTCCGCTTCATCCGCCTCCCCCCCCTCCCCCCCCATCACTATTTCTATAAATTCTCTTTCTCTGCTTGCTAGTTTTTTAAACTTACCACACAAAACCACTTTATATCGGCACAACCTTCTTGACGGTTGGTCAGCATCGTTTCCGCAACAAATCTTGCTGGCGGTGTGCGGCTCTTCTTCGAGGAAGGGCATATTTCTCATCATTTCTGCAACTTCTTGAGCTTGCTTCTGGAACGGCATAAAGACGATCCCGCTACGGCGACTCCAAGGTATGTCTCCCCTCTAGCTCTGGCCGACTGTGTGCCGCGATCGATTCACTCTGAAGCTCAACCTCTGAATCTCGCCGATCGTGTTTTTACCCCTTTTTACATATTTCCCTTTCTACATCACGCTCATAACCCCCTTTTCACAAAACATCACTCTTTTTGGACCTATCTTGCTCCCCATTCCATCGCGACTTCCTCAGATCCTTTTCAGACGATTCAACGGGTTCCATCTTGACAAGGTACACTTCCTAAGAATCTCTTTCATCTCGCATTTTTCTTCACTCTCTACAACGCACCCTTCTCTCCGAATCACATTCGCGGTTGCTATATCCTTTTCTCCGAGCCTGTCTCGGTGATTTTTCCATCGAACCTACTCCTGCCCTTTCGTCTCGTCTCCTTGGGACGACATACAGCCCCCATCGCGTCTTTTCCTTCCGTCACAAGCCTTCCCTCTCCGGACGACACAGTCGGACGGCAGAATTCATCCCTACTTGAGGTTCGTTTTACTTTAATCGCTTCATCTGTTCTTTCGTCGCGTCTCATTTCCCTTTCATGGCGGCTCGTTTTACTGGGTCGCCCCATCTTGAGCTTGCCGAGTATTTCTTTGGAAGCTTCACAAGCCAATGTTCTTTCACTAACCATCCTTCAAGCTAAAGAATGGATGCCGACAACCCTGGCTTGCCGCTGAGCCCCCCCCTCTCCAGGGGCCCCAAATCAGTGCCCCCGGCCTCGGTGGCCGGCTCAGGAGTGAATTCGGGATCCCAGATGGACGATGCCTCTGAGAGCGACGGCGATGGCGGCCTCTTCGTCGAACAGGACGAAGCGGGAATCAATGCCCTGCGGATGTACTCTGATGAAGACTCTGGCAATGGCTTAGTCGACAACGCCGATGACCACCCCGGTGATGACTCGAGCAATGGTTCCAGTTCCGACTCTGGTGACGGCGCCGGTCATGGTCCCGGTGGCAATTTTGGTAGCGACCCCGGTCATGATTTCGGTGGTAGTTCCGGTAGCGATTCCGGTCATGGTTCGGGCAGCGATTCTGGTGAAGGCCCTAGTCGTGACTCCGGTGGCAGTTCTGGTGGCAGTTCCGGTAGCAGTTCCGGTAGCGACTCAGGCGGAGACTCCAGCGGAGAGAAGGAGGACAGTCCATCCAACGATGTATCCGACAACGATGTACATGCAGAACTCGACAATCTCAGAAACCAGCTCCAACTCGCACATATTCAGCTAGGCCAGATGACGGCGTTGCATGGTCAGGAGAAGAAGAGGGCTAATAATCTTCAAAACCGAGTCAACAACCTCGTCGCCGGAAAGTTTCGACATACCGTTCGGGTAAGAACAGTTCTTCCCCTTAAATTTTATTGATATCGGTCGATTACAGGGCAGTCAGCTAACCCCTTTGTTCTCTTAGACATGGGCCAGTCAACTGCGTCGGATGATTGACAATCTCCCGGTGCCGCCGGGCGGGGAAGCCATCCTCCTATGGGACAAAATCTATAAGCAGTGCTGCAAGGAGGAGAATATGAGCACATCAGTCGCCATTGTCCATCCTGCCATCGAGCTGGTGGCTTGTCGCAACAACACCACGCGGTGCCGTGATCCGTTCTCCGAATACAGACGGAAGGAGCAGGAACTGCCGGTCTCCCCAGCACCGCAAAAGTTGACGTTCCAGCATCTGCCGCTGGATGTGCAGGTACAGATCTTCAAGCTTTGGCTCGAGAAAAAGGACCGCCTGATTCACTGCTTCTCTCGACTGGACTTTTACGAGGCGCCAGCTGTCTTCCCATCTGAGGCGGAGTTGGGCGACCGGAGAAGTGGCCTGACAACGGGCTTCTACTGGGGGATCGGGCGCAGATGCAGCCTTTCCCAAGACTGCCAGGAGCCGGACGATGTGCTTCGCGTGTTGAGAGTCTCCAAGCACTGGCTCGAGCTCGGAGCGCATGTCTTCTACGGGCTAAACACATTCGCCTTTTCCAGCCTCGGCGAGTTCCACCGCTTTTGCAAGGGCATCGGGCAGGCTCGTGTCGAGCGCCTCCAACACATCGAGATCACCTTCGTCGGTAATCAATTCCTGACTGCGCCGCGGACGATGGATGCTGCTGGAAATCTCCGGGCCCAGCCCCCCTTTTCACTGCGGACCCAGCCGCTGAAATGGCTCCAGGAGTGCCGCCGCCTCCGCACGCTGGTGATCCATATCAACGAGCAGGGCAAGGCTCACATTCGCCGTCGGTATGAGTCCCAGGACGTAGTCAACTACATGGCGGGCAAAACGGCCGGACAGCCCAACTACCGCCTCACACGCAGCATGCGTACCGTCCAAGGCATCGATCATCTCTACCAGCTGCGCGGCATGACTTGGGTTCGGTTCTACGACTTGGAGCAAGCCTGGACGGAGCGTGACGACAGCCGTATTCTGGTCAACGACTGGTCTTTTGACGAAGACATCATGAATGTCACGACCATGGAGAAGGTCTCCAGTCGTAGAGACCTCTCTGAGCTGGAGAACCTCAAGCCATTGGTCGTAATTCCCGACGCCGTCCTGCCGAACTGGGCACTCGCTGGGGGCCGCTATCTCCAATACCGGTGGTCTCTTGCGAACCGTTTGCAGGTCATCAAGTCGCTCTTCGTCGACCGTGCGGGCTCCAGCTCGTACGATGAGATCCGCATTAACACCAGAGATCGCAACGTTCGCTCCCGTTTCACCAAGTCCAGCGACAGCACTAGCAGTAGCACCTTTGATTCCTTATCGGGCTATGACTCTAGCTACTCTAGTGACTCTAGTGAGTCCAGCGAGTCCGAATCGAAGCCTCGGTTTCCGTCTCCTACAATCTCCTCTTCGTCTTCATCATCGTCTGGAAGCAGTAGCGACGGTGATGCTGGTGGCACACCCGGTACTCAGTTGAAGGTGGAGGATGGCACCTCTGAATCCGAGGACCCCGAGATGGAGGATGCCTCCGACAGTGACTGCGCCATCGACGAAGAGAGGTCTACCAGACCTGGCAGATCCATCTATACCTCCTCGCCGTCCTACATCACCTATACTACTTTTTCGGGCCCCTCGCCGAGCACGTCGGGGGCTCCCTCGTCCCTCATCATCATAGATGATGACGATGATGAGCCGGAGGCTCAGGTGCCTCAAACCCCTCGCAACATGACCGATTATATTCACAACCAACCCTCGGTGTGGATACCCGGTATTACCACAGGAACCCCAGCCATTCCAGAGAGACTCCGCTCTGACACTCGAGAGTCCTCTGGGCTTTTTGTAACGCCCACCCCTCGCGCTCTTCTGGCAACCCCTGACCTCGAGGGTAGAGCCTCTTCTGTTGGCTCGCAGCCAGACGGACCCATCGATCTCATGGATAGTGAGGACTCTATCGAGGGCTCCAGAAGCCCTTCTGAATCTTCGAGCACCTCCTCAAAGCGCTCCATCGATAGCCTCGAGCCCTCGGAGGAGGGCTCTCCTTCCAAACGCCCACGCCTCAGCGTCTCCCCCGAAGGTGTCGACCCCTCGCCCGAAGGCATCTAAACCCCCTCGATACGCCTTCACGCGTCACCCAAACGCCTTTGTATTATCATTTCACGCCTCAATAATTTCCAGCGAGGCCTATTATCCCGCCTCGGAGGCCTCAAGCCGTCTATTACCAGGCCTGAGTTACCCGCCACCGAGGCCTGCAACATGCGAACGATACCCCTTTCTTTCATGCGCGTACGCCTATTTCCACTCCCCGGAGGCCTACTACCCCGGGAGTTTGAGGCCTTTTCACCAGGCCAGGACGCATCTGACACCCCACGGGAGGCATCAGACGCACCTCTCGAGGCCTTTTTCTTTCTCAGCGATGCCTTTTTATACCACAAGGAGGCGTATTTGCCATCTATCGATGCGTGCGGACGGACCCGATACGCCTTGATTTTCTTTCACAACGCCTAGTTGTGAAATTTCAATACATCTCGATGGATTCTGGCAGGCCGTCGTCGTTGCAAGACACGGCGTTGGTAATACGCGTAGTTTAGGTCTTGAGTTAATACGAACAACATAAAAACCAGTTTAGGAAAGGCGTGAATGTGGATATAAACAACAGAGGCTATGTTACTAACGCTATTTACGTGATAGGGGGCTAACTGGTATCTAGTCAAAGGTAATCTTTGTGCCTTCGTAAGGCGCGCTGGCCTTCTGGTTTTCCTTGGCCTTACGCTTGGCTTCCCAACTGGGGTGCAACGGCCCCGTATCATCCCGCTTCTTCTCCTTCTTCGGCATGGGGGGTGGTGCCTGTTCGGCGGGTGCGTTGTTGTTGTTGTTGTTGTTGTTGTTGCTGCCGCTAGATAGGAGGGGGTTACGGATTCCTCGCTTCCATGGCTGGCCGGCATCGCCTTCGACAGCGCCATACTTCGTATCCCAGCCCGAGTCACGCTTCTCTTGCTGCTTCTTGAGATGCTTCGCTTGCTCTTTGTACCGCTTCTCCCAGATGGCTTGGCGGGCGCGCTGGCCGCGGCGGTTCTTGTTGGTTGAGGGGGCGATGTCGATGTCGGAGGCTTCCGAGTCCGAGCCGGAGATGTACCCGCCCATGAGGGAGGGGAGGAACGTTGAGCCGGTGAGGGGGACGGGCTCGGCCTGCTTGGCCTTCTTCTTCTTTTTGGGGGGCGGGGCGATGGATGATGCGGAGGAAGAGCCGGAGGCGGAGGATTCATCGCCTGATGCTGCTTCGGGGTCGCTGAAGCCTCCAAATTCGGAAGTGGAGGATTTTGCGTCGGGCTCTTCGTCGTCTGAGCCGGGGCTTGAGTCGGCGCTCTCGTCTCCACCCTCGTCCTCGTTGTCGGTGATTTCCATGGGGTCGAGCTCGGAGTCTCCATCATCAGCGCTGTCCTCCTCGTCGGCGTCTTCGTCGTCGGTGATCTCCATGGGGTCAAGCTCTAGGGGCTCGACACGCTTCACCGCTTTTGTTGCTGCTGCTGCTTTTTTTGCCTTTCCTCCCTTTCCTTCTGCTTCCTCTCCCTCCGACACCTCGCTCTCTTCACCAGACGTCGAATTAAGAAGATCATCGAGCTGGGCGATGGCGCGCTCTTCTTCGTCAATGTCTGTCTCTGCTGGGTCTTCGCGGGGTTTTGTTGCTTTTGACCCCTTTTCTGTCCGGGCTTCCTTTGGCTTCTTCCCCTCTGGTTTCGCTTCCTCGGGTTCGTCTTTGCTGTCGGCTGAGTCCTTCTTCTCGGGTTTCTTGCCCTTCCTCTTTTTATCGGGTACTGGCACGCCCAGAGCTTTGCAGATCGCAGGAATGGCCTTATCGATCACGGCGCGCACCTCCTGGCGGTTGGAGAGCCCGCTGGTTACGTTGTGCAGAGCTATCCTCTCGTCCTCAGTGAGTTCGGGCTTCGGCATGCCGTCCTTGATCAGCGCTGGGAGCTTCTCGAACTCGGCGATGGACTTGATGCGCAGCAGGGCCGAGCAAAGATGCGCATGGGCTGCTTGGTGCAAATCGAGAGACTGGGATACAATTAGACAGCGTTCAGTCACCCCACACGAGCACATTGCGGACCTTCAAAATCAGAATCTCATTCTCTATGCGCCTCTTCTTCTCCCGTGGCGCCTTGGGGTCGCGAATCCGCTTTGACAGCCGTTGTCGCTCGAAGCCCTTGGCCGCCTTGAGAGCGTGGTGTAGCTCATTCCTCAGGCGCCCGAACACCTCCTCGACGTCATCATCCCGCTTTCGTTTCCCCATTGTGACTGGTTGGTTGTCTGTCGTTGACAATCGATTGAATGCGGTCGTTTTTCTTTGTCGAAAATCGCTGAAGCTTCAGCATTCGGCTTTGGAGCTACCCCGCTACAAGAATTTTTAGCGGGCCGCATTCAGACCGACCCGTGGACAGGGGTTAAGTTCCTCCACATTGGTCCGCCGCGTGGCAGGGATGGCTGCACCCGTCGACGCGTAAAGTGGAATTTTGACCGCCCGGGACGCGACTTCGAACCTATCTTTGTTCTCCAAGAGGGGTGGAGGGGCAGCAAGCGCATTCGCACACACCCCAGCCATCGCTCGGTGTCACCACCAGCCATCCGACGATCGCGAGACTCCCCAATCCACTAGCAACGTCCGAATCATGCGTCCAAGACCACTAATTGCACAAACCCATCGCCAATTGACCCGACTAGCGCTTTGCGAATAACGACCACCCAAAACTGTTGCGACTGTACCTACCGACTAGCTGTTCGTCTCACCTTTGGAGAAACTCGCTTCACATCCGCTGCGCTGAGCCGCACCGCCCTCCACTCTAGCCCTCACCATGGCGTCCGCACCGCGCGCGATACAATACACAATCCCCTCGCGGGAAGACTTCAACAAGCTCTCCGACGAGCAAAAAACGCGCGTAGGCGAAGCCGTACGCGCCCCTTCCCCCCCTCCCCAAAACCCCAACTAACACCCTCTCTAGTTCGACCTCTTCGACTCTAACAAAGACGGGCTCCTCTCCTACGAAGAATTCCGCTTCGTCCTGCGCGCGCTCGGCTTCGAGCTCCCCAAGCCGCAGACCTACGAGCTCCTAATCCGCCACGGGCAAAAACCCGCCTCGTGGCCCCTCGACCAGGAATGTCCGCCCGTGTACCGGCTGTTTAATCTGTCTACGTCGCAAGCCATCGCCGGCTCGCTGATCCGCCAGCGCGACCCCAAAGAGGAGCTGCGCAGGGCGTTCAGGCTGTTTGATATTGATGGGAAGGGCATGATTACGCAGGATGATTTGAGGAGGGTGAGCAAGCAGGTGGGGAATAATATACCGGATGCGGATATCGTGGCGATGGTGGAGGAGTTCGATGCGTCGGGGAAGGGCGGGGTGGATGAGGATGAGTTTTTGAGGTTGATGATGTCGAAGAAGTGAGAGGAGAGAAGGGGTGGTTTTTTGTTGTGATACCCGGCTGTGTTGGTGGCGAGAGTGAATGGAAAGTTTTGGCTATTGTTTCTGTGTTTGAGGTCTTTGTTGGACTCCAACTGGTATACCGTCTGGAGAGACGTTGGAGAGTGTGGCCTTGGAACAGCGTCAGGCTCATGGCAGCAGGGAGTTGGCTTATTTAAGGCAAGGTATATTGTCATTGTTGATCTCGGCGTTCTATTTCACGTGTGCTCTGCAAAAGCCGTTTGTCATTTGACCCAGTGCTCCGGACCCTTTACCGATACAAGGCGGGAGGCGGCGGCAAGGCGTTCGGGCGTGAAGGGAACCCAAACTGAACGACAAGCGGGCCCGGCCCAACTTCCGGCAGCATTACCACAGTCGAAAAACTACTCCATCTAACATCGCTGCCACAGCAAAACCCCCATCACGCTCAGGGCACCCAACACTAACCAATTCAACCCTAACCAACTGCCAGCCTCTCACGAGAAGATCTTGGGGAAGAACTTGGGCGTATTCTCCTTCCACTCCTGGTAGTCCTTCCGGTCTCCAAACCGCTTATCGTACTTCTCCTCGCTCAGCGGGATGCCACTAACATTGAGCAACAGGAAAGTGACAAACGCCGGGCTCACTGCGCAAAGAGACAATGCCGCGGCAGGGCTCAGGCTAAGCGCTCCGAGAACAGGTCGCGAGAGCAGCACGCCCGCAGATGTCGTAGCGATGCCGGTCCACAGGGTGGATTCGCCGAAGTAGTTGGGGTGTCGGCTTCAAATCGTTAGCTTTGCACTGCAGACGAAGGGGTGCGAAAAAGGGGGGAGGGTACCTCTTGTTCCACAACCCTCTCGTCAGAAACTCCTCATCGTGCTGCTTCGTCCGTTTCTCATGCATCCACGCCGACTTCTGCCGATCGGCAATGGACTCGAACGTGATCCCGCCCAGGTAGAGAGACAGTCCCAGGAGGTCCGTGAGCTTGAGACCAGCACCGAACGCTGCGGCCGGGATCGCATTCACGGCCATCACGGGCATGAGACACAGCGAAACCCATGTCGCTTGCACCATGAACGCTACCCAGAACCGCGGAGGAGAGGTCTTGATCTTATCGAAGCGGGAGTCTTTGCCTTCTTGGAGCACACGCTGGAATAGGAAGGAGCCCACTGATTATCGTGTGTTAGTGGGCTCATACGGGGGAAAGCTAGGGGGGTTGCACAGGAAAGAACTCACGTCTGGTGGCCCAGATGCTGACCGCGGCGCTCAGAACAACCTGTCGCCAGTTGAAGGCCGTCCCACCGCCCAAGACCCCTGATTTGAAGGCCGAGACCAAGCTCGGCAACGGTACTGCCGCAGTGGACGCATGACGGGCCCGGAGTGCGGGGAGATAGAGGCTCAGCGCCGTGACGGCGAGGTATGTGATCGACCCAGAGAAGTCATAGAAGCGGTCGGACTGGGCCACAATCGAGGGGATCGCAAAGGCGGCCTGGATGGCGAAAGCAGCGGATACGCTGGGGACGATGGTTTGAAGGAGGGGGTTCTTGAAGTTGGTGATGCGGAGGAAGCTTTGAAGGAGTGTCATCATGCCACTCATGTAAGAGGACGAGACAAGGGTTCGAACAAGTTAATTCTCACAGGGGCAACAAACAACGCGAATTGCATTACAAGAGGACATAATCCATTTCGTTCCTGGATTATCTACTGGGGAATCGAGGGATAGCAACGTAAGGACGGGAAATCGGTGACGAAATTCCACAGATGCTATTGGAGACGGACTTGGAGTGGTCCCGCCCGATCCGTTCATCCCCTACCCCAAATCTGACTCGGGATGGGATCGGTGCTACCGAGACGATCGTGAGCCTTCACCTCGCAGCCTAACCTCGATATGGAACACAAAAGCGGTTCTCGGACATGAAAAATGCCGACATGATCCGAATTACGCAGTGGGTATAGAATTGCAAAGTCTATGTAATGTGTCCGTTTGAACGCCAACCTCTATATTCACAATGTATTATCGCCCATTAACTCTCACCTCCTAGACCGCGCTTTGACCATCACCGGCAGGCCGCCTTCCATTGGTAATGTTAGGCTGGTCTTGCTGACTCTCTCCTTCTCGTCGACTGGGAGAAAGTCGAAGAGCCAGACCATTGTCGGAATCACCTGCACGGCAATCGCCTCGGCCATCTTCTTCCCCAGGCAAGTCCTACTGCCACCGTAAAAGACGGGAAACTCAGACGCACTTCTCGATATGAGCTTGCCATCCTCCAAGAACCGCTCTGGCCGAAAGACATCTGCATCCTCCCCCCATGTCAGCTTGGAGCGCTGCATTGCCAGTATGCACCACACAAGAACTGAATCTTTTGGTAGAAACGTTCCATCTGGGAGCGATGCATCTTGCATGCATTGCCTGATCTCAAAGGGTATCGGGGGATAGAGCCGGAGAGTTTCGTAGAAGACAGCCATGGCGTACGGCATCGATGAAGGAGTAAAGACCGTAGGGTCAAAGTCTTCCTGGGTCGCAGGGAGATCTTTCTCCTTGAAATGTCCCTCAACTTCCTGCCGGATCTTCGCTGCGACATTGCGGTGCTTCATCAGGAGGTAGAAAGTCCATGTAAGTGCCTGGCCCGTCGTGTCCCGGCCGGCGGAGAGGTACGTTAAGGCCGCATCCGCAACCGTGTTTTGGTCGGGGATGGCATCAAGCAGAGACTGGATGAGACTGCCGGAGATTTGGTCTAGCTTGCTCTCCTCGCCAACGATGGTGCCCTCATCTCGATCCTTTTGAATCTGGCGGTCATGAACGGCACTGGCAACAATGCGGCGGCCAAAGGTTTTCACAACTGCGACGCATTTTCGGAAATTCGCCCCAAAGAAGATCTCCGTGATGGGCCATAGCGGGTTCTGGAAGCGCTCAGCGGTTGCTCCTGAGGCGAAGTCGAAGGACTTCGAAAAGTTATCGTCGGCGTGCATTTCCATCTGTTGCTCAATGTCAGTCACCCAGCTGACGAAGCTGTGGAAGATGAGCATACATTGTAGGCCATCTTGCCCATCAATTGCGTGGTAATTTCGTGAAACACATGCTGCAGGTCAATAACGCCCGCCGCTGATTTGAGGCCATCCACGCTCTCGCGAAGGTACTGCGGAAGTGCAACCTCGGTGAGAACTCGAAGGTTGGCCGTGTTGAGGAAGCTTAGCCCGGCCTTTCTTTGGACTTTCCAGAGCTCACCATCGGCGTTGATGATGCCATTTCCTAGGAAATTAGTGTTAGGATCAAGGTAAGTGAAGCAAAAGGCGGCCTGCTTACCAAATAAGTCCCATGAGCGTCCTTTCACAAAGTTTCCTTTGGTAAAGATGCCCTCGTTCTTGAAGACAAAGTCCAGGTTTCGAGGGTCGTGAATGAGAACGCCAGGTGGAAGAGTTGGCACCGTGATAGCAACAGTCTCATACCCAAACATTTGCTGGCACTTGTTGAACCAGGCGAAGAGTTTCCATCGGCTCTGCAGAAACTGGATGCCATTGCCAACCAGCGGCAGAGTATTTGGAGGTTTCCTGTGGGCGCGCGTCAGTCGAAAGTGTAAATCCCACCTCGTCAATGCTCCCCCCACTCACCTTAAAGGTTCGCCATTCCGCCTGATGTCTTTCCTCGTGGCGCGGAGCAATAACGCAACAATGACAATGCCCAGGGTATAGAGTGCCGCTTTGCTGTCAACAACGCCCATCGCGACGTCTGGCCGAAGGATGCAGCAACAGGGAAACCCCGGAAGGCTAAAGGAAGGTCATGCAGTGGAGTGATCGGACGAGCGTTGAAGCGTGTTTGTTTGACGCAATTGCTATCTTGGAGCCTCCTGGTATATCCCACAGGGTCTATGATGCCTTCTGCCAGGCAAGCTGACGAATAGGAGTTATGGTAAAACTCGAAGGCGGTCTGGTCTGCTGTCAGCTGTCAGCACACATCCATAGCTTGCCGAGCTCTTGGTTAAAGATGACGCATCATGTCCGGTTATCGTAAGATAGGCGAAGCCCCCAAATCCCGTCCCCGGCCAGTCTCCCCGGGTCATTCCAGGCCGAGCGTTCAATTTAACTCGCTGGAGCACTATGGCTTGCGCCAAGCTCGCGCCCCAGTCGGAGCAAACGGTTCCTGCATCCACCTGTGCGACTCCAAAAGTTCCATGATCCACTCCAGCCCCCCATAACGTCATTCCTACGGTCGAGGCTCAAAGGGAAAGGCAACGCCGGCAACAATATCGCCTTCCAGTAAAAAGGCGCATTGTGAGACGTGGCACAGCATTCGGCGCACGCGGCTCAATCGGATAACGAGGCGATCATATCTAGGCTCCGGAATCGGCAAGGAAATATATCTTCTAGAGCGTGTTCAAGCTCAAAGAGTCTTGGGCCACTTCTCCATCCCAGAATCTCCTCCACGACATCATAAGATATCGCAACCAAGATGGCTCCCCTAGTTCCGCGCATGCATCTCTTTGAGATCGATGATCAGACTTGGTACGTTCACATCGGCCATTCCTTTAACAAGCCGATTTTCTGACGCTGCCAGGTTTCCATCGTTCTTGAGAGCTCGCGTTCAAGCGGCTCTGACAGTAGCCTGGACAACCCATGTATGACGACCGTTCTCCCCTTAAACGACCACTGGCTTACATCCATATAGGTTCCTATCCTCCAAAAATGCTCCCCGGCACAGCTTGTCGCCCGCATCATCTCCAGCAACCTCGGCACCACTGTCCGCGACTATGTCTTCATCGACTTCTGCGCCGGCGCTGGCGGACCCACGCCCTCGATAGAGAAGCATCTTAACCAAGTTATTAAATCCACTCCCTCGTCATCCACCTCGGCCGTCAGTGACGCCGTCCTCACCAACGGTACCGCCGCCAACAGCTACGCCGCCGTGGCCGCAGCACCACCCAAGCGGCCCGTCCGTTTCGTACTCACGGACCTCCACCCGCACGTTGATGACTGGAAGAAAGCCGCCTCAGCAAGCCCCAACCTCTCGTACATCACCAACTCCGTCGACGCCGCCCACGCCCCCGCAGACATAGTCGGCCAGTACAAAGCCGAAGGCACCAAAGTCTTTCGCCTCTTCAACCTCGCCTTCCACCACTTCGACGACCCGCTCGCCAAGGCAATCCTCAAAAACACCGTCGAAACAAGCGATGGCTTTGGGTACCTCTCCCTCCCCCTCCCCTTTACAACCGGGCACCACTAACCCCCTGTTCTCCCCCCTAGAATCTTCAAGCTTCAAGAGCGCACCTTCCTCGGCGGCTTCGTCACCCTCCTTCTCTTCGGCGCCGGAATCTTCCTCGCAGCGCCATTCTACGCCCTAAAATGGCGCTCACCTGCCACGATCCTATTCACCTATCTCATTCCCATCCTGCCCTTCGTGCTCGTCTTCGACGGGTGGATGTCCGCGCTTCGCACGCGCACGCCCGACGAGGTAGAGGCGCTGCTGCGTACGTGTGGTGCTGAGGGTGGTGCGGCGGAGATTGCAAAGTGGAAAGTGAGGAGTGGTAGGTCGAGTTTCATGTGGCCGTTTGGGAATCTCAATTGGATTATCTGTGTGAAGAAGAGGAGCGTGGAATGAGAGACTGATGATAGAAGATGAGGTCTTTGTATATATATGAACATGAATGGGTGGGGGAGGGGAAGCGCTGTATGATAAATTGTGGTATGGTTCTTGAAGAAGAATGGGACGATAAGCGTATGGCATGAGTATGAGCTCCAGATATGAGAAGCGATGATTTGTAAAGTTCGAAATCAGTAAACATGCCCAAATGCTCCATGTGGTTTGCGCAAGTTCAGATACCCCCTGGAGCTACCACCCTTAAACACTCCAGGCGACGGACAGTCACGGCACTACATGGCCGAAAACAGGTATTTAGTTCCAGTACGTGTTCATTCATTCGCAACCTAAGCTCAAGTAGAGAGCAAGGCAATCTACTATTATCTTCACGACAGAACCAAGTCCTTCGTCGTTCCACCAACGGGGGCCAATAATATTCCCTCTCCTCGACTCAATCCGTTTTTAGCCCCGTCCAATCGGGTACCGTACCAGCTGTGTTGTTCATACAGCAGCAACTCACATCTTTGCTCTAAGACAACTGAAAAAAAATGTTCGTAAAACATGCGCAGCTGCGAGGCGCGCGCGCAATGAGACAAAGAAAAACCTATCACAAGAAAATGCAAAAAAGAACACACAACTGGGCTATATCCATGAAGGCGAGGTAGCAATGAAATTGGAAAGCAGGACTCCGGGATCCGATGCATTTGTTGTCGTCCGTCATCTTTTCGTCGAGCTGAAAGTGGTGAAAAGTGTCAACCTTTTTTATACCACCGGGCCAGCCTTGACGACGTCTTCTGTCGCTTCGCTCGCGTACTTGTTGAAGTTCTCGAGGAATAGGCCACCAAGCTTCTTGACCTCGCGGTCGAAGCTGTCGTTGCCGGCGGTCCAAGCCTTCTTGGGGTTGAGAAGCTCGTCGGGAACGCCTGGGCATGAGGTAGGGACCTGGAGGTTGAAGACTTCGTAGTTCTCATACCCGGCCTTGACGAGCTCGCCGCTGTGGATGGCGTCGAGAATGGCGCGAGTGTACTTGAGCGGGCAACGCTTGCCACCCTGCGAGAAACCGGCACCAACCCAGCCAGTATTAAGCAGCCAGGCGTTGGCGTTGTGCGACTCGATCTTGTCAGCCAGCATCTTGGCGTAGCGCATGGGGTGCAACGCCAGGAAGGGCTGAGCGAAGCAAGACGAGAAGGTCGCTTGCGGCTCAAGAATTCCGTCTTCAGTACCAGCCATCTTGGAAGTGTAGCCGCTGATGAAGTGGAACATAGTCTGGGCGCTGTTGAGCTTGGAGATAGGAGGCAACACACCCCGGGCGTCACATGTGAGGAGGATGATGTTGGTTGGGTGGTTGGGCGAAAGGCAGGGAATCTTGGCGTTGGCGATGTACTCGATGGGGTATGCGCAGCGTGTGTTCTCAGTCAGGGTTGAGTCGTCATAGTCGACCTCGCGGGTCTCGGGGTCGAAGACGACGTTCTCTAGCACGGAACCGTAGCGGATAGCACCGAAAATATCGGGCTCCTTCTCAGCCGAGAGGCCGATGGTCTTGGCGTAGCAGCCGCCCTCGATGTTGAAGACGCCGCGGTCACTCCAGCAGTGCTCGTCGTCACCGATCAGCATGCGGTTGGGGTCTGCCGACAGGGTCGTCTTGCCGGTTCCGGAGAGACCGAAGAAAAGGGTGACATCGCCGCCCTTGCCCTCGTTTGCTGACGAGTGGAGGGTGAGGATGTTGTGCTTAACGGGACCCTCGTAGAACATGACGGTGAAGACACCCTTCTTCATCTCGCCGGCGTACTCGGTGCCGAGGATGACCATCTCCTTCTCGGCGAAGTTGATGGCGACCGAAGTGCCTGAGGTCATGCCCTCAGTGTAGCGGTTGGCGGGGAAAGAACCGGCATTGTAGATGGTGTAGTCGGGGTGGAAATGCTCCAACTCTTCGCGGGAGGGACGGATCAACATGTTGCGCATGAAGAGGGCGTGGTAGGCGCGCGCGCACACAACGCGGACGCGGATGCGGTACTTCTCGTCCCAGCCGGCGTATCCATCGACAACGTAGATGCGATTCCTCGTGTTCAGGTAGTCGATAGCACGCTCGCGGTTGATTTTCCAGACCTATTGTGGAGCGCTGTCAGCCTGGGCCTCGACAGATAAAAGCATGGAAGCACGTGATTGGCCAAGGCTTGGAGAGTGGGACTCTCGGCCTTGGGCTCGGCTATCGGTTGTGGGGTGCATGCCTTGGGACGAGGGGCTGCGGCAGGATGACGAAAGCGACAGGGGGCGCATGAGGGGAACACGATTTGACAATGACAACGTTGACAACAATGACGATCGTTGGCATCACCCAGTGCCATGCTAGGCGCTTCCGGGCGCCCGAGAAGGACGTGTGGAATGCACACTGCCAAGCGAGATGACACTCTCAAGCAATTGGCCCGTAACTCTGCCAGAATTGCAGAATATTGACGGTTTGAGAGGGGCTCGTGACCACTTGAGCGCCAACACGCCACCTCGGCTTAGGAAACTGCGCGGCGGAGCGCCGAGGTTGAAAGGAAACATGAGGAAAGTAGAACAATTCTTACCTCGGGAGTCATGGGCTTGTTGACAGGTCCCCACCTAATTAGAGAATCATGGTCAGCGGCTGCTCAACGGTCACAACAGGGTTGTTGCACGAAATGAATCGCGGGCAGGATGCGGTGGAACATACCAAATGTCATTCTCGGACGTCTCCTCCTTGACGATCCGCTTGTCGAGTGGTGACCGCCCGGTCTTTTTCCCCGAGTATGCGGTCAAGGCGCCGCTGTCTGTGATAGCTGTGCCGGTCTCGTACACCTTGGTCTCTGTCAGCCGATTATACACTAACAGGGAAGGGGGCTCAGTGTCTTACCAATGCGTCCTCGTAAAGAGCGGCGACAGAGGGGTTGGGAATCTGGTGACAACCAGCAGTTAGCTCTGCTGGAATCACCCGTTCGACGTGGGCTCGTCACTCACGATATTAACGCGGTCATAGTCGATGTGAGCCTTCTCGTGGAGCTCCTCCTCGAGCTCCGTGTGCTCCATTGCAGGACTGTTATATCACGGTCAGCCCTTGGTCCACTGATAGGAAGGGAGAGCCGGGAAGCTACTCACTGCACACCACCGGGATGGAGGCCGGTTTTGTTGACGGTATTGACAAGCACTACATCATCAAGTTAGCGGTGAGGTCCACTGAAGGTAGGTTCGGACGAGGAGGTGCAGAGAGAAATAGAGTGTAGGACTGCAGTAGCTGAAGAAGGAGACGTACTCTTGCGTGCTTGAGAGAGATGACCTGAGTGAAGTTGTTGTGAACGAGGTCCTTTTACTGTTGGATCGGTGTAGGGAGAAGCGGTTCTAGCAACGGGTTCCTTCATGGTTCTTAAGTGCTTTCTGCGAAGCGGACGAGCGGTTGCGAGCAGGGGGTGCGGCGGCAGCGAAGACGATGCGGGTGTGTTGGGATCTCGTCTGGTCCACTTGATGCAGGGTTGACAAGAGGCGCTGATGGAGAATGTAGACCGGGTAGCGTTGATAAGAGCGGCATGTCCTTGCAGGACCCGGGGCCGAGTATATAAATGCGTGGGGCCCAAGGAGCCCATGGGGATTAGAGGCTTGGTAGCGGCCCCAATGGGGTGTGACGACAGCATTCCACCCTGACGACTCGATTCCCCAGCGAGCCCAGCCCGGAACAGGGCCGGGTGCGATGGGCGCTCGATCGGGCTGCCTGCAATTGGACCGCTGGAGCACGAATTGTTTCCGGAGCACGCTGGCCACACCCCTGTCGCATTTCGGGACTGGCACACGGCGACGCACCGTCTCATAGGCTGG
>Ga0247760_1000408_pt1 | contig 47437 bp, 41 predicted proteins | sample UWRJL171409R4_FD_179936 | JGI IMG/M metagenome (GOLD analysis project Ga0247760, IMG submission 179936) | Plant litter microbial communities from Arlington Agricultural Research Station in Wisconsin, United States - UWRJ-L171-409R-4 | ecosystem: Environmental > Terrestrial > Plant litter >...
ACGAGGTAGGAAGGGGGGGTTGAGGTGGAGGGGAGGATGCCGTTGAACTGGACGGAGAAGGGGGGGTTAGTTAGGTTGGTCAAGTGGGGGCGAGGGGTGCGTACCGAGGCCATGGAGAGGGAGCTGAGGCCGACGAGGTGCGCGCCGGAGCGATTGGGGTCTGCAACGCGGAAGGTGCCGGCGAAGATGAAGAGAATGTTGGTGATGAGGGGGACGATGGTGAGGGCTATTGCAGTTGTGAGGAGGCCCTTGGCGATGATCGCGCCGGGGCTGTTGCGTGGCGTGCCCATGGTGAGGATTTGAGCTGTGATGAGTTGACGTTGAAAACAAGGCGAAGCGGATGTTTAGCGATCTCCGAGATTAAGTAGGCGAGAATGCTTGGTTTTGCCGCTAAAGATGATGGACAGGGGAGTCATCTCTTGCCGGTCATTGGCCAGCTTGGAACACGAGGCCCCCACACCACCCGAGAAATGCCCCTGAATGAAGTACGATATACGGATAGCGTCGTATTAGCCACCGTTGCTGCCACACCTCTGCCAAGCCGTCACCCCGGACTTTATACACCGACATCAATAACATCAACTGCCTGTACCCAAAGGAAAAATGCGAAACCTTTCATCGATTGTTAAATGGATACTTGTAACTATAGCCAGGTGACTCATCAATCAGTCCAAGAAATCTCTTTCTCATCTCTCCAAAACTTGCCACTCGCTCCCCTAATGTCCCCAATCGCCAGCATCACTGGCGTCTGCGCGCCCTGGTCAGGCGTTTTATGTCCCTTCCCCTTCGTCATATCAGTCACCACCCACCCGGGACAGCACGCGTTGACCAGAACACCCGTCTTCCCTGCCTTCTGCACCTCCTCCGCGATGCGCATCGTCGCCCCAATCTCACCCGCCTTGCTGGCCGCATACGCCGCGCTCGGCCAGCCCTCTTCCTTCTCCTTCCCGCGCTCCACTGCCGAGGTGAACTCGTCCATCAACTTCGTGATGTCATCGACCGACTTGGCGGCGAGGAACCGCGCCTTGATAGGCTGCGCGTAGCGGCTCAACTGTCCCACGGAGGACGCGACGTTGACGATGCGTCCGCCGTCGGGCTTCTTCAGGAGCGGCAAGAAGGCGCGCGTCGCTTCGACGGAGCCATGGTAATTGATAGCGAGGGTGTTCTTGACGACGTCGAGGTCGAAGCCGTTCATGGCAATGCCGGCGTTGTTGATGACGAAGTCGATGCCATCGGGATGCGCCGAGCCAAGATGCGCCGCAAGGGTGGCGATGCTGGAGGAGGACGCGATGTCCAGAGCGTGGAATTTGATCGAGGTGAGGCCCCCGTCAGATTGCAGGGCTTTGGCTTGGCGGAGGGCGGGGTCGGCGCTGAGGCTGGTCACGGCGGCTTCGCCGCGCACGGGGTCGCGGGCGGTGAGGTAAATGAGAAGTGGTCCGGCGTTCAGAGGCGATTTTGGGTATTGCAGTGCGAGTTGGCGGACTGTGGGTGATGGTCAGAAGCAGTTCGTAATTAGCGCGACAGACGCGATTTTGGTGCGGGGTACTCTTACCGATAGCATACCCGATGCCCTTGTTCGCACCCGTCACGACACCGACTCTTGCAAATGGCATTTTGATGATTGATGGGGCGAGCAGAATGATGCTATCGATGCGATCCGTATTGCTGGAGCCGATGGGAAAAGGGACCTGGCCGGGCCGGAAATTAATGGGGACAAATGCAGGCAAAGAGGGGTTGCGTCATGGCTTTCCACAGCGCTGTCGCTTCCGCATTTGTAATCACCGAGCGCCTTACCTCCGGCGCGCTTTCCTCAGCTGCCAAGTTCTGACGCTGCATCTCCACACCCATCGCGCACCGCAGCGTGAGATCCAGATCAACAGGAGCGAGGTGAGGCCTAAGGCTAACCGAGCGATGCAGGTGACCATCAAGCAGATAGCCATACGCATGCGTAACGGCCGGCTCTAGAACCGCATCGGGGACTCCACGGGAACAAAGCAGTAAAGAGTTCCACTGGTCCCCTGGATGCCGGTAGTTGACCGGTGAATGGGCTGGGTGTTATATTCTTAATGGCCTCAACTTCGGCCAGAGGACTATGTCGCCAGTCGAGTCTTCTATGAATGAACACCTGAAAGTCCTTTATCGTCGCGGGAAGGAGCAGGGTTCGCCATCTACGTGGGGCCGCCAAGACCGCTCGCCTTATTTGGGGTCAACAAAGAGGTGCCAGGGAGTTTCATCTCTCCTTTGACCGAAACCAGCAGCTTGTCCTTTCACTTATTTTTCAAATCAACCCAAATCCGGTCCCCCAAAGGTCGCTTAGAATTCGCGTATATATAATCATGACGTTGAGATGTTGGCGACCGCGGCCATGTTGTATCAATTACTGATGCAATAATTCTGCCATGGAATACACCATCCCATCTGGACCGCCGGATGCGGCGAGAGAATGACGGCGCTCAACATGAGATTTTACACAAATACCACCTTCCTCTGGCACAGGCTGCTGCTGATCAACACACAGCAAGCAACCCGAAGCGCTCCAAACTGCCCAGCTCAGCCAGCAATCAAAAAGCATCCATCATGTCGACCGCCCAAAGCCCCATCTCCCAAGGGTCCCGTCCCCAGCCTACAAGCACGTCTGAAGGCCCCCTTGGCACGTTTGGCATCTTGAACGTGCAGTCCCGCGTTATGACCCCGCCCCGCTCACTCCCTCTTGAAAATTTCCCGCTCGAAGAAACGCTCATTGATGAGGTTTTTGGCAATGAGGTTAAGCAAAAGGCGTTCGAGGTGGCGTCCCAGCTTTCCTTGCGAAACTCGATTGCTTGGGTCAAGATCATATCACGAGTCTCCCGCTATGATCCGCAAGACTCTTTGCCCACGCTCCTCATCGTCATGAATGACTGGGCGACAACTTCACCCGGCCCCTGGCAAACTCTTGTCGAAGAGATGAAAAAATATATCGGTATGTCAGCGTCTGGCATTTCTTTGGCTTTTGCTAACGTGTTTTCTGTCACACGGCTATCTAGATGGACGGATTGCCGACACCCCAACCGCCAGCTCAATTAACATGAGTGTTGAGATGATCTGCAATAACTTGGTCCGGGAAAAGTACCTATCGCCCCTTGACGGTGGCGGCCTATACCCTCGGATCCTAGCAGCCTGGCCCGAGATCAAGGCAAAGATTCGCCAAGTTCTGCAAAGCTCCCCTGCAGCAGTCGACTGTATGACATGCATTGCCCTGTTCAAGCTGGGATTTGACCCGATGCTAAGCAACCCCAAAACGGTCTACATCTCCCTATCTTACGATTCGGTAGAGACCGGATGGCCTCCCGTCCTAGCACAGATACAATCCCTTCTCGATAGCTACGGTTTTGGCCTCCACGCCCATTTGGAACACAATTTTCCAAGCCCTTTGGCGGAATTTCCCCTTCTTCCCAGTACCACAACGCCGACAGATGCCGAAGTGGTGGAAAAGACGGTCCACTTTAATATGGCATTACCAGAGACCTTGGAGACTACAGTTAATGCCGGAGCCGACATCGGTGCCACCACTTACGTCTCCGAAGCGGGCCCGGACCAACAACTCTCGAATCCTCCGGTCGGTACATTGGGCGGCTGGTTAGAGATCAGAGTCGAGGGCCGTGCCGGCTGGCAGACAGTAGGCCTTACCAATTACCACATTGTCAGACCTTGCCTGACCGGGTATCATGTCACGCGTACTGGCAAGGCATTGCTGGCTTCAGGCCCCGTGGAGGAAGGCACGGCACTCTACAAAGCAGATGAAGAGGGGCTGAGGACCGAGGGCATCAGAAAGCGCAAAAAGATGGAGAATCCGACCCGAGCAAAGCTAAACTTCAGTTTACAGCTGAATCGAGATACGATAGACGAGATCCGCTCGGACCCCAGGCAGGGACAGAATGCTATAGACGATCTCGAGATCAAGGAGGAACACTGGCTCGCCTTCTTTGACCGCAATAAGCATATCCTCGGGAGCGTTCCCTATGCTTCGGGCTATTTACAGCGGACCAACCAAAACGGGAGATTGGATTGGGCGCTGATTCGTCCAGCGGGAAGCGATCGCGTCGGGGAAAACTTGCTCCCAACATCGCAGGAGTGGCAGGATAGAGGGTATATGAGGCGGCACCCTTTTGGCAGCGGCGGCAGCATCACGTCACCACAACAAGGTACCTCTACCTCTATCCACGACATGAACAAAGGTGACCTTGTATACAAGATCGGCGCCTCGACAAAATGCACGATTGGCCAGTTTGACGCTCTCAAGCCTGACTGTGTCATCAAGGAGGAAAGATACATGCAAGGACGCGAAGCGAATCTCGTGTCCACCGAGTTCATGTTCATTGGAGTGCAGGACTTGCCATTTGCACGGTGGGGTGACTCTGGGTCTATTGTCTGGGACAGATATGGATGTGCAGTGGGATTATTGTTTAGAGGACAATCTCCTAGCCAGTCTCATGGATGGTTCGCGTATGTGACGCCCATCGAAGACGTCTTTGCAAGCATCCGGCACATGTCGGGGGGGAAGATTCAGGATATTCGTTTTCTGGGCGAGTCCTAAGCGGAAGGGAGAGTTTTGGTTCTTGGGTACGAGAAATGTTCCGCAATGCCGAAGAAGTCGCAGGTGGAGAGCATTAGGTAATTCTAGGCGCTTTGTATTTACGTGAAGCATGTTCGATTCCAGCGCCCCAACCTGTGAATGCAAGGCCTCGACGAACTCACCGACAGTGACTGGACGAACAGAGAACTGGATCCAAAGCAGAGTGGACATACATAGCTCTCTCGCTTAACAGCGTTGTTGCAATCGTTGCTTTCGTTGCTAAGAGGTGCTTTACCATCCCGCTGCTCAACTATCTCAGCTAGTGGAAGTGGAATTGGTTTCACCGCCCGATGTCTGTCGACCACTTCGACGCCTTTCACCAGGCGAGTCGAGGGCTGTGGGCAGTTGGTGTTGAACGAGGAGAGACACGCAGCGTAGTCGGATCGAAGTTCATGATATCCAGGGTGATATATCACGTTGCCACTTCCGTTGCGACGACGTGAGAGGTGTCTTTTATATTCAAACCCGGTGTACAGAAACTTGAAGGGTATATATAAGAAGTCTTCATGATATACTTCGATACAGGTTAAGCTGCGCGTGGCTTATTTGACCTCTATCGCCTTCATTGCCTCCTCCTGTTGCCCAAGTGCACTTTTGAGCCTCTCCTCCTCCTGTTGAAGATTCTCCTCTAGTTTCCCCCTCGTCACGCTAGCTTCCTCTGGAAGACGCGCCATCCATTCCCGGCAGTCCTTGATATTTTCTCTGTGTGTCTCCACCTTCTCGTTCCACGTCTCCAAGCTCTTGGCGAGATCCAAGGCGGGTTCCTTGAGTTCAATCTCCTCTGTCGGGGGAAGAGATCGTCCAGGACAGAGCCGCTCTGCATCAAGCTTAGCAGCCTCATATGCGTTCTTCGTTATGACTGCAGTCCGCTGGGCAAAGTCTAGGTCGAGTCGTAGCTCCCTAATGACCCATTTCGAATCGGAATATGGCTCCTCAACCTCTTTTTTCTTGCGATCGATGTAATCTTTCGCTTCCTCCAACTGGTTCGCTAACATGCGCAACTCGAGGAGCGGCAGGTCTTCAAAGTCTTTCATTCTCCCTCCAGGGCACAGCACCTCCATGCGCTCCTCTGCAGCTTTGAGCCTCTTCTCTTCGTCAATTACCTGCTTCTCGATGCAGCGAACTTCCCATCGCTCAAGCCACTGTTGATCGACGGTGTCGGCACGCTCCAAGTGCTTTTGGGCGCTTTCCATCCTAGGACCCCTATAGTACTCCACGCTGGCCCTGTGGTTCTTGACACGGGAAATTGGCTCCTCAAGCTTGTCCCGTATTTCTGCGACAGCCAAGACGCGCTTGTGGTCGACCTCGAATGCATCGCCATCGAAACCTTCGCCTGGCCATCCGTGCTTGCGGTACAATGGGACAACGATGTCACTGTCCCAATCCAACGGGGTGTTTTCACCACCTCCTGGTGTTTCAATGAGATCTTCATACCACTTCACCATGTCTCTCAAAACCTGAGCAGCTGGTCGGCCGTCCCACTCATCCCAACGGCAGGTCTTTCCATCCATGTCTTCATCCTCGTCGTCCTCTTCGTCCTCTTCATCTCCGCCCCCCTCCTCTCCGCCCTCCTCTTCACCCTCTCCGCCCTCATCATCATCATCATCATCATCATCACCATCGCCGTCACCATTACCATCTTCTTCTTCCTCCTCCACCTCATCCCCCTCACCCCCTTCCACATACCCCTCCGGCCGATCCCACGGATGCAGCCAGGGATCCATACTCCCCACATTCATCGGATCAAACATCCCAATCTGATGCCTCTCCGCATCATAAAACACCACGGTCGAATCATTCCCCAACCGACTCAACGGCGTCATCCACCCTCTCATCATCTCACTCTCCCCCTCATACTTCTCCTCCCCATCCGTATTAAGCGGATCCCTCCCCCACTGGACATCGTCTTCCTTTCGGAAGTCGACAAACGTCCCGCCCTGGAAGAAGCCCATGTACTCGGACGGGGCTTCCACGTAGGGAAGGATGCTGTAGAGGTAGATTGTGGAAGGGGAGAGGGAGAGGGAGTTGTACAGGGGCAGGAGGGAGGTGATGTCGTGCGGGCCGGGGTGGATCCAGGAGGGGTGGAGGTAGCGCATGCGTTGGAGGGTGCGGTAGACGTTGAGGAGGCCCGAGGCGACGGTGTGCAAGCGGGAGGTTTCGCGGGGGGTTAGGGCGAGGGAGGCGGCGAGGGCGGTGGAAGAGGAGGGGGAAGGGGGATTGGAGGGGATGTTGGAGGAAATGTTGTCGCCCATTGTGAGGGATTGCTGTCGCGTTGTTGTTTGTGTTTAGATTGGTCAAAAGGGATTGAGTTGATGTTGCGGTTGAAGATTTCTTATATTGTGAAGAGTTAGGGTGATGGGACATGACGATGCCAGTGGAGTGGTATTTCTTTGTTTTACACCCAGTTGAAGTATTTTGCACTGCCCCCGGGTAATCTTCATCGCCCTGTCGGAAAGCATTGGATGAGCGGGAGAACTCGTTTGGCGCTGTCTGCCTGGCGATCATTGAACTCGCGGCGCAGGCCAGAGGCACAGGCGGCGCGAAATGACCGGCCGAGCGGGACATTCACTCAGTCAACTGAAGAAGGGACCTCTTGCTCAAACGATTGGGCCCCGCTCTTCCTGGGCTTTCAGGCAGGCGGGCCCACTCAGTGCCTTCCAATCACCTCAGCGGTTCTTTCATTCGGGTTCAACTGTCGAAGAGCAAAATTTTATTTCAACAACCACTCTTTCCTCCCAGACCGCGAACGCTGACAGCACCCCTCATCGGGCAGCATTTCCTGCGAACCAGTTGATTTTGGCGCATTTGTCACAAGTATGCGAAAGCTAAGTGCTTGACATCGGTCGGCCTATGACCTTGGAGATTGAAACTAGGTTCTTTGCCCGAATTTCGACATCTGGACAGTGTTGCGAATATCCAAGGGGCCAGCAATGGCAGACAGAACACAGCGCAACGACCCATTTTCCACGGTAAACATGGCTAACTGTTGTTCGAGTGTTGACCAGTTTCCCCAGCGTGCCGGTAAGGACGCATCGCTTGTCAATCCGGACCTGCATGGCTGGGTTCGATGGCAATGCACCTTCCCGGAACGCTGGGCCAAATGTGGGGATGATACAGCAAATACTACCAGAGACCTCACAGGTATTATTGTCGGTGCACATGACGACTGCTGCTCGATAAACGTCGGGGAAATGATAGACCGCCAACTTCGGGAACTTGGCGGCGACAATGCAGAGGGTATCATCGGCATCAGCCATCTTCGCCTTGTCCGTTCCGTTTCGATCCTACTGCAGTCAGGTACACTCAGCACCAAGCTCGTGGTTTCAAACGAAGCAAAACGGTTCCCCAGGTCCTGGAATCTAGCATCCTCCGCTGCAACGACATTGGCGCGCTTGACGAACACGTGGGGACACTGTTAATATAAGCACTTTCACACAACCTAGTGCCGGCTTGGTTGCATCGGCAATCTCTAGACTACCCGCCGCGCCGGGATTCCGCCGTCGCTTGCCCCATGGTTCCCCGCAATTCGTATATCCACTGCTACCGATTGTGCATGCCGTCCGGAGACTGGAGGAGAATCTTAAAGCGGTGTCTATACCCGCAAACCCCGGGATAGCTCGGTCGCCATCCCTCCGCATTGTCGGCTCTGGAAAATCGATAAATACTCCGGAGGGCACTTATTACTGCCGTCAGAGATGAGATGACACGGGCAGCAGTTTCTCTCACACGTTCGCCATCATGAAGGCTCTCTTGTTTCTGACCGGGCTGCTGGGCCCTGCCGCGGCTCTCGACTTCTTCGTCTCGCCCAGTGGTGCCGACACCAACGATGGTACCTCAGAAACCAAGGCCTTCAAGAGCGTCCCTGCGGCGAAAAAGGCTGTCCAGGCGCAGCTCGCCAAGAACCCCTCGGAGAACATCACAGTGCGCCTCGTATCGGGCACTTATGCGCTCACGGCACCCCTCTGGTTCACCGACAAGGACTCGGGCAAGTCCGGCAACCCGGTGAAGTGGGTCGGCACCGATGCTACTCTCTCCGGTGGCCTCGAGGTCACCGGGTGGGCGGCCGAGGCCAATGGCATCTACTCGGCGAACGTGCCCGTCGGAACCAAGTCGCGGAATCTCTACGTCAACGGCAAGGCGTCCAACTTTGCCCGCCGCAAGATCAACCGCAAGGACCTGCAGTACACCAGCACGTCGGTCAAGTGGAGCAACTCGGGTCTTGACTGGATAACGACCGTCAAGGGCATCGAGAAGGCCGAGATCCGCTGGATCAACTCCTTCACGGACCGGTACTCGCCCATCGCGTCAACCAAGAACCGCGAGCTGGTCATGAAGCAAAACTGGTGGTTCCTCAACACCTGGGGCTACGACCACGTCGCCAAGCCCAACGCCGACTTTGGCGTCTGGATCCAGAACGCCAAGGACCTCCTCTCTGAGGGCGGCCAGTTCTACCTCGACTCGGCGGCCGGCAAGGTCTACTACAAGCCCCTCACTGGCGAGAACATGGCCACCGCAAAGACCTACCTCGGCGTTCTCGAGACAATCATCGCTGTCGGTGGCACTGCTTACAACAGCCCGGCACATGACATCTCCTTCTCCGGCATCAACTTCGCCCACTCGACTTGGAATGCCCCCAGCACCATCGGCTACGTCGACCAGCAGACCGGCGGCTATTTCTGCGAGGACAAGACCTACAACCAGGGCAACTTCGAGTCCGGCCGTCCCTGGTGGTGCCAGATGCCCTCGGCCATCCAAGTCAGCGCCGCCAACAACATTGTCCTCTCGGGCGGCAGCTACACCCAGCTCGGCGGCGGCGGTGTCGGCATTGGCAACGACGCTAACGCCCACACCTCGGGCGTCGGCCTCGGCGCCAGCCGCGTCTCCGTCACCGACGGCTACTTCTCGCAGATCATGGGTAACAGCATCACCGCTGGCGGGATTCGCGCTGACGCGCACCACCCCCCGCAGGCGGCCATGACCAACTCTTACATCGACATCTCCAACAACATCTTCTACAACGTGTCCTCGCTCTTCTCCTCCACCGTGCCCATCTTCGTCTCCTACGTGCAGTACTCGACCGTCTCGCACAACGACATCGACACGGCGCCCTACTCGGCCATCTGCCTCGGCTACGGCTGGGGCTCCAACGACGTCGGCGGCACCTCCGAGTACATCAACCGCGGGCTCTACTCCTTCCAGCCCAAGTACACCACGCCCACCATCTCCACCAACAACGCCATCGTCGGCAACCTCATCCACCGCTACGGCTACGGCCACACCGACCTCGGCGCCCTGTACACCCTCTCCAAGTCGCCCTCGACCTACGTCTCCGAGAACTACGCCTTCGACTCCACCGGCTTCGGCATGTACACCGACGAAGGGTCCCACTCGTACATCATCACCAACAACGTGCTCATGTCCTCGGGCATCTGGTCCGCCGTCAACGGCGCCAACACCATCAACAACACCTATACCGGCAACTACTACCGCCAGGGCTCCAACCGCCAAGGCAACACCCAAATCAACGACGTCAACCAAGGCCCCATCGCCGCGCGCAAGATCGCCTACCGCGCCGGTGTCCTCCCCACCAAGCGTACCGGTCGACCCACCACAAATCCCACCAACCTCGCCGACGGCGCCGTCACCATCGGTGGCCGCAACGGCAAGCTGGAAATCAAGGTGGATAACTTTGACGACGGGGCGTTCACAAACGTCATGATTGAGTTTTCGGGGGGCAATAGCGCGTCGTTCAAGGGGGAGAATGCAGTGACGACGGTGGCCGGGAATAATGTGGCGACGGCGACGTTTGCGGTGAGCGGGACGAATCGCCCGAGTGTGAGTGTTACGGTGAGGTATACGAATGCGCGGACGGGGGAGAAGAGGAGTATTGCGGCGAGTGGGACGCCGCAGCTTTAGGTGGTAGGGAGGGGAGGTGTGACGTAGTGAAAGTGAGACTTAATGGGAATGGTTTAGTCTGAGTGAAATATACAAATATGCGATGCAGTTGTTGGAATGGCGATGTCCCCGAGTAAGTGAGTGTTTGATGCAGCTGCGAAAAAAAGGCAAAAAGAAAGGATTTTCATTTCGACGTGGGCCGGATTTGAACCGACGCTCCCTAGGGAAATAGATTTCAAGTCTATCGCATTAGACCACTCTGCCACCACGCCTATTGATGAAAGAGTGAATGGAGTATCTTGGTGGACAACGGGAGTAGGTGGGTGGATGGGCCGCATCGGGTTGGGTGGAGTCTTACGCGAAACGAACAGTGAGAGTGGATTGAGGTTCAAGTGTCTGTCATCGTTTAAAATTTGCAGAGTGTGCCGAAGCAAATCATGGGCTGCAATTGATGACATGCAGCGTCACTCCTTGCAGCGAAAGAATCGCCGCATAGTTGCCCTGTCAGGGTCAGCCAGATGTGAAACACCCAGTTCACGACCCTAAAGTCGACATCATGAATTTCCCTTTCCTTCTTCGGAACTGAGCGGTTGCCGCCTTGGTCTGAGCCAGACTGAGCCAGACTGAGCGAGGGGGTCACAATTCTGGGCTGCCTCGGCTACAGTTGCCACGGGTTTAAATGGCCTTGGAGTTACGAGGACCCAATTTTAGGACCTCTAACACCACCACCTAGCCGCACTTTCCTTCACTCTAACTAAAGGAGAAAAAAAAACCTGCAATTTTAACACGTCGATAAATCATGCATATTTTATTCGGGCGCCTACTAGGTGGGCATAGCCTTTTTTTTATGTGGGCATAGTCGCCCAGTTTTACTGCGTGGGCATACCCCTGGGCTCCACTTTCGCGCAGTGAGTGTCATTTCAATCCATGTCATCCTCCAGAATCTGCAGACACCACCAAGGCAACCAACCAACAACAACTGTTCGTCGCATCGCTCTGATATTGATTCCATGGCTAATATGAATGATTTCTATTCGATTGCAACTGTTCCCAGCTCCCTGCGCCCATTTGCGGTCGTGCAAGCGCCGGCCGCATCATCCAGAGCTATGCCATCCAGTGCGGGGCAGCCCAGCGCCCATGAAAGCCAATTCGACGACGACGACGTGGAGTAGTGGAGCGATTACAAACCTCCAAGCCCCCAGGGCACTCTAGACCCTAAAGGGGCTACTATTCAGCCTCTTTGTGAACTTGGCCGAAGGCGCCGGCGCCGAGGAGGTGGTGTCGGTCCCAGATTTGAAGAGAGTGTCCGGGGTGGGTAGTGGCAACAGTACCATTGACGGTGGAGGTGGCCGCCGAGAGCTTGGACGACTTGAGGAGGGAGTCAAGGCAAGACATGGCCACGGTTCTGCGGGTTGTCGCGGTGTTGACCAGGACTGAGGAGGAAGAAGGGTACGTGTTGGGGTAAAATGACAAAGAAGATGTGGATGCCCATGTGCCAGTGGTCATTCGAGGAGTCATTCGAGGAATTGTGGGAGTGAGAGAGGGTGGTGATACATCGGTAGTTGAAGTGACTTGGGTCTAGCCCGGTAAATCACTGCTGTTCATAGTTGAAAACAATGGTATTGTTCAGCAAAAATCGCGTAGGCCCGTCAACTACGGAAGGCTCCCAGAAAGACTGGCGTAAACTAGCTCTGCAAAGCCCTCCAGAAAGGGCCTTCTGGGCCTTCCATAGACTCTTCCGGATTGACCCTTGGGGTCACGTCCAGCTTCATAAACCTCACCAAGCTAATGAAACCCTTCTCCCCCGCAACACGCAACGCTTCGTTCTGGTCGTCCCCGGGTATCCAGTCGCGACCATGTTTTATCAAGGTCTCAGCCACTTCAATGTGCCCTAGCTCCGCAGCTGCGACCAGTGGAGGTTTTTCGTTTGAGAGCTCAAGGTATTTGGGGCGTTCTTTGAGCAATAAGTACTCGGCATTTTGAGGACCCCCACGGCGAGATCCGTCGTAACGCAGTAGTGACTCCACAATGCTAAAGTCATTAGCCTGGATTGCCAGGTGAAGCGCCTTTGCATCTCCCCCTGTGTCCACGAGCATGTTTACAATGTCCCATTGCCCGTCCTCCATGGCGCTCGCGAGGAGTGCTCTCTGCGACGATGGGTAGTTCTGGTCCAGTCCGGCTTTGTTGGACAGCATCATCCTCGCAAGGCTCCATTTCTTAGCTTCTAGAGCTAGTGTCAGCGGTGAGGCGTAACGGTGCCAGGTGCCAGCGATGTTCACGTTTGCTCCGAACTGGACTAAAAGCTCGGCCACTTCCCACTGTCCGGCCACCAAGGCCTGCCAGAGAGGAGGGCCGAGAGGAGCCCCAGAGTATTCCTCCAACTTTTCCCAATTGTCCGGGTCTGCGCCCCTGACCAGCATGGAGCGTACAGAGTCGACAGTACCCTGCTTCACACACTGCATGAACGTGTAGGCGTCCCCCGCGATCGAGCCCCTTCCGTGTCTGGGGTTTGCTCGCAGAAAGCAAATGTTCTTCTCCGCCACACCCGTGCCGGTCTTTGCGGCGGGTTTTACATGGTGTATGCGGGCGTTCGGCACACGCCGATAGTATTCGCCTTTTGACTGTGTGCGCAGTACAGGAAGACAGATGCTCTCTGCCCTGGGCCAGGTTAGCACTTGATGTGCACATATCATTATTCAAGAGAAAGCGATTCGGCTCGAAATGGACTTACCACTTACCAACCCTCACGCAAGGAAGCACCGCCATCCGCACACGGTTGTTGTCGTCAACGTTCAGGATAGGGCTGGTATCAACAGCGTATTTGGGCTCCGGCGAAACTGGTACCTCAATGTGGATGCCTTTGTTGGTGACTGTAATCGTCCCCCTGGAGCTTTCCTCGATCATGTCAGGGACGATGTCGCTTGAATTGACAAAACAGTCTACCGATGGCGCCAAAAGACCGCACGACATCGCTATTCCGTGCTCTGTTTGTTCCCCTTCGTATTCCCATGCAAAAATGCTGTGGTCGTCGCTCGTCTTGAGAATCTCTTCTTGAAGTCTGAGAAAGGCCTTCTCGCGCTCGCCATAGAGCATGGGAATGTTGATGCCGAATATCCCCATCAGGCAATATGCTCGGTCTTCAATCCGGGTCGTCTTTCGCTTGGACGCCCAAGACATTCGCTGTGCTACGCTTGCCTCCTCGGGATGATCACCTTGGAGAATATGCTCTGGGATGCCGGTGATGTTCGAAATCCCAGCCGAAATCTTGGTTTTGATACCAAGACCCTTCCAATCTCGATTTAAGAAAATGACTTCCAGCGGGGCAATCAACTCTTGCAGCGTCCAACCGCGCTCGAACCACTCGCTCTTGGTAAACTCGGCCACAGTTGACTCGTCAAGCACTGCTGTGTCAGTGATTGTACTGGAAACGGCCCCATGCCGGAGTCTCGCGGACTTTTGCTCACGCGACTCAATAGGGTAATGGTTGTTGTCGCGGGCCTCGCCCTCGAGTTGTCTAGCTTTCTCCTCATGACGAACCGAGGAAGACGTACCGCCGGAAACATCGGCAAGGTAGGCATAGCATACGGTACACGTCTCATACCAATAATACATCGAGTTGATTGCCTCGGAGAGCTCGGAGCTGTTGGTCTTGTCGATACAGCAAGTGTCAATCCATACGTAGTCAAATCCATGAGACGCTGCTAGACGACATGTCTCTGCAACCTTGTCGTACGATTTCTTATGGGGAGCTTGGCCGCTTTGGACATCCTGGAAGCTGACCTCCTCTTCTCTCCAGCGGTGGGAGAGGATTGCGTAAAGCGGTTTATTATGGTCCCCAAAATCATGCATTTGATGGGTTGTCGTGTGAAGGAGGCGCATGATGTTAGCTACGCTTGAAGCTAACCTTGGATCCGACGAGCAGTTTTATACGTGTGAGCGGTGATGCCGGTGAAGTGTTCTGAACTGCACTGGCGGTGAAACTCCGCGGAACGAGGGGGTAACAACGCCCGATAACGACCAAATATGCACAGGCCAACTAGCCCTTCACATCCCGGGCGGGAAGCCTCACTTTTCAGATAGAGGCGCAGCCTGCGGGGTACCAGCCAATGACCTCTTCTACCAGTGCCCATCTGCTATTAGTGTATTAGTCAGCCTCAACTCCAGTGATACCCAATTCATCGTTTTAGTGTTGTTTCTCTCTCTAGCGGTCAGGGAAGATGCTAGGTTCGAACCCCAGCCTGCCCAATCCATCTGCTTTCTCATAGGTAGAAGCTCTCTTTTTGACTTTTTCTTGGAGCCTAAGTGTGGGGTGAGACGGATGAGGATGAGCCTGAACTTTCTGCCAGCCGAGGTTAGGCCTCTTGAATTTTTTCATAGAATCATAAATAAGATGAAGGGCACGAGGCTGACACGAAGAACCATTTGCCCCGGTAAATAGGTATCATAACTAGGCGATTGCACTTCGTGATAATGTCCTTTTGTGTTGTTTCTTTCGTCTATTTTCACCATCCAAGGCTATAGAAACATCGTAGAAGCCTGTGGCGGCACGCCTTTGAAGGCTCTCGTCACATGTCTCGAACGCAACCCTCATCTCTGCAATCCCCAACCCCAAACCAAGTCATCAGCATAGCTTCCCTAAACCCCATCCATCTCGACATCCGAATCCTCATACCTCTCCCCATCCGGATCCTCCACATACGCCAGATGTAACTCCTCCTTGGCCAAAAAGCCCCTATCCCTCATGTAGCACATCTCTACCTGAAGGTACCGCCTAAATGCCTCTGCATTTTCTCGTTCCATAGCGTCTCGAATGTCTTTAGGCCGAAGGGGAGTGTTCACGTATTCCTTGATGTCCAGGCGGCCATGAATGGCGTTGTGGCTATCTTGAACCTTCTCGAAGGCGTGGTACATCCGAAAGAGCGGATCCTGAGGTGCAGCTGGATCCGAACACATTTGTTGTTCGAGGAAAGTGGCGAATTCTGATGGCGGTGCGCCTTGGATGGAGACGTTGCGGACTACGATGGCTGTGAGTACTTGTCCATAACAGCTTGTCGAGGGTGCAGTTCATACCGTTTCGCACCGAACCCAAGTGGGCGCGTGTCGTAGCTACGAGTTTTTGCCCGGCCTGTGAAGCGAAGAGCTCCCAGCGACCAAGCCGCATCGACTACGAAAAGGCGCAAGATGCTGCTATCCGCAAAAAAACAGCCACCGTGGCAGTCGCGTCCCTGGCCTTGAACTGCCAGGTTTTTGCCCGTACTAGTAAGCCCTGCCCCCAGCGCAGCTCTGTCCTGCACTCTCACCTCAGACTTCAATTTAACAGAGCCACCCTACATCGGCAATATTAGCGTTCAGACTGGCGGCAGCGAACAAGATGATCCCGACCAAGAGGACTGGTGCGCATCGCTGGGACCGACGCCCCTTGTGATTGACGACGAGACACTGCGGGAGGTCATCGCAAATTGCTCGACAGTAGACGCCGAAACACACAAGAAAACTCTTGACGTCAGCCCTCATATTAGCAACATGGACTCGATTGATCTCGGAGACATTCAAATTTTCCACCATGATCTCACCATCACCGATTCCGGTTCCGCCTCTGGCTCCTCAGGCCTCCAGCTTCCAGACATTGAATCCGTCAGCAGTCTCTTTGTGCGGGGCAACAACTATTCATGTCTAAATCTCCCCGCTTTGGTGTCAGTTGGGAATCTCAACGTCACGGACAATGACAAGCTCTGCAACATCAGCTTACCAAGCTTGCGCAACGTCTCAACTAGACTCGCAGTCCTCGGCAGCCCAAATATAACCGACTTCACCGCCAACGAACTCACACACGTCGGAGAGATCGTCCTGGACGGAAATTTCACCACCGTCACGTTCGACAGCCTCAAGGTTGTGGATACTTCACAGTCAAGGGCGCTCCCACCATGGACTGCTCATGGTTCGGCAACTTCAAAGACAAGATCGTCACCGGCACATACTTCTGCGACGGAAACTACACTCGTTCATTAGTACTAGTGCTGCACCCTAGCTATAACGGTACAAGCAGCAACAGCACAGCCCCCGCTAACGGCACCCCGAAGGATAATGTCAAGACAGGCATGATAATCAGCCTCACACTCGGAATTTTTATCGGGTTACTTCTCCTAGGGGCCTGTATTATCGGCCCCTGCGGGAGCGTCATGGATAGTCTGCCAGGGTCACCAGAACCCGATCATTCCAGAGTGTTCGCGGCACCAGCTGCCCAGAGCAGCCAAACGTCTTCCGAGGCAAATCGCAACCAAGACCCAGCAGACGACGACGGCAACGAGGACGACTGGGTGCTTGTGTCTATGGGCGGACCGCCCGTCACTAATACAGAGAAGGTGGAGTTTTCTGGCGGGGAAAACATCGGGAGGGGCCCGTCGGTGAGGAAGTGGGATGCTGAACGGTTCAAGGATGGTGAGGAGGTGGTTATTCCGCAGGTGTCGTCCGCCAGCTTGGGAGACATTGCTCCTTCGTCTCCAGGAAAGAGCGCAGCTGCTAGGGAGGATGCATCGCAGTTATCTAGCGTCGCGGGACAGGCGCCCACGGACGAGTTATCCGAGGTGGCGGCACTACGCGCGGCAGTAATTACTTGAAATATGGGGGATTTACGAGGCAGGGTGAATCGGTGTTGTAACTTCTGCACTGATCCTCGCACTGGCGTCTCTGGGTACGGCTATCTCTATATCAATGGCATGGAAATTCATGGGTATTTTCAGATTAATTGACTTTTGCTTGGGTGGTCTTCTACAGCGAGATTTCACTGAGCTTGAAAAGCACCTTCTCTATGAACTTAGTCCCGATGATGACCCCATCCTCATCATGCATCTCCTCCACGCTCGAGAACTCCACGTTTTCTTCGTCCAGGCAAGTCAGACAGGTAATCACGACGTGTGCAAATCGGTCCCCAACGGTAAGAGGCAGCTTCGACCTGGCCAAGTTGACGAGGCGATCTTTTACAGATGTGGTTGGTGAAGCCTTGCCGTCAAGGCTGAGACTGAACTTCAGCCCCTCGATGTCCAGTCCGAGTGCTACCGATGGCACTGGTTGAGCCTCGGTCTCGTCACCTTCCTCTTCGATAGGGTAGCACACAAATGACTCCCAGAGCCCCAGCTCTAGCAGACACACCCCGAGGCTGTAGATGTCATGCTGCATGACATAGCTGTTGTAGGCGAGTAAGCCCTGTCTCTGCGGATGACGGTAGAGGTTCCGATGCCACGCGGCATCCCCGTTTCGAAGCGTGTGGAAGTTGACGCTGCGGAAGGAGTCAAACCCCATCGTGTAAGCAGACCCCAGCACAGCCCCGGAGTCGGGGTCCGGGAACACCAGGATGGATTCGGGGCGGATGTTTTTGTGCACGAAGTTGCACGTGTGGACGAAACTCACAGCGCTGGCGAGCTGCCGCGCAATATCCAAGATGCGAGTGAGACTGAATGTTCGGGGCTGTGATAGATGGTAGCGGAGGCTTCGGACTGGGGGGAGTTCGAGGGCTTTCGAGTTTAGGGGAATGCGGAAGATCAATTCGATAGATGACAAGCGACCGCTTGCCTTGTCCCTTCGCTTGACGACGCCATGGCATGAGGGGAGGGCGAATATGTCGGGATCAACCTGCTTCAACTTTTTCGCGAGGCTCTCTGCGTCGGCCCTTACGGCAGTAACGTCATAGGTAGAGTCGCAAAGTATCGTGTCGACAGCGAAAAATCCGGCGCTGGAGCCTTCTGGCTTCGCGCGCCGGACGATCCGTGTATTCGAGTGTGTGATAGGGAGGGCCCCGTCCCAATCAAGTCCATCTTCTGGTAACGAGACATGGAGCTGTGTTTGGGTTCCGTGATCAAGCGCTCGACGCAGTTTCCGGGCCGTGGCAATGGTCGTCGATGTACTTGGAACACTCGAAGCGGGGGCATTCGCGTCCTTGAGGGCCGAGTCGACGACGGCATTTTCGATTCGTAGAATGAGAAACCAGGTAGGATCGAAAATTCGCTGCCATTTCTCGAGGTCCGAGATGGTTTCGTCAAGTGCACCGCGGAGGAAGATGTACTTCACGCTGCCGGTAATACTCATGACACTAGACGGGCCAGCGGTGCCGCTTTGGACAGACTTGGCCTTTGACACGGCCGCAACAAGCTTGCTTGAGAGGGCTTCAAACACCTGCTGATGTATCCGGCAGTGCTCTTCCTGCAAGCTTGCCAGCATCCGTTTCGCGAATTCGATCTGAATAGAGGTCCGGCTCCAGATGGCCTCGATGACAAGAATCTTTTCATTGAGATCTGCCTTGGCCGTCTTGAAGATGCGATATGCTGCAATGAGTTCCCCGCCGTATCTTAATGCAGATGCAGAGAAATGTCAGCGGTTGTCTTGCGACATGAGCCCAACTCAGTGCCTCAGCGCTCTGGGCACTGGCAACCATTGTCAACTCACTTCAGACAGAGATCTGCCCCCGCCAAGGCTGCAAGAACCAATTCCGCTGACATTCCCACGGAGAGAATGGAAGTTTGGCGTTAGGTTTTAATCAAGACGGGAGACCTGGGTTTAGGTGTGGTGTTGGAGTCGGACCAAGAGTCTCGGTTTGGGGCCCGACTGTCCAGAGAGCCTGGCGGGCCACGGAGTCATGAGGGCTGCGATAGGAAAGCGCGTCTCGGAGTCCATGAGGGGTTTGGGGGCCGACATCAGCTGCCAAGCCATCGGACGCTCCAACAAACGTTCCCAAGCCGTCCCGAAAACTGTTCTGCCTTCATGCACGTCGCCGGCTGCGCCCCGCGTGAGAATCTGCCTGCGCCTCTCTCTCCCCCTTTCCAACTGACTGCAATCCTCTTCAAGCTGGTCGACTCAAAGGGTTGCATCGCAACGGAAGTCTATCGCCGGACCCCGAGTGCTTCGGCTGAACGATGCGAATGAGCGCCAGAACATGGTGCGGCAGCGATCGATGCGGCGCAACCAGCCCCAAAGCTCTACCCCGCTCGATTAAACGACGGCACTGACCGAGAATGCCGCGATTGCGAACGCTCCCCGACCTCGTCCGTGACTCCAAGATCGAGACCACGAACCTGGGCGACAAACGCACCCGACATGTCATATTTCGGGCTGGACGATCCGCGCGCGAACGAAGGATACGAATCGAGGAGACATGGGTCCGGGAAAGCTGCCTAGGCCGTGGGGCATACGGCACGGTATACAAGGAATACAAAGAAACGAATGGCGCGCAGGAGGGGACAGCCCAGGGGTTGGAAGGCGAATCGAGGCCTAAGGTCCGGGCAGTAAAAAAGATCAACAAGAGCGTCATCGCGGGCGAGGAAATAGACTACACTATGGAGCTGGAAGCTGTCGCCAAGTTCTCCAACCCTAAGTACTCGCACTGCTTTGTTCGGTCGGACGGCTGGTACGAGATCGGCGACGCTATCTTTATCTCGATGGAGTTCATCCCGCTCGGGGATTTGCAAAGACAAGTCAAAACGCCATTGCCCGAATCCGAAGTCAGAGACATAGCCTCTCAGCTCCTCGAAGCCTTGGAGCACATGCATGAGAACGGATTCGTTCATCGGGACCTTAAGCCAGGGAATATCATGGTCGTGCAGAGAAGCCCAGACTGGTGGATTAAGATCGCAGACTTCGGTATCAGCAAGCGAAGACAGCAAGATGTCACAACCCTCCGCACTCTGCAACGCGGTACTTTTGGATACGCTGCGCCGGAAGCATTAGGTATCCGCGGCGGTTCCTCATACACGTCTGCCGTTGATATCTGGTCTCTTGGGGCTGTCCTCTTCTGGCTTCATACACAAACAGCCGTGTTTCCTAATTTCGTCGACTTTTGCAGTTACTGCTCCGGGACACGCGAGTTCCCAATAGATGGACTGGCAGCACAGGCCATATCCCAAGATGGGCAGCAATTCGTGCGCAGTCTAATGGCTCTTGAGGCCAAAGACCGACCCTCGGCCGACGCGGCAGCTAAGGACACATGGATGATAAAGCCTATTGTCGAGGGCGAAAGTCCTGCTGCGGCACCAAACACGTGAGTGAATCTCCTTACAAAAGCATGAGCGAATCTGACAATGGGCACGTCAAGGACTCCCCAAGGATCACTATTTTTAACTTCTGGCGGTGTGACAATGATCTCACAGGCCTCCGCGGCCTGGAGTGAACTGAGCGACTCCATTTCGTCCAGACATCAGAAAGAAACCATCAAACCGGCAAACAAGCCCCGGTATCGCGCCCCTTACGTTGAAGACGAAGAGGAGGCCCAGGCCCTTTCGTCCAGGCATCAGAACCAAACTATCAAACCAACGCCCAAGTCCCGCTATCGCGCCTCGTCCGTTGAGGATGAAGAGGGAGTGGATAACAAAGAAACCACTCCCGTATCAGAGAACTATGGAATTGTGCCAGCTACGGCGGGGATATTTGATGACCGGAAGATTGGCGAATCCGGCGTAGAGGATTGGAGAGCATACCCCTTGGTATTCTTTTACGGAAGGCCTGTTTCGTTAGTAATTCCGCCCGTTCGAGAAGCTTATTCACGTCGCTCACGCCTTGTCAACCGCCTCAAGCACCTCTATGATATACGCGAGGCGGCCGCGCTAGATGTCGATCCAGCGTCACCTACCTCCATGGTCCAAGATGAGGAGCAGTTGGACGCTATAATAGCTGGCGTAAAGCAGGCAATACATGCGGAGGACAAAATTATTGGAGACCAATATGAAGCCGGCGGCACTTCAGAAGAGACTGATACTCCAAGCAAAGAGGAAGAGATGGAAACACTGCGAAGACGGTATAATGGATCAGTACGTCCACCGCCAAGCTCAACAGGCGCCACTGTCGGTGGGTGGCGTAGGCGTGTCCCAAAAAAGAAGAGTGGCCGCCGGAGTTTTGTGACGGGGCACGATACAAGCTCCGCAGATGACCCGGACCAAACCACTACGCGTTCCTCCGTCTTCCCCTGCTCGTCTGGAGATCACGCGAGGCCAACGCACATACCTGATCCTTATGACCCCGTTTTTTATGAAACACCCCACACCCCCCCAGTCTTCGTCTACGACGGCGCCACGGCCAACATGGATTTCAAGGTCAAGGAGAGCAGGCCAATCCTCCCCAGCGCGCCCACAAGTACAAAGACCAACCAAAAAAGAGTTCGCTTTACACCGGATACTAATACCTGGTCCTGGGGCGACGATTAGCCGTAGAAACAAGAACAAATCTAGCGTCATGGCAGGAATCCAAAGGAGAGGAGGCGCCCCGTTGCCTAGCAAGATGTGGCGAAAGATGAGATTTGATGGGAAACGGCGCTTCAGTCGCTGCACCGCAATGTCCGCCACAGTCAACAAAGGGGCACGGCGGGAGGGATGCGTTCCATCCCACTAGGCAGGCAGTCACTTTTAGCGTCAAAATCCAGTTTTTGAGTTGGTCATCCAGCTTCCTTCAAGCCCATCTTCTCCCTCCTGTCACTAAGAACTCCTACCCCCCTGAAGCTGCCGGGTATCGTTAACAAAACGATGCTCTAACAACACCATGAGCCTTTTTGATGGCTCATCCACCAAGCGATGAAAAATATGGGCAACGCAAACCGACATGGCCACGACCAAGCACAGAATCGCCACCGCCACCACATCCCCCCCCGACTTGTGCCCCCTTCCTCGCCGTTTTCGTTCCCCCACGTCGCAATCAGCCACGCCCCAAGACTGCTCATGGCGGCGTTGTGCACAAGATACAGACTGAACGAGACCCTTCCCAACCACCGCGGCAACGACATCTCCAGCAACCCACTGACAAGCCGCCACCGTTCAACAGAGAGAAAGAAAGACACACACGGCACCAACGGCAACCCAGAAGCGATCGATGGCTTCCTCGCGATACGCACTAGACACAACAGATGACGCGAAGCCGTTGAGCGTCGTCCACCCCCCGGGCGCGGCAGCCGCGTTGATAATAGGCTCGCTGGCAAGAACCAGGCCGAGGAGGAGGAGCAACAATTTCCACCACCACCCTCCGTTTCCCCCGAATCTTCGTTTCCCCTCTGCTACTCTCCCACTCGAGACAGAAGTTACTGGAAGGACAGCACCCTCACTCGTCCCGATAGCCATCTTAGCTAGCACCATCCCACTTAAACAGAGAAACAAATCCCACCGGGCGCTCACCACCAGAAAGAACCAAGCAGATATCCCTATGATGACCAAGCGTGGCGCCATCCGCAGCAGCGCGAGCGCTAGCAAGTAGAGATAGACTACATACGACGCGCCGAGCTCTACGGGGATTATCCATAGGTGCGTGCCATGCTGCAGAACTGGGGCCTCGAGGTGCAAGTTACTCTTAGAGATAAAGAGTGATAGTGTTTCGTGTAGCCATATGTTCATTTGCTGTAGGAGGGAGCGTTGTTTCCGCGCTGAGTGAAGAAGAACATCCGAGTTGAACGGTCATGGTCGAAGACCCAGCTTGCGCCGCAACCGCAGTACCGAAAGAAGACACAAGCACAGGAAGCAGTAGCCGGCCTGTTCGGCGGAGGACGGAGGATGCTAGTGATAAGGTATGCTGGAGAGGCCGGAGGGAGAGGACATAGCCAGAGACAAGAAAGAAGAGGGCCACAGCGAAGTCCCCGCTGTGAGCGGTAGGGCTCTGGACCGTCGCCGTGGGCGACGTATAGGGTGGGGTAGGCGCCGCCGAGGACGTGAGGGAGGCAGACGGTGAGTGAGGCCAGGCCGCGGAGTCCGTCGAGCCAGTCCGTTATGGACCTGGATTTGGGCTGGGAGGGAGGGTCCGGGGGATGCATGGCTGGATGGTTGGTTGGATCTCCTTCTGGGGAGGTAGGAGGTTGTGTTGGAGGAAGGGGAATGGAGAGGGAGAGGGAGAAGAGGAAGCAGATGGAGGACAGGCAAAGCAAAAAGGGGCGGGAGCCTGAGGAACGAGAAATACGGAGGATGCCGTGATGAAGCGGAATGGGGAAACGCGGTGACCGAAAAATCTGAAGAGGCAGAAGGAAACTTATTAGGGACCCGAAAGAGACAAGGCGCCACTATCGAGAGTCCGGAGTGCCTAATAAGGAACCCGCGACTTTTCCACCGATTTTTCTTTCTCAATGTAACGAAATGGCGGCGCTTCCTCAACTCCATACCACCGAACCCGACGTTCTAGACTCGTTCATATGCAACCAACAATGGTTATATAATTTTGTTGGCGAGATGCTTCACTGCAAGTTAGGTCCCGACTTGCGGCAGTGCCAAGCCCCCGCTTGACTCCATCCAATCAATAGTAGGCGCTGGTCTTGTCACACTCGCCGGCTGTGTTGTGTTCCGTTTGGCAGGATTTACGCCACCGCTCTCGCCTAACCCAATCCATATCATCGGTTGTACACATGAACATCGAGGGGGTCTATTGGTCGGAGGAGACCTGCTGGGGAGCGCCTTGGGACAGCCGAGTGCTAAAGTACCTGGCCAAAGGTAAGGTACTACTTTAAGACGCCTCTCGCCCTCCGAGTCATGTCCCAGTCGCTGTCTCTTCCGTTGACCCATCATCCACGTCCCTAATACTCATCCAGTCTTGTTTCGTTTCGCTCATCATCAATCTGCAACCATGCGTTACATGTCAGAATCTAGCACTCATGGCCAATTGTGGTGATTGTTGTGTATTGTTGTTGTTCTGTGGAAGAGAATCTCTGGCCTGCAGGGTCCCCGATTGCCAAGCCGGCTACTTCCGCGAATGGCTCCAATTGCTTATATAAGCTGACATTACAATCTTTCCCTCGCCAAGCTTGCCCTGTTCTGGCTCGTCTCTGCCGAAGCCATCGGGCCGGTAGCAGCTCTCGTCGCTGCTCCTCCCCCCGGTGCGGGAGACCTGAGCCGCAGGGCCGACGAGCCAGCCCCAGTGCTCAACGACCTGCTGATTCGCTCAGACGCCACGGCCGACACTCCTGTCGAGGGACTAGAGAGGTGTGCACTTTCCCTAGCTTCATGATCGACAAAATATTGTGCCTGGCTGACTGCTTTCCCTTCCGCGGACGCGGGATTGCTGCCCCGCAAGTCCAGAGGATGATGTTTATGATAAGATTGACCGAGCTGAAAGTCATGACTGATCATTTGAAATCCGTCCTAGCAACGCCAAACTTCCCAGCCGCCACGAGACAGCAGGCTGAGAAACTCTTGGCCAACTTTCGACAGCAGTACGCAGCCACTTTTGCCGAGTACGAGCGTGACATGCGGGCTCTTGGTCGCAATGTTGAGCGTACTTTCAAGATTTTCCTGTAGGTAGAGCGCGAGTGTTGGTCTTCATCTTGCAGCCGGAAAGCGGTGGAATACGCGGGGCAGTTACTAGAAGAAGTATACTACCTGAACTATGTAATGAGTATCTGTAGGTAGTAATAAACCGCCTGGTTGATTGGTTTCAGCTGGCTCCCTACCTGTGTGTCCGTTTTTGTGAAAAGAACATTGGACGAACGGCAGGTAAATCTGATGATGAGCGGAAGTTGCAACTTTCTGTGGTGATGATACCAATCATGATGAAATTCTGCCACGAAAGATACATCTGGAAACGAGCTTGGTCTTGTGGCAGAGCCCCGTCGACGATCGCTTTATAGTTCGTGCATTCCTCGGACATCATGTAGCGGTGGAGGACTGGAGCCCCATACGGTGCGTTCTGGCATGTAAACACTGCATATTTTCAAGCTCCGAGTCCAATGGTTTAGAACAATACTATTCCATTATTGTATTAGTTAGTTTCATCATTTGTAGAAGGCTCTGGAATTCTTCCAGAGCCTCCCACAGCCTATAACAGGCCCTCTCCTATCCTGTATCTAATTCTAGTTAAGTAAGCAACTCTACTCTATTCTAGTCATTGTATAAGGCAATGCCTTCCGAATCCTCTTGTTCTACAGTGTTAAGATTCACTGTAGCAACCTCTCTTACAGTAGCACTGCCCTGTAATACAAGCCTTTGTTTGCTTCCTACAGTGCCTGCGGCACTAGCTTGGACCAGTACTGCACTTCTTCCTCTGAGCCACAGCTGCTGTACTACAGCCCTGTGGGTTCCTGAAGTTTAACAATAATAAGTAGCCTGCTTAAGCTACATTACCCTAAGGTTTAAGTACTACTACTACCTTATCTAACCCTTAACACCATTTCTCGATAGTTCTCTAATCTCCCTACACAGTTTAACAAAACCAAGTTCTACACTTAATAATAAGCGTAGATAACTAAAGTTAAGGCTAGGTTTAACAAACTTAATACAGAGCGCCGTCGATCCGTCACCACCTTAAAAGCTATACTTACAGTTTTACATAGCTTATTATTATTAACTACAAGCATCATAAGCATAGGCTGATAATTCACATATAGTATCTCGTTTAATAAGGTTAAAGTCTAGATAAATCACTATGTAAACGGTGTAATTACCAACGAGGAACATTATGGCGGATTAAGCCCCGAGTTCTGTTACCGTTCCAAGCGAATCCAGGCGTTAAGAGCGCTTAACAAAGGCTTTCAGGGAGCTGTGAAAGAGATCACTATCTTAGTTGGTAAAGGTGCAGACGTACATCCAAAGCCCTCCGTAAGGCCTTGTTAATCTACCTACATTGCCACTTGCCTAGCTCACAATATAAGGTCTTAACTAAGCGAAGTCTTTGGCTTTAGGGGCGTTTGTGGCTGAACAGTAATGTTTAACACGACTGTCGAACATGCAGTCCTACACCATCTCCTATGCTTGATGATCACTTGGGTGAGCGCGCCTGGCGGGTCGACAACGTTGCCCTTGGGCATCCAAGTCCAAGACTTCACGTATGCTGCTGTCATCTAGTTGTTGATTTTCGAGGGTTTGGGGCCAAGGTGCCCTTCTCGCAACCCCCTCCAGCATATTCCTTTGTCTGCTGGATGAAATACGAACGAGGGGCCGCTACCCACCCGCCTATATCTGAGACTCCAAGCCATGGCTCGGCGCTGCTGCCCACTCCCACTCCAAATATCCGAGGCAAGCATCCGACAGAGATGTGCAATCCCAAAACCGGGGTTGCTCGCAGTCGGCCAGCAGCGCGGTTAACCAGGGGGACGGCCGACAAAGGGTCATGTGTGACTCTAAAGGAACCCCTCGGGAAAAGAACAGATTCAATGACCCGGACTCTCCCGCTGCCGCCAGGGCAACTGGTGCTCATACTACTATTTGGGCCAACGCTACGCTACGGACAGGCTGTGTGCGCGAGGACCAGGATGATGACAGTAACCCAGTGAGCCTCCGGCACACTTCTCCGAAGAGAGAAGCACCTGAAGCCTGGTCTTTATGCCCAGACGCCATGGTGAAGTGCGGAAACCCAGCCAATGGCCCGCACTGCATGTTCTCCCCTAAAAAGGTGGGAGTTTCTGCGGTGCCCAGGTGTCATGACGAGATGGAGCCAAGCCAATGGTGCAAAACGCCTGATAGGCTCTCCTCCAAAGAGAGGAGACTTGGTGCCCAGTGTCAAGGCGAAGCGGGACCAAGCCAGTGGTACAAATCGCCCGACATCAAAGAGGCATATTCCCTGGCAGAAAGAGCTGTCGATTACATCCCCGTCAGCTTTGTGCGGGCATTTGGCATGGGGAAGGAACATGTCTCTCCGTACCAAGGATGGCCAAACGAGGAAAAGGATAAGCTCTGGGAGGATATGTACGAAGGTGTGATACTCATGCAGATTGTTGAGCCGATCCCACATACCTTCCTAGGTCAGCGACTGACGCTTAAACTGACACGCAGAAGGTATTAGCATGCACATTAATGAAGGTGCTTATAAGTATATGAAGAACAAGACCGAAAGGGTCCCCGTTCCCGGCTACGAGAACGACTACTGGGTCGGCCTCGACGTTATCCACCAACTACACTGTCTAAACATGATCCGCAAGGCCTTCTACCCAGGATGGTACGAAATGGGGTTCAAAGGACCAAACAACACGTTTGACTTTCGCAAATGGGTGCACGTTGGTATGTACAATACCCTCAGTCTGTCTAAGCTGCCTCTATGTCTCTCCTTACACTAACCCGTCTTAACCCCCAGACCACTGCATCGAGTCCCTCCGACTCTCTGTAACCTGCCACGCCGACATCAGCCCCTACACCTTCCGCTTCCTCGAACACCATCAAATTATTGAACCGGAACTCGGCTCGTTCCACGTGTGTCGGAACTTTTCCAAGATCCAGGCCTGGGCATTTCCCAGGCGCGTGGACGTTAGGAACCAACGGGCCAGGGTCGGGCTAGATGGAAAATATTATCGATTATAGTAGGCTGAGGCCGGCCGTGGAGGCGGAGCCGGAGTCGACGGAGGCGCCGGGGTGGTTTGAGTATAATCCGGAGGATTTGCGAAAGGATTCAGATTCTCGATACCGAGACATGGAAGGAAAATAGCTCAAGCAGAAGGCACCAAACAGCGATGCACTTAACAAGTATTAATATTAGATTGGCGATAGTTTCACATAGGGAACCCGCGAATTTTGACAGCACAACTACCTAGTTATTACCAATCGACAAAGTACTCCACCCCATCAGTAATCGCACTCGCCGCCACGCTGGTATGCTCTTGTCCAGCATACTCCTTCAACACCACGTCCCTCAATTTCGGGCTCCCCTTGATCCTATCATACAAGTCATGGCATTGCACAGTCATGCTCGAATTAAACCTCGTCGAGATTCTGCTCTTCCTCGCCTGAAACTCCGCTTCCGTCTCCTTCCTCCTCCGCACCGGAAACTGCTCCAAATCCCCATAGCTAATCACCACCGCGGGATTCGAATGAAGACTTTCTACCCTGTTGGACACCTCATCCAGGATATACCCGCGGTTCCAATACAGCGACGGACTCGCCACCAAAAACGTATCAAACGCCTCGGGCTTCGAGATCAACGCGTAGACGACGAATAACCCGCCAAACGAATGACCGTACAGCGCATCCCGCTTGAAGGTTACAGAGGGAAACACCCGCTTGCGGACCCAAGGACGTACCGTCCCGCTGATGAAGGCGAGAAAATCATCAGCGCCCGAGGGTGGGGTTTGCGGCTGCGGGAACGACGGCGGCAGCGGGGGACTGAAATCGATGGAGCGTTGGGTGAGGGCGTATACGGAGTCGGTGAGGGGGTACCCGATGCTGACGACGAGGCCGTCCGGATTGGTGGCTGCAGGGGGAGGGCGGCGATGCCAGGCTTCGGCGGCGGTGGTGCCGTAGGCGTTGCCGTCGAGGACGTACATGGTGAGGGCGGTTTTGTTTCCAGGGGTGGTGAAGTTGGACGGGGAGGGGGAGGAACCCCACGAGAAGGGCCAGGAGAGTTGGATTTGATAGGTGACGTTTTTGGATGGGTTGGTGGCGTTCCAGAAGGCGGTGTTGGGGTAGAGGGTGGGGGCAAAGGCGGGGTAGGGGTGGAATGACCACCCGTTCATGAGAGACGTCATGGTTGTTGTTGTGGTGAGATGTTGAACTGAAAGAAAAAATATGATTTGGGTAGAGTAGAGCGATGGAAAGAGATGGTGATGAAAGGGACACTGTGTGAACCTTATATTAATCTCCAGAGTCTCATCTGTGCCCTGCGCACATGAATGCACAAATGCCGCCGTGGCGTTGGCAATTCGATAGTTGATGCCTTTCTCCGTATTACTGCATGGCATGGTCCGAGCCCTGCCGGTTGCGTATCCCGACAGCGGATGGTGGTACAAGGTCAGGTGGAATTATATGGACGCAAGGCAGATCGATTTGTCAGAGCTAAAATGAATGGTAGGGCTAGCTGCGTAGGTAGGGGCCACGGCTATTCCGGGCCTGGATCACCCTGCAGCAGTCACTGGCTCCATTCAATTGAGGCTGCAGGAGGCCCAAGTTCATGCGCAATTCGCAATTTCCCTAAAGAGGGGGCCTTGCAACCTCCATAAAAATACGCGCGCCTGCTACAAACATCACATGCGGAGTGATTGTGTGTGAACACCTGATTAGGTATTTTCATTTCAGTCAGGAGGGGGAGGGGAGGGGAAGCGCCCGCGCACAATTGTGATAACTGAGGGGTGCCTGGGGCAACCCGCGGTCGAGCCCTCGGACCTGACGAGAGCACCTGTCAGATTTATTGATCGTGCAATAATAAATCTGACAAGCAAAAGCAGCACCCGGAAGCGAGTTAGTGGACGCCTCGGGTGCGTTTTCCGACCCGGGCCTCTGCATCACCACGAACTCGGTCCCTGTCCAAATGGACTCTGGACACATCAGCTCCAACACCCACCTTGGAGTGAACGCCACACCCCAAGACACAGTCGAGTACCAGAAGGCGGCGACCTGCTCACTGATGTAGTCGGGTCATTTCCTGTATGAGAATGCCACCGGTGATCCAGACTGGCTGAGTAGCTGTGTCAAGTTTTATGGAATACTTTATGTTATTTGTGTAAGTGGAAGGTACATCAGCCAGTCCCGGCTAAGTCCAGCGCGGGATAGAACCTGCATCATCTCCTACACCAACACTAACACCAAGACTGCTACTGCCCAGGCTGCTATAGAAGAGGCTCTACCAGCGGATGCCCCAGGCACCCGCGGCCCAATGTCGTGACCTGGGTCATGACACTGACCCCAATTACCACCCTCTACCCCTGACGTCCAGGATGCTTATGACCCCCCTTCCCCCTCTCCGACTCAATGCTCCCATTCATGACAATCGGTACCTCGATGAAGACCCTGTGGTCCGGCACCGGGTTTAGCACAAGCTTCGTGCAGTGCTTAATGTGCGCCACATTGTCAAAGCGCTCCTCCATGACAGCCCCCGTGGTCCTCATGCGAAGGTACTTTTGCCAGTAAAACATGCAATGCGCGATATGCCATCTTCTCTCGGCCTTCATGATTATGTCGTTAGTTGGATATGCCATATATGCCAGAGAGAAAATTCAAAACCATGGAAAAGAACATGAAAATGAAAATGAAAAACAAAAGAGAAAGAATGAGAGAAAGATATACCAAAACCTTCCCCCAACATCCAGCCCCGCCAGCCCGCTCTTCCCAATCTCCCTCTCCCCCTTGGAATCCCCATAATATGCCCACTCCCCTCCCTTCCCCGGCCCGGCCCGGTCGAACTCGGCCGTCAGCGTGTCTTCGCGACAGTGCGGCGGCATCCACGCGGCCGCGAGCGTGTCGTAGACGTAGCCGAGCGCGAGCGCGTCCGGGATGGAGGTGCCGCACGAGCAGAGGTTGAGGCCCGGGGGGAGGGTTGAGGGGCGGTAGACGTCTGCTATTACTTCAGACCCGAGGTTGTTATTATTGTTATTGCCGTTGTTTGGGTGGTGATGGATTGGGTCGGAAAATTGGAGAGGGTTGGGGTGTTTTTGAGAGGAGGATGAGGTGCTGGTGGATGATGAAGGGTGGGAGAGGATGGAGGAATGAGTGAGAAGTGGGATGGCGATGAGACCCCAGAGGGCGAGCAGGTAGGTTGTTAAGTGAAAGATGGTGACGAGCACATGCCGGCGGTGTTTTGGGTTGGGGGAGTTGAGAGGGGAGTCCTCGTAGATCTTGTCATTGGTTTCCGAGTTTTCATCATCATCGTCTGTGATGGAGAGGAACGGGGTGTTTGGGGAGTCCATGGTGTTGTTGGTATCAGGGTTAGTGGGTTCCGGATTCCAACTTCTGGTGTTCGAGTTCAAGGACCCGAAAAGAGAACATTATTCCCAGTTCTCCCGCTCCTTCCCTGCTTTACGTTATTTACCGTCATGGAGGTTGTAGAAGGTGTTAACTGGAATCTCGGCGAGTGGCTTACGCGGAGGCTGAGGAGCAGGATTAACGGGGAGGGGAGCTACTGGGAGATCCATTTTATTAGCAGAATACTAGGAGAAATGATCGCTTCGAAGCCAGAGGGCCTATGGTAAGGAGGGCTTTATACTTGACTGAAGGCATCGCGTCGTGCTGATTGCTGGCCGGAGTGCTTATGAGCGCGATTACCAGGGGAGGACGCCTCAGCTAGGGGCGCGCGTAGCGCTTTAGATAGTCAGCGAGCGCTGAAGCGCGGCCCTCACGCGCCAGAAACGAGGGTATCGCGAATCCTTGATCGAAAGAAGAAAATAACGTTGTTGTTGGAAAGAAGGTGTTGAGGGGGCTGGTGGAATTGGCGAATTGGAAGCTCTCCGATTGTGGGGAGATGGAGCTGGCAGAATTACCAGCCTAAGCCTTTTCTGGAACGGAGCTAAGCCTAAATGAAAGCTGGGTAGGTGGCTGGAGCAGTGGCTTTACGTGGCTTGTGGGTGTGCACGGTCGCCGAGTAAAGGCGAATTCTGTGGAATAATACGGTATTGTGGATAGCCAATCGTTAGACGTTAAGAATTGAAGATATGTCTTACAGCCTGCTAGGAATTCTTCAGGTTAACATGCTAATGTTGTACGGTGAAGGCCCGGGGGCGTTTGTTTGACTACAGTAGGAAGTCATTATGAAATATAACGACCGTTCTATCTTGTTTTGGGTCGGTGAACCTGCGAAAATGCTGGCGCATTCTTGCATTACCGGTCACAGTTCTTGCCCGTGCTGGCTGCCAGCCCGTTATGTTTCGGTGACCAGCCCTCGGCTAGTCAAAGTAAAGAGGCGCGTAGCGCCTTACTTAGAAACATCTTGAATACGGAGTTCTCTCTCACTGAGGTATTGTCATCCTAAACGCCGAGCTGCGATACTAGAACTCAGCACCAGGATATCGCCACCAATATCTCCTTGATCTCGGCTACTAGAGCCGGAGGAGCCAACGGAGATATGTCTGCCTTCAGAAAGTCGGTCCCGGACTCTTCGTACGCCCTCATCAGGATAGGAAGAGACAACAAGCTTTTCGCTCTGCCTTCGTTTCCGCTGCCTTCCATGAGTCTATTTGCATTATCCACGATCTGAGCCTTCTAATTTACAAAAAGCTCCACGTCTGGGAGCGCTACGCGGTTTGTCTGCGGTAGAAGCCGTGGGTAAAGGACGGGGAAAAGTTCTGGCATATCCGGAGCGCTGAACCTCGGGCGAGTTGGGATGTTGCAGCTAATTAACTCCTTCTTGAACTAGCCTCAGTGCCATTCCTGTGCATCGAATTCGTTCCTGGGAATCACGCAAAGAACCCCGAGTCGCAATATTTTGTCATCATTATATACGTCGGAAACGACGGAACTCGGAGCCCTGCTAGGATTTCCGCCCGCCTCTTGAGCGCCGACTCATGGGATCAATCCAATAAGAGCCTTCTCGGTTTTCGGCACGCGGGATCTATACCCTGCCAGGATGACACGACATCTCGGCTCGCTGGTGAAAGCACAGACCGAATATCTCTCCTAGGCTATGATATCTCGCTATCCCTTCAGCTTATAGCGGAAAGCGGTTTCACGAGTTATCATCACGTCTATATCGATTGGCAAGAGGTTAAACTGCCAGGGGTGGGTTGCTACTCGCTAGGGGTGCTGGCCTAAGTGTGCATAACGGTGGCATCTAAGATAAGTTAAGGGGTTATGTTCCCGCCACCACGGTTTATGTCTACTTTTATAAGATAGGGGCCACCTCCAACCCCTACTATTGAATTCCTTTAGTTTAACCGATATATATGATACGGCATCAATTTCTTGTAATTCTTGTTTTACAATGACTTTTTCTACCTCTGAGCTTTCCACCAACCTCCTGCTGCCACCTGCACCACCCTGATGTTCTCGATGTCGTTAAACACCTAATCGAAGCCGCTCCCACAGCGCCTGTGGTTGCCCCTTTCCACAGTGGGTACGAAGTCCTAGTTCTGGGCCCTTTGCTTGCACGGGAGCATTTTTGGACCATCTGACTAGAGGGCTGTGCTATTCAATGGGTAAAATATTAGCCGAAGCTGAACCAGAGCTGATCTGGGCTGATCAAGCGTGACGAAGAGGCACGTGACTATGAGCATGGGTGGTCGTTAATGTTAGGGTGGTGAAACAGCAGTGCCTTCGGGTGCACCGAAACCAACACACGGGACTTTTGTGCACAAAGGGAAGCTTTTTGCGCCTTTGGAAATAATTGGCCGAGAAGTACAGTACACTTGCACATCTCCGGAACCATCGGAAGGATGTGCAGGCGCCATAGGGTGCTGACGCCAAGCTCAAAAATGCCTATGAGGACGAGTTGCGACGATCAATTGCAACCTGGTTTCTGTCACCAGGATCATGCACGACCGGTAGGATTTGGCTGTCCCTGAAATCCGGGAAGCCAAGCCACGCGACCGCGTGGGAGTCAGGGTTGTGCATGAATTTACGGTCTGCGGCGAGAGAGCTTTGTTACCAAAACGCATGCGTTTCAGCCAATGGCAATCTGACTTAGAGCAGAAAGTAAGTCATCGCAGGAGGTATGTTGGCTCATGCCCCTCGACCTCGCCGCGCAGACGGGGCTGTGAGAGTTGGGACGCCGCCTGGCAGATACGGTTGTGCGGCAAGGCTACCTGCCCAATGCGGCAGGAAAAGGGGGAATGACCTCAAATATTGACAACGCAAAGCAACCATGGGATTTTGGGTCGTTTGTCAGCCAAAACTGGCAGGTCCGTCGTCTTCTTTAAATACCATGGCATCAATCCCGACTTTTACTTCAAACCATCGCATCAAGCCTTGGTCTTCAATCTTCCGTTTGACTTACACCCGCTTCACCATGCATATCCAAAGCCTCCTCATTAGCCTCTTGGCTGCCGCCCTAGCCTCCGCAGACAACCGCTGCGACGCTCACCTCGAATTCGAACCTTCCCGCACCATCAACCCGGGAAACGACACCACCACCGCCCTCAAATACCTCCAACGCCTCACCAAGCGCCAAACCGCCCCCGCCCCGCCCGCCGTCCCCCTATACGTGCACATCGTCGCAGGCACCAAATCCCGCCAAGACGGCTACCTCACCGACGCCGAAGTGACCCGCCAAGTCTCCATCATCACCTCCCTCTTCGCACCGCACGGTATCACCTTCACCCACACCCCCTCCACCATGCGCCTCTGGACCGTCAACGCGAGCTGGGCCGGTCCGGACCGCGACAACTTCAACGAGATGAAAGAATCCCTGCACAAAGGCGACTACCGCACCCTCAACCTCTACATCCGCAACATCACCCTCAAAGACTACGGCGGCACCTGCACCAACCCCTGGACCCAAGAGGAACGCACCGGCACACCCTTCCCGGCCCGTTTGCTCCGCGACGGGTGCATCATCAACACCGAGACCCTCGACGGCAGCGCCCACCCGTACATGAACCAAGGCAAAACCGCCGTCCACGAAATCGGCCACTGGTTCGGCCTGCACCACACGTTTGAAGACCAAGGCGTGCGGAACCCCCCTAACCCACCGAACCCGTGCTGGGAGGGGAATCCGGACGATGATGTGCTGGATACCCCGAAGATGAGAGACGTCGGTGCGGGGGTGTGCAACAAGACGCAGAACTCGTGTCCGGAGCCGAGCGGCACGGCGCCGGTGTATGATCCGGTGGAGAATTATATGGCGTATAGTAGTGATGCGTGCATGGAGAGGTTTACGAGTGGCCAGAAGGAGAGGATGTGGGCGATTTATGATAAGTATCGGAAGAATGAGACGAGGGGGTAGGGGGATTGGGATGCATGTTTGGGATCGGATAGACGGATAGACGCGGATGCCTTAGATTCATAGATCGGTATACGGCAAAGGATGATTGTTTCACACAGGTGCGGTTTAACAGTGCTCTAATGCTTGGACTGCAGGTCCCCTCGTTCCTGGCGGGGGGTTGGGATGGTTGGGGTTGGTGTCCTTGGGTTGTGATAGGAATGCGAAGTATGTGGGAGCAGCGAGTAGCTCAAGGAGTCGTTAGACATGCTTCGGCTGTTGGCTATATTGTAGTTCAGAAGTAAATTTCAGAGCCTGGACATAGATGAAATATTTTGACAACAAGGTATGATACCCAAGACTTAACTTGTTACGTTGGCTGCAGAAACCTATTTGCGTCTGTTCTTACTGATGGAATCTGCAGAACACACAGATTGTTTGCCATCCCACCGAAACAATTGAAGATATGGTAGCACGAAACAGAAATATCAGTTATCAGGGCATTTTCATTCCGAAGTGAATAGGTACGGGGCGTGTGGGAATTGCGAGCGCGGGCTGGTGTGAGCACTGAGTCGCCACATCTTGGGTTGAGTGGTGCATCTCGGACTCGCTCTTTCAGCGCTCGGATTTCCCAAATTTTCCGGGTCCTATGGGATACAACGTTGGAAAATCGCATAGCATGGGATTTACGAGTCACAGGTTGTGGAATTTAATACCTGAGTGGTCCCTGTGGCTCCCCTAACCGGTGCATCTGACTATCCCCATCCTGGCTCGGGCTCTTCACCCACGTGGCATGGTTCTTTTGTAATCTTTGAGATGGTCCCATATTCATTCGGCCCTTCCACCTTCTCACATCCATGCGGCGGAGAAGAATTGGGGCGATGCTTGGCGTGGACGGCGAGTTCTCATTGGCGCCTGTGCCGCAACCATGCTTACCCGAGAGGCTGTGATGCTTGTCGTCTACGGCGAAGTCTGGCAGCAACCTTGGGTTCCTGTTTTTGAGAACTGCTAGCATGACGATGCAAAGGTACCATAATCCTACCCAGCGAATTCCGGTGGAGTACGCGGCCCAGCACGGCACAGGATAGTCCGCTTGGTCAGACCCGGCGATGCCGGGAATCGATCGCAGTCGATACATCCCATGTATAAGAACCGTAGGCCCTGCCCTTGGCATTTAGGTATCAGATCAGTATTGAGGTTCATCAACACGTCTACTCATTTGCAACACTGCTACCATCTTCATTGAAAATTCGAGCTTTTCTGGAAATGCATCTCCTCTTACCCCTGACTGCCCTGGCGACAGTAGCCTCGGCCACGGTGGGGATCCTGCTCCCCATCTACCGCTATCCGGTAGGTGATGGAAAACTCGAGTGGGACTCCGTCGCGTCCGTGGCGGTCACCTACTCGAAACTGCCCTTCTACATCGTCGTCAACAATGAGGGAGGCGCTCCCTACTCCAAGAACCCGCCTGACAACATCATCGACTGGGCCGACCCTCTCGGTGCCCTGAACAGCAAGTCCAATGTGCAGACCCTCGGCTACATCGCCACTACCTTCGGGCAGCGGCCCATCGCCGAGGTCAAGGCGGGCATCGACCAGTACGCAACGTGGACAACACAGACAGGGTGGAGCGGCGCTGTGGACGACATATCAGTCGACGGCATCTTCTTCGATGAGACCGACACGGACCCCTCGAAACTGGATTACAACAAGGAAATCGCCCAATACGCGCGAACTGTGCTAGCCGGCCGCCCGGGGGCGACTGGTGCCATTGTTGTGCTCAACCCCGGCGTGCCCGTCAACAGCAACAGCTATTCGCTGTTTGATGTCGCCGATGCCATCGTGCAAATCGAGACTTGCCATGCGCCAAACTCCGCAGCCGGAGGCGCCTTGGACCCCGACAAGAAGCCACGCTGCCCAGTCGAGCCTAAGTACACGCCTTTTACACCGGCGTCGCTTGATGCCATTAGAGAGGAGCACGCTGCGCGATCGGCCGTGATTGTGCACGACTACTATGATTCATGGGAGCCGTACACGCCCGCGCCTCTGGCGACACTCGAGGCTGATGTCAAGGCTATTGTCAAAAAGGGGGTCCATAGTTTTTATGTCACGCAATATGGGTATACGGCCAACTTCACGCAGGAGCCTGCGAGTATTGCCACTGTTGCGAAACTGGCTGCGCAGGCTCAGGGCTTACTTTAGGGGATGTTAAGGAGAGATTCGATAAGACCAAGATGGTCCCTTGGATTGGTTTCTGATTCTATATCTCTGGTATTCCTCGATGTACTTCGTACTTAGGTGGGTAGATAGGTTACGACGGAGTCTCCTTCGAGGCAGAGACCTTTTCTCCCGGATGAGGTGTATGCCCGAGGGGATCCACATGGCTTAGTTAAACTACTCCAACGAATCTGAGGTGTATTGCTCCTGTCCCCATCTGTCTCTGAGCTACCGCCACTATTACAAAACTATAATACGCTCCGTCGGAGAATGCAGGGTACCCTCGCCGTACATCAAGTTGTGCACCAACGCCGCGCCAATGACCTTATACGACCCCTCTGGTCCCTTTCCTGCCGCCGGAGAACCATTGGCGTTTGAACCCCTTGGAGGACAAACAACCCATCGCCAAATTCCACATTTAGTAGTCCGCTCCCCATCTTCCCGTCCTCCAAGACAAAAAGACATCGGCCGTTCTCTACAGCACCACCCACCAACCCACGGAGGTACTCCTTGCATCCGTCCTCCCTCAGCCGATCAACCTGAGTTGCAGAAGACTCGTCCTCATCTGACAGGCAATCTTCAAAAATGTCGCAAAACAACTCGACGTCCTCACGTAGTTGAGCCAGTGTACCACCTGTTCAACCGCGCAGAAGATGTCATCCCCGTACGCGGGATCCAACGTCGTCTGGAAGACGATCCTCCCTGCCCTCTTCGCTGCCAACTTGAGTTGGTGGTGTTCGATCACAGGGCTTTCGCCCGGGCCGTAGTATTCTTGCGATTCGATGTGTCTTTGGGGGATCCGATCGTGTACCGCGACGTCAGCCAGTGCGAAGGGGTTACGCTTCCCCACCGGGGTAACCATGACGGGGCGCCGGCGAAGTCTTCGGGCTCCCCTGGGTGCTGCAGTGCCATCGCGCACCCGCCAGGGCTCATATTTGGAGCCTATAATCAACTCGGGCCAATAGGCTAGCCAAAAATAGCAACCAAAGGCCAACGTGACAAGAACGGCTAGGGGTATTACCACCCCACACACTTTGGCGAACCTTTCGAGATGCTCGTTTCCTTTCACCTCCTCTAAATAATAAACAGTCGGGACTGCGATGGCTTCCCACGCGACGAAGAGGAAGGCAATGACGATCGCTTTGTATCGTTTCTTGTCCAGGAGTTGCAGCCGGCGAGGTAAGTAAGTGTTGTGGGCTGGATAGGCTTTCCAGCTGCTTGATGAAGGACGTGTATTCTCCAAATTTCGCCCTGACGGGTTGACCATTCCAAGAGGATTGTCGTGGCACGATGAGCCAATGGCGGATAATGGACTTCCAGCGAATCACGGCCGCCAAAGTCCTCGGGCTGCGGTTTGCGGATGGTTCCGCGTATGTCCTTTCGCTCAAGGTGTAGATGGCTCAGATGAACTCGTCCCAAGAGAGCTCCGCTTGACCGCACAGAACAACTGGGTTGGCGGCAAGAATGATTTCCTGGAAGGTCCAAGCACGGTTGACCCAATCTGTGTTCAAAAGGTCGTCTACGTTGCAGCGAGACCTTATGCTTCGAATTTGCTTTAGTCGGCCTGTAAATCAACGAGGTGTTAGCATCAGTGCAAAGTATCTGGAAATGAGGGACCGGGTGCTGTGTGACTTACGCAGTGGCGCTTGGAGAGAAGTGTCTTGTGTAACAATTCGGCTAAGAAAAACTTTGTTTTTTAACGTCACACTTGACGTTGGGAGAACTTTCTTCGAAGGTTTGCATACGTGTCATGCCGACACGCCGTTCAGAGTCATACCCCCACGTGAGAGAAGTGTCTTGATAGTTGGAGACCTCCTCCTTTTCTGTCCTCTTGTCCTTCGCTGTCACCAAGGCCAGTTGCAATGGCCTCATTATCTCAGCACGCTCGCGCAGCCAGCTCATAGCCCTGTCCGACCCATTTTCTCCGGGGCCTAGCCAAACGTATACTTTATCCGCACAGGTGTAGATTTCCCGCATCAAAGGAATCTGGTTCGCCTTCTCGTCATTGTCCTCCAGATTGATGCAAATCGAGTCAACCCATATGGGGAGTTTGTCGCTCTTTTTCTGAATCTGACTCAGCGCTGCGTAGCAATTCTCTGTGATCTCACTGCGATAGCCGTAGGGAGAGCAGGTAATCGTGTGGCTTGGCTCTGCCTTCTTGCCTTAGACGTACGACAACGCTGTAAAGGGCGGGGAGTCCTCCAAACGGGCAACTCGGAGCTCACCCGCTAGAGTGCCGCGACTCTGCTCGGAAATCTCTTCGAGACACAGGAGCCGGATGGAGCGCGACCCTGCGGGCCTGGCAGGAGACTTAGGTTGTTGTACAGCTGTCTTCGTGACTCCGGGGTGCATTCAGCGGTGGCCCTTGCTCGTAAATTCCGGGGGCGGCCAACAAGGTCACAAAGCGGGCCGACAGAGACCTGGCTGAGGTTCAAGCGGGAAATTTTAAAAGTTTTCTTTCTGAAAGGGGCCAGGCAGTCAGCTAGGTAAGTACCAGGCAGCCTTTGAACCACTTGACTGCGGGTGGGTCAGGCGCTCGCAGCCTCTGTCCAATGTATCGGGTCGTTTCCTCCTCAATCATCATGTTATTGGGACAAGTGTTATTTTCGTCCCTTACAGCCTTAATACGCCCATGCCAATCCTCGGGGCTCTCATCCTCATTCTCAAGTGCCTTCACGCACAGGCTGCAGAACTGCTTGGCTTCATTAGATCACCAGCCGACCAACTCCTCTATCAACAGCCTCAATGTCTCTCCCACAGGTCTGTCCAAGGTCATATTTCTGTCCCATGATGATTTTGGACCAGAACTTAATTCAATCCGATTCGCTTTGAAGAGCTGGCACTCCCCCTCTTATTAGGGTATTCTCTGTCCTCCACCTCCGTCTATCCCCTGTCAGATGCACTGCACTCTTGGATCTTGCGGAGTAATGCGCACGACCTCTATGAGGTACCTTGGGTGTAGTGATCCGCAGCCTAGCGCGGATTGGCAGACAGTCCTTTAGAAGTTGCGGACGTCCAGATGAAGAGGAGTGGTCCAAAGAGATGGCTGGCGTGGAGCATGAAATATTTCGATATTCCAATTTGTGGCGTAGGATCCGGAAGCATGACGCCACTGTCTTCCTCTTTGCTGCAGGGACCCACTAGGGACTTAAACCTCAGTACCACCGCGGTATCGCCTCGGCGTCATTGGAATCTAAATTCCCAAAAAAACCATGGGCGGCTTTCTGGAAGGATCGATCGTGTCTCAGATGACGTAGATATGAATGATGTTGCTGTCATTTTATCAGTCTCGCAGATCAAAGTTTCGGCTAGTGCATCACACATGTCACACTGCTCACCTGTAGCCTCCTTCCCTTTCACACCAGCTCAGTCTTCTTCTTTTCCCTACAAACTTCTGCACAACTTCGCCATGGGCAATAGCCACCACTACTGGGTCATCGCCAAGGTCAACGGACGCTACCGCACCTTCGCTATTGCGAAATCGGGCAATTGCGCCGACACAGACGCAATCCACGGCTGCTACCGCCTCCTCCAAATCTTCGGCTCCTCCAGAAACCGAACCCTCCTCTCCCACGACCTTAACCATGCCGCCCGCCAAGATGCAACATGGTGGAACACCCACAACGAAGAAAGCAGCCCCTCCTTCCCATTCGTCAACACATGCCTCTACCTCGGCGCGACCTTCGACTCCCGCCTCGACCACTATCCTTACGTGTATCCCGCCATCCTATATAACTTCCAGCTCACGCCGATGGAACTGCTCGTAGGGAATCAAAACGGCTGCACCATTGTCGACATTACCGATCTGCGCCACCTGCGATACTGCTTCATGTTCTACCCCTCGACCATCCACGATCCCATCATGAAAAAGATCGCCAAAGAGCACGAGGAATACGGATTCGACCCATACCGCTATTGTACCGAAGAGGAGAAGAAGGAAATCGCAGCACAGGAGGAACAGGATAAGCAGTTTCAGGCGACAAAAGACGTGTTCCGCTGTCGCCCGTTTGATGCGGACAAATTCCTCACCTGGCCGGGGTTCCAGTGGGCAAAGATTGGGGAGTATGAAAACCTGAGCGAGTGGGACATGATCGACGAGGGGACGCTACGTGATCTATGGCCGGAGATCCCGTGGCCGGAGGATGCCCCCAGGCAGAGCCAGGAGCAAAACATTCAACCGAAAGAGTTGACACTGGACGACGACGAGAAATCTCTTTCTAACCAGGAATGGCTACGCAGAGTACGGAGTGATAATGCCTTCGACTTCTCAGCGTTCCCACGGCTCCCCGAGGCGGCGGTATCACAGCTTCTAGAATTTGCCGACCACGACGACGACATTACCCGGGTTGACCTCTCAGGGCACCAAAACGTCAACCTCGAGCTCCTCTCGAAGCTTCTGGACAAACTCCCCAACCTGACGGTCCTCTCTCTAATGCATACCTCCCTCCCCATCCCGTCCCTCTTCCAGCTCCTCTGCGAAAAAGGCGCCCGCACCCTCAAGCTGTACCACAACGACCTCTTCTCCGCCGCTTTTACCAGCCCCCCATGCCCAGATGATGAAACCCAAGGCCCCCTCGTCTCTCTCCCCAATTACCACGCTCCAAGCGGCAGCCTTAACCGTATCGTCTTCCTGTCCAACATCATGGAGAATGACATCTCGAAGCCCAAACGAAAACGGACACGAGAATCCGAAACTCTCCCTGTTGCTGTCCCGCGCCTCGCCTCCGGCGGCCTCCAGTGGAGTTCCCTTCTCTCCCCCAATTACACCTCCTACCGCTGTGATGATCAGTCATTGTTCTTCGCTGACATCCCGCTGCACGACGCGTTTCTCGACCCGGGGAAACTCTCTTCATGGCTGCCCCGTCTCCTCTGGTTCTTTGCAACCAACGGCGCGACAAACGACCGCCGCAGCCTGCGGCCGGGCCATACGGTACTCGGCACCGCGTGCGCGCTGGCGATGGATGTCGACGATGAGTGGTCTGTCGGGCCCGTGCCGGGGACTGCGCCACTGCTGCGGATGAGGTTCAAGGACTTTGAGGACTTGGCGGATAGCATGGACCCGGTTGGATCGGAGGGGTGGACGCTTCTTGTTGTCAATGAAGATGGTTTCGGCTCGAGGTGGTATACCCGGGACTGCACCGCAGTGCGGTATGTCTTTGTCAAGCGAGATTCGGAGCGTGGGGAGGTTCTTACGTGTGGGCCTGGGGAGTTCTATGCCCGAACGACGGGCAATCTAGCAGCGGAGGAAGGGATGTATGTGCCGGAGGGGGTAAGACACCTCGTCAAAGCATGTGAGAGGGATGAGGTGGATGAGGTTTTCGGGCCGTTTAGGGAGAAGAGGGAGCGGATTATTGAGGAGAGGAGATGAATGGGCGGGAAGGGTAAAAGAGTAAGTAGATTATGGATGGTGTCAGAAAGAAGGTTTGGTTTTGTCATGCGAGAACAACGACTCAGGGAACTGAGATGGCATCCCTAGTACTGCATTCTTCGGGTGCTACGACATGATGGTCTGGATTGAGCGGCCCCTTTCCCCCCCGGGATCCGAGCATGTCCGAGTACTCATTGGAACTGCTTCAAAGATACTTCCCTTATGACAGTTTTGACTTAGTTGCACACTTCACTTTTTAACGATCACATATTCACACCCTGGAACCGAGTGTTGAATCTTTCGCAAACCCGACGTGGTATTCAATTGGCCGATCACACTGTTATTATACCAAAGAATCCCACACTTCCTGCCTAATTTATACATACTCGTAGCACAGATACCCCCCCTTGATGTCCATGACCTGCCTGACGGTGGCGTCGGGAATGATGTTCAACGAGCTCATGACGTGGTTCAGCGTCGTCTCGGAGCCGCCGTTGTCGCCAGCCTTGGGGTTGGGTGTGATGGCCAGCATGGCCGGACTTGGGCTCCCCCAGCCCTGCTCTACCGCCTCCTCGGCCATGGTGCCGTTGAACTCAATGAAGCCGATCTCGGGCGACATGTTGTTGGGGCCGCTGATGTCGCTCAGGCGGGCCGGCAGGTTCTTGGCCTGCCAGTCCCACCACATCTTGTCGACGAAGCCGTGGTGCATGAAGAACAAGGGGTCGCCGGGGGAGGTGATGCTGTTGCCGTCCATCATGGCCAGGGCAATGTGGCCGAACAGATGGGGGCCCATGTAGATGGCGAGCCAGGCGCTGGCGTAGTCGGGCTTGCTGAGGGCGTCGTCGACGAAGGACTGGCCGCAGAAGGGGCTGAAGACGTCGTTGATGACGCGGTTTACGCAGCGGGGGTGGTTGGTGAAGCCGGGCCCGATGTTGACCGTCAGGCCGGCCCAGGGTCCGCCCGTGCAGTTGCCGGCGCCCTGGCCCGTGCCGCCGAAGCCGGTGACCGGGTCGAGCAGCGGCGAGTTGATGAAGTTGCCCGCATCGAGAGCCTCGTTCCAATACGGCAGACCGCCCTTGTAGCCGCACTCGCCCAGCAGGAACTGCTGCACGTGCAGGAAGTAGCGGTGGAACGGCAGGAAGGAGCCCGTGCTGTGGATCTGGAGCGCCTCGATCTGGTGGAGCATGACCAGCTCGTCCCAGCGCGTCTTGGCTCCGAGCGCCTTGAGCTTGGGCAGCTTGGCAGGGCTTGTGATGACGCACTTCACCGCCTTGATGTAGGCCTTTTGGTCTGGCTTCTTCATATTGCGCCTGCCATGTCAATTGTTAGCTTGGTGCCGTTGCGGTTGTAGTTGGGGAAGGCGCGACACATACCACTCTTCGCGCTTGGTCAAGCCCTTGCACGCGGGCGGCTTGGGCGGTCCAGGCTTCCCGGCGGAGTCGGTCGTTGCGGCATCATCTGTCTGAGGGAGCGCCACGGCGGTCGAGATACCGCACAGCGCCAGCCCGAGGGCTCCAAGTTGGAGGAGTCTGACCATGATGAGTGCTGGAGAAGAAACGAAGTCGTCTGTCCTGGGTCATCAACAACGACAAGAGCTGGAGGTGCTGGATGGCCTCACCGTATTATATCGCATGCATTGGCACCTTCTTGTCGCGCTTTTTCGATCTGTGATAGGTGCGCTTGGCAGCATCCTGGGCAGCCCGGGGAGCCATGCGGGCCTTCCTAGCTTGATTCACTCCGACCTCCCCGCGCTGTGTCGCATCGGAGGATTCCATGGCGGGGGCCCTCGACCAAACAATTACCACACCATGCACACCCACGCGGAATCATGTGAGATTCCAATAGTTGCAAGGCATTTCGTGGTTCGCCGTGGCGCAGCCATCAACAATCTCCCGTGTCTCCCAGACTCCCGATCCTGCAATTTCGCAGCATAACGCTGACATCAAGGAAAACCAGGAATTCCTCCCCCGGTCGACGCCTCCACCCGTGCCCGGAGTCAAGCCGGGTACGGATCTGTAAGCGGGGTGCCTCCCATATTTTTATTGTCCGCAAAGCGCGGCTGCTCCCGAATGGCCCTCCATCAAGCTGCCATGCCCACGTTGTCGCGCACGTTAGATGCAGCAGCATCTCCTCGATTTGCAGATCTCTCTTCCCGATCCGGCAATCGCGCGAGTTGCCCTGCCTTAGCTAGCGAGGTCTCTCAACCCTAAACTGCATGCCAAGGTAGCTTCGGCCCCTCCCTACCAACATACCAACCTTGACAGCGTCGGCCCCTCTCTACCACATACCTGGTAGCTTCGGCCCCACCGCCAGGGCTGGAACACGTCTAATCCGGAGTAGATCCCGACCGCGTATCTTTTACGAGCTCCCTGTAGTCCGTACTACGGGGGGTGTCGCGAACAGCCAGTGGCTTTAGAAGGCAGCTATGCAGAGTCCAAAATGAGTTGGCATTTTTCTGGCAGTGTTCCGAGCGCAAAAATGCGAGGTCTTTTTGGCAACCGCGTGGCTGCCTCGGCAGCGCTTCCACTGACCACACCACCGACGGAACTTTTGCCACTCCGCATGCATGGCGCGCGTGGTTTGCTGCACGACACAGGCCACCTCATGGTGGTCCCGGAACGCCTCCCCGTCGGCACCCCGGACGCCTCATCAGAATCAATACTCGCTAGATGATGCAGGATACAGATAGTTTGTGTTCCTATGTTTCTTCTGACCTAGTAATGTCATGCTATTGTCGTCTGGTGCCATCGCGGCACGAACACGGCGTGGACCAGGGCGGCAACCATCAAGGACTTCTGATCTGGATGCCATAGTGGGAATGGAAATCGCCTTCCATGAGAAACATCGAGTCTGCAGGGGGTATCCTGGTGTAACCCCCACAGAGAAGGCCAGCCCAAACGCCTATAATTAGCACCCATCGGTTACGCGCTCCGGGGTTAGGGTTTCTGTGCGGCACTCACGCACGCGAAAGGGGCTCCGGTTGAGTCAGCTTCTCCGTCCACTGATAATATTTGTTGAATAATGCGGTAGAATACAGCCTGGTTTTCTGCGACGAATCCGGGTACACGGAATTTCCTTAAAATTATAGAGTACGGCGCTGAGTGGAAGCGGCATGGCTATATTTTGCCGCCCCAGCTCTAACAATAAGAAACCCACCATCTTCCGTAAACACAATCAGTTAACCGTTTATACTTACTCATACCTTCCGTTTCTTCACCGTCTTATATGGCAAATTTTGCAGAGGCTCCCCTTTACGCCACCCACACCTGAAAAAAAAGGCGGCAGCCAACTAGAGGTTTTATTTCTCAAAAACAACCCACTTTAAAAATAGCTTTTAGTCGCTTGCAAAACCGGTCTCGCCCCTTTCCGCCAGAAAAAGACTAGACTACAGTGTTAAGACCTGCACTCAACACACGCCTGTGAGGGTCTGGCTGAGTTAAGATAGAGCGTATGGTAGAACGCCAAACTGAAGGGGGCGATCCAAAGACGGCTTTTCGAGCCAGTACTCCGAGACGGGGGTACACTGTCACTGTAGGCCGTTGTCAATATAAGCACTAGCGTGAGGAACCAAGATCCCGACGCGTCATCGTGGGAACGATGGTAATATCTATACTAAATACTGTGATTATAACTTGTACCCTACTCAGAAGAACAATACTCCGTCGCTGAGTATCTCCTGATTGGTCGTAGGGGTTTGTCGGCCCTTGCACCCTTCTTTGTCAGAAGCACGGCACACTGGATTCGGTGGAATTGATGGGGTTGCAAAGATGTGATTGTATTGCTTCTTCCGTGGTTCTGGCTTCCAGACAGAACCTCCTTCTTTTATAGACCTCAAGCTATTTGTAGGTTTTGGGCTTCGTTTCACTGGCGTTTTGGCAGTGCTAGGTATTTAGTTAGCCACTGCAGTGTGAGAATCCTCGTCGGCGATAATTTACACACCACTACAGAGCGGAGATTTCGTGGAGAGATATGGACCAATACATTTGATTCTAACTGTATGAGCTGCTCCGAAGAGTTTAAACCGTCGCGCGAACCGCCAATCCGGACACTATCGATCCAGGGCATCTAATCGGGCGACACCAACCCTGACCCCGCTAACATTTCCTTCCATCTTCACAACTGGCACCTCCAATGCATCATTGAACACCAAATCCAGTTTTTCCCAGTCTCACAGGCATGGCATGAATCCGTTGCCCTGACACACCTCTCTAAGCTCAGCAACGACGGGGCCGAGAATCCAGTCTTTCGCCTTCCAATCGACATTCTCCTCGCAGCTATGGGTTTTCACGGCCACGGCATTGAACTATGGCATAATTACATAAGTGTGCCCCCACAGGTGTCGCAAAGGGCCACCCCCAAGGCTACAGGTAAATAGCGAAAAAATACTACCCCTGGGCCTCCACGAGTGAATGCACTACCCTTACAACCCTTTGTACGTCGTCGATTGTCAGCCTGGGAGATTGAAGCTTCAACCCAGCCCTGAGAGGGAGCCTTGCCGTCGCCGTATGCTAACCCTTGAGTCTGAGGCGGAGCCTGAGATTGAGGTGGGTCCTGCACCGGAGCCGGAGCCTGAACCGCCTAGAACAGCTCTACGGAGCTACTCGCGCCCACGGCCTTCTGTGCTTATATCCAAAAAGCCAGATACTCAGTCAAGGAAGCGGGCTGCAACGGGCGTCCCCACCAACGAACGGGTGGGAGAATTAGATTTGGTCCCTGCGCGGCCCCGAAGAAGACCGGGAGTGGCCGCACGGTCAAAGCGACGGAGAGGGCGATGGGGGCATAGTAGTGGCGAAAATCATTTGGATTACAGTTTGTTATCAATAATAGGAGTAGGTCACTGCAAAAAAAAAAAAAAA
>Ga0247760_1000409_pt1 | contig 47392 bp, 32 predicted proteins | sample UWRJL171409R4_FD_179936 | JGI IMG/M metagenome (GOLD analysis project Ga0247760, IMG submission 179936) | Plant litter microbial communities from Arlington Agricultural Research Station in Wisconsin, United States - UWRJ-L171-409R-4 | ecosystem: Environmental > Terrestrial > Plant litter >...
GCCAGCGAGATAGGCGCGGAGTTCCTGGGCAAGCCGTTCTATCCGGCGGAGTTCATGGCCGTCGTGCGCCGGACCCTTGCCGCCTTCAACGATCGGGCGCGTCGAGCAGGGAACGCGGCCGAGCCGCCCGTTGTCTTGATTGTCGACGCCGATGCCGACTTGCGAGATTCGCTCGCGCTGCTCCTTCGTGAGTGCGATTTCGAGACGCACGTCGCCAAGAGCGGGCTTCACGCGGTGCAAGTCCTGAGCGAGCGGCGGGTGGACGCAGTCGTCACTGACCAGCTCATGCTGGGTCCGGATGGCATCGCGTTGCTCCCGCACGTGCTCGAACACTACCCGGACTGCACGCTGATTCTATGCACGCACCACCCGACCGCAGACGTCGTGGTTGGCGCCGACGGAAGGCGCGCTCATCGCGTCTTGGTCAAGACCATGCACCCAGTCGCGCTACGTGACGAAATCGAACGGGTCGTGCTCGACGCACGGGAAACCAGGGTTGGCACGCGATGAGTGAATCGCTAGCGGCACGCGCGTCCACGGTTCCCGAAGCGGATCTACTGCGAGAGCTCGAAGCCGTACGCCAGAAATTGGCGGAAGCCGAGCAGACGATTCGCGCCTTCGCGGGGGGCGAAATCGACGCCGTCGCGAACACTTCGCAGGTCACGCCGTTGCTATTGCATCGAGCTCAAGAGGAACTGCTACGACGCGAGCGGCTGTTCCGCGCCATATTCGATGGAGTCGACGACGGAATCCTGTTGGTTGACGGGCAGGGTAGCTTCCTGGACGCTAACCCAGCCGCGTGTCGGCTGCTCGGCGCGGAGAAATCCGAAGTCATCGGGCGGCGTACGGAGGATTTCGCGGCTCTGAGCTACGACGCCACGCCGCCGCGTGAGCAGGTCGCGACCGAAGAGCGGCGACGTGGCACCCTTCGGATCTCGCCGCCCAACGGGGCTGAACGGGAACTGGAGTACGTCAACATGCGGGACATTCTTCCCGACGTGCACCTGTCCATGATCCGCGACGTGACGGAGCTGAATCGAGCCAGGAATGACCTGGTGACCAGCGAGAGGAAGTATCGACGCATCGTCGACACGGCGCGCGAGGGGATCTGGGTGATCGACGAACACGCGCGGACTACCTTCGCCAATCGCGCGCTGGAGGAAATGCTGGGCTGCGCTCCAGGCGAGATGCTCGGCCGGAGTGTGTTCGAGTTCGTCGATGGCGAAGAGCACGCCCGCATGACGGAGGGACTCGAGCGGCGCCGTCGCGGTATCGCAGAGCGCCAGGATCAACGGTACCGGCACAAAAATGGCTCTACGGTGTGGGTCATGATGGAAGCCAGCCCCCTAACGGATGACGCTGGCCAGTACGCCGGCACGCTGGCCATGGCCACGGACGTTACTGACCGCCGCCGTGCAGAAGAGGCCCTGCGTGCCTCCGAAGCGCGCTATCGACTGCTGTTCGACAACAGTCCGTTACCGATCTGGCTCACCGACGTGCAGTCGCTGCGCTTCTTGGCCGTCAATCAGGCTGCTTTGCAGCTCTTTGGCTACTCGCAGAGCGAGTTTTTGGGGCTCACGATGGCAGCGCTGCTGTCGAGCTCGGATGCGAACGAGCTGCGCTTGGAGCTAGGCGCCGCGGTCGAAGGAGATACGCATTACGCGACACAAAATGCGTTGAAGAAGAACGGAGTCGCTGTGGACATAGCGACGACGGCACAGACGTTCCAAATCGACGGCCGGGCGGTCGCATTGGTCATCGCTCAAGACATGACCGTGCGCAATCATCTCGAGGCGCAGCTTGCACAGTCGCGGAAGATGGAAGCGGTCGGCATCCTCGCGGGTGGCATCGCGCATGATTTCAACAACCTCTTGTCGATCATGATCACTTACACGACATTTGCGCTCGACACTTTGAGCGACGGCGATCCGCTGCGCGCGGACATCGAACAAGTGGCGAAGGCGGGCGATCGCGCGGTGTCCTTGACACGGCAGCTGCTCGCGTTCAGCCGTCAGCAGATCCTCGAGCCGACCATCATGGATCTGAACGCGACCGTTTCGAGTATCGAGCCGATGCTCCGCCGCCTGGTAGGAGAGACCATCGAAATCACACTCACCAGCGAGCCCGCATTGAGCAGGGTCAGCGCTGACGCCGGGCAGATCGAGCAGGTGATCATGAACCTGGTGGTAAACGCCCGCGACGCGATGCCGGCTGGGGGCGAGTTGACGATAGAGACCGCCAACGTCTGGCTGGCCGAGGGAGCGCCTCCGCCCGTGATTGGCCTCAAAGCCGGGCACTACGTGCTACTCGCAATCGCCGATACCGGTACGGGCATCGACGCCGCGACACGGGAGCGCATCTTCGAGCCATTTTTTACCACCAAGGCGCTGGGCAAGGGCACCGGGCTCGGGCTATCGACCGTGCTCGGCATCGTGCAGCAGAGCGGTGGTCAGCTGGCAGTGCAAAGCGAATTGGGCAAGGGCACGCGGTTCGAGGTTTACTTGCCCAGCGTCGATCGTCCGGCTTCGCCAGTCGCCGCGGCGTCCGCCGCCAAGGTGGTCGGCGGCGGGCACGAGACCGTGTTGGTAGTCGAGGACGACGATCAGGTCCGCAACCTGACGCGGGCGATCTTGCGTAGGAACGGGTACGAGGTGCTGGTGGCTTCGAACGGCGGTGAAGCTTTCCTGATCTCCGAGCAGCGCTCGGCACCGATTCACCTACTGCTCACCGACGTGGTGATGCCGCGGATGAACGGTCGGCAATTGGCCGAACGACTCACGGCCGCGCGCCCCGAGATGAAGGTGCTCTTCATGACCGGCTACACGGACGACGCGGTGGTGCGCCAAGGCGTCTTCGATGCCGACCTGGCTCTACTGCAAAAGCCGATTACTCCGGAAGCGTTGGCTCGCCGGGTGCGTGCAGTGCTCGATGGTTCGAAGGCGCGGCTTTCGGAGAGGAACGAATGAAATCGAGGGTTCGTGAGCACGGCAAGACGAGTCTTCGACGTGCGAGCACGGGGATCTCTGGCTTCGATGAACTGACGGGGGGCGGCCTGCCTGCCGGTCGCGTGACGGTCGTGCTCGGTGACGTAGGTAGCGGAAAAACCATCTTCGGGATGCAAGCGTTGATTGCAGGAGCGCGTGACTTCGGCGAGCCGGGGATACTCGTGGCCTTCGAAGAACGCGGGCAGCAAGTGTTCGAAAATCTCCACGGTTTCGAGTGGAAGATCGGCGCGGCCGATCAGAAGAAGATCGGGGTCGTCGACGCCCAACTCTCGCAGGCCGTTGTGCACGGAGGTGATTTCGATATCATCGGCCTGCTTTCGATGCTCAGCGCCAAGACCAAGGAAATGCAGGCGAAACGCTTGCTTCTCGACGGGCTCGACGTATTCCTCGCGAACCTTCCGGACCCATTGCATGCCCGCCGTGAAGTGTTTCGACTGAGAGAGTGGCTCCAGGAAAACGGCGCGACCGCGCTCATCACCGCCAAGACGGGACCGGACGAGCTGCGACCGGTCCGCGAATACGAGTTCTTGCAATACATGGCCGACTGCGTGGTGACCCTGCAGCACCGAGTCGTTGGCGGCACGGCGCTGCGCTTCTTGCGCGTTGCCAAGTACCGGGGAGCAGACCACTCGGCAAACGAAGTGCCCTTCAGTATCGGCAGGCGCGGCATCGAAGTCGCTCCCGTACATACCACGGAGCTTCGCCACGCGGTGTCTTCGGAGCGGGTGTCGACCGGCATCGAGCGTTTGGATGTGATGCTGGCTGGGGGCTACTACCGCGGCAGCTCGACGCTGATCAGTGGTGTCCCGGGCACGGCAAAAACCACGCTGGCAACCGCTTTTGCGAGCGCCGCGAGCAATCGCAAAGAGCGCACCTTGCTGATCAGCTTCGATGAATCGCCGGAGCAAATCGTGCGCAACGTGGCCTCGGTGGGTATCATCCTGGCTCCGCACGTGAAGTCGGGCATCTTGAAGGTGTGCTCGCTACGAAGCCGTGCCGCCGGCCCTGAGGCGCACGCAGCACGCATCCGCGCGTTGCTGCGCGAGCACAGCGCGAAAAACCTGGTAATCGATCCGATTTCTGCGCTCGCGCAAGCGCCTGCCGACAATCTCGCCGAGGAAGCGGCAATTCAGATCTTGGACCTGGCCAAGAGCCAAGGCATCACCAGCGTGAGCACCTCGCTCTTGGGCAACAGGGCGGCATTCTCCGAGGAGACACCGATTGGCATTTCTACCGTCGCCGACACTTGGATGCACCTCACTTACGTCAATCAGGGCGGCGAGCGCAATCGCGCACTGACGATCATCAAGTCGCGCGGTACGGGGCACTCGAACCAGGTGCGCGAGCTGATTCTGGCGGCCTCTGGGGTCACCTTGGCCGACGTCTATTCGGTCGATGGCGAGGTTTTGATGGGCACGCTGCGCTGGCAGCGAGAGGACGAAGGGCGGCGAGCAGATGAGCGAGCGGCGCGCGACGCGGGGCTGCGCGAGCGTGAAGCAGAGCTGGCTTTGGTCGAGACCGAGGCCCGAGCCCAAGTCATCGCAGGCGAGCGCGCCATCCGCGAGGCGACCTTGGAACGCATCAGGGTCGCGCGCCAAGAAGAGATCTCGCAGGCCACGGCCAACGCGACCGAGTTGCGTCGACGCCGCGGGGCAGACGGCAGCCGCCGCAATAGCGCTAAGAAGGTCCCGAGGCGCTCGTCATGAGTCCAAGCGTAGGCATGCAGAAAGGCGCGCTCCGAATTCGGCTCTTCATCGCCGGAGAGTCACCGAACTCGTTGGCAGCCCAACGCAACCTGCAGCGAGTGCTGAAGGCAAATCCCTCGCTGAGCGCCGAGCTCGAGATCGTGGACGTGTTGAAAGAACCGGAGCTCGGACTACGAGCCAACGTGCTCGTGACCCCGACGCTGGTCAAGCTGACCCCGCCTGGCGAACGGCGCATCATCGGCAACTTGAACGACACGGGCGCCCTCGTGGCGTTGCTCGGCGTGGACCACGAGCCATGACCGAGATCGAGCAACCTCCGTTGGGCACTGCTGACGACCCGAACCGCGGTCCCGAACGCGCTGCCTGTGAGGCCAAAGGTCTACGTGAGAAAGCTCGAGTGGCTCTCCGAGCCTGCGCGGGCCACATGGCAAAGCCAATCGAATCCGAGGCCTTCGTCGCCGCGGTTGGGCCATTCGCCGCGTTGCCGAGCACACAGCTGGGAGAGGCATGAAGCGCGCGTTGATCGTCGACGACAATCCAGAAGGTCTATATCTGCTTCAAAAGGTGCTGGAAAGGCATGGCTGGGTCGTCGATTGTGCGTTGGACGGCGCTGAAGCGTTGGTCAGAGCTCGTGAAATCCGACCTGATCTCGTGGTCTCCGATTTGCTGATGCCCGTGATGGACGGCTACACGCTCCTCCGGATGTGGAAAGCAGACGATCGGCTCAACGCGGTGCCCTTCATCGTCTACACCGCAACGTACATGCAGCCCCAAGACGAGCAACTGGCTCGCCGTTTGGGTGCCGACGCTTTCATCGTCAAGCCTGCCGATCCGGACGCGCTGATCGCTCGGTTGACCGAAATCGAGTCGAAGGCAGGCGCCTCCGAGCCGAAAGCGAAGCCCGCAGACGAGTCGGTCCTTCTCGAAGAATACGGGCAGACGCTGATTCGAAAGTTGGAACAAAAGATGGCGGCCCTCGATGAGGCCAATCGCGCGCTGATCGCCGATGTCGCCGCGCGAGAGTTGACCGAGAAGAAGCTGCGCGAGCAGACCCTCGCGCATCAAAGAGCGGCTGATCAGCTGAGCCGAAGCGAGGCCTTGTTACGCGTCGCCGGCCGCATGGCTCGTCTGGGAGGTTGGACGGTCGAGGTCCCTGCCCTCACCGTGCATTGGTCGGACGAGGTGTGCGCCATTCATGAGGTTCCGCCAGGGACCGTGCCCACGCTCGAACAGGCCATCGAATCATATGCGCCCGAGTTTCGCGAAACGATCCGGAGCAAGTTCGAAGCCTGCCTGCGCGATGGCAGCCCTTATGACATCGAGCTGCAGCTGATTACCGGCAAGCAAAGGCGAGTCTGGGTGCGCGCCGTTGGGGAGGCGTTGCGTGGCCCCAACGGCGAGGTCACTCGCATTCAAGGGGCCTTCCAAGACATCGACGAAAAGAGGCGCCTCGCCGAACAGCTCCGTCAGGCCCAAAAGATGGAAGCCATTGGCCAGCTTGCGGGCGGGGTCGCACACGACTTCAACAACCTGCTCTCCGTCATTCTCAGCTATTCGATGTACGCCATCGAACAACTCAGGCCGGGCGATCCGTTGCGGACAGACATCGAAGAGGTCCGCCGCGCGGGTGAGCGAGCGACCGAGCTCACTCGGCAATTGCTCGCCTTCAGCCGCCAGCAGATCCTCCAGCCGCGCGTGCTGGACATCAATGAAGTGTTGCTGAGCATGGAGCGCATGTTGCGGCGCCTCCTGGATGAAGACATCGAGCTCTCGCTCTTCACTCATCGTGCCGTGGGGAAGATTCACGTCGACCCAACACAAATCGAGCAGATCATCATGAATCTGGCCGTAAATGCGCGGGACGCCATGCCAGACGGCGGGAAGTTGAGCATCGAGACCAGCGACGTGGACCTGGATGCCGCCTACGCCGCGGCACACCACGGGGTACGGCCGGGCGCGTACGTGATGCTCGCAATCACGGATTCGGGGCAAGGCATGGATGCTGCGACGAGAGAGCATATTTTCGAACCGTTCTTCACGACAAAGGACAAATCCAAGGGCACCGGACTCGGACTTTCCACGGTCTTCGGCATCGTCAAGCAAAGCGACGGCCACATCTGGGTCTACTCGGAGCCAGGGCGGGGCACGACGTTCAAGGTCTACTTCCCTCGGTCCACGTTGGCGCTCGAGCGCGCCATCAGCGTTCCCCCGATCGCGTGCAGCGTGCACGGCTCGGAGACGATACTGTTGGTGGAGGATGAAGAGCAGGTCCGGGTGATGACACGGTCGATTTTGCTGCGGAACGGCTACAATGTTCTCGACGCACAGAACGGCGGAGAAGCGTTCTTGATCTGCGAGCAATATTCCGCGCGAATCGATCTACTCATCACCGATGTTGTCATGCCGCGCATGAGCGGTAAGCAACTTGCCGAGCGACTTGCGCCGTTGCGGCCCAGCATGAAGGTCCTGTTCATGTCCGGGTACACCGAAAATTCGATCGTTCATCACGGCGTTCTGGACGCTGGCATTTCCTTTCTTCAGAAGCCCATCACTCCCAACGCGCTGCTGCGAAAGTTGCGCCAAGTGCTAGACGCGAAATAGCTGCGTGGACCTCGCAAAGGGGTGAAACGCTCAGGGCTCGCGAATGGCTAAGTCGGTCGATGATCACGGTCGAGGCGCCCAGCTCCCGGCGTGTCTGGCAGCCACACGCAAAATTACTCGTGTCGACGTCAACACCGTCCGTTTGCCGGGCTTGCAGGGTCGGTTTGTCGACTACGTACGTTGCATCTCGCGCCCAGCGGGAGGTTAATAGCTAGTCGAACCGTTCCCCCCAAGCGACTGCTGGATTACGCGCGTTCAGACGCTTCGCCGATTCCAGCGCGAGAACGCCGAATGAACCTACGACGCGCCGCCGCCCTGAGCTTCCTAGCCAGCCTCGTGCTCGCCTGTACGAGCGGAAGCGCGGGCCCCGGCGCGCAGCCGGGAAACACGGCGCCGGCGGCCACGGACTCGGTGCCGGTACCCACGGCGGGCGCGCCGAAGCCGTACACGCCGGCGCGAGCCGCGGCTGCGGCGCTGCCGGCGCGCGCGTGGCTCTTGACCCCCGAGCAATATGCGCGCGCGGTGCAGGCGCTGCTCGGCGTGGCGCCGGACATTTCCGGCTTCGACCCCATCCCCGACACCGGCATCTACCCGAACATGTCCGCCAGCGGCGTGGTGCGTGTCAATCAAGCAACGCAATATGCGACCAGCGCCGAAGCGCTGACGAGCGCGCTCACCGACGCCCAGCTGCGCGCGCTCGTGCCGTGCGGCAAGCTCGAAGCGAGCTGCAAGGAAGAGTTCCTCGCGGCTAGCGTGCGCAAGGCATTTCGCCGTCCGTCGACGGCCGACGACAGCGCGCGCTACGGCGAAATCTTCGATCTGGCGGCTGCCTCCGGCGACCTCCGGCTCGCATTTCGTTCGGTCCTGCGCGCGCTCCTGACCTCGCCTTACTTTCTGTATCGAACCGAGATTGGCGCCGCCGCCGAGGAGCAGGCGCAGAGCTTCAGCCTGACCGGTCCTGAAGTGGCGAGCTTGCTCGCGTTCAGCATCATCGGCGGTCCGCCAGACGAAGCGCTGCTGGCCGCCGCGGAGCGCGGCGAGTTTGCGGACGCGGCCCGCCTCAAGATGCACGTCACGTCGCTGCTGAGCCGCCCGGAGGCCGCCGCTCAGTTCGCGAAGTTCTTGTCTGAGTGGCTGCACCTCCATCGCTTCGAAGAGGTAGAGAAGTTCGAGAGCGTGTTTCCTGGTTTCGCCGGCGTGAAGGCAGCCATGTACGACGAAGCGCGCGACTTTCTCGCGCAAAACGGCGGCATGCAGGGTACCTTGTCTGGTCTGCTCACGGCCCCCGTGACCAATCCCTCCTCCTCGCTCGTGGCCTTTTACGAGAGCGACGCTTCCAGCGTGCGCGGGGCACAGCGGATCGGGCTGCTCTCGCTCGGCGCGGTGCTATCGAAGACCGCGAAGCAATACCTCACTTCGCCGACCCTACGCGGGCTGTTCATTCGCGACCAGCTGCTCTGCCAGCACATCAGCTTGCCCGACAACTTCACGCCGCCGCCGATCGAGGCCGCCGAAGCGCGCTTGGCGCCGAAGACCACGCGCGAGCTGTACGACCAACACGCAAACAATGCCGTGTGCGCGACCTGCCATGCACTGATCGACCCGCTGGGCTACGCGCTCGAAGGGTTCGACGGTGCGGGCCGCGTACGAACCACGGAAATTTATCAGAGCCCATCGTTCAGCGCGCCGTCCGCCGGTCGTCAGCCCGTGCTCACGAGCGGCACGCTGGTCGGCACCGACGTCGATCGCGCCTTTGGCTCCTACGTCGAGCTGGCCCAGGCACTAGCCGAGAGCTCTTGGGTCAAGGAGTGCGTGGCGAGACAAGCATTCCGCTACTACTTCGGCCAGATCGAGCAAGACCGCGGCAATCCGGCGGTCATGCAGGGCACCCAAGCCTTGCTCGGCAAAGGCACGCTGGGCGATCTGATCGCGAATTTGCTCAGCTCCCCCAGCACGCTCGCGCGCGTGCGCTAGCCCGGAACGACAAAGCAGGAATAGGCCACACGACCATGCCGAAACGCTTCGAAATCACGCGCAGAGATCTGCTGCGCACCGCGGCCGGAGCCGTCTTTCTGGCTCCTCTGTTGCGCCTGCGCGAGGTCAACGCGCAGAGCGTCGTTCCCAAGCGCCTAGTGCTGATGTTCTCGCCGGACTCGCACACCCCGGAGTGGTGGCCCAGCGGCAGCGGGGCGAGCTTCCAGCTGCAGGAGCCGCTCGCGGATTTCAAAGGCCTCGAGAAGCAGCTTTTATTTCTACGCCGGCTCGACCACGCCTGGACCTTCGACAACCATCATGAGGCAGGCATGGCGCAGCTCTTCACGGGCGCGCGCTTCTTCGACGAGGCCACCCACCAGGCGAACGGACCCTCGATCGATCAGATCTTGCTCAAAGAGACTGGCATCCGCGCAGGCACGCCGATCGCCAGCGTCCATTTGTGCGCGGCCGATCGCGGCCTCGCGGACAAGCGACACATCATCTCCTACAGCGGGCCCGGACAGCCGATGGTCCACACCCCGGACCCCGCCAAGGCGTTCAGTCAGATTTTCAGCGGTGTCACCTTCGGCGCCACGCCCGCCCCGCCGCCGGATCCCGCAATGCCGGATCCCGTCGCCGAAGCGAAGCGCCAGATCGAGCGCCGTATCCAGCAAGTGAACACCGCCGAGCTCAAATCGATCCAGCGCTTTTTGGGCCAAGCCGAGCGCGAAAAGCTGGAACGGCACGTCGAAGCGCTGTTCGAACTCGAGCAACGGATCACGGACATGCCGGCGGGCGGCGGCGGTGGTTCCGGCGCGCCAGCCGCGGCCTCGTGTGAGAAGACCAGCACCACCGGCTTCAGCAATAGCCTCAACAACGCGACCAGCATCACTCGTTGGGCGCAGATCCAGGCCGACATCCTAGTCAGCGCCTTCGCCTGTGACCGCACGCGCGTCGCCGACTACAGCTTCAGCTTCTCTGGCGGCCACCACGAAGGCCTGCTCGGCTTCAGCCAAAGCTGGCACGACATCGTGGCTCACGTCAGCAAGACGGACGACTCCGTCACGGTCGACGGCACCGCCATGAGCACGCGCCAGGCCTTCGTGAAATTCGATCGCTTCTGGGCAGGGCACATGGCCTACCTCGCCAAGCGCCTGGCCTCGATTCAAGAAGGCAACGGCAGCATGCTGGACAACACGATCATGATCTGGGGCGTCGAAAGTGGCACCAACCACAACCACAGCCCGCGCGACATGCAGTACCTAGTCATCGGCGGGAAAAACCTAGGCGTCAACGTCGGCAACTACATCAACAACACCGCCGCCCAGAGCGCCAACAAGCTCCTCACCTCCGTGATGAACGCGTTCGGCCACCCGGCGACCGGCATCGGCATCGAGCCGACTTGCGGACCGTTGTCGGGCTTCTCGGTTTGAACGCGCAGTGAGTTTGATTCGCGGTGCGATTCGCAAGCCGAGTAGCGCGCCCAGCAACCGCTCGAAGCCCTCTCGGGTTCTCACCATTCGTTACATCTTTACCCGCAAAGGGCGGCGAAGAACGGCGGGCACCGCGCGCATCTGAGAGGCCCCGTCGCGACCGGAAAACAATACTGTGCAAACACAGCAGACTTCGGCGGCGAAAGCGGTGCTTCCAGAAAGGCGACCCGTACCAAAGAGCTGACGAATGGCTATCCACGCGCAAGTCCCTGCCTTCGCTACTTTCAGCGCGAGGAGGCTTTGGGCGGCAAGCGAAACAATTTGACGAAGCGCTTGGCGAGCGTGCGATCGCCCGTGATTTGCAGATCTCCAGCGGACTCCGCCTCGACCAGCGCGCGGCCGCCGTATACGACCGACGCCAGCGCCGCTGGCTCAGCCGAGAGCGTGAAGTCCATCGCCTTGCTCGAGCCGCGTTCGATTTCGATGCCTTGCTCGCTCACGTGCAGCACGAACGGCTCAGGGCCGAGCTGCAAGGTAGCTTCGCATTCGAGCCCCTGAGCGTGCTTGGGGTCGAACATCGTGCGAAAGGAGAGCAATAAGGACACCGCGCTGAGCGGCAGACTCGGATCGTGCGCCGGTGAACGCGCAGCCCAGCGCCCCAACGTTTGCAAGATGGGCTCGGCTTCGTAGCCCCACGGCGTGAGCTCGTATACGTGAGCATTGCCGGGCATTGGCAGCTCGCGCCTGACGACGATGCCCGACTGCTCCAAACCGTCGAGCCGCTGCGTGAGAACGTTGGCGCTGACGCCCGGCAACGCTTCGCGCAATTGCCCGAAGCGGCGCGGGCCGAGCAACAACTCGCGCACGACCAGGAGCGACCAGCGCTCACCGACCAGCTCGAGCCCATGGGCGGCCCCGCAGGCATCCTCGTACCACAGGCCGGGCGTGGCCTTCTTGCTTCTAGTCACTTTTATTAACTTTCTAGTTGCTAAAGATAACTAGCGAGTTCATCCTCGTCAACGTCGGTCGGGTCGGAGGCTGACCTTCGATGAGGAAATAACCATGCAAAAGATGATCTTCGTAAATCTGCCCGTGGCCAACGTCGCCAAATCTACCGTTTTCTTCGAGAAGCTCGGCGCCAAGAGGGACCCACGGTTCTGCGATGACAGCACGTCCATGATGTCCTTTTCCGAAACCATTCACGTCATGCTGCTCAGCCACGCTCGCTTTCGAGACTTTACGCCCAAGGCCATTGCCGATGCTCGGAAAACGTCCGAGGTGCTGCTGTGCCTGAGCGAAGAGAGCCGCGCCGCGGTGGACGCCACCACTGAGCGAGCCGTCGCGGCCGGCGGGAAGGGTGATCCATGTCCCAAGCAGGACCACGGCTTCATGTACGGGCGCAGCTTCGAAGATCTCGACGGACACATCTTCGAAGTGGCTTGGATGGACGTAGAAGCGGCGGTTTCGGCCTCGTCGCAAGCAAAGAGCGCTTGAGCCAGATTGGAGCATTGAAAACTATGTCATACGTCGATGGTTTCGTGATCGCAGTACCAGCCGCCAATAAGCAGGCTTATGTCGAGTCTGCCCTGCTAGCGAAGGAGCTGTTCAAAGAGTTCGGCGCCACGCGCGTGGTGGAGTGTTGGGGTGACGACGTGAAGGCCGGAAAAGTGACCGACTTTCGCCGGGCAGTAAACGCTGAAGACGACGAAATCGTGGTCTTTTCCTGGGTCGAATACCCGTCCAAAGAGGTGCGCGACGCCGCCAACGCCCGTTTCATGTCTGACGAGCGCATGAAGAGCATGAACATGCCCTTCGACGGCCGTCGCATGATTTTCGGTGGCTTCACCCCGCTCATCGACGAGTGAGCGGGCTCACCAATCTGCACTCGCGCCTCCATCCTGCACAAAAAGGATCGCCGCAAATCGTCCTCACGCCTGACCGCCTGAGGCGCGTGCAAGAGTAACGGCCATCGATCCGATCGTTCAGGGATCTACTCCGTCGATGTTGGTGCCCGCATGGACTTGCGCGATCGTCGCGGGGAGAGCGAGGCGCGTGTTGCCACGTGCGCGCTCCTCCCAGCGGAGCTGACTGGCGGAGCGCGGAGCGTGACGGTCGCGCGCGGAATCGCGACCCTTGTTGGCACGCGCGCGCTCCGCCTGGCGGAGCGGAGCGGCGGAGTGCGAACCGTGACGGTCGCGCACGGAATCGCGACGATTGTCGGCACGCGCGTGCTCCGACTGGTGGAGCTGATTGGCGGAGCGCGATTGGCTAGCTTGAGCAGCCGTCGGCGTCGAGCGGTTGCACACCCGCTGGCTGAGGCCGTGTGCCCACCGAAAGGCGGGTTGCTGTTTGGTGATCACGACTACCGAGACCACGTAGCGTCCGCGGCCAAGGCCCCCCTGCCAAAGGCGCTTGCGGACGTGTTTGCCGGCACCCACACGCGGAGTGCTCGAACGACGCACCTGCTCGAGGCCAGCGGCAATCTCGCGGGCGTGCAATTCCTGGTAGGCCACAAGCAGGGCACGACCACGGCTTCGCACATGCGCCCATCGCAGCGAGCCGCTGAAGCCGCGCCCGGAAGTGCTTTCGGTGGACGGCGCTCGAATACGGTGGACGACGAGCCCACAAAGCGCGAAACCCCGGAGTCCGAAGAGTCCAGGGTTTCTGCCTAATTAGCTTTGTGCGAAGGAGAGGACTTGAACCTCCATGGGAGTTACCCCGCTAGCACCTCAAGCTAGTGCGTCTGCCAGTTCCGCCACCTTCGCGAGGTGAGTCAGTTTCTATCAGCGGGCGCGGAGCTGAGGGGGTTCCGCGGTGGCCCTGCCCGGCGGACCCGCGAGGCGGGCCGGCTTGGGGATGCCGAGAGCGAGGGTGTCTACATCACCCGAGGCGAACTCCGCAAGCCCCGAAGCGTCTTTTTGGGGCTTAAAACGGCCGAACGGACGGGCTGGTGGGGGCGATTCGCTAGAGAGTGTGGGCAAACGCGGCAAAAGACTGCCACGGAGCCGAGCGACGCGCTTCAGCGGGGGGTGCGGATGACGGAGGCGGAGCTCGGGGCGAGGTGGGAGCCCAGCACTTCAATCACCTCACCCATCTCGAAAGGCTTGCGGACCCAGGCGGTGACGCGGTCGATCACTTCTTCTGGCATGCCGCTGGCGACGCCGCTGATCAGGATGACCGGGATCCCGGGACAGACGTGCTGCAGGCGGTCGAACGCGGGCGACACCTCACCGGCCAGCGGAGAGAGGTCGATCAAGGCGGCGTCGAACGGGCCGGCGTTGGTCAGCGCAGCGTCGAACTCCGCCTGTGAGCCGGCAATCACGACTTCGGCCCCGCGGGCACCGAGCGCGAGTTCGACCAGGGAGCATACGGCGGCGTCGTCTTCGACCACCAGCACGCGCGCGCCGTGCACGAGCGATTTGGTTTGGTGGGAAGGGCGAATGCTGGAGCGCGCCTCGGCGATCGGCCAGCGCAGCTCGAACGCAGCACCCGGGTTGGCGCGAGCGACGCGCAGCTCACCAGCGTGCGAGCGTGCGAGCGTCGCGGAGTGGCGAAGGCCAACACCTGCGCCGCCTCGACGAGTAGACTGCGGCGCGCTCAGCAGAGTAGCCACGCGCTCTGGATCGATGCCCGGCCCGTCATCGGCGACGGAGAACACGACGCTGCTGCCGGCGTCACGCACGCTCAAGATCACTTCACCGCCTTCGGGCGAGAAGTCGATCGCGTTCAGCAGCAGGTTCGTCAGGATCTGCAACGCCGAGCTGGCGTGTCGCACGAGCGCGTGGCCCGGCTCACCAGAGTCGATCAACACGCGCACTGCGCGGCGCTCGGCCTGCGGAGTCACACCGAGCGCTGCAGCAGAGAGCACCGAGCGCGCGGAGCGTTGCTCGCTCTCACGCTCCGGGACCTCAGCGCCGATCGCAGCGCGCGATATTTGATGACCCAAGCGGGCATGCAGGCGCGCGACTTCGACCGCTTCACGAATCGAATGCGAGTCTTGACGATTGCACGCGACATCGAGCCAACCGAGAACAACGGTCAGCGCATTCGACACCTCATGCAGCGCGCCGGCTAAATCGGTATCGCGAATGGGTCCGCCCGGAGGCGGAAGGCTGACGGGGGCACCCGAACGCTTCACGCGAAAACCTTATTATGTGCCGGGATTGATCGCCAGTTCTTTCCCATGACAAAACCTCGCTGCAATTCCGTTCCAGTGCAAGCGCACCCTTGAGAGTGAGTGAGACAAAGCAGCCTCACTTGTTCGCCGCCTTACTTCGCGAATCGATTCAGCTCTGCTGGAATGAGGACCTCGAACACGCCGTACTTGTCAGCGCGCGTTTCTGCAACTTGCAGCACGGAATCCGCTTGCAGGACATCGGCGGTGTATTGGTCGCCGTCCTTCAAGTAGATGTAGGCGCGCACGAGGGCACTTGGAACGACATTGGCACCCTCAGCGCCGGGCACGGTTACCGTGCCGCGGTACGCGAAGGGCTGAGGCATGCTGAGTTTTCCCAAACCCACGCCCCCGACCGAGATCACCGAAACCTTCGGCATGACCAGCCAGGCGAAGCCTGTGTTGGGGTTCGGACGCACGGTAATATCGAAGGTGCCCGGATCCGTCTTGAGCGAGAAATCACCCCCGCTGCTGACTTCTCCTGCCGAGGCGCGCGGAATGAACGGCGGCCCATCCAGCAGCTGCTGAAGGATTTCGGACTGGACCGTCAGCGGAGAAGCGACCGCCTGCACCTGCGCGGTCGCCACTGGGTCACCCGAAGCATCGAGCGCCTGCCCGACGACCGGCAACGCCTCGCCCAGCGCGATCACCTTACCGGCCTGCTCAAAGGGCATGCTGGGAACGAGCCACTCCTCCTGAATGTCAGCGGCCCGCGGGGTCTTGTTGTCGCGGCTTGGTTCGAGTGCCGACTGCGGCACCGTCGCTACTCGATACGAGCCGGGCAGCAAATTGACATCGAATTTGCCATCGGCACCCACGCTGACCGTGCGCACGAACGAGGCCAACACTCCGGGGTCGATGCCCGTGATCTTGGTTGCGACCAAGGTGACCGTCGCGGCGGCGGGGTTGGGTGTGTTGCCTGCCGTGACCTGACCGTGCACGTGAACCGGGCTCGGCAGCACGGTAAACTCCTTGAGCGTGCCGCGGCCGGCCGTGAACAAGCCAAGCGCGCTGCGCCAGAGCATCACCGTGGGCAAGGCCTGACTCTCGGCTGAGTCGTTCGGCGGCGAGAGGCGCAGCAGTTGGTCTTCCTGCTGCGCCTTCGTGGCACCGACCACGACCACCGGGGTGTACGACAGGTTCGCTACGTAGTCGGTCTTGCCACCGATGCCGTGGGCGAGCGGCACGCGATTGGAGATCGTGCGGCCGCTGACGGGGTCGATCATGTCGACGATCCAGCCGTCGAGTGCGCCGTCGCCGGACGGCCAGCTCACGTGAAATTCGAACAGCGACGGCTCTGGCAGAGCAATCGTGAGCGGCAACGTACCGGCTAAGACCCGCTGGCCGCGCAGCAACTGCGGCGGAACGGGGCATGTTTGGTCTGGCTGAGGGCTGGGTTCGACGTAAATATCGTAAGTTCCGGGCGCGACGTTCGCCGAGAACGCCCAATAGCTCCGCTCGACCAAATTCGACTGCACGACCGCGCGTGGCGAGTACAGACCGAGCGTGGTGGATGCGGGGACGAAGGACACCCGCGCCGGCACGCTGAAGTCATTCGCCGTCACGAGCGTGTCGAGTTCATCAACGAACTTCGGCACGCACTTTCGGCCCTCGGCGGTCACTCGACCCACGAGCTGCGAGATCGAGCCAAGCTCGAGCGAAGCGTCTCCGTTGCTCAAGTCTCGCGAGATCAGGAACTGCACGCCCGCGATGGAGCTGCCGTCGGCCGGCGGCGTGACCTCGAACAGCACCGTCTGAAAAGTAGCGCTGCCGCTCCTGGCGCGGCACTGCAGGTTGACGCAGACGCCATCGGGACAGTCCGAGTTACTCTGACATTGGTTGTGCGCGATGGTGTTGGGCGCCTCTTGTACCGACGCCACCTCGCACGCGGCGAGCAAGCAGACCAGCGGCATCGAGCCGAGCCAGCGGCGCATCATGAGCCTGCCGGATCCTTCGACGGGCAATTTTCCAGAGTGCCATCGTCCGTGGGGTTGACGTTGACGGTCCAAGTGACGATCGCTGCGTCATCGTCGGCGTAGCGTGGGTCGAGGTGACCCTCATCGGATTGCAGGAAGCTGCTTTGGTGCGCAACGACCAACGACAGGAAATGGCAGCCCTTCAGCGTCGTCGGGGGCAGCCAAGAGTAGAGGATCACGCGGCCCGTGTTGTCATAGGTCGACGCGGTGATCGTTTGACTGACGAGCTCGTCTTCGCCGGGATGGATTTCGTAATCGAGGAAGAAAATCGCGCGTAGGTTCTCACCTCGATCTTCGGAACGAACCTGAACGCTGAAGCGCGTCGCAACCCTCGGCACCGTGTGATAGACGACCAACGCTCGAGTCGCCGTGGGCACGGCGCTGTACACGTTCAGCACCGGGCGGGTGCGTACCGGAGCCCGGTATTCGGGCGGGTCCGCGACGATGCAACTCTGGGTGACGAGCATGATCGGAAGCAGCAATAGCGACCGCCATGCCAAGCGCAAAATGCCCGTAATTCTGCCCGGATCTCGAGCGCCCCGTGACAACCGTGTCACGGGCGCTCGCCCGTCGCCCTGTCCCTGCACCCGCGTCACGTTAGCGCTCAAAACCTCGTGTTACCCGTACGCGGGGAAAATTGCCAGCGGGTTTCCGCGTACTCCGGGCTGAGCGCGAGCGTCAGCAAGCTGCGCAGCGAGGGTGCGGTGCGGCTGAGCTCGGCCAAAGCGTTCGGCGTACGCAGCTGCTCGCGACTGACACCGTCGTCAGCCGCGGCCTCGTTGAGCGCCACCGCCAAGTCTCCGGCCACGAACAGGCCCGCGCGGCGCACGGCGATACGCGAGGCAGCGAGCGCTCCGTCGTAGTCGAGGTCTTCGGGGTGATCGCACAGTTCGCGCAAGCGACGCTGGAAGCGGGCGGGGATGCTCTCCCACAACACCTCCGCCAAGTTGAGCACACCGCCCGACTTGGTCTGACGCGGCGGGCCGAACGCAAAGCCCAGGCCCTTCAGCACCGCACGCGCCTGCGACTCCGGCGAGCCGAAGAGCAACGCATATTGCGGGATGGAGGCGGCTAGCATTGCACCGAGGTGGAAGCGTAGCTCGGGCGTGTCCATGCGCACGTCGCCGGACAAAATCACCGCCGGGGGCGAAAGTAGCGCCAAATTAACGGTGATCGCGCCGGCACTCCGGCGTTGAAAGAGCGGCGTGCGGGTCAGCGCCAAGGCCCGCGCTGCGCCAGCGTAGACGCGCCCGAGGGGGCTCGACGAGCTGAGCGGCACGCGCTCCATCCCTGTCACGCCGTAGGTGCTGGCGTCGCGCCGGAACACGTGCTCCGCACCTTCCCAGACGATCGCCAGGGCCTCTTGCACCGGACCGATGGTGTCGCGGAAGAGCATCGCGCGTACGGCGTCGGGTTGCTCGACTTGGTCGCCCAAAGCCGGCGGATCGATGCGTGCGCGGCCCGGGGTCAAGATGGCCAGAACGTGCTCCACGGCGCGCGCGTACGTCAAGTTGCGATCGGCCAACGCGGCTTCGTGCAGTTTGCCGACGGCCCACGCGTCACCGGGGGCCAACAGCGCCACTCGCCGGCAGACCATCACCAAGTCTTGGGTGCGGCTGGTGCGATTTTCGAGCTCCTTCACGAGCTCCACGCCAGCCTCGAGCGAACCGTCGTTGAGGGCCTGGAAGAGCGCCGATTCACCGGCGCTCGCGGCTGGAAAATAGCCGCCCTGACGCAGCGGATCAGCGTGCCGTGGAGAAGGCGGTTGATGGCTAATTTCGATCGGCGCGGGGGATTGCTGCGTGCTGCTGAGCGTTGCGGGCGGACGCACGCTCTGCACGGGCTGCGGGCGAATGCTCTGCGCGCGCTGCGGAGGCGCGACCTCTTCTACCGCCGGGGGCGCGACCGAGTAGCGACCCGACACGGCGGGTCGCGCGTTGGCCAGGTTGGGCGGCGTGGGTTTGTCGTAAACCGGGCTCGGTGGCGGGCTGCTGATCGGCTCGCCGAGCGGCGCGGGCTGCCTTGAATAGCGCTGCGCCGGCCGTGCTTCGCCTTGCTGAACGAGCTCCGTCGCCGAGGTCGCCGCGTCCCGCATCGAACCCGACGAGAGCAGCGTGCGCGAGAGGAAGTCCGCGGGCGGCTCTTCCGGGGCCGGCGCGCTCTCTCGAGCGACGCCCAATCCGCGCTCGGTGAGCACCGATGATTCCGACATCTCGGCCGACAGCAGCGTCGTCGTTTGAGCGCGCTCGGGCCGGTGACGCAGGCTCTCCTTGTGCGCTTGCTCACGCGTCTCGGGTTCGCTCATGGCGATCGCCAAGTAGCCGCGCGCGCGCTCGGCATTGGCAAGCCCGAAGGCGACCTCGGCGGCGCGCAGCGCGACCTTGCCGCGCGTGCGAAGCCCGTGCAAATCACCGCCCAGGGCGAGGTCGAATAGGGCGAGCGAGTCGCTCGGCGCGCGCTCGGCGCGCCGCTCGGCTAGGCCGAGCGCGATCAGCGGGCGCTCGCCCAGTTCGTGCAAGGCGCGCTCGAGTTCGGCCTCACCTGCCCCAACTCCTGCGGCGACGTCCAACGCTTCCGCGACCAAGAATGCACACAGCTCACTTTGTTCGGGCGTGAGCGGCGGGCGAACGCGCCGCAGCTCGGCCACGGTCACGCGCGCATCGGCGGCGTCTCCAGTGCCTTGGCTGCGGTATTCGAGCTCGCGCGCCAAGAGCTGGGCCGTCGCCGAGTCGGGGGCGACGCGCGCCGCGCGGGTGGCCAGCGAAAGCGCCAAGTCTGCCTTGCCGCCTGCGAGCCAGGCGCGCGCGCCCTCCACGAGCCAGTCTGCCCGCTGCTGGGCGGGTCCGGTGGAGGCCGTGGCCAGCTCGTCCAGGGCTTCGGCCAACGATTGCGGACTGCCACGCCGCCGTTCGACTTCCACCGCCAGCTCGAGCAGCTTGGGAGATTGAGCCCAAGCGCCCATCCCTTCCAGCACGCGCCGCGCGGAATCCACGTCACCGCCAGCCAGGTACGACTCGCAGCCACGGCGCGAGAGATCGGCGGCTTCCCCGCGGTCTTGCGCGATCGCGCTGGCTCGCAGCCAGAGCGGAGCGGCACGCAGCGGCGCGCCCAGCCGCTCGTTCAGGTCTGCGAGCACGCGCAAGACGCTCAGGTTGTCGCCCGTCGCCGCGGTGAGCGCCTCGAGCTCGGCGCGCGCTTCGTCCGCACGGCCTAAGCGCTGTTCGAGCAGCGTCGCGCGTTGCAAACGGATCCGACGCACGTCGTCGGCCACGTCCGAAAGCGACGCGCGGTGCAGCAAGAGCGCGACCAGCGCCTCGTAGTCACCTTTGTTCTCGAGCTCGCGCTCCACCACCGAAAGCGCGGACAAGTCGTTCGGTTCGAGCTCCAGCACCTCCTTCCAGCGAATGAGCGCGGCGCTGTCATCGCCCAGCTCGCCGAGCAAAGAGGCGACTTGGCGCAAGAGGGAAAGCCGCAAGGCCGGCTCGCGCGTCGCGTCTGCCAGCTGACCGAGCACCTCCGCTTGCCGGGTCGTGTCGCCCGTTTGCCGCAAAAGAGCCGCGATACTGCTCAAGATGGCGGGGTCGCCCGGGTGATCGAGCAGCAAGTGGCGCAGGAGCTGGAGCGCCCCTTCTGGATCGCCGCGAGCGCCGATCAGCGCGGCGAGCTCGGCGGTCAAGCGCGCACGCGTATCCGGATCGAGATCATCGTCGCCGAGCTCGGCTTCGAGCGCGAGCTCCAGATCGTCGCGCCGGCCCGTGCGGCGCAAGACATCGCACAAGCGATCGAAGATGGCGCGGCGCGCGAGCTCGGTGAGGCCCTCGATAGCGCGCGCACGACCGAGCGCCAAAATAGCCTGCTCCGGATCTTGCACGGCGTCGGCCGCATCGGCGATGGCGAGCAGCGCCCCCACGCGATCACCGACCGGAATCGCGTCGAGCACGGCCTCCAGCAACTCGGGATCGCCGAGCGCGCGCGCGCTGGCCTCCGCGCGCCGCACGAGGCTGGCATTTTCTGGTTCTTTCTTGGCTGCGGCCACGAGCAGCCGGGCTTCCGAGCGATGATCGCCGAGCGCCGTCGCCACGCGCGCGCCGAGGTCGAGCACCGTGGGACCTGCGCCGCCGAATTTCTGTGCGGCCAAATCGACCAGGCTGGCGACCAGGGCCGAGCCACCCGCGCCGACCGCGCCCAGGCTCGCGGCGTACGGGAAGAGCTGGGTGAATTCCTCCAAATCGCCGTCACATTGCACGGCGCGCGAGAGAGCCGAGACCGCCACCCGCCCCGAACCAAAGGTCTCGAGCGCCGCGATCGCGCAGGCGATCGAGATGCGCGCGCCCTCCGGGCCATCCATCTTCGGGAGCAGCGCAGAGATCGCCTTGTCGAAGCGTAGCTCGAGCGTCTCGCGGTCGTCGATCGAGGTGAGCAGTAGCGCGCGCAAAGACTCCGAGAGCGCCTGCACGAGCTCGACTTGCGGCCGCACCGAGAGCGCGCGCAAGAGCACCTCGACTCGTTGCCGCTTGCCCTCATCGCTGGAACCCGCGAAGAGCGCGGCGCGGCGCAGCCAGCCGGCGCGCGCCTCGGGCGTCGCGTGCTTCTGCGCCACGCGCTCGATCGCGCGCACCACCTCCGTGCTTTGGGCCGAACGCTCGGCGAGCCGCGCCATGATCACGAACGCAACGCCCTCGGAAGGCACGGCCTCGAAAGCGCGCACCGCGTGCGCCAAGGCCAGCTCGGTCAGGTTGCGTTTTTCGAGCTGGCGCGCGGCGCGATAATGCACGGCGCGCTCTCCGTACGGGCCGAGCGCGGCGTCGGACAGCCGAAGGTAGAGCTTCTCGAGCGCTGGCACTTGCTCGTCGCTGGCGGCGCGTTCGGCGACCGCCAGCACGTCGGTGCGGGATGGGTCGAGCTCGAGCGCTTGGCAAGCCACGCGAAATGCTTCTTCTAGTTTGCCTGCGGAGAGCGCAACCGTAGAGGCAATGGCCAGCACGCGCGCCGTGTCTTTCGGCTTCGGACGGCGCGCGGCCAAATCACGCAGCGCGCCGAGCGCCGCGTCCACTCCGGCGAACGCGACCAGATCGCTGGCAAAGCACTCCACGCCGCGCTCGGGGTTCAGCGCCGCGGCGCGTTCCCAAGCGCGCACCGCGCGCGGCATGTCCGCCGCCAAATCGAAGTAGGCTGCGCCGACTTCGCGCCAGGCCAAGGCCGTGCCCGCTTGGTCGGCATCGACCGAGCCGCTCAAGGCCTCGGCGCGCGCCTCGAGAATCGCGATCTCGCCGTCGGAGCTCTTGGTCGGCAATGCAACCTCGAGTTCGCTCTGCACGAGCTGCGCTTTGGCGCCCTCGCGCAGCGCGCGCAGCAGGGCGCGCGCCGAGCCGTCCGCATCGCCCGCGGTGCGCCTTCGGCGCGCCAAATCCAGCAGCAGATCCGTGCGCTCGTCGCCAGCGGCGCCAGCGGCCAGGAAGCGTTCGATGGCCGCGATGGCGAGCCCGCGCTCGCCGGTCGCATCCGCTACCGAAAGCACTGCTTGTCTCAACGCGGGCGAACGCGGTCCGATCACGTCGAGCGCGCGCCGAGCGAGTCCGCCCGCGCGCGCGGGATCGAGCTGCGCGAGCGTGCGCAGCGCGACGTCGATCAACTCCGACAGGCTGCCGAGCGGCTCGGGCTGCGACAACAGCCAGGCCAGCGCGTCGGCCAAGCGGGAGCCATCTGCCGCGCGCGTCACGTGCTCGAGCCGGATGCGCGCCGCCTCCAAGTCCCCGGGGCGAAGCGCGATCAGCCGCTGCGTGAAGGCCATCGACAGCAGCGGCTCAGCCAACGCTTCGTAGGTTCGAGCCAGAGCACGACACAATTCTGCGCGCGGGACGATCACGCCCATCGCCCGCTCCATGGCCTCCGCACCCCAGCGATCCCCGGTGAGCAAGCCCACCCGCGCGCGCGCGGCGACTGGACGCGCCAGCGAAGGATCGGCGTGGCAGGCTTGATCGGCGGCGGCGCGTGCCAGCGCCAGATCGCCGCCGTCGAGCAATTCTTCGGCCGCAACGCTGCTCAAGATGGCGCGGAATGGCGGGGCCAGCTGGGCCGCGACGCGCAGCAGCGCACGGGCGTGTAGTGCCTTCGCGCCGCCCGCTCGGGCGAGCAACAGCGCGAGGCTCCAGGCGGCGGCATGCGAGCCGGATGCGTCGACCAGCGGCGTGAGCTCGGTCAGCGCGCCCTGGAGGTCTCCCAGGCGTCGACGCACGTGCGAGCGCAAGAGCCCGAACCGACCACGCTCGGCCTCGGAAGCCGCGCGCGCGCTCAGCCGCTCGAGCTCTGCTGCCCAATCAGTGAGACGCCCCTGACGCACCAAGCTGCGCTCGAGCGCACACTGAAAGCCGCGATCGGTCGGCACCAGCTGGCACAGCTCGGCGAGCACCGTGCTCGAGCGGCGCGCCAGATCCGGGCGACCTTGGAGCAGCGAGGCCACGCGCGCCAAAAGTTCGACGCGCTCGGTATCGGTCGCTCGCGAGAGTTCGGCCTCGGCGGCGCGCAGCGCCTCGCTCTGCGCATTTACCCTCGGCTGCAGCCGCTCCAAAGCTTGGCGCGCACTCTCATCGGCTTCGCTCTCGAGCAGGCGGGTCAGCGCCCAACTCGCCAGCGCGGGATCGGCTAGGCGCTCTTCGGCCAGCGCGGCCAATTCTCGCAGGCTCGCGTCGCGCTCGGCGCCCGCGCTGCTCTCGCCGATGCGAATCAACGCCTCCAGCAGGGGCGCATGGTCGCGTGAAGTGCTGGCGTGGTTGCGAAGTAAGCTCCTGGCCTCGGCGTTGTTGGGCTCGAAAACCAGCGCTTCGATCCAGGCTTCTACCGCGCGATCCGGCCGTCCCAGCGGCCCCGCGTATAGCCGCCCCAGGGCCAAGCCGACGCCCGCGCGCTCGCGACCCGTGAGCTTATCGCCGGCCAGCTCCAGGCGCGCTGCGAACAGCTCGTGTAGTCCCGTGCGTTCGAGCAATTCGTCGAAGCCGAGCTCGGTCGTGGGCGAGGCCGCGTCCTTGCGCTCGATCGCCGACAGCGCGCTCTTCAGATCGACCTCGGCGTCGCAGCCGGCGTCGAAAGCCGCGCCCAACGCGCGCGGCCAATCGCCTTCGCCAATCGCGCTGCGCATGCGCTGGAGGTGCACCAGTCGACCCTCCTCGCCCAGCGCGCGCGCGTGCTCGCGGTACACCTCATCGGCCGCCCCGGGCCGACTGCGCAAGGTCAGCACGTGAGCCAGACGATGGGCGGCGGGCGCCAGTTCGGGCGCCATCTCGTAGGCCCGCAGCAGGTTCTCGAAGGCGCTCGAGCGCTCGCCTTGGCGGTCACGACGCTCCGCGGCTTCGAGGTAAGCGTGCGCAGCCGCTGGCCCCGACATCACCTGCGGAGCCCAAGCACCGATCGCGCCGAGCAGCTCCACGGCCTGAGATTCCGTGGGGTTTTCGGCTGCGGCTTGGGTCAATGCATCGCGCTGTCCCTCGGCATCTCCGGCTCGTCCCAAGAGCACGGCCACGCGCGTGTGCAGCAGGGCCGCCTCCGAGCCGCTCTTACCGTTCAGCAACGGGCGCAAAGTGATGGCGGCGAGCGATGGTTCTCCGAGGCTCGCGAACCAGCCGGCCAGCTCTTCACGCAGCACCGGATCTTCGCCGATCAAAAGCGAGCGGCGCGCATAGCGGGTGGCAAGCTCGAGCTCCGTGCCGCGCGCGGCCAAAGCGCGCGAGAGCAACGACGCGGCGACGCGCTCGCGTTCACCGTCACCCGCCGAGCTGGCGGCGATCAGGCGTGCGCTCAGCGTAGCGAGCTCCGCGCGCGGCCCAACGCGATGCGGTACGGGCATGTCCAGCTCGTAGCGCTGCAGCGCCAGCGAAGCGGCGGATCGCGGCCCCTCCTGCCCGAGCCATTCCGGTGGCGGCAGGGTCACGTGCTTCGGTCGCTCGGCACTGAGTCCGCTCGGCGGATCGCCGAGCACACCCGAAGCTGGTTCGAGCACGGCTTCGTTGGGCAGGTCTTCGTTCATCGCGTGCGTGGGCCCCTGATTGAGCCCCGCGCCACAATATAGCGAAACCCGCTGGCGTCCCGCTTTCTCGGTTGCGATCGCGGCCGGCGAATCGAAAATCCGCCTCCATGGCAAAGCGCGCCGAGGGACTTGTACGGAGCATCCATAGCGGATTACCCTCCCCGAGCCGCGCTGGGCTCCCAGGCGGCGGAGGCATTTTCATGCGACGTTTTCCCCGTTTTGCGCCGTTTTCTCAACTTGCCCTGTTGGCCGCCATCAGCGCGCTGGGCGTCACCGTTTTTGCGGCGCCCGCCCACGCGGCTCCCCCGGCCAAGCCGGCCGCCGCCAAAGCAGCGCCGACAGCCGCCGCCGCGACGCCGGCCACGGCGAAAGCGCCCGCAGGGCCCGACAAAAAGACCAAAGACCAGGCTCGCAAGGCCTACGGTGAGGGCGAAAAAGCCTACGCCGCGGGTGACTTCAGCGCGGCCTACGCCGGCTTCGCCAAAGCAAACGAGCTGATCCCGTCTGCGCAAGCCTCGTATTGGGCCACCAAATCCCTCGACCAGGGCGGAAAATCGGACGACGCCATCAAGGGCTACGAAGCCCTGCTGGCAGACCCGAACGCCACCAAGATCGGCGACGACAAGCTGGCCGACGCGCGAGCGCGCCTGGCCGCGCTGAAAGCCGCCCTGGTTGGCGAAATCACCGTCACCACCAGCGCGCCGGGCGCCGTGCTCCTGGTCGATGGCGCTCCGCAACCCGGTCCTTTGCCGACCGTACTCAAGCTCAGCCCCGGCCCGCACAAGCTGACGCTCACGGCCGAAGGTTACGAGGCGAAAGAAGTCGACCTGCAAGTGCAGGCCGGCACCCAGGTCAAGCAATCGATCGAAATGCTGCCGCACGCCCCGCCCCCGCCCCCGCCTGCTCCGGTGGCCGTCGCCGAAATCACGCAACCGCCACCGCCGCCTGAGAAGCACAGCAAAGTGCCGGCCTACGTGACCCTGGGCATCGCCGCAGGTGGCGCGGTCGTGGGCACCATCTTCGGCGTCAAAGCGCTGAGCTCCAAGAGCGACTTCGACAGCAATCCGACCACGGAGCGCGCGGACGACACCGAGCGCAACGCCCTGATCGCCGACATGGCCTTCGGCGTCGCCCTCACCCTGGGCGTGACCGGTATCGTGCTGCTCACCAGCAGCGACGACGCGGAAGCGCCGTCCAAAACCGCCAAGCTGCGTCAGCCTCCGAAGGGCACGTTCCGCGTGTTGCCGTACATGGGTCGCGAGAGCGGCGGCGCGGCAGCGCGGCTCACGTTCTGATCCGAGCCAGCTCTAGCCGGGGAGTGCGCTCGCGAGCGGCGAGCGCAGCGCCCCCGAGGGCGTGATGATGCTACGATTTGCCCTGCTTTTTGGCCTGTTGTCAGGCTGCGGGCAGGGCGCCCCGGCGTCTGCCCCGAACGCCAAGTTGGGACAGCCGGTGACCTTCTCGTTGCCCAGCAACGAAGGCGCACTGGTCAGCGTGCCGCTGGCTGGCGCGCACGCCACCGTGCTGGATTTTTTCGGTCCCAGCTGTGAACCATGCCGGAAGGCGCTACCCGCGCTGTACGCACAGCGCGGCACGCTCGCTGCCCGCGGCGCCCGGTTGGTCTTGGTCGCGGTCTTGGCAGACGGTGAATCGACTGAAGATGCCAAGCATGCGCTTTCAGCCTGGGGCGTGAGCGCGCCATTCTTGGTCGACCATGAAGGCACCGGTCGTCGTGAAGCAGGCGTGAGAGAGTTACCAGCCACGCTCGTGCTCGACGAACGCGGCGTGACGACCTGGGCTGCGCCCGTCGGCGCATCCGCAGCAGACGTCGTGGCGGCAGCAGTCCGCTGACGCCGCGGGCCGCCCTCAGCGAACCAAGCTGAACTCGACGCGGCGATTGATCGCGCGGCCCGCTTCGTCGGCGTTGCTCGCGATCGGTTCTTCCTGGCCCGCGCCGCGCGCTTCGATCCGACCTGCGGCGATCCCGCGATCGATGAGGTAATCGCGCAGCGCGTTCGCGCGCCGGCCGGAGAGCGCGCGATTGTCCGCGCTCTTGCCCTGATTGTCGGTGTGCACGCTGATCCGCAGCCGCAGTTCAGGATACTCGGCGAATAGCTTAGCCGCAGCGTCCAGCGTCGGCGTCGACTCGGGGCGGGGCGAAGAGCGACCGGTGTCGAACTCGATGCCCGCGATCACGCCCACGAATTTCGCGACCGGCGCCGGCAATTGGTCTGGGCAACCGTCCGCGTCCTGAAAGCCATTTTTGGTCTCCACCTCGGCGGGGCACTTGTCGTAGCTGTCTACTACGCCATCGCCATCGCGATCCAAGGTCGGGAGCAGCGCTTGGATGTACCAAGGAGTCGGCTTTGCCGCAGGCGGAGCCGGGCGCGGAGCGACCGGCGCGGCACTCGCGACCAGCGGCGGAGTCGCGGCGGGTGCGGGGGACGTCGCATCCGCTGCAGGCGCCGCGTTCGCCGTGTTCGCGATAGGCCCCACGCTCGCCGTGGGCGCTGCGTTCACCGCGGGCGCTGCAGGCACATCCATGACGATCCGTAGGCACGTATCACCCTGCAGGGTGCTGCCTTCGGGACAGCTGACTTTGGCGGGCGCATCGAGCGCCTCGAGCCCGATGCGCAGCGGCACCGCGCAGCGATAGTTCTCCGTGCCTTCGCGCTGCGCGATGGCACACGCTTGCGCGTCACCTTCGCTGCTCAGCACGTCCACGTCGGCGCTGCTGCTCGCGCCCGTAGCCAGGCCAAACAGCGATGATTTGGCGTCCATTTGCCGCGATTCACCCGCGCCCATGATGAACGCGCCCACGTAAATCGCGCTCACCACGTGCGTCGCGCGCGCACAGTCCACCCCTTTCAGATCGGCCGCGCGAAAGGCGGCGTCGGGCGGCAAGGCATACTGCCCGGCCAAGATGTACTCCGTGCGCAACGCGCGCCCGCCCTTCACGCCCGCGCCGAGCGACGCCGCGCCGATCGGCAACTGTGCGAACAGCTCACTCGCGTTGTGCGCTACCTTGCGCTGATTCGCGCTGTACGGTGAGAACTGGTACTTGCTGGTCGTGCCGATGCAATGACTCAAGAGCTCGAGCTTCACGTTGCAGCCGACCGCTTCGTAGCGAACGGCCACCACGCCCGCTCCGCGCAGCCGATTCAGATTCGAGCGTGATCCGGGATCCCAAGCCATCAGATCCGGCTCGGTCTGCGGCCTGATCGCGCTACACGGCACGCCCTCGAACGCTTCGCCGGTGGTCGGACTCTTCAGCGTCTCGCCCGCCGGATTGGCGGGCGGCGCGCAGGCGCACAGGCTAGAGACGAAGGTTACCGCCCCAGCACCGATACGACGCGCGTTCATCCGAAGCTTCCTGCGCTCGAAGCTCTCGACGTGGGTGGACGCGCGGTCCGCGTGCTCACCCTCGAAAAGCAAATCGAACTCAAGCGTCAGCTTGCCCCGCCCCAAAGACAAACTGACGTTGATGCACCTCGAGGCCGCGCTCGACGAACGCGAAAAAGCACGTTAGCCGAACCGCTTCGCGATCGCGTCCATCACGTCCCCGTACTTCGGGGGCAACATCACGGGCGGGTTGGCCAAGGTGGACTCGACGCCGGCGATCGAGCGCTCGTGGTAGCCGACCTTGAATTCGGTGAATTTCAGGCCATTGGCGGTGGAGACGCAGACCACGCGCTCGTTCTTGGGGATCACGCCCCGGCCGACCAGCTTTTCCAGCACGGCCAGCGCCACCGCGGTGTGCGGACAGGTGTACATGCCGGTGCGATCCGCGCGCGCGGCGGCGTCACACAGCTCTTGCTCGCTCGCCTGTTCGACGATGCCGTTCATCTCTTCCAGCGCGACCATGGCGCGCGGTGCGCTCACGGGGTTGCCGATTTGAATCGCGGTGGCTTGCGTCGGCTTGGCGGTCATCGGCGTGACTTCACGCTTGCCGGCAGTCCAAGCGCGGTACATCGGGTTGGCGTTTTCGGCTTGTGCCACGACCAGCCGCGGGTAGCGCGAAATGATGCCGAGCTCGCGCATCATCTTGAACCCGGCGTACATCGCCGATGCGTTGCCCAGATTGCCGCTGGGCAAGATGATCCAGTCCGGGATCTGCCAATCGAACTGCTGCACGATCTCGATGCCCACAGTCTTCTGGCCTTCCAGCCGGAGTGGGTTCATCGAGTTGGCCAGGTACACCTGCCCTTCGGCCGCCAGCTGCTGCACGATTTCCATGCAGCCGTCGAAGTCGGTATCGAGACCGAGCACCAGCGCGCCATGCGCCACGGGCTGCACGAGTTGCGCGGTCGACACCTTATTGCGCGGCAAGAGCACCACCACAGGCAAGCCCGCGGCTGCGCCGAAAGCCGCCAGCGATGCGCTCGTGTCACCCGTCGACGCGCAGGCGATGGCCTTGACCTTGAGGCCTTCTTGAATGGCCTGGCGCACGACGCTGACCAGCACGGTCATGCCCAAGTCTTTGAACGAGCCGCTGTGGCTATTGCCGCACAGCTTGACCCACAAATCATTGAGGCCAATTTCGCGCCCGTAGCGCTCGGCCCAAAATAGATTCGTGCCGCCTTCGTACATCGAGACGATCAAATCATCGGGCAGCTGCGGCATGACCCACTCACGCTTGCCCCACACGCCCGAGCCGTACGGCCATTGATTGTGCCGGTAGCGGTCGTCGAACAGCTTCATCCAAGCGGGACCGCTGCGATCCTTCAAAGCTTCGATGTCGTGAACGACTTGCAGAAGGCCGTTGCACTTGGGGCAGCGGTAGATCGGACGAGTGACGGGCCACGACCCTTCGCAGCCATTGAAACAGCGGAATTCAGAGGAGTACGGCACGGCGGGACTATAGCCGCTTCGGCGCCCTTGGCCCGGTCTTTTTGCGACCCCCAAATCGTCATAAAAAGTGCCATATCCCAGTCCTTTCTGGGCCGCTTCGGGCGCGGCAACCGCGCCCCGCTTTGCGCCCCGCCGGGCCTGTCGTACGCGGGCCGCATGCCCCCCACCTTCGCGCTCGAGCTCGACCCCTCCGCGGCCGATCCGGGCCGGGTCGTCGCTGGCTTGCCACTCTCCTTGCGGCTCGCACTCGACGCGCAGCAAGGCGGCGCAGATTGTATCGTGGTGCCGAGCGACGCGGCTCGGGTCAGGGAGACCTTGCACGATGCTCGGCTGCGCATCCCAGTTCTCGAGCGCGCGCCGGAAGGCATGCGCGTGCTGCGCGTGCCTGCGAACTTCGTGGTGCATCGCGGACTCTTCAAGAGCATCGCCGAACGCGACGCCGAAGATCCGCACAGCCCGCGCGAACGCGACCTGTCCCAGGAAACGATCGCGCACGACGCGCCCTATTCGTTCGCGCCCATCTCCGTGACCGACGACGCCAGCGCCCGCGAGGCCGAACAGCGCCTATTCCACGCCCTCAGGAAGCCCCAAGACGGTTGGACTTCGCGCTATTTGAACCGCTACATTTCCTTGGCCATCTCACGCTGGCTGGTAAAAACACCGCTGCTTCCCAATCAGGTGTCGGTGGGGATTTTGGGCGTGGGCCTAGCGGGCGCGTGGTTTGCGGCCCAGGGCGGCTATGGCAATTTGCTTTTGGGCGCCTGCCTGTTCCAAGCGCAAAGCGTGCTGGACGGCTGCGACGGCGAGATGAGCCGCGTCACTCACCGCGGTTCGCGCGCCGGTGAGTGGCTCGACACCGTGGGCGACGACCTCACCAACTACGGCTTTTTCGCGGGCGCAGCGCTCGGGCTGTACAAGGTGACCGAGAACCCGCTGTACCTCGTCGCGGGCGCCATCACCGTACTCTCGGGCTTGATCGGCAGTGGCCTCGAGTACCGCTATTTGATCAAGATCGGCTCAGGCGATCTGCTCAAGTATCCGCTCAGCCAAGGTCAAGGCACCGGCAAACTTTCGTTCCTTCAGCCGCTCTTCAAGCGCGATACGTTCGTGTTCATGACCCTGTGCGCCGCCGCCTTGTCTTGCGTGGGGCCGATGCTGTGCGTGTTCGCAGCCGGCGCCGTAGGCGTCTTGATCGCGGTGCTGCGCACCGAGCTACGGCTGCTGCGCGAGGCGCGCCAAGCCGAGGCGGCACGTTGAGGCTCGCGCGATTGTGCCTGCTGCTGTGCGTCGCAGGCTGTGCCAAAAAAGAGCCCAAGCCGATGCGCACGGAGCCCTGGTTGGCCCACCCGCCGGCACGCGCTAGCGCCAGCGCCAGCGCCGACGCGGCGCTGCCACTCACGCGCTACGCACTCGGCGAGCGCAGCGTGATTCACTTCGAAGTACCGACCAAGCGCGGCGCACTGCGCGGAACCATCACGCGCGTCAGCGGTGAGCTCAACGTCGATCTGTCGGATCTGTCGCGTAGTCGCGGCTTGGTTCGCGCCGAGCTCGGCTCGCTCGACATTCATGCCGGCGCAGCAGACAGCGACCCGGCGCTGCTCGCGCGCGCCCGCGCCGCGCTCGAACTTTCAGCCGATGCGCGCGCGCCGGCGGTGTTTTCCAGCTTCGACCTCACGTCGGTCGAAGACGCAGCGCCGACCCAGATCGAACCGGCTCCCGACTCCGACTCGAGCGCTCCCTTCAACCGACGAGCGCGCTTCATCGCAATCGGGGATTTGCTCCTGCACGGTTTTCGCGTGTCACGCCGCGCGCCGCTAGAGGCGGAATTCGGCTTCGCTGGCGATCGACAAGTGCCTCGCAGCGTGCTGATCCGAAGCCGCTCACCGTTCGTAATCTCCTTGGAAACGCATGCCATTGTCGCTCTGGCCAACGAAAGCGGCGCAAAGGGCTCGTCCGCGGCCGAAGGCAAGGCCCGCGAAGTACGTGTAAGTGTCGAACTTTACGGAACAAAAGTGGACTGAACCAGATCCGGCCTGAAACCGTCCGGAGTATCGCTCGTACTTGTAGTGCTCGGTACCAACCGCCACCGTGCGGCTGGTGTTCCAAGCGCAGCCTCGCTAACTCTATTCATCCCTACGCGCCTTCTGAACGCGCGTTTCGCAAGGAGACCCCGTCGATGTCGCAGAAACTCAGCTTCAGCTCGATCGCCGCCACGCTCGCCGCCCTCAGCGCCTCCGGGCTCGTCGCCTGTGCGAGCAACACCGCGCCGCCGGCCGAGAGCCCCGCCGACGCCAAAGAAGTGCCGGCCGCGAGCACTGCCGGCGTCGCCGCCGCAGCCGAAACGGCGCCGACGAAAGAGGAGGCAACGCCAGCCGACGGCGCACACGCCGCTGCACCCACGCCGGCGCCTGAAGCGCCCAAAGCCGCCGCAGATGCTCCCGCTGCCACTCCTGCCGCCCCCCCGGCCAAGGATCCGAAGGCCGCCGCCCCCGCCGCCAAGAAGAAACACGCTGGCGCCAAAGGCGGCTGCGGCGCTGGCACCTGTGGCTGAGCGCTGAGCGCGAGCCATGCCCGCCATGCCCCAGCGCGAAACCCCGGAGGCCGGCCAGCGCCCTGCTCTCGGCGGAATCGGGCTGGGGCTGCGCTGGGAATTCCTCGAAGAAGTACTGCACGGCCCGCTGCACGAGGTTGCCTTCTTCGAGGTCTCGCCAGAAAATTATTTGGGGCGCGGAGGGTACTACCCGGACGCGCTCGAGCGCATCGCGGAGCGCTACCCGATCCTGACGCACGGGCTCACGCTCTCGCTGGGCGCGATCGCCGAGCCGGATCCGCGCTACTTGAGCGCATTGCGGGCAGAGGTCACGCGGCTGAATCCGCCCTGGCACTCCGACCACCTGTGCTTCTCGAGCGCCGGCGAGCGCGTGTTGCACGAGCTATTGCCGCTGAAATTCAGCGCAGAGAACGCGCGCCGAGTCGCGGAGCGCGCTCGCCGCGTGCAGGCGTTTTTGGGGCGCCCACTCGCGATCGAAAACATCACCTACTACGTGCACCCCGGTGAGCCCGAGATGACCGAGCTCGCGTTCTTGCGCAGCGTGCTCGAGCAGAGCCACGCGCACTTGTTGCTCGACGTGAACAACGTGTACGTGAACGCGCAGAACCACGGCTTCGATCCGTACGCGTTCATCGCCGCTCTACCGCTCGATCGCGTCGTGGAGATCCACGTCGCGGGCCACCAGACGCTGGACAGCGGCTTACTGCTCGACACCCACGGCCAAGCCGTCGCCGATCCCGTGCTCGAATTGCTCGAGTGGACGCTCGAACGTACGGGACCCGTGCCCGTGTTGCTCGAGCGCGACAACGATGTACCGGAGCTGAGCGAACTCTTGCGGGAGGTCGCTCAGCTCCGCGAACTGCAAGGGCGCGCCTTACGCCGCCACGCGGAGCGTCATGCAAGAAGCGCTTGAATCAGCCCTAGCCGAGCTCACGCTGGGTCCTGAGCTCGCCGAAGGCGACGCGGTCGGCATTGCCGCGTGGCTCGCGCGTCATCGTGTCGAAGGGCCCGACGCGCGAGCGCTGACCCGAGATTTCGCGCGGCTGCTCGTGTACAGAAAGCTGGTTCGAGGCAACCTGCGGGAGGCCCTGCGCGCCACCATGCCGCGTACGCTGGCCCGGCTCGACTCGAGCTTCGACCGGTACTTTTCCGAATTCTTGCGCGTCTCGCCGCCAATCACGCGCTACTTACGCGATCTGACGCCGCAGTTCTTGGACTTCGCGCTCCCGCGTTGGGCAAGCGATCCAAATGTGCCCGCATACCTCGGCGATTTAGCGCGACACGAAGCGCTGCAAGTCGAGCTCGCCGCGCTCTTGGCGTTGCCCAAAGACCACGTGCCGGCAGAGCTATCGCTCGAGCAGGGCGTCGAATTCATCGATGCAGTGCGCTTGGTGCACTACACCTGGGCCGTGCACCGCTTGCCGGAAGACGAAGACAGTCGAGTGCTGCCCGAAAAAAGCGCCGTCTCTCTCTTGGTATACCGGAGCCCGGAGCACGACGTGCGCTACCTCGAACTCGGCCCCTTCGCGCAGGCGTTGCTGTCGTGCCTGCTGGAAGAGCGCCTCAGCCTGCAGCTTTCGCTGTCCAACGCCGCCGAGCGCGCCTGCCTGCCGCTCGACGACGAGCTGCTGACGCGCGCCGCAAAGCTCTTGGCCGACCTAGCCGAGCGTGGGGCATTGCTCGGAAAAAGCACGCCCCACGCGCCTGCCGCAGGCAATTTGCTGCCCAAGGCGCACAATCCTGCCTAACCTGAGATCGATAGAGCCCCCACATGACGACCCGTGACCCCCTCAGCATCGTTGGCAGCACCATCGCGGAGAAGTACCGCATCGAGCGCTTGGTGGGAGAAGGCGGGTTCGCGGTCGTGTACCGCGCCCAGCACACGATCTGGAACCAGCCGGTCGCGATCAAGTTCTTCAACGGTCTGTCCTCTGCGCCCGTCGATCAAAGAGAAGAGTTCAAGAACCAATTCATCCAAGAGGGCGCACTGCTCACCGAGCTGAGCAGCCAAACCGCGAGCATCGTGCAAGCGCGCGACGTCGGCACGTACACCAGCCCGGACGGCCAGTGGATGCCGTACATGGTGCTGGAGTGGCTGGACGGTCTGGCACTCGACGAGCTGCTCGAGCGCGAGCGGACCTCGGGCATGGGCCCTTGGAACATCGAGCAAGTGGTGACGCTGCTCTCGCAAGTCGCCAACGCCCTCGATGTCGCGCACGGCAAAGGTATCGCTCATCGCGACATCAAGCCCGCCAACATCTTCGTGCTGGGCGAAAAACCACGCCTGTCTGCCACCTTGAAGGTGCTCGACTTCGGCGTCGCCAAGATGATGAGTGACAACACTCAACTCAAGGCAGCGATGGCCAAGACGGGCATGAACATCACCTCGTTCACGCCCCAATATGGCGCGCCCGAGCAGTTCAGCCGCAGCTACGGCGCGACCGGGCCCTGGACGGACGTGTATGCGCTGGCCCTGGTCGCCTTGGAAATGCTGACCGGCAAGCCCGCGCTCGACGGCGAGGACATCGTGCAGCTCGCCTTCTCTACTGGCAACACGGAGCGCCGCCCGACCCCGCGGAACCTCGGCGTCCAGGTCACTGACGCGGTGGAGTCCGTGTTCGCCAAAGCACTGGCGATCAACCCGCACGACCGCTACGCACGGGCGCGCGAATTTTGGAGCGCGCTCGAGCAGGCCTACGGCGGCTTCTACAACGAAAGCGGCTTTCGTCCCTCGCTCGTCAGCGGCGATTTCGGCAACAACGCCACGCAGCTGGTTCAAGGCGCAACGCTCAGCCGCCCCGGCACGCAGCCGCACATCGTCAGCACCAGTAGCCCGTCCACGCTCAACGCGGGTAGCGCCACACCGAGCAGCAAGACCGGCTTGCTCGTTGGCGGAGCCGTGGGCGTGGTCGCGTTGCTCGCCACCGGCTTGGTGCTGCTCGGCGGAAAACGCGACCAAGCAGCCAAGACCGAGAACGCGCCGACTTCCGCGTCCGCGCTCGCGCCGCCTGCACCCTCCGCGTCGGCCGCGCCTCCGCCCGCTTGCCCAGAAGAAATGGTGCAAATCCCCGCGGGCCAATTCTTCATGGGCTCGGATCTGAAAGACGCACTCGACAACGAAAAGCCTTCGCACAACGTGACGGTCGAGTCCGTGTGCATGGATTTGTACGAAGTCAGCGCCAAGAAGTACAAAGCCTGCTCGGACCAGGGGAAGTGCCGCCGCGCACCGACTGAGGTGGAGTGGCCGAAAATCACCGCCGCCGAGCGCGCCACCTATTCGCCGCTTTGCACGGGCTCCGATCCCGAAAAGCTGGAGCACCCGATCACGTGCGTGACTTGGGAGATGGCCGACAACTACTGCAAGGCCAACGACAAACGCTTGCCGACGGAGGCCGAGTGGGAATTTGCCACCCGTGGTCCCGACGGTCGCATCTACCCGTGGGGTGATGATCCGCCGACCGCAGAACATTTGAACGCCTGCGACGCGCAGTGCCTGGCCTGGGGCAAGGCGCACAAAGTCGAGCTGAAGGCGTTGGAAAAGGGCGACGATGGCTTTGCCACGACGGCGCCGGTCGGTAAGTTCCCAGCCGGCCGCTCGCGCTTCGGCCCGTATGACGTGGTCGGAAACGTTTGGGAGTGGGTCGCTGATTGGTACGGCAACTACCAGGCCGACGCCGTCAAGAATCCCCTCGGTCCCGCGACCGGCGAACGCAAAGTCATCCGTGGCGGCGCCTGGAACGCGGGCTTCGAGACCTGGCTCCATCCGTCCTTTCGTTACGCGCAGGTGCCGAACGCGCAGAGCTACGGCATCGGCTTTCGCTGCGCGAAGAGCATCGCGCCGTAACGCCACGCAAAAAGGCCACGCCAGGCCAACCAGGCAGAGGAGCCGGCCCGCGGCAGAGGGGCTGGCGTAATCCGCTAAAATGCGGGTTCTGCTCGCCTTTTCTGGCAGGCAGCCAAAGCCGCTCTTCTCAGCGCGACCATAAAGGGACACTATGGCCGGATGGGTTCGGGTCCTCTCGATCACCCGCGCTTGCTTGAGATCGAAGAGCGGCTCGACCGAGCAGAGATAGATACCGCCCAGCGGCTGTTGGCGGAGTTAGGCGACCTGAACGTGCATCGCGTCGCGATCACGTATTTCGCCACGCGGCTCTTGTATCAGCGCGGACGCCTCGACTCGGCGGGAGTCGTTGAGCGCCTGCGCGAGCTGGTGCTGCTCGAACCCGATTTCCCGCAAGCGACCGCGATGCTGACGGCTGCCGAGCGAGGCACGTTGCGCCCGGATCGCGAGGGCTTCTTACGCGCGACGATCGACCCGGGACCGATGAGCTCGCGACAGAACGCGCCGACTCGCCCGGCGCCCAAACGCGAACCGCCTTACCTAGAAGCGGCCGTACCGACGATCGAGTTCGGGCCCGACGATTTCGACACCGAGCACGACCAGCTCGCGAGCGAGGCCCGAGTGACCGCCCCTGCGCCGGCCGCGCCCTCCAAGGCCGATCCGCGGCGCAGCATGAGCATGCCGAACATTCCGCGCGCTCCGATCCTGCCGCGCTTTGCAGTGCCGGAGAATATGGCTCCAAGCTACGCGCCCGGCGCGCGCAGCGCTTCGCTGCAATTCGAGCTCGAGCTGGAACTACCGGAGCCCCCGCGCGACACGATCCAGCAGCTCGAGCCCGAACCGCCCCCCTCCTCCGCGAACTCAGCGGAGCCGCCGCCCACGGTGCGTGATCCGAACACCGTGCCGCCGAGCACGAAGCGTGATCCGAACTCCGCGCCGCCGAGCACGAAGCGCGATCCGAACACCGTGCCGCCGCACGTCATCGTCCGCACGCCGGGCCCTGAGTCGATGTTGGAGCGCGCGCGCACGCTCTGGGATCACGGCGGCCACGAACACGCACTCGCCCACGTCGAACGCCTCGAGCACGCGCCGCTGCTCGATCCGGAGCTGCGCGCCGATTGTGCCCGCTTCCTGATCGAGGCCGGTGAACCCGAACGCGCCGTGGTGCAGGCTCGCCACGCCATCCAAGACGATCCGAACTCGCCCCTGGTGCAGCTGGTCTTGGCCTGGGCTCTGGTGCGCGCTGCCCGGCGCTCGCCCAATCACGAGACCATCGACGAAGCCGAGAGCGTGCTGCGCCACTTGCGCGCCAAGCCGGGCCCGATCCCAGCGCTCGCGCAGGCGCTGCGCGCCTCGATTTTGGCCGAAAAGGGCGACCCAGAGCGCGCCATCACCACCGCCAAGTTGGCGCTCAAGTTGGACCCGGCGGCGCTCGACGCGGAGGCCGCCATCAGCCTGGCCTGCGCTCGACTCGGAAGGCTAGACGATGCCCAAGCCGCCTGGCAACGCCTGTACGAGCTATCTGCTGAAGAGGCCGAGCGTTTGTGTGATCGGCTGCAACAGCTCGGAGTTACGCTGAAGGACATCCAAGCCATCTCCTCGCGCAACGCGAGCTCCGCCGTGCGGTTGTGGGACCGAGTCGAAATCGAACTGTTCAGCGGCGATCAAGATCTGGCCATCGCCGCCTTCGAGCGCGGCGCCGCGCGCGAGCTGCGCGGCTTGGTCGGCGAGAGCGCGACGGATGCCATCCCGCTCTTGGCCACGATGGCCGCCGGCTTCTTCACTACGGAGCCGGTCTGGCGACATTTTGCGCCCTACGATCTTTCGCTCGGTAGCATCGCGCGCGTGGAGGCGGTGCTCGACGTGATGTACGGTCGCGCGCCGCGTCAGGCGTTGAGCGCGACCGCGTATCCCGCGCAGGTGATGCTCGCCTGTTACGTCGGAGAGTGCCTGCGTCAGGGCTATGGCGGGCAGTGGGTGGGCTCCCTGGCCAGCCCCGAGACCGTGTTCGTGGACGAAAGCCACACGCGCTTTGCCCCATTCCACGAGCTGCGTTTGCGCTTGGAGCAGGGCAAACCATTGCTTTTCGAGGGCGCTGAGGGTCGAAACACGCGCCGCAGCGGCCCGGCCATCGCCATTCCCGTGGCGCCGCCCTCGCCCTGGGATCCCGCGCAATGGCCGAGTCCGCGCATGTTGCCGCGGCTGGGCCTCGCGTTCTCGCAATCGGTAGTGGAGCTGTACTGCGCCGAGTTCGGTGGGGGCCCGCTCGATCGCTCACCAGTCGGGCTGCACTCGCTAGACAGCTACGTGGCGTTGCTCTCGCCGAGCAACGCGCACCCGGCGGCGGGCGCGCGTTGGGTCGAACGCGCTTCGGTCCTGATCGGCGCGTACCTCGGCGAAGTGTTACGCGAAACCGTGGGAGCGGCCTGGCGCGATGTGATCGGCGCGCCGATCGGGCCCGAGAGCTACACGCTGCTCTTACCCGACGGCGGCTCGACCCACCCCGTGACCCACGCTTACGATCGCTTGAGCGGCAGAACCACCGATCTGCTCAGTCACTACGCAGCGCGGCTCATCGACGAACTGGGCTAGGCGGGCGCAGGCCGACCTGCTTTCTGATCTTTTTCAGGAACGTCTGCGTGCACAAGCCGTGGCTCGCCTCATGATCGATGATCTCGCGCGTGAGCCGCGTCTTCGTGTCGTTCGCACAACTGGCGGCGTCGCGGATCTCGCTGGCGAGCTGCGCGCCGGCAGTGGTCGACGGCCAAGTCTGCTTCTCGACCGCGACGACCGAGCCATTCGTGCCGCGGTGATGCTCCGGCTTGGTCTTGGTCACGTCGCGAAAACCGGTGTCCTGCGAGCGCTTGCCAGAGCCGTGGCAACCCGGACAGGTCGTGGTCAGTCCAAAGGTGTTGCCGATGCGCCCGTCACCTCCGCAAACGCCACAACTTTCAGAAGCCACCGAGTACGCTCGTTCCCTGAGCGCGGCGAGAGTGCTTGATCATCCAATTAGCCTAGCTCACTTGCCGGCCTCGAGCTAACCCGCTCGCCGGCGCGCCACGATCGCCAGCCAGGGCTGCTCGTTCGCGGGCCTGCCAGAGGGCCGCAGGAAGTGCCGTTCGATGACGAAGCCTGCAGCTTGGATCTGTTCGAGCCAACTCTCGACAGTCAAAAAACTGCCGTAGCGCTCGCCTTTGAAGCCTTCCCAATCACGCTCGAAAGAGCGGGGGTTGGAGCAAAACAAGACCCCACCCGGCACCAGGGCGTGAAAGAGCTCGGCCAGCACCCGCGGCAACTCCGCGCGCGGCACGTGAAACAGCGAGGCATTGGCGAACACGCCATCGAATTGGCGCTCGCCCAAGGAAAGCTCGAGGAAATTCTGCTCGAGCACGCGGCAGCCCGACTGAGCGCGCGCCATTTCGGCGAACACGGGCGAGCCATCCAGCCCGGTGACGACGTGCCCCAGAGCAGTCAGCGCCATCAGATCTCGGCCCGGACCACAGCCAAAGTCGAGCAGGCGGAGCGGAGCCGAGCCGGGTAATGCCTCTAGCAACGCGGCGTAATTTTGCGTCACGTCATGGTCGCGCGTGCCGGCCCAAAAGGAATCCGCCATCCGGTCGTAGTTGTCCAACGTGCGGGCGGTGATTTCGGACAGCGGCGTAGAATCGTGCTCGGACACGGTCCGAGCATACACCGGCCGAGCCTCGACGGCGCTAAGGGCCCTCGAATGGCTAAGTCGGTCGATGATCGCGGTCGAGGCGCGCGGCTGGCGAGGCGCGACGAAGGCGCATACTGCGGGTATGTAACTGAGGAGAACGAAGCCCGCCGCGATGCATCGGCCGCGAGGGCGATCGACTGAGCCATTCGAGGGCCCTAAGGGCTGACGTAAACCAGCGTGCCGCCGCGCAGACTCATCGCGCCGTGCCACGCTTGGGGTACGGGAGGATCGGTCCAATGGAACAACCAGCGCGAGTCGCTGGGTGAAAGATTCACGCAGCCGTGGCTGTGCGGTGTGCCAAAGGTGTCGTGCCAGTACGCAGCATGGAAGGCGAAGCCCTCGCTGAAATACTGCACGTAAGGGACGTCTCGCAGGTCGAACGCGTCGCCGACCTCGTCGCTGTCCATGGTCGCAGTCACGTGCTTCGTGTGGATCAGGAATTGCCCGCGCACGGTGGAATGCGTGGTCTTGGGATCGCCGAGGCCATCTGCGCCCGTGGAAACGAGCGTCACGTACACTGGGGTGTCCCCCTCGTACGCGACCATGCTCTGCTTCAAGATAGAAACGTGGATCCAGGTGCGCCCGGGCTTCACCCAGCCAGGGCGCTGCCCCATCTTGTCGACTCGCACCAGATTTTCATCGCGCAGCCAATCGCCCGTGGTCGTCTCGAGGTAGCTGAGCCCGGACAAGCTCCGCGAGCGACCGGTGATCGGCAAGGCCTCTCGAAAGCCGATCGGGCGCGCAATGCTGAGGCCGCTGCTGGGGCTACCCGAGTACAGCAATGCATTTTTGGCGCGCACGAACACCACCGGCAGGGTCACGCCGGCGGTCAGCGCTAGACCGTGAAAAGTGCTGGCCACGACTGGCTTCATGCGATCGAGCGGCAAAAGGCTCATGTCGGTCGTCATGCCGAAGCGCCTGCCCTGATGATCGTAGATCGCGAGCAACGCGAAGGAGCTGTCGGGAAGCGCTCGCCCGTTGGTCAGCTTGTTGGCTTCGTGCGCGTAGCCAAAGGGCGTGGGCGCTTGACCGCCAGCGAGCAAGAAGGGCGGCGTCTGATCGCTCAGCGCGCCCCGCCAAGCGTAGCGCGTGTTGGCCTCGAGGTGGCGAGCGAGTTCGACTTCTTGTTGTTGTTGCTCGAGCTTGCTCGGAAAGCGCGTGTAGAACGGCGGAGTCGGGTACAGCGAGCGCGCGTACAAGTAAGGCATGGGCGCGCTGCGGTCCGGCCGTACGCGCGAAAATTGCGCGACCGGATTTTGCGGGTCGAGCGTAGCGGTCGGACCCACGCACACGTAGCCCTCGGGCATCACGCGGTAAAAGCCGGCCTTACAGCCCTCGTGCCCGGCTGGCTCTGCGTCGCGCCGCACTTGCGCCCCCGCGCGCAGGTAGCCAATCTTCTGCGACTTGAAGCTCGGCCGCTCGTAAACCAAGGTTTCTCGCCCGATCGCCACGAGCAAGTGTCCGGGATCGACGATCGGCTCGAGCTCACGAAGCGAGGTCGGGGTCGGCTCGTCTTCCTCGTCGTCGTCCTCCACGCTGTCAGCCGCGCTCGTCTGCTCGGGCTCAGTCACGCCGGGAGCAGGAGGCGGCGCGACCAAGGCGGCCTCGCTGCTCGGCGACAGCGCGAGATCCACCGGCACTACAGGCGCCTCGGCCGGGGGCGCGGGTATGGTCAGGGTCGCGATCGGCGCGCTCACTTCGGCGCTCCGGTCGGGCGCGGGGCGCGCAATTTCGCCCGCGGAACAGGACGCAAACGCGCCCATGCCTAAAGCCGCTAGAGAAAACAGCCGCACGCTTGGCATCCCTCCAGCGCTTAGCGAAAGCGCGCCCCGCGGGCCAAGTTTTTGGGCGTGAAATCTGAACGAATACCGGAGTTTCGAGCCCCGAAGCCGGGCCGTGGTATATTTTTGGATGGCAGCACAAGCACTGGAGTCGCTGAGCGCGTTGGGCACGCAGCTGAGCGAAGACGAGCGCCTGATCCAGCACAGCGTGCGACGCTTCGTCGAGGAGCGTTACTTGCCGCGCGCGGGGCAGCTATTCACGGATGAAGCCTTCCCGCGCGACCTGATCCCGGAGCTTGCAGGGCTCGGCCTGCTCGGCGCGAGCATCCAAGGCTACGGCTGCGCGGGCATGACCCCCGTCCAGTACGGCCTGATCCTGCAGGAGCTGGAATACGGCGACAGCGGCCTGCGCAGCTTCGTCAGCGTGCAGGGTTCGCTCGCGATGTACGCCATCTCGGCCTTCGGCGACGCCGCGCAGAAAGAGCGCTTCTTACCGCGCATGGCGCGTGGCGAATGCATTGGTTGCTTCGGGCTCACGGAGCCCGACAGCGGCTCGGATCCGGGGTCGCTGAAGACGCGCGCTCGACGCGACGGCTCCGACTACATTTTGAGCGGAACCAAGATGTGGATCACCAACGCGCCCTTCGCCGACGTCGCGGTGGTCTGGGCAAAACTGGACGATCAGCCCGACTCCATCTCGGGCTTCCTAGTCGAGCGCGGGATGAAGGGCTTCGAGACTCTGCGCATCCACGGCAAGATGAGCCTGCGCGCCAGTGAAACCGGCGAAATCGTGCTCGACGAGTGCCGCGTGCCGAAAGAAAATCTGCTCGCCGGCAAGCGTGGCTTGGGCGCGCCCTTGCGCTGCCTGAGTGAAGCGCGCTTCGGCATCGCTTGGGGCGCGTTGGGCGCCGCCAAAGCCTGCTTCGAATCCGCGCTCTCCTATACCGGCGAGCCACGTCAGTTCGGCGTGCCGCTCTCGTCGAAGCAATTGATTCAGGCCGAGCTCGTGCACATGGCCTCCGAAATCGTCAAAGGCGATTTGCTCGCGCTACACTTCGGACGCCTGAAAGAGCAACAGGGCAAGCTGCTGCCAGAGCAAGTCTCGCTGTGCAAACGGAACAACGTGGCGGTCGCGCTCGACTGCGCGCGCCGTGCTCGCGCGCTGCTCGGCGCCAATGGCATCCTGCTCGAATATCCGGCCATCCGTCACATGCTCAACTTGGAGAGCGTGTACACCTACGAGGGCACGCACGAGATCCACACCCTCGTGCTGGGCAAGGCGCTCACCGGTCAGAACGCTTTCTAGGCGCTACGCTCGATTTCCCAGTACAGCCGTGTCGCGGCGGCCACACCCACGGGCAGCATCAGAACGCCGAAGCAAGGCAGCCAAAATAGCAGAGAAAACGTGCAGCCGAAGCCGAGCACGACCGAGAAATGCTTGCTCATGAAGCGGAAGCGTTGGCGCGCACCGATGCCGCGCAGCGTGAGCGGATAGTCGAAGAGCCCCCAGGCGACGCCGAGCGCGCCTAGTAGCAGCTTGAGCGGGAAGCTCACCACGGCGAACGGCGGGAACAGCAGCTCGAGCAAAGAGAGCACGAGCACGAGCGGCAACGTGATCGCCAGGCTCGATAGCAGAGCGCGCGCTCCGCACCAAAATTCGGCAACGAAGCCGAGCGGTGCCCGCGCAGGTGCGCGCAGCTCGAGCTCGGTGAAACCGACGATTCGTTCGAGGGCCGGCGCGCTGAGCAGCGGCGCCAAGAACATCGCGAGCAGCCAACCCAACACCACCGCGAGCGCGGCCGCGAGCCACGAGGCGCCAAACGCCAGCACTCCAGGCAACCAGTCGACGTGGGTCAGCTGTTCGCTCACCCACGGCTTCAAGAAGCGCCAGGACAGGGCGACGAAGCCGAGCTCGAGCAACAGGAACACGAGCGCGGGCACCAGCAACCAAGGCCAGGCTTGCGGTTGACCGAGCAGACGCCGCGCGGCGCCGAAAGGGGCCACAAAACCGCGCCAGAAGCCGAGGATCTGCCGCTCCGTTCGGCCGCCGCTCAAAACCGCCATTCACCGCCCACGCCTGCCATCGGGCCGCCGTACACGACATCGTCGGAACAGGAAAAAGAGTCGTCGCAGCTACCCGAGCGGAAGACGCCAACGCCGCCTGCCGTGACGGTCAAGAACTTCGAGCCGGCCAGACCATTGCCGGCGAGCAGCACGCGCAGCCCGAGCTCTCCATATCCGTAACCTAGATTGCCCCCACCGCCATTGAGCAGGAACCAGTAGCCGCGCGTGAGTGGGACTTGCCCATTCACGACCATGCCGCCGAATTGGAATTGACTGTGGAAGAGCACGAGGCTCGTGCGGGCAGTCAGGTTGAGGCCATCTCGAGTACCAAGCCGGATGAGTTGGGCCACCGATAGCCCCGAGCCGGGGGCGAACAAGAAGCCCGCGTCGTTCACCGTCTGCGCGCCAATGCCTAGCCCCATCTCGACGTACTGCGAGTCATAACTAGCGACCAGCGCCGCGTTGGCCACGGCCACGCTGCCCTTGGTCTGAACGGTAGCGAAAGCCAACGGGTCAACGACTGCTTGCAGGTGCAAGTGTTTGAAGCGGTAGCCGACCGCGCCGCTCAGCAAGAAGCCACCGCCCAGCTCGTCGATCGCGGCGAAAGGCCGCAAAAACAGCTCGAGCTCCCACAGCCCGCGGACGCGCGGCGGCGCGGACAAGCTGCTGGTCGCCGGCGCGCGTGTGGAGCTGGCGAAAGCTCCCACGGGCACGCTTTCGTTCAGGCCCAGGTGGACGCGCGCGCCATGGGGGCTCACGTTCGTCACGACGCCGATGGCGATGACCTCGCGGGACAGCGCCGCCTCTTCGCTCCCGCTATCGTCGCTCTGAAGCGCGAACTCGATGTGGTCGCTGCGCTGGATGCCGTCCGACGTGCCGAGCGAGATCACGACCTCACCGGGCGCGGCGCGTTCGACGCGACCGGGCTGCGAACGAGCGGGCGTCGGCACTGCTGGAGCGAGCGCGCTCGTCACCGCGCCCGTCGGCGCGCTCAGAGCGGGCGAAGTAGAACCGGCTCGCGGAGCTGGCGGCGTCACGTCTGGAAAGACTGCTGCGGACTCGGCTGCGGCTGTCGAGAACGGGCGCGCTTCGAGCACTTTCAGCTTTACCCACAGGCGCCCATCGGGCTCGCTGATGAAGCCGACCACGTCACCTGAAAACACGTAGCTGCGCACGAAGCGCGGGGCGGCCGCGCCCAGTGCGAACTCCCAAACCCCGGCGCCGCCGCAGGCCAAGAGCAGCTTATCGGCCTGACGGTGCTCAGCCAGCGGCGCGCAATGCTGCCCGCTTTCGTTCACCTTGCTCGAAAGCCACTCCGGCGCCGCTTCTGCGCGAGCTGTCACCGTGAGCGAGAGATAGCCAGCAAAGGCCGTTAACGACGCGACCGCTTTGAACAACCTGACCACTTCGACTCCCCAGCCTTCTATGACATTCCGCGTTGCGAAAAGGAAGTGTCGCGATTTCACCACACTAGCCCTCTCCGTCGATGAGACAACTCCACGGGCGCAGCGCCCGGGCTTGAGCTATGCTCGCAGTAGGTGGTTGGCCCGGGGTGGGAAAGTGGGATTTGGAGCGAGCATGATCAGCATGAAAAATAGCGGTCGGTTTACCGGGGTGGCGCTGGCGTTTGCACTGGCTGGCTGCAACTCGTTCGACAAGGCGCCGGACGGGAGTGAGAACCAGCCTCGTCTGGTGATCCCGGTGGACGAGCGTGCAGCCTTGACCGCAAGCGTGCCCCCCCTCGCGATCAGCGGCGGGACGCTCAGCGTGCTCGCCGACAGCTCGCTGGCGATCGTGGCCGATCCGGAGCGCGACCGAATCTCCATCGTCGATCTGAACACGTTCGCGGTGCGCCACACGATTCCCGTCCATTCCGGAGACGAGCCAGGGCGCAGCGTAGAGGACGGGCAGAAGCACATTCACATCGCGCTGCGGCGCGGCGGCGCGCTATTGACGATCGATCCGGCGACGGGCAGCGTGCTGGAGCGTAGAGCGGTGTGCAAGGCGCCGCGCGGCATCGCCTTCGAAGCCGCGACCGGCCTCCTGCACGTGGCTTGCTCCGAAGGCAAGCTGGTCTCCCTGCCGGCAGCAGGCGGCGCAGCGGTGCGCACGCTCACGCTCGAAGCTGATTTGCGTGACGTGCTGGTACGCGGCAGCGAGCTTTGGGTGACGCGCTTCAAGTCTGCCGAAGTGCTGCGCGTGAACAGCCTCGGCGCGCTCGACAAACGCGTAAAAATTCCGCAGAGCGAAGGCACGTTGTCCTTGCCAGCGCGCCCGAACGACTTCGCCAGCAACGGAGCGAAGAGCGTCACTTTGGATGCCGGCACCGCCTGGCGCGCAGTCTCCAACCTGGCCGGCGGGGCCGTGATCGTGCACCAAGATGCCGTCGCCGACGAAGTCGAGATCACTGCGCCGAGCGCGTCTGGCAGCGCCTATGGCGGCGGCGGCCTGGGCTGCGACGGCATCGTCAGGAACGTCGTGAGCATCGTCTCAGCGGACGGCAATGTGGTCAGCACCCAATTCATGGGCTCGCCGCTGCCGGTCGACGTAGCCGTGTCCGCCGATCAAAGGTGGATTGCCGTGGCGCATGCCGGTCTCGCCGATCTCGGTGCGCCGCGCCCCTTTCTGGTTTTCCCGGGGGACTCGAGCATATCCGCCGGAAGCGGCATCGCCTTCCCAGGCGGCTCGTCGGTCTCGATCATGCCGCTCGCCGATATGCAGGGCAATACCCCGTGCGCGTTCACGCAGGGCAACGTGAACAGCGCCCCCGTGACAGCGGTTGCGTTCACCGCGAACGGGCGGCTCTTGGCCCAGACGCGTGAGCCCGCGCAGCTGCTGATCGTACGCGAGCTGCCGTTTGGCACACCGGAAATCGTGACGCTCGCCGGCGACTCGCGCGTGGACACGGGTCACGACCTGTTTCATCTCGACGCTGGCAGCGGCATTGCTTGCGCGTCATGCCACCCCGAAGGCGGCGAAGACGGGCACACCTGGCGCTTTTCCGGAACCGGTGAGCGGCGCACGCAAGCCTTGCACGTGGGTCTACGAGATACCGCGCCGTTCCACTGGAACGGCGATCTGCCCAACGTCGGCGCGCTGATGACCGAGGTGTTCGTGGGCCGCATGGGCGGCGTGCGCGAGAGCGCCCCGCGCCTCTCAGCCCTGTCGGAGTGGCTGTTCTCCATCAAACCCCCGGCGTCGATTCGCAACGCCACGGACGAGGCCGCGGTCCGCGGGCGCGAGCTGTTTCAGTCCAGCACCGTGGGCTGTACCAGCTGTCACTCCGGGGCCAAGCTGACGGACAACCGGACGGTTGCTATCGACACCGTGCTGACGAGCAAGTTGCAGGTCCCATCCCTGGTGGCCGTCGGCTACCGCGCACCGTTCATGCACAACGGGTGCGCCAAAACCTTGGCCGATCGCTTCGATCCGAAGTGCGGCGGCAACGACCACGGCAATGTCGCTAGCCTGAGCGATGCGCAGCGCAGCGACCTGGTCGCGTACCTCGAATCACTGTAGGGGCACGCGCTTCCAACGCCGCCCGCTCGCGCTACCGTAGCCGCTCACTGGGCAGACATGAAAAGAGGCCGAAAGCACATGCTTCCGGCCTCTACTCAACGGGACCCGAATTGGGCTTTATAGCGTGCCGGGCAATTCCTTGGCGTCCCAGCTGTAGTATTGGGTCTCGGTAGGCTTG
>Ga0247760_1000412_pt1 | contig 47013 bp, 43 predicted proteins | sample UWRJL171409R4_FD_179936 | JGI IMG/M metagenome (GOLD analysis project Ga0247760, IMG submission 179936) | Plant litter microbial communities from Arlington Agricultural Research Station in Wisconsin, United States - UWRJ-L171-409R-4 | ecosystem: Environmental > Terrestrial > Plant litter >...
GACGCTTGAGCGCTCATCTCTGACGCTTGAGCGCTCATCTCTGACGCTTGAGCGCTCATCTCTGACGCTTGAGCGCTTCATCTCTGACGCTCGAGCGCTTCATCTCTGACGCTCGAGCGCTTCATCTCTGACGCTCGAGCGCTTCATCCCAGACGCCCGAAAGCTTTATCCCAGACGCTCGAGAGCTTTATCCCAGACGCTTGAGCAGGGCGTCCACGGTCGGCTACAGGTGACGCTTGGCGATCTCGGTCCAAGTGCCGGATGGCTCGAGCGCGATGTAGCTCTTCCAGAATGGGCGCGCCTTGCTGGTCTCGCCGATTTGCTCGTAGGCCATGGCCAGGTTGAAATAGGCGTCCGAAAACTTTGGATCGGCCTCGATCGCGCCGTGAAAGAGCGGCACGCTGAGCTCTGGCTGGCCGCGTTCGAGCATCACGTAGCCCAAATTGTATTGGGCTTCGGGCTGGCGAACGTCGATTTCTAGCGCTTTTCTGTAGAGCAACTCCGCGGCTTCCGCGTCGTGCCGGCGGAAGCGGATGTTGCCCAAGTTGGTGTAGGCGATGGCCAGCCACGGATCGAGCGTGACGGCCTCCCGGTACAAGGCCTCCGCGTCGTCCATCGACAGCGGGTCTTCGTCGAGCTGGCTCGCGCGCAGGTAGAGCTCGTACGCGGTGCGAGCGCGTTCTCGACCAGCCGAGGGGCGGAGCACGCGCACGACGTCGTCACGCAGCGCTTTGACTTCGAAGTCGAGCACCATCTGTCCGGTCAGCGGCTCGAACGCGCCGTCCGTGGTGTGCACGATCACGCGCTGGCCGTCGGAAACGATGCGCAGCTCTTGTAGTGGGCGGGTGACCTTGGGCAGCGAGCGCTTGAGCGCGCCCACGGCGCGCGTGACGTCACGCAGCCGGACGCGCTGCTCGAGCAGGGACTGCGCCGTACGCAGCGCGATCAAATCGGAAAACGAGTAGGCACGGCGGCCGCGCCGGCGCGCGGTGGGCGACACGACGCCCGCGCGATCGAAGGTACGCAAGCGCGCAGGGGAGATGCCGAGCAAGCGCGAGATTTCACCGCTGCTGAAGAGATCGGTGAGCGGCTCTCGGCCTGTGCTCGACTCGAGCGCAGGCGTGGCTGCGCTCTGATCGCGCTTTTGCACACGACCGCCACCGGGCCCGAAGACCACGTGGATTATCTTTTCGTCGCGCTGTCTCTTGCGACCCATTCGTTGCTGGTTCCCACTTACTCTGGAAAGGACGAACCTCTAACTCTTCCGCGCGGCGCTTCGTGTCAAGTGGAACGCCCGCGGATCGCCAGTGCACCGAAGAATGCTGCGCTGCGAGCGCCGCGGCCCGCGGTCCTCGAACGCGCTCGCTGCGCGCTCTCGCGCGCTTTCGCGCGCGCATGCCCGTGGTGAAAATGCACCTTGACGACGGGCCGAGTCTTGCTCACGTCCGATCTGCGTCACGAGGGTCACGAGGCACGTGATGGACGCTTGGGCTGTGTGGGGTCGACCTTGCGCGGCGCGCGCGGCCGCTCACTGTTTCTGAACACACGCGCTTCGACGTCGACGTCGACGCGGATGCCGCGCGCGTCGCGTCGCACGAAGAGCTCCGCGCGCACGCGTCCAATCGGCGCTCCCGATCGGATCTGTGCTTCGAGGCAAGCGATGCGGATGGCGCGGATGCGGGCGTGCGGGTCATTGGCGATCAATCGTGCGATCTCGCGTGCCCGTTCTTTGGGCACACCGCCGCCAGCCGAAGTGAAGGGCAAGAGCACGCTGGTGGAGCCGTAGTAAGTGGCGCCGTCGGGTTCGCTGCGCGTGGCCCCTTCGCTCATGACGTCGGCCGCTTCGAACAGCTCCCGCAGTCGGTAGTCGGCCGATTGCCAGAGCTCGAGCGTACGACTCGTCCCGATGGCGAGCGCCTTGGTCTTTGCTGGTCCTGGACCGGGGGTCTTACGAGCCAAGCGGCACCCTGGGAAACTCCACGCCTGGATCGTACGTCGTACGCGCTGCCAACACGAAGTTCGTGGCAATCGGCCGCAGCTCGGGCTCCCGGAAGGGTGGCTGTCGAATCCCGCCAGGGAGCGAAACTTGGCCGGGTTTAGCCGATCATCGAAAATGCCCAGCTAGATTCGGCAAATCGACGGAGTTTTCGATGAACCTCGACACCCCCCAGCACCCTCATCCAGGCCACGAGCGCCGTCAGCACCGCATGTATGTGACGCGCAACACCGAGTACCACTTCCGAGGTCAGACTTGCGTGGCGGTCCGCGACCGCAAAACCGGCCGTTTTTTGCACTCGCACTTGGCCATGCAACGTACGCTCTCGGGCGGCGTGAAATACCAAGCGAACGGCAGCGCGATTCCGTCCTGCGCACCGCCTCAGGTGGGGGAAGCGCTGTACTTCGGGGAGGACGGCCGGGAGCTCGTGACCAGCCTCTGCTCCAGCATCGAGCGGCCGGAGCGGCGCGTGGTCGCTACTTACCCACCCGCCTGACCCAGGGTACATGTTCAACCACTTGGCTGATTTTCTCGGAATTTGCGCGTAATTTCGTGCACTAGCGGGCGCCCTTTCGCAGTTCATGCGAAATCGCGTTCGCACTCAGGGCACCGCTACCCCTCGAAAAATGCAGGTTTGTGGGGGGTGCCCGAGCCGGCGAGCTTCGGCATCATTCTTGGATAGGTGGCGACGTCCGGTTCAACGGTCGAAGGGCAGAATTTCAATAATGGCGCAATCGTCCCCAATCGCATCACCCAGCCCCAAAGCCGATCCACGGGCGGTCCCGATGCTCGCCAAGAACATCTACCGGGAATTCCGCGCCAGCGGTTTCTCCGAGCGTGATGTGCTCGCCCTCGCAGGCGAGCTACTCGGTCTCGTGACGAGTGACGTGAAGAACGAGCAAGCGGCCCGCTGAGTTTTCAGCCCAGAGCTGGTCGATCGAGTTGGCCCGCGCCGCGCACGACGCTCGGCGGCGGGCCTTTTTTGTCGGCCGATCGGCGCGCCCCACGGGGGCGGCCGCCACGCGGGTGCAGTCCCCGGACCCCGTTCACGGCATTTTGCGGTGAGCGACGTGTCTGGACCGGGAGCGCGTGATAGCCTCGTGTCTCTCGCGGCTTGGTTCGGAGAGTTACGTTTCAAGTGATCGCACCGACATCGTCTGCAAAAGCCCCGATGTTTGCCATTATCGTCCACGAAAAGGGCGGCACCGAGCGGCGTGAGATCTTCGACGCTGCCGAGTTGAGTGTGGGTCGGGTGCAGGGCAACGAGCTGATGTTGCCCAAGGGCAACGTCTCGAAGCGCCATGCGCGCCTGCTGTATCGCGACGGTCGCTTCATCGTGACCGATCTGAACAGCACCAACGGCACGTACGTCAATCGCCGCAAGATCACCCAGGCGACCATCGTTCGCGAGGGCGATCGCATTTACATCGGCGACTTCGTGCTGCGCATCGAAGCCAGCGGAGAGGTCTCGCCCGACGAGTTCAAGACGGGGCCGTCGGCCGTGGCTCGTTCCTCCCCCAGCGCTCCCGATGTTTCGAACGTGTCGGCACGCCCCGAAGCCGATGGCGCTGGCTCCACGCAGACTCCGGGCCCACTCCTCAAGTCGACCACGAACGGCTCCAACCCAATTTCGTCCGACAGCCCCGCTCGGCTCGAGCCGGCCGTCGAAACGACCGGGACGCATACCGTGGGTCGCAGCACCCAGGACGATCGCGGTGAAGCGGCGCCCAATTCGCTGCTCGACGTCGTACGCTCGCTGGTCGATCGGGTCGCGCTCCGGCTATCAGACGTGGATTTGCTGGCGCCCGTGCCGCCCTCGCTCGGCGAGCGCATCGACGGCCTTTTGCAGGACGCGTGGACCGAGGTCAACGAGGGCCGCGAGCTTGCGGCCAGCGTGGGCGCCGATCGCGCGATCGAACTCGCCCGTTGCGAGTTGGTCGAGCACGGCCCGCTGACGGAGCTGATCGCCGATCCCGCCGTATCCGAGGTCGGTGTCACGCGCTTCGATCGCGTGCTGTCCGTGCGCGGCGGTCGCTCGGTCACGGAGACGGGCTTCTCTTCGGACCTGGCCCTGCGCTGGGCGGTTTCTCGTTTGTGCGCGGAGGCCAACGCCCCACTGCTTCCGAGCGAAGGCGTCATCGAGCGTCGCATCATGCCGGGCGTGCGGTTGTCTGCGGTGATCGGCTCGATCGCAGCAAGCGGGGCGTGCGTGGCGATCCGCAAGACCAAGCGCTCATCGATCACGTTGGAGGAGCTCGTTCGTCGCGGCGCCATTTCGCGCGCGATGGCGACCTTCCTCCAACAGTGCTTGGCCGCGCGCGTGAACGTATTGGTGGTTGGGCCGCGGGACGGTGGGGTGGAGGCACTCTTGACCGCGCTGGCTCAGGCCGCGGTCGACGGCCCGTGCGTGTTCCTCGGCGAGCGTGATCCGGGCGGCGCGGAGACGAATTTCTTGCTCACGGGCTCGGACGCCGAGGCGACCGCCGGAGCCTTGCAAGTCGCGGCTTCCATGCCCGGTTCACGGATCGTGGCCGAGCTGTTCACCGGCGATCTTTGCGCCCGCATCGTCGAGGCGATCGCGGACGGTGGCGACGGCGTGATCGCCGCTCGTTACGCGCCCAGCTTGCGTCGTGGCCTCTCGCGGCTACCGGGCGTGGTCGCCGCTGAGCGCCCGCAGATCCGCGTCAGCGCGGCGCGCGAGCTGGTCGCCAACGCCTTCGAAATCGTGGTCGAAGTTGCGCGCCTGCGGGACGAGCGCCATCGCGTGTTGCGCATCGCCGAGGTGATCGGCTGCGCGGGCGAGGAGATCCAAACACAGGACTTGTTCACGTTCGTGATGGACCGCACCGCGGCGGGCGGCGCCATCGAAGGCGTCTTCTCTGCCAGCGGAGTCGTCCCACAAGTCGCCGAAGCCTGGCGCGCCCGGGGCACGACCGTGGAGAGCGCGATCTTCAGTCGGCCACCGTCGCGTTAGCGGCGCCAAGAGTGGCGTCGAGTGACTCGTAGTCGCCCGCGTCACTCGCGACGTGCGTTAGCCGCCGCAGCGTGGTGCGCTAGCCGCGCCAAAGAGTGGCGTCGAGTGACTCGCAGTCGCCCGCGACGAGCGTTAGCCGCGCGCGTCGTCTTGCTTGGCTTTGGCGAGCTTGCGACCCATCATCTTCTTCTTGAGCGCGCTCAGCTTGTCGATCATCAGCACGCCGTCGAGGTGATCGTTTTCGTGCTGCAAGGCGACCGCCAGCAGGCCGTCCGCTTCGATTTCGAACGACTTTCCGTTGCGATCGAGGGCCCGGACCTTGACGCGCTCCGCGCGCTTGATCTCTTCGGTCACGCCGGGGAAGGAGAGGCAGCCCTCTTCCCAGGTCTGCACGCCGTCCTTCTCGATGAACTCGGGATTGATGAAGGCGAGCAACTGGCTCGGTTCGTCCTCGGCAGCGCAGTCGACGACGAAGATGCGCTGCGGGATCCCGAGCTGCGTCGCGGCCAGACCGCAGCCGGGGGCGGCGTACATGGTCTCCGCCATGTCATCCACCAACGCCTGAATTTCGGGCGTAACTTCGGCGACAGGCTTGGCGACTTCGCGCAGGCGCGCGTCTGGATATTCGAGGATCTCGCGGATCATGGCGCTTTCGCTAAGGTAACACCCGAGATCAGGCGTCGCAACCTGGGGCCCGGAGGTTCATCCGCCGCTCATGGTTCGCGCAGGTTTTTTCGGGTAGGCGATGGGTCCCCAGACGTAAGCGTCGGTGCCACACAGCTCCCAGCGCGCGGGCTCGATGCGCGGCGCGTCCGCCGGATTCTCTGGCCCCGCCCAATCCACCGCGCCCGGACGGCCGCGCGGGCCGAGCAGCAGCGGCGCCACGAAGACATGCAATTGGTCCGGCAAGCGATGCGCGAGCAGACTGCCGGCGAGCTCCGAGCCGCCTTCGCACATCACGCTCACGACCTCTCGCGCCGCCAGCTCTTGGAACATCACCACCGGATCGCAACGTCCCTCGGCGGTCGCGGGTACGCGGATGACGCGCACCCCGGCGTGCGTGAGCGCCTGCTCCGGCGTGGCCGGCGCGGCCAGCGTCGTGATCACACAGGTTGGGATCTCGCCCGCCGTCTGCACGACCTGGCTGCCCAGGGGGATGCGCAGCTTACTGTCGACGATCACCCGGATCGGGTTTCGCCCCGGCACGTCGCGCACGGTCAAGCGCGGATTGTCCGTCAGCACCGTGTTGATGCCCACCATCACCGCGTCGTGGTGGGCCCGCAGCGTCTGCACCTTGATGCGCGACTCGGGGCCGGTGATCCACTTGGAGGCGCCCGTGCGGGTGGCGATGCGGCCGTCGAGCGAGATCGCCAACTTGAGCGTGACGAAGCTGGTGTGCTCGGTGACGTACTTGGCCCACGGTTGAATCAGCGCTTTGGCAGCGGGCTCTTGCACGCCGATGGTGACCGGGACGCCCGCGGCCTCCAGGCGTTCGATCGCGCCGCCTGGCACCCGCGGATCGGGATCTCGGCAACCGATCACGACGCGGGCGATCCCCGCCGCCAAGATGGCATCGACGCAGGGGGGCGTGCGGCCGACGTGATTGCAGGGCTCGAGGGTGACGTACAGGATCTTGCCGCGCGCGGCGGCGCCGGCTTTCTTCAGCGCCACCACCACGGCGTGATCGAGCCCGGCCGCTTCGTGGAAGCCCTCCGCGAGGATGGTGCCCTCCGCGTCCGCGACCAACGCTCCCACGTGCGGGTTCGGCGTCGGATCACCGCTCGCGCCGAGCTCCAAGGCTCGCGACATCAGCTCGCTATCGAGATCTTTCAAGCGTTCACTCACTATCCTTGGATCGCACGAGCTTATTCATCTCGACCATGAACTCGTCGATGTCGCGGAAGGAGCGATACACGCTGGCGAAGCGCACGTAGGCGACGTCGTCGAGCGTCTTCAGACGCTGCATCACGCGCTCGCCGATGACCAGCGAGGGCACTTCCTTCTCGCCGCTCTCCGCCAGCTCGCGCTCCAAGGCTTCCGCGTGCTCTTCCAAGGCATCGGCGGAGACCGGCCGCTTGTTGCAGGCGATGCGCAGGCTGCGTAGGACCTTTTCGCGCTCGAACGGCACGCGCTCGCCGTCCTTCTTCACCACCGTGGGCAGGGTGTGCTCCACGCGCTCGTAGGTGGTGAAGCGACGCTTGCAGCCGTCGCACTCACGGCGCCGCCAAGTCACGGTGCCGCCAGCAGCCAGACGTGAGTCGACCACGCGGCTGTCCATCTCGCGGCAATACGGGCACTGCATCAGATTCGCACCCGGGCTGAGCCTTGGCGGCTCGCGTCAGCCCTCGAACGCCGAGAAGATCAGCGTCACGTTGGTGCCGCCAAAGCCGAACGAATTGGACATGGCGCGCTTGATGCGCCGTTCCCGTGCCTGGTTGGGCACGAATTCGAGGGGCACTTCTAGGTCCGGATCATCGAGGTTGATGGTGGGCGGGATCATCCCGGTTTCGAGCGCCTTGATGCAAACCGCTGCTTCCACCGCGCCCGCGGCGCCTAGCAGGTGGCCCATCATCGACTTCGTCGAGCTGACCCACAGCTTTTTGTCCAGCGCGTGCGCGCCGAACGTGTTCGCGACTGCTCGCGCTTCTTCCACGTCACCGATCGGGGTCGAGGTGCCGTGCGCGTTCACGTACTCGATTTGCTCGGGGTTCAGCTTGGCGTCCTTGAGCGCCATGCGCATGGCCCGGGCGGCGTGCGCGTGATCCGGGGCGGGCTTGGTGATGTGATAGGCGTCGCTCGTGGCGCCGTAACCCACCACTTCAGCCAAGATCTTGGCGCCGCGCTTCTTGGCGCGGGTCAGGGTTTCGAGCACCAAGGTGCCGCCGCCTTCACCGCACACGAAGCCGTCACGGCCCTTGTCCCACGGGCGGCTGGCTGCCTCCGGGTTGTCGTTGCGGCGGCTGAGCGCGAACATGGCGCTGAAGCCGGCGATGCCAATCGGCGTGATCGTCGACTCTGCACCACCCGCGATCATCACCTCGGTGTCACCGCGCTGCATCATGCGGAGGGCCTCGCCGATCGCGTGACCGCTCGACGAGCAAGCGCTGGTATGCGCCAAGCTCGGTCCGCGCAGCCCGAAGGCGATCGACACTTGGCCCGCGGCCATGTTGGCGATCAACGACGGAATGAAATAAGGGCTGACCTTGCCTGGCCCCTTCTTGTCGAGCGTCAAGGTGCAACGTTCGAGATTTTCGAGCCCACCCAAGCCGACGCCGATGAACACGCCCGCGCGGTCGCGCTCGTCTTCCGTCAGGTCGAGTTGGGCTTGGTCGAGCGCCATCTTCGTGGCGGCCATGGCAAAGGTCGTGAAACGAGAGACCTCTTTGATCTTCTTCCGTTCCATGAACTCCGCCGCGTCGAAGTTCTTCACTTCGGCGGCGATGCGCGTGGAGTAGGCATCCGTCGCTTCGAAGAGCGTGATGGGGCCCACGCCGCTTTGGCCTTTCAGCAACGACTGCCAAGATGGCTCGGTCCCGATGCCGTTGGGCGTGACGAGACCAATTCCTGTAACGACGACGCGCTCCATCTCTTCCTCAGACAAAAAGCCCGGGTTTCACCTGCAGAGGCTCCCCCGGGCGGACGATCCTAAAGAACGCCCTGGTACCCGCTCTATCAGCTGGCCAGATGCTTTTCGATGTAATCGACGGCGTCTTGCACGCTGCGGATTTTTTCGGTGTCTTCGTCCGGGATGTCGATCTCGAACGCTTCTTCGAAGGCCAAGACCAGCTCGACCAGTCCGAGCGAGTCTGCACCCAAATCGTCGATGAACGTGGACTCGGGCTTGATGTCTTTCTCATCGACATCCAGCTGTTCCTTGATGATCCGTTTCACTTCGACGGTTACGTTGCGACCTTCAGCCATGATTCCTCCAGGGGCGCCTCTACACCAGGGGCGTTCCCGATTGCACGTGTTTCTATCAAAAGAGGGCAAAAAGCCCCATAGCTCAGCGGGGTAAAGCCCCAAAACTACATGTACATTCCGCCATTGACGCGCAGCGCCTGGCCGGTGATGTAGCCAGCTTCGTCGGACGCCAGGTAGGCGATTGCGGCTGCAATCTCGCGCGCGGTGCCGGTCCGACCGAGCGGGACAGCGGTCAGCATGGCGCTCTTTTGCTCTTCGGTCAGGTTGCTGGTCATGTCCGTGTCGATGAAACCGGGGGTGACCGCGTTGACCGTGATGCCGCGCGAAGCGTACTCGCGCGCCAAGCTCTTGGTCACGCCGAGCAACGCTGCTTTGGAGGCGGAGTACGCGGTCTGACCCGCGTTGCCCATCTCACCGACGACGCTGGAGAGGAAGATGATTCGGCCGGTTTTGGCGCGCATCATCGTGCGGATGGCGGCTCGCGAGCAGGCGACCGCGCCCTTCACGTTGATCGACAAGATCTTGTCGAAATCCTCGTCTTTGAGCCGCAGGAGCAGGCCGTCGATGGCGATACCCGCGCTATTGACGAGGATATCGAGCCGCCCGAGCCGCTTGGCGGTGTCCGAGATGGCCTTCTCGGCGGCCTCACCGTTGGCCACGTCGAACTGCAGCAGCTCGGCCTTGCCGCCCGCTTGCTCGACGGCAGTCACCGTTTCGCGCGCTGCGCCTTCGTTGCTCACGTAGTTGACGACGACGTGCGCGCCACGCTCGGCCAGGGCCAAGACCGCCGCTCGGCCGATGCCGCGCGAACCGCCGGTGACTAGTGCTACTTTGCTGCTGAGATCGAACATACTGTGCTTGTTAAATCAGCCCAATTTCGGCTCGGGCGCCGTGTTTAGCACGGAGCCGTCGACGTCAAAGCGGGAAATCTGTTTCGCGGCCTGCACCGCTGGCTGCTGGCAGATCGCAAAAACTGCGCGGCGCGTCAAATTAGCCCAGAAATTGGGGGATTTTCGCGATGCTTTCTGGGTCGCCCACGCTCAGCACGGCGATCCGCTTGTCGATTCGCTTGGCTAGGCCGGCCAACACCTTGCCCGAGCCGATCTCGAGCGCGTGTGTGATCCCGGACTCGGCCATCAGCGCGATCGTCTGCTCCCAGAGCACGGCGGCGTCGATCTGCCGGACGAGCAGGGCTTTGGTCGCCTCTGCGTCTTGGTTCGGAAGGGCAGTCACGTTGGCGATCACCGGGAAGCTCGGCGCGCCGAGCGTCAATTGCGCGAGCGCAGCTTCGACCGCGCGCGCGGCGGGTGCCATCAACGCGCAGTGGAACGGCGCGCTGACTTTGAGCGAAATCGCTTTCAGTTTCTTGGAGCCGGCGAGCGCCGAGGCCCGATCGACCGCGCGCTTGTGGCCCGAGATCACGATCTGACCGGGCGCGTTGAAGTTGGCAGGCGACACGACGTCGCCTTGGGCGGCTTCAGCGCACAGCGCCTCGACCGCGGCGCGATCGCCGCCCATCACGGCGGCCATGCCGCCTTCACCCTCCGGCACGGCCTCTTGCATGGCGCGGCCGCGCAGGTGAACGATGCGCACGGCATCTTCGAGGGTGAACGCCCCGGCGGCCACGAGCGCGCTGTACTCACCGAGCGAATGGCCCGCGGCGAAGCTCGGCGCCGGCAGGTCTGGATGCGCCGCGCGAATCGCGGCCAAGGTCGCGATGCTGGTGGTGACGATCGCCGGCTGGGTGTGCTTGGTGAGCGTCAGCTCAGCCTCGGGGCCGTCGAAGCAGAGCGCGCGAATCGAAAAACCGAGCGCCTGATCGGCGCGCTCGAAGACGCGACTCGCTTCGGGAAACACGCTCGAAAGGGCGCGTCCCATGCCGACTTCCTGCGAACCTTGTCCTGGAAAAAGCCACGCGATTTTCACGCGCCGCACTTAGCACGGACTGATTGCCGATGGGACAGGGGAAGGCGCGCCGCGATCGCCAGCGGTCTCACATCCGAACGAGCGCGCTGCCCCACGAGATGCCAGCGCCCAAAGCGCACATCAGCACCGTGTCGCCGGGCTTGATTCGCCCGTCGCGGAAGGCTTCGTCCAAGGCGAGCGGGATCGAGGCGCTGGACGTGTTGCCGTAGCGCTCGATGTTGATCACGAAGCGCTCGAGCGGGATGTCGAGTCGCTCGGCGATCTGAGTGATGATGCGTAGGTTGGCCTGATGCGGCACGACCCAGCGCACGCTGTCGGCCGACATGCTGGCAGCCTCCAGCGCGTCGCGCGAGGCCTGGCTCATATTCTTCACGGCAGCCTTGAAGATGTCCTTGCCGACCATCTGCACTTTGTCGCGCTTCTTGGTGATCGCTTCGGCGGTCAGGCGCTCGCGGCTGCCGCCCGCCGGAATGCACAAGGATTCCGTAAGGTTTGCATCCGTATACAAGCGCGTCGACAAAATCCCACGGCCGTCACCGAGGGCCGGACCGATCACGGCCGCGCCGGCGCCGTCACCAAACAGCACGCACGTCGTGCGATCTTCCCAGTCGATCAAACGACTGAGCAGCTCCACTCCCACGATCAGGATGTGCTTGTGCGCGCCGCTGCGCACGAACTGATCGGCGATCGACATCGCGTACAGGAAGCCGGCGCACGCGGCCGAGACGTCGAAGGACGGAATCGGACCTGCACCCAGCTTTTTCTGCAAATACGCGGCACAAGCGGGCATCGGTACGTCCCCGCTGATCGTGCCGACGATGATCATATCGAGGTCGCTCGGGCTCAGCCCCGCGGTCTCGAGCGCGCGTCGTGCAGCGACGAGGGCCATGTCGCTGGCCGTCTCGTCGTCGCGCGCAATATGGCGTTCTTTGATGCCGGTGCGCTCGGTGATCCAAGCGTCCGACGTCTCGACCATCTTTTCGAGGTCCGCGTTGGTCAGCACCCGAGCCGGCGCGTAAGCGCCGACGCCAAGAATGCGACTCTGTGGGACCAACTCGGACGCCATGCTCTCCTCGTACGATCCTACCGGGAGGCCGTCACGCAAAATGGTAGAACCAGTCAGCCCGACACGCAATGCGCGCGGACGCACGACCGCCCAAGCGCTGCGAAAGCGCCTTCGCGGCCCTGTCCCCCGCGCCTAGCGGGCGGCGACTCACTTCTCGGTGGGTTCGGTCTTGAGAACTGCTCGGCCCTTGTAGAAACCGCACGCCGGGCAAACCCGGTGCGACACGGTGGGGGCGGAACAATTTTGGCAAGGCACCACGTTCGGTGCGCTGACTTTGTCGTGATTAGCGCGACGCATGTCACGCTTGCTGCTGCTCAAACGGCGCTTCGGTACGGCCACGAGGCGACTCCTTTATTCTTTAGTGTCACGCAAGCGGCTGCGAAGTGCCGCAAGAGGTTGCAACCGGGGATCGATGACGGGCTCCCGCTCGCCCGATTCCGGCGTTGCGAGGCGCGGACCGTTAGCGGGACCTGGCGACGAAGGCAAGTCGGAACGCCTGGGAAACATCGGCAGCTCCAAGAGCAGGAACTCCCGAATGAACGAATCCAGCTCGATTTGGCTGCCTTCGAAGGTATCTCGGGCCGCCGTGGAGTCGTCTAATAGTTCGCCTTCTTCGTCGTCTTCTTTGGCTCCGCGCTTCCGAGATGCGGCTGGGCGCGCTTCCGGGGGGGCTTCTTTGCCGCTGGCACCCGCGACCGAGCGCTTCTTCTCGCTCCTGCCGCTCTTGCCGGTTGGCTCCGTCGGGGCCGGGGCGAGCATCAAGAAGATCTCCGGATTGAGATCGATATCGAGCGGATCGAGCGTGACCACACAGGGCATGGTCAATGCTGCCTCGGCGCTACCGCGCACCAGGATATCCCGCCCGCTCTTGCTCAATTCCAGGGTCGCGCTGCCCGCGCGGCGGGGCGTGGCTTCCGTGCCCTCCAAGGCCTCACGCAGCCATGCTTCATCCAACGTGAAAGTCACGGTGCGGGGGCCGCGTTCGACATCGGCGACGGGTACGACAAAAAGGGCTTTGCTCACGGCGGGGCGCGCAAGCTAGCGCCGAGTGCGCGGGTTCGCAAAGATCGGCTCGAATTTCCCGAATAGTCGGGGGTTCTGGCGGGAAGCGGTTCGAGCCTGAGCCCGTCTTGGGCTAGCGTCCGGCCCCGATGCTCTCCGGCGGAAGCCCCGAAGTGCGCCGGCGCTGGATCGCCCTGGGGATCTACCTGGCCGCGTGCTTGGTCTATTTCGTGTTCGCCGACCCGGCCGTGGTCCACGGGCACACGCCCTGGAATCACTTCGCGCTGCTGGCCGACGCTTGGCGAGAAGGCCGGCTGGATCTGGGCGGACCCCCTCCCGCATACACCGGGAACAACGACTTCAGCCATGTGGACGGTAAGTGGTACGTGGTGTTCCCACCGTTTCCCGCGCTGCTCCTGCTGCCGATCCTCGCGCTAGTCAAAGAGCCCGAGCGCGTGCACGACGGTCAGTTCTTCTTGTGGGTCGCAGGCGTTGCGCCCGCGCTGCTGTTCCTCGCGCTCGAGAAGCTGCGCCGGTTCGGGCGCAGTGAGCTCGGAGAATGGGGCAACGTTGGGCTCAGCTCGTCGTTCGCGTTCGGCAGCGTGTATTTCTTCTGCGCCGAGCAGGGCACGGTTTGGTACGCCGCGCACGTGGTCGGCGCCGCGCTTTCGGCGGCCTATCTGTTGTTCGCGCTCGAAGCCGAGCGGCCCTGGCTGGCTGGGCTCGCGCTCGGGCTGGGCTTCGCGACGCGCACGCCGTTGTTGTTCGCCGCGCCGCTGTTCGTGCTCGAAGCGCTGCGCACCTCACGCCCGCACTTGCTGCGAACGCTGCTCGCGTTTGCGACGCCGGTCAGCGTCATCGTGCTGCTCACGCTCGTGCACAATCAGCTGCGCTTCGGCGATCCGTTCGAGGTCGGCTACCGGTTCTTGGGCATCGCCTGGCAGCACCGCATCGAAAAATGGGGGCTATTTAGCTACCATTACCTGGGTAAGAACCTGGGCGTCGTGCTCAGCAGTCTGCCCTTCTGGACGCCTCACGGCGTCACGCCCTTCCAGATCAACCTGCACGGGCTCGCGCTGTGGATCACCACGCCCGCGTACCTGTGGCTGCTTTGGCCGCAGCGCACGGCCGTTCCGCACCGTGCTTTGTGGATTACGGTGGCGTGCGTGGCGCTGCCCACGCTGCTCTATCAGAACACCGGTTGGCTCCAGTTCGGCTACCGCTTCTCCAACGACTACGCCGTGTTCTTGTTCGCGCTGCTGGCCATCGGCGGCTATCGCTTCGGAAGGCTGTTCCGAGTCTGCGCTTGCGCGGCGGTGCTGATCAACGCGTTCGGCGCGGCCACGTTCGATCGCCCGCGATACGCTGCGTATTACTTTCAGGACAACACGCAGCGCATCGTGTACCAGCCCGATTGAGCGAGGCTTACTTGGCTTTCCTCTTGATCACGATTTTCTTGATCTTGCTCGGCGTCACGCTGTGGTCGCCGCGTACGGGCACGCTCGCGAGCTTCTCGATCACCGCATCGGGCCCGCACTTGCCGAAGATCGTGTAGCCGCCGTCCAGGTGCTTCGCGACGCCGTCCATGATGAAGAATTGCTGGCCGTTGGTGTTGGGGCCGCGATTGGCCATGCACAGTTGGCCGCGCTGATCGTGCGTCGCGCCCGCCCAGACTTCGTCCGGAATGACGTAGCCAGGCTCACCCGCGCCCGTCCCCGACGGATCGCCGCCCTGGATCATGAAGCCCTTGACCACGCGGTGAAACGTGGTGCCGTCGTACGCGGGCTTCTTGGTCCATTTGCCGTCGGGCGCCTTGAAGGGGCGCAGGCCGCGGGCCAGGCCGACGAAGTTTGCGACCGTGACCGGCGCTTTGTCGTCGAATAGATCGCACACGAGCTTGCCTTCGTCGGTCTCGATTTCGGCGACCAGCGGGCCTTTGCCCGCGAGCTCCGCGGTGGCCTCGTCGAGCGAGAACTTGCCGTGCGCTGGATCGTCCTCACTGACCGGCGCTTTGGGCGCCGGGGGCGCGGGCGCTTTGGGCGTGGCCGCGGCTGCTGCCGTTTCTTCCGCCGGCGGCTTGAGCACCGAGCGCGACTCCGGCTCCGCTGGCGTGGACCGGCAAGCGCCGGCGGCCACGGCCAGCGCCGAGCTCAGCGCGAGCGCCGCAAAACCTTGCTGAAAATTCTCGAACATCCGGACCTTCCTCAGTTGATTCATTCGAAGTGCACCATGGTTCCTGATTGAATGCCGTGCGCACGAGACCAACCGGCGTTGACCTCCAGCACGTAGGCGGCGGGGCAGGGCACGCCCCGGGGTTCGTCGTTCAACGTCGGGACTTGTTCCAGGATGCCGGCGATGGTGCCGTCGCGCGTGATGAACATCATGTCCAGCGGGATGCAGGTGTTGCGCATCCAAAACATGCGCGGCTCTTCCGCTCCGCCCCAAGAGAACAACATGCCCTGAGCATCGGGCAGCTTGGTGCGGTACATCAACCCGCGCGCTTTCTCGGGCTCGCTGCGGGCCAGCTCGACGTTCAGCCGCGGACTGCCGGGGGCGTCCGGGAAGACGACGTAACCGTGCGCGAGTTCGCTCGGTCCTTGTGGGTCCGCCGGGCAATGAAGGGCGTTCGGTGCTCGGCGCGGAGGCTCCGTCGCCATCGGGATGACACACACGGCCTTGCTGCTCGGCGTGGACTTTTCCACCTTGGGGGGCGGAGTGACGGGAGCGGCTGCCACTTGCGCGTCCCCCGACGAGTGCGGCTCTTCCGTGCGATTGCAGGCCGAGACGAGTAACACGCAAAGGCCAAGGCCAAGGAACGGGCAAAGGCCGAACTGAGTTCGGAAGCGCATCGCACAGGCTGTGTAGCATTCCCTCCGCCCGGTGGGATCCGCGCATTTTTCACGCAAACGCGGCCAATACAAAAAGACGGCCGGATCCTTGATTCGCGAGCCAGGGTGCTATCCTTCTGAAACTCATGAGCGGGCGATTCTGGGCTGTAACGGCAATCTGCTCCGTGTTCTCGTTGCTTCACTGCGGGGGTACCGTGGAGGTGAGCCCGGACAGCGCTGGCGCGAGCGGCCGCGGACACGCGGGCCGTGTTGGCCAGGCCGGGAGCGGCAATGCTGCGTCGGGCGGAGGCGGCGCGGGCACGATGCCGCCGCCTGACGCCGGCTTCGACGTGTGGGTCGACCCGGGCTGTCCCGACGTCGGCGCGCCGATCGAGGTCAGGGAGTGCGATGTGTTTGCGGCGACGCCCACCTGTCCCGCCGACCAGGGCTGCTTTCCGTTCGTCGATCATCCATTCGGTGAAGGGTGCGGCGCGCAGAGGTTCGGCACCGTCTGTCGTGCCACGGGCACCGGCAAGCAAGGGGACGACTGTGGCACGCAAGGACAGACCTGCGCTGCGGGCTTCGTCTGCGTGGTGGGCTCGCAACCTGGCAAGCATTGCGTGCAATTGTGTCCGATTGGCGCTCAGAAGGTTTGCCCCCCAGGCATGATTTGCGGCGAGCTGGACGTCGAAGGCTACGGAGTATGTTCCTGAATTCCCCTCGCGGCTTGTGCCTCGGCTCGGTTTTGGTCTCGATTTTGGGCCTCTCCTGCGGCGCTCGCACCAGCATCTATATGGACGACGCGGGCTCGGAGGCGCCGGTCGTGTGCAGCGCGGATCTGGATTGCGACACGGGGGACGCGTGCGCCCGCGCCGAGTGTCGCGAGGGCAGCTGTGTCCCACTGCAGGCGATCGTTTGCGATGATCACGACGCGTGCACCGAGGATGCCTGCGACGCGCTGAGCGGCCAGTGCGCGTTCACACCCACCACGTTGGATTTGGACGCTGACGGCCATCGCGCCCCGAAGCCGGGCTTTGCGCCTGGCGCACCCGGCGCGTGCGGTGATGATTGCGACGACCGTAGCGCCGCCGCGCGCCCTGGTGGCCGCGAGGCCTGTGACGGCGTCGACAACGATTGCAACGGCAAGGTTGATGACGGCGCGCAGTACGGCAATTTGCGGCCTCCGGTGCGGGTTGCGTCCATGACCTTCGGCCGCACGAACGGCGGAGGGATGGCCTTCGACGGCAAGAACTACGGCATCACCTTCTCCGGACACGAGCAGCGCTGGGGGTCTTACTTCACGAGCCTCGCGCGCGACGGGTCGGTGGTCGTGCCAGAGACTTCGCTGACCGACATCAACAGCGCGACGTACGCCGGTTCGCTGCTGTACAACGGCAGCTACTTCGTGAGCGCTTGGGCCGACGCCCGCCAAGCCGGAAACTACGAAGTCTATTTCAACCGCTACAATTCCAGGGGGCAGAAGCTGGGCCCAGACTTGCGCGTCTCGCGCGCGACTGATTTTTCGCTGAACCCCGTGGTGGCCTGGAACGGCAGTGAGTCGCTCTTGGTCTGGGACGACAGCCGCGACGACACGCGGCAGACCGACGACGTTCGCCTATTCGGACAGCGCATTGCGCTCGACGGCTCGTTGATTGGTGAAAACATCGCTCTGACGGGCGCGGGGACCTTGGCCGAATACCCGGGCATTGCACTCGGTCGAACACGCGTCGGCATCGTGTTCGCTTCGCGTATCTTGGTCTCGCCGACGCTCACGCTGACGCATGCCAAATTCCTGTCCACCGCGCCCGACTTGACGCAGCCGAGCCCGATCGTCGATCTGGGCGGCACTGACGTGCAGAGCCCGAGCGTGGTCTACGTCGGGGGGCGCTTCGCGCTCTTCTGGGAGCGGAACGGCAGTTCCTACGGGCCATCGATCTTTGGCGCGGTGGTCGACGAAAACGGCAACGTGCTGCAGGCAGAGCGCGCGGTCACCGCTGGGGCTAACTTCGCCCGCAGCTTTTCGGCGCTCTCGCTAGGCGATCGCGTGCTCCTGGTGTGGGCGGACGATCGCGACGGCAACTACGAGCTCTACCTGCAAATCTTGGACGCGGATCTGAACCTGCTGACGCCCCGAACGCGGCTCAGCTTTACCGCCGCCGACACCTTGTCACCGGTTGCCACTTTGGGACCAGACGGCGATCTCGGCGTACTGTATGACGATTGGCAGAGCGGCGCGCGACAGAGCTACTTTTTGGCGATGAGCTGCACCATCGATGGCAGCGTCGCGCCTCCCAACTGAAGCGTGAAGCTCGCGGCCTGGCCTTTCCAAGGTTCCGTCCGCTCACAGGCCCTTCGAAGCTGCTAGGTGAACTAGGAGATCGAAGGGCCCCCCCTTCGAAGCTGCTAGGTGACTAGGAAGATCGAAGGATGAACGGACGGGAGCCCTGGTAACACTTCTGACCGGGGCGCCTAGCGATACTTGGTTGTTCGAGCTCACGTCGCTCGTCGCTCCGGGACGCTTGCCTACAGCTTCCGGGATTTAGGTATCTGGGCTCCCCGCTCCGCTGCGCGCGCACCGCGGAGCAGTGCGGCGCGACAGATCGGAAACTCAGCGCGGAGGTGAGCTGCGCTGCGGGATCGCGATCGCCCCCATCCCGGAAGGTCGGCCCTGGGCGGTGGACGCCGGAACGCGCCCGGGCAAGGGCGAAGGCACGGGCGCTAGCGCAGCACTCGCGGGCCCGCTTGGTGGACCTTGCCGGGCAAGCGCCGGCCCACCACGGCCTCTGCCACGCGCCCGGCCTCGATCAGCTTGTCGAGATCGACGCCGGTCTCGATGCCCATGCCCTGGAGCATGTAGACCAGATCTTCGGTCGCCAAATTGCCGGCGGCGCCTGGGGCGTATGGGCAACCGCCGAGGCCGGCGACCGAGGAGTCGAAATCGCGGATGCCGAGCTCGAGGCCGACGAGCGCGTTTGCGAGCGCGGTGCCGCGCGTGTCGTGGAAATGTAGCGCCAGCTGCTCCGCCGGGAACTCGGCCAAAAACTGCGAGACCAAGCGCTTGGTCACGAGCGGAGTGCCGACGCCGATCGTGTCACCCAGCGAGACCTGATAGCAGCCGAGTTCGAGCAGCGAGCGCGTGATCGACAAGGAAGCCTTCGGGTCGACGTCGCCCTCGTAGGGGCAACCCCACACCGTGGACACGTAAGCGCGCACTCGCATTCGAGCGGCGAGCGCGGGCGGCACGACCTCTCGAAAGGTGTCGAGCGACTCTGCGATGCTCTTGTTCGTATTCTTTCGGTTGTGGGTCTCGCTCGCCGACATGAAGACGGCGATCTCTTGCAAGCCCGCAGCTTGCGCGCGTTCGAAGCCCTTGGCGTTCGGGCACAGCGCGCTCAGCGTCACCCCCGGCGGAGCCCGGAGCTCTCGCGCGAGCTCTTCGGCGTCCGCCAGCTGCGGCACCCAGCGCGGCGAAACGAAGCTGGTCAGCTCAATGCGCCGGAGCCCCGCGTCGATCAGCGCAAAAACGAGCTGTTTTTTGCCTTCGAGCGGGATCGGCAAGGCCTCGTTCTGTAAGCCGTCGCGGGGCGACACCTCGTAGATCGAAACTTGATCGGGCAGCGCGTCGAGCATGGCTATCGCGAAACGGGGAGCGCGCCGAAGCCGGCGCGGGGCAAAGGCTTTACAGATCGAGCAGCCGCAGCTGGTTCTGGCGCGGGTGCGGCGTGAACTGGATCGGGTATTGTCCGGTCCAGCAGGCGGTACAGAACGACTTCTTGTCCAGGGACGGGTCGACCGGCTCGTCTGCCATGGGCAGGGTGCGTTTGGTGCTGCGCCCGGTAGCTTCCGTGCGCGCAGAGACCACCGAACGTACCATCGAGTCGAGCGACAGGTAGGCCAGGGTGTCGCTGGTGATGTATTGGTTGATCTCTTCGACCGAGTGGCTCGAAGCGATCAGCTCGCCACGCGTGGGGGTGTCGATGCCGTAGTAGCAGGGCCATTTGGTGGGCGGGCTGGAGATGCGCATGTGCACTTCCTTCGCCCCGGCGTCGCGCAGCATCTTGACGATCTTTCGACTGGTCGTGCCGCGCACGATGCTGTCGTCGACCACCACCACGACCTTGCCCTTGAGGATGGCGCTGATCGGGTTCAGCTTCAGACGCACGCCGAAATGGCGAATGCTCTGACGAGGTTCGATGAACGTGCGCCCCACGTAGTGGCTGCGCACCAAGCCGAGCTCGAAGGGCAGGTGAGACTCCTCGGCGTAGCCGATCGTGGCCGGCACGCCCGAATCAGGCACCGGGATCACGACGTCGGCCTTCACGCCGTGCTCGCGCGCCAGAGCCCGCCCGAGGTTCTTGCGCGCTTCGTACACGCTCACGCCGTCGATGTTGGAGTCCGGCCGCGCGAAGTACACGTACTCGAAGATGCACGTGTGGCGCTTCACCGGCGCGAAAGGCCACACGCTGCGCACGCCGCGCTGGTCGATCACCAGCATTTCACCTGGCTCGATGTCGCGCACGTACTCCGCGTCGATCAGATCGAAGCTCGAAGGCTCACTGGCGACGACGAAGGTCTCGGTGCCCGGCAGCTTGCCGAGACAAAGCGGCCGAATGCCCATCGGATCGCGGACGGCGATCATGCTCTCGGGGGTCAAGATGAGCAGCGAATAGGCGCCCTGCACTTGGCCCAGGGCGTCCGCCACGCGATCCTCGAAGGAACGCTGCTGGCTCATCGCGAACAGGTGCACGATGACTTCGGTGTCGCTCGTGCTTTGAAAAATGGAGCCGCGCTCTTCCAGTTTTTCGCGCAGCGCCTCGGCGTTGGTCAGGTTGCCGTTGTGGGCGACCGCGATCGAGCCGCGCGCGTAGTCGACGGCGATCGGTTGCGCGTTCTTGAGCGCGGAGCCGCCCGCCGTCGAATAGCGGACGTGTCCGATGGCGTGGGGGCCGCCCAGGCGTTCGAGCTGTTCTGGGGGGAAGACATCGATCACATGACCCATGCCGCGGTGCAGGCTCAGCTGTGAGCCGTCGCTAGTGACGATACCGGCGCTTTCCTGACCGCGGTGCTGCAGGGCGTGTAGCCCTAGGTAGGTCAGGTTCGCTGCCTCTTTATGGCCGTAGATGCCGAAGACGCCGCACATTCTGGTCCGACTGCCCGGAAGTTTCCGGAGCGTTAGCTTGAGGGGCGAACCGCTGCCACGATTTTCAGGTGCTGGCTAGCGAAGCTTGCGAGCGCGCGAGCTAATAGGTCGGCGCCACTCTGGCTGCACTTCCTTGGTTGCGCCAGCGCAGATACACAGTGGGTCCGGCGCCCGGGCCGGTCAAGGTCGAGCGTGCCGGGTGGCGCTAGAGGAAGTGTGAGTAGTGAACGGTGCGCGCGAACGCCGCGGCTGCTTCGAAAAATGCCAAACAAGGCGTACAGGTTTGCGCGGTACTGGGTATCCTTGTGCCGAAATGAGCGCGCTCGACGAGCTCCTCCGCCAGTGGCGGAGCAATCCCGATGCTGACGCGACGATCGCGCTCTGTTCCTTCCTCGGGACCTCGTCGCGCGAAGAGCTGATCCGCGAGGTGGCCGCGAGCGCCGAGACCTGGCACGCCCAGGACGGGGCCGTGATGCTCGCGGTCGGCCGCATGCACCTGGATGCGGGGCTGCTCGCGGAGGCCCAAGGCGCGCTCGTCGCCGCCGGCAAAGCCAACGGCCGAGATGCCAAGCCTTTTCGCTACTTGGGTGAGGTCCTGCTGCGCCGTGGAGACGCCCTGCGGGCAGAAAAAGTGCTCGCTCGCGCCCTACAATTTAGCCCCAATGACACTGAAGCTCGGCTTTGGCATGACCGTTCTGTCGTCTACAGCGCGCTGCAGAAACGGATTGGCGTCGAGGCGGTGGCTGCGGAGGTGCTACGGGCGATGCCGAAGCAAAATTCGATTCCTGCGCCGACGATGGCCGGCCTCAGCCACAAACCATTTGGGAACGAGGCACCGACCAAGCCTCGCTCGCAGAACCCGTTTTCTAGTGTAGCAGAGCCGGCGGAAGAGGCATTGCCGCGCTTCGATTCCGAAGATCCACTGCGCGTCTCCGATTCGGATTTGTTGGAAGAGTCGGCGTCGCGTCTTTCGCCGCTGGCCAGCGCTGCTCGTGCAACCACGCTCGGCATCGGTCCGCCCGGACCAAAACTGCCCACGGGCGCGCCCGCAAAAGGCGCTACCGTCGCGCGTGCCAACCCGCTGATCAGCAAGCTCGGTGGCGCTGCCGGCCCCGCGCTGACCTCGAAGCCTGCCGTGCCGGGCCGCGCGGCGCCGGTGGCGGTAGCGCGTCCGGCAGCGCCGCCGCTCGCGGCAGTGGCCAAGCCGCGCCAGTTCGAGGAATCGGTCACGACCATCACTCCAGCGCCGTTCATCGCGCCGTCTTGGCCCGAGGCGCCGCCCGCCGGACGCGCCTCGCTGCCGCGCCCCGCCGCGCCGCCTGCGCCAGTCGCCGCCGCCCAAACGCCGACTGCTCGCGTCGCGTTTACTGCTGCCGAGACCATGGCGGCCCCGCCGTTCGCCGTGCCTGCGCCGTTCACCGTGCCCGCCGCTCAGCCGCCGCGAATGGACAGGCCGGCCGCCAGAGCTCAGGCGCCGATGCCGTTCTACTCGGACTCCGGCTCGGCCATCTCGCCAGAGGCGGGGCTCGTGCTCGAACACTTGTCGCGCGTTGGCGTGTACGAACCGGGCGGCGGAGCGCCGCCCGCGTGGGAGAAGCCCGCGCGTCAAAAGGCGCGCGGTACCTGGGCGATCTCGGTGGCGATCGTGCTGATCGCCGCCGCTGGCGCCGGCTCGTATGCGTACTCGAAGAAGATCCGCGCCGAGCGCATGCAGCACGCCATCGCGCTCAACGACGAAGTGAAAAAATTGCTCCAGACGGGGCAGGTATCCGACCTGCGCAAGACCGATCAGAAACTCAACGAGGCCTTCGAGCTCGATTCGTTGAGTCAAAAGGCGGCCCGGCTCTGGCTGCAAAATCGCGTGCTCTACGAAGTCTTGACGGCCGAGGAGGTGCGCGGCATCGACTCCGCCGTGCACCGCGGGAAGGCCGTGGAATTGCCGGAGAAGGACACGGCTTTCGGGCGCATCGCCTCGTTCATGGCGGAGGGCGATTTGGCCGGCGGCGCGGCCATTCTCTCGCGCTGGGACACTGCCAGCGCTCGCGACCCGTACTATCAGCTGGCCGCGGGCGCCGTGCTCGAGCGCGCCGGCGATCTGCGCGCGGTCGAGCGCTACGACGCGGCTCGTCAGCTCGATCCGGAATTCATCCCGGCGCAGCTGCTCTTGGCTCGTTTGCTCTTGCTCGAGTTCGGCGGTGAACGAGCCAAGCCGGTGCTCGATGCGCTGAGGGCGAAGCTCGGCAGCGCGCCGATCACGCGCGCGCTGTCGGCGCTGGCATGGGTCGTGGATTCAGAGCGCCCCGAGTCTCTGCCTGAGGACGCGAAGCTCGAGCCGGGAGACGCGGAAAAACTACCAGCGCCGCTCAGCGGCGTGCCCGCGATGGTCGAGGCCGTGCAAGCCATGCACGCTGGCGACCTACTCAAGGTGTCGCGCGCCATCGATTCCGCGGTGACCGGCGCGATGACCCCGTCGCTCGCGACCGGCCTCGGCTTTTTGGCGATCGAGGCGGGCGACGAGCAATTGGCGCGCAAGGCCGCGCTGCGCGCGCTGCAATTCGCGGCGGTCTACCCGCGCGCGCGCACCTTGGCGGCGCGCGTGGCGTTGCTCGGTGGGCGCTTGGACGAAGCGCAAAAGGCCATCGAAGAGCTGGATCCCTCGGCTCCGGACGTGGCCGTGGTGCGCGGTGTCGTTGCCTACGAGGCGCTCGAACCTGCGGATCTCGAGGGCGCGCTGCGCTCGCTCGGTGAGGCCGCGCACACGCGGCAAGCTTACACGGCGCTCGCCGCCGGCCCGGGCGTACTCACGGGCAGCGCTTACCCATCGCCGGCAAAGCTCGAGGCCATGGCTACGCCCGCAACCCCTTGGGGTGAACTGGTGGCCGCCGACGCCGCGCTCGACGTGGGCGATCTGGCCTTGGCCGCCAAGATTTTGAACCGGCGTCAGGGCGACGCCGTGCGCCCAGTGCATCACCTGCGCCTGGCTCGGCTCTATCGCTACCAAAAGAAGACCGATGAAGCGCTCAAAGCCGCGGCTGCCGCGCGCGAGGGTACGACCACCAGCTCGGTGCTGATTGAATCGCTGTACGGCTTTCTGAAGAAAGACGACGCCGCCGGAGGGCGCCACTTGGTCGCCAAGCATCCCACGGTACTGGGCCCGCTCACCGCCTGGCTCGGCGTGTTGGTCGACGTGGCCAGCAAGCAAAAGGCTCAAGCCGCAGCACGGACCGCAAAACTCGATCTGCCGCCAGCCGAAACTCCGCTCACTTTACGTATTTTGGTGGCTCGCGCGTTGGTCGCTGCCGAGGACAAGCGGGCGCGACCGTACTTACTGGCACTTTCGAAACAAGTGCCGAAACACCCGGATGTGATCGAGGCCGCGCTCGAGCTCAACGAGTGAGCCCGAGCGCGTTTCCACGGTCACTAAGGCAAGCTGTCAGAAGTAGTACGCCGCGCTGAACGCGAGCGAGGTCTGGGTCTTCTTGCCGCCCCAGAGCACTTCGTCGTCGGCGCCGTCGATGCGGAACTCCGTGCGCAGCAGCATTGCACCAGCGATCGTGTAACCAGGCGCGATACCGAAGGTGTAGTAGCTCTGCTTGGCTTCCGGAGGAGTGCCCTGGAGCAAGAGGCCGGTGCGTGTCAGGCCCTTGTCTTTGAAGTACTCGAAGCGCGCGCCGACCTGGAATGCGTTGAGCTTGAACACCGGCTGCACACCGAAGCCCAGCCAGTTCGCGTCCTGGTTCTTCTCGGAGCCGTAGTTACCCTGGAAGTTGATGACTAGGCTCGGTATCGGGGTCACCGCACCCGTGAGGTCCATGGACAAGCGGGGGTTGGTGCTGGCAGCGGGGGTTTCGACGCCATACGTGCCGGAGAACGCAGCGAAGAACTGCGGCACCGGCGTCACCGCTGCGCGCCAGATGAAGGTCTTCTGCGGGTTGTTGTCGCCAGTTCCGAAGTAGCCGTTGTTCGTGTCCCAGCCGTTGACGATGCCGGCGCCGACGTCGAACATGTTGGTCGTGTAGTGCAGCTTGGCGCCGACATGGGTGACCGGCTCTGCGAGGAAGTACAGGTAGCCCCGGGTGATGGTCGGGTTCAACCAGCCGTCGACCACCTCGATGCCTTGGTAAGTCGTGAACTTACCAGCGGTGAACGTGAAGCCAGAGCCTTGCGCCACGGCGTACGCTTCGCGCACATCGAAGAGCTTGCTGTTGCCGAAAGAGTTGATATTGGCGTTCGCGCCCGCGTCGAAGCGGATCACGCCGTAAATCGTTTCGTTCAACTGGTGCTTGAGGCCAAACGAGGCCTGGTTCAGCAAAAAGCCGTTGGCCGAGTCATACGCGCGCAATGGAACTGCGCCAGCGAAGGGCTGGCTAACTTCGCCCGTGTCCGGATCGACCGCGATGCCTTCGGGCATGTGCGGCGAGCCGAACATGCGGTGCCACGAACCCTCGATGCCGCCAAAGATGGTAGTCGCCGGGTAGGCCTGGGCGGGGGCGGCAGCGGCTTCCGCCGGGGCGGCGGGGGGCGGCGGAGCTTCACCCGGCGCGGGCGCTTCGGGGACAGCGGCGGGCGGGGGCGCTTGTTGCGGACCGGCACCCGGTTGGGTAGCGGGTGTTGCGGGGGCGACGCCGGGGGCATCAGCCGGCGGCGCAGGCGCTGGAGCAGCCGCAGCAGGCGGAGCCTCTTGAGCAAAGGCAACAGCGGGGAATAAACAGACACCAGCAACTAGCGACAGGACGGAAAAGCCACTCTTACGCATCACGAAATCTCCGGGGTTCATTGCAGCGGGCAGCCGCAGGAGGTCACTAGTGACCGCTGTCGGACATGTAGGCGCGAGACTGCCGCCCCAACATTTCGCTAGTGTTTCGCGTCAGTTTCGCCCGCCATGAACGCATGCATTCCGCACGGCGCAGGCTGAAAATTGCCCGATTTCTCACCTTGTCAGGAGCGCTCCGGACAGCTGCAGAAACAAACCAAGCGCTGCATCGCGCGCTCGGCGTTTCCGTCGCGTCTCCGGCACCGTCGATCGCCTCAACGCCGCGTTAGTGCGCTCGCTCAGGCGCAATAGGAACGAGCGAGTTACTGCGACAATTTGAACTAGCTGGGGCGCCCGCTCACGACGACAAGCTGCCGCCCGAAACTCGCCCCTCGATCATCATGCGCAGCTCGTCCGTATCATTGGATCGGCCCATCGATTCCTCGAGCGTGATCAGCCGGCGCGCGTAGAGCGAGTAGAGCGACTGGTTCAACGTCTGCATGCCGTGCTTGGCCTGGCCGACCTGCATCTGCGTGTACACCTGATGGATCTTGTCTTCGCGGATCAGGTTCCTGATGGCGGCGTTGGGGATCAACACTTCCAAGGCCAGCACTCGGCCGGGTGCACCGGCGCGCGGCAGGAGCAGCTGGCTGAGCACGCCTTCGAGCACGAACGACAGCTGCGCCCGCACCTGCGACTGCTGATGAGGCGGAAACACGTCGATGATGCGATTGATGCTCTGAATCGCCGAGTTGGTATGCAAGGTGGCGAAGACCAAGTGGCCGGTCTCGGCGATCGTCAGCGCTGCTTCGATCGTCTCCAGATCGCGCATCTCGCCCACGAGCACCACGTCCGGATCCTGCCGGAGTACGTATTTCAGCGCGTACTTGAAGCTCGAAGTATCGCTGCCGACTTCTCGTTGATTGACGATCGATTTCTTGTGCGGGTGCAGGTACTCGATCGGATCTTCGACCGTCATGATGTGCTGACGGGTTTCGCTGTTGATCTTGTCGATGATCGACGCAAGCGTCGTGCTCTTGCCCGAACCGGTCGGCCCGGTGACGAGCACGAGCCCACGCGGCCTGCTGGAGAGTTCCGCCACCGCTGGCGGCAGCCCCAGCTCGTCGAAGCTCAAAATCTTGAACGGGATGGAACGGAAGGCACCGGACACCGCGCCGCGCTGCATGAAGATGTTGGCGCGGAAGCGCGACAGGTTCTTCACGCCGAACGATAGATCCAGCTCCTTGTTTTTTTCGAACTGAATCTTCTGCTCTTCGGTCAGCACCGAGTAGCAGAGCTGCTTGGTCTCGATCGGCGAGAGCGGCGGCAGCTTGAGCGGCACGATCGCGCCATCGATGCGCAAGAGCGGCGGCGAGCCGGTCGTGATGTGCATGTCGCTCGCGCCCTTCTCGATCATGGCGCGCAGCAGCTGGTGCAGATTGACTTTGAGGCCTTCGTCCGGGTTCATTCTTGTTCGCTCTCGTTCGGGCCAAGTTAGCGGTAGGAGAACAGCGAGGGGACCCAAAAACTCAGGGGCCCGCGGCGTGACGTGCCTCGTGATCCCCGCACGGGGAACACTTCAGCGGGGCGGGGGCGAAGGCCCCGACGGCTAGTCTGCCATCGTGACGCGCAAGATCTCTTCCGGGGTAGTGATGCCTTCGAGCACCTTCTTGATGCCGCTGGCGCGCAGGGTCGCCATGCCGAGCTTGATCGCCGCCGCCTTCAGCTCCGCGCCGGAAGCGCCCTGCAGCACGCGCTCTTTCAGATCATCCCCGAAGCGCATCACCTCGTACAACGCGACGCGGCCTTTGTAGCCGGTGTTGTTGCAGGTGGCGCAGCCGGTGCCCTTCATGATGTTGCCCTTCATCGCCAGCTGCGCTTCGCTGACGCCGAGGTCGAGCAGCACTTTGGGGTCGGTGTCGACGGGCTTCTTGCAGTCCGCGCAGATCTTGCGCGCCAAGCGTTGGGCGAGCACCAAGTTCACGCTGGCCGTGATCAAGAACGGCTCGACGCCCATGTTCAGCAGGCGTGAGATGGTCGCCGGAGCGTCGTTGGTGTGCAGGGTAGAAAGCACCAAATGGCCCGTGAGCGCCGCCTTGACCGAGATTTCCGCGGTCTCGAAGTCGCGGATCTCACCGACCATGATGATGTCTGGGTCTTGGCGCAAGAAGGAGCGCAGACCCATGGCAAAGTTCAGACCGATCTCGTCGTGCATCTGCACCTGGTTGATGCCGTGCAAGTTGTACTCGACCGGATCTTCGGCGGTGCTGATGTTCACGTCGGGCTTGTTCAGATCGCTGAGCGCCGAATAGAGCGTGGTCGTCTTGCCGGACCCGGTGGGACCGGTCACGAGCACCATGCCCCAGGGCTGAGTGATCGCCCACTTGAAGTCGGCGAGCGGCTCGGGATCGAAGCCGAGCTTGGCCATGTCGAGCTGCAGGTTGCCCTTGTCGAGCAAGCGCAGCACGACCTTCTCACCCCACATCGTCGGTAGCACGGAGACGCGAAAATCCATCTCGCGGCCCTTGCCCAGCTTGAGCTTGATGCGCCCGTCTTGCGGCAAGCGGCGCTCGGCGATGTCCAGCTGGCTCATGATCTTCAAGCGGCTGACGATGGCCGCCTTGAGCTTCAGCGGCGGGGTCATCTCTTCCTGCAACACACCGTCCACGCGGTAGCGCACGCGCAGCTTCTTTTCATAGGCTTCCACGTGAATGTCGCTGGCGCCTTTGCGAATCGCGTTGAGCAAGAGCACGTTCACTAGGCGCACGACGGGCGCGTCGGCGCTCTGCCGCTCGAGCTCCAGCGCGTTGACTTCTTCTTCGTCACCGCCGAAGTCGATGTCTTCATCGCCGAGGTTGAAGTCGGCCATCACCTCCTCGTAGGAGGGGCCGGCGTTGTAGTAGCGCTCGATCGCGGCCTGAATCGCGGTCTCGCTGGCGACGACCGGCTCGACGTTGTAGCCGCTCAAGAACTTGATGTCGTCGATCGCGTTCAGGTTCGTGGGATCGCTCATGGCCACGATCAGCGAAGACCCGGAGCGCGACACCGGGATGATGCGGTGCTTCTCACACACCTCCTTCGTGACCAGCTTCACGACCTCGACGTCGATCTCGTACTCGTCGAGGTTGATCGCGGGCAGGCGATACTGCGAGCTGAGAAAATTCGTGATCTCGCCGTCGGAGATGAAGCCGAGGCGGGCGAGCGTGTAACCGAGGTTCTGCCCAGAGCGCTTCTGCTCGTCTTGCGCCTTACGAAGCTGCTGTAAGCTGATCAGCTTTTCACGAACGAGCAGTTCACCCAGACGATTCTGTGACATCGAGCTCTCTCTCAGGGACGGATGGTGCCGATAGAACCGGCGACTTTAGCATTGCCGCCGGCGCCATTACTGTCTCAGCAGACGGCCGGCGGCCCGCTACGGAAAAGAGGAACCGCACGCGCTCGGGTCGCGCTTGGCCTTCGGGGCCCGGGCCGGGAAAAAGGGGAAATGCTCACAGCGGGCCTGGCGTTGCGGGGAACGCGCTTGACGCGCCTCCGGCTCGGTCGAAGATTAACGCGGAAGATTGTCACATCGGAATACGCGACTTTGTTACGGGCTACTGGGCCGACCGGTGGCCCTGATTCCAGAATGCTAGAAAGGCGCCCCCATGGCGAAGACCTACAGCGACTTGTTTTCGGAGATCCGCGGCAGCGTGAAGCTCATTTCGCTCGAAGCGTTGAAAGAGCGCGTCGAATCGCGAGCACAAAAGCCGTTCACGCTCGTGGACGTGCGCGAGAAGGACGAAGTCCGCGCCGGCTACATCCCCGGTGCGGTGCACGTGCCGCGCGGCTTCTTGGAGATGCAAGCCGAGCAGAAGCTGCCCAACAAGTCGGACGAGATCATCGTTTATTGTGCAGGCGGCACGCGTAGCGCGTTCGCCGCCAAGACGCTGACGGAGCTCGGCTACGAGAACGTGACCAGCGCCAACCCGGGCTTCGTCCGTTGGAAGGATCTGAAGTACCCGGTGGAGATGCCCGCGGAGCTGAGCGCGGCGCAGCTCGATCGCTACTCACGCCACATCCTCTTGCCCGAGGTCGGCGAGCGCGGACAGGAGAAGCTGCTCAAGGGGCGCGTGCTCTTGCTCGGCGCCGGAGGCCTGGGCGCGCCGGCTGCTCTGTACCTAGCGGCTGCCGGCGTCGGCACGATCGGCTTGGTCGACGCCGATACCGTGGATGCCTCGAATTTGCAGCGCCAGATCATCCACGCCACTTCTCGCTTGGGAATGACGAAGGTCGATAGCGCCGAAGTTGCCATCAACGATCTGAACCCGGACGTGAAGGTCGTAAAATACCAAGAGCGCGTCAACGCGAGCAACGTCGACCGCATCTTCGGTGCAGGCTGGGACGTGATCGTCGATGGCTGCGACAACTTTCCGACGCGCTACTTGGTCAACGACGCCTCGCTCTTCCACAAGATCCCGGTGTCACACGGCTCGATCTTCCGCTTCGACGGCCAGGTCACGACGTTCATGCCTTTCCAGGGCCCGTGCTATCGCTGCTTGTACCCAGAGCCGCCGCCCGCGCATCTCGCGCCGTCGTGCGCGGAAGCCGGCGTGCTCGGCATCCTGCCGGGCGTGGTCGGGGTGATTCAGGCAACTGAGGCGATCAAGCTCATCTTGGGCAAAGGTGATCCCTTGGTCGGACGCCTCCTGACCTACGATTCGCTGCGCATGAACTTCCGCACCTTGAAGCTGCGCCGCGACAAGAACTGCCCCGCCTGCGGCGAGAACCCCACGATCAAGGAGTACATCGACTACGAGGGGTTCTGCTCTCGCTGATGTCCAGGCTTTAGAGCCCGCGCACCGCCGAAATCCCTTTGGGGCCGGGCCCCAAAGGGCAGGGTAGGGCGCCCGCTGAATCATTTCAGCGGGCGCGGGGAAGAATCCCCCGATGAGGAACAAGTGCCCCTTTCGCGCCCGTCCGGCTTCCTGATAGAAAGCAGGGCCGCCTCGCGTGGCACGGATTGCCCGCAGACGCGCTCTTCAAAGGGAGACATCGAGAAATGGCTGGAACAAAGCTTGTGCTGTGTGGCTTGGTCGCGCTGAGTGCGCTGTCGGGCTGTGGTGGTGACGACAAACAGGCCGTCACGGGCCAGCCTACGGCGACTCAATGCGCGCCGGGCCAATACTTCGATGGTCGCATTTGTCAGGCGCCGACCGGCGCCCAGCCTGCGGCGACGACGCCGGTTGCAACCGCGCCGACGGCGGCGCTCCCGACCGCCATCCCCGGCGTGGCGACCACCACGGCGGGCCCCACGGCCACGCCGCTCGATCCCGCCACCGCACAGGTCGTCACGTCGTTGATCGCACCGCTGGCCGCGACAGCCGCAGCGCCGGGCGCGAAGCCCGTGGGCGCCGCGATTGCCGGCAACTTCGCGCAGGGTCAGTCGCTCGAGCAGACCGTGCAGATGAACCCGGGCAAGTGCTACACCATCGTCGGCGCGGGCTCGCCGACGATCACGAATTTGGACATCCAACTCGTGCCGTCGATCGCCATCCCGGGCCTGCCTGCCGCGGTGGTCGCCGCCGACAGCAGCCAGGGCGCGACCGCCATCGTCGGTCAGCAGCCGAATTGTTACAAATGGGCGCTGCCCATGGGCGGAACCATGAAGGTCGTGGTGAGCGTTTCGGCCGGCCAAGGCATGGCCGCCGCTCAAGTCTTCGAGAAGTGAGCCGGGCTGCGCGCGCGGAGCGAGCACTCCGCGCGCTCGCCTAGCCAAGCGTCACGAGGCGGCGTGCGCAGTGCCACGGAATGGGACTACGCCGCCGCCACGCCGCTCGCGAGCTCTTTGGACCCCGACCCGCTCAACGGAGCGTTCGAGAATTCGGGCCACAGCTCGCCCAGGCCTTCGCGCCGTCGGCGTGCGATTTCCCAACGCACGATCGGGCGTGACAATAGAACGACGCTGACGGCGATGCTAAAGCCAGCGATCACGTCGATCAGGTAGTGCCAGCGTAGGAACATCGTCGCGATGATGATGTTTACGGTGCAGAACGTGACGACCGGCCAGGTGTAGCGGTACGGCATTTCCTTGCGGTTCCGATACGAGAACAGCGCGAGCACCGTCGGAGCGCCGGTGTGTAACGAGGGGAAGATGTCCATCAGCGCCCCGCCCGAATGGACGGCGTCCATGATCAGGTCGTGCCACAGGCCGTTGGGCAACGGGTGCTGAAACGCATCCGCCATGGCTCGGTACGGCCCATAGCCGGGCACGACCATGTACAGGCTATGGCCGATGCTGAACACGAGCAGGATCGCGAACGTGAACTCGCCCACGATTTGCTTTTTTCGACCGAAAAACAAAAGCGGAACGACGTGCACCGCCATGAGCAGGAAGTAGCCGAAGTAGAAAAAACCGAACCACTCGGTCGTTGCCGGGGTGACGTAGCGATCCCAGGCCATCGCCGGCTCGTAGTGGAACAGCGAAAGATCGAGCTCGTAGAGCGCTTGATCCAAGGTCGTCGTGTTCACCAACGGGAGCACGTGCTTGAGGAAGAAGTAGCTGAGCTGCACTACCCCATAGATGCCGAGTCGATAGATCAGCGCAGCTACCCAGGAACGCTTCAGGAGTCGACCGCGAACCAGCACGATGCTGAACAGGAAGGCCACGAGCAATCCGCCGGTGCGGACGAGACAGAAGCTGCGTTCCGCGCTGTCGGGCGTGCCGAGCACTGCGCCATTCAAGAACAGCAAGAACGCGAACACGGCAAAATCGTGAATGGCGGTTTCGCGCAGGGTCCGCCGCCACCAGGGCTCGCTCTGGCGGCGCTCGATTACTACTGACTCGGAGGGCATGCTTATTCGTTAGAAAAAAGTTATGGACGGCTGACGACCGACGCGGCCGGGGTGGTTTCCACCGTGGCGACCGGATCGACCGGCTCCGCCAGTTCGGTAACGCGCACCCGCGGCGGCAGTTCAGAGGGCTGGGTGATGAAATCGTGCACGCTGACTTCGGCCAGCAGCAATTCGGCGCGGGGTTCGTCGACCCGCAGTAGCTGAGCAAGACCCTTCGCGTTCAGTTGTCCCTGGTGTGCGGCAACGAGCCGTGTGGCTGCCAAAAGCCAGGCCTGCTGCAACGCGGCCTCGAACTTTCGGGCGTGGCTGCGCGCACGGCTCAGCGTGAAGAACGAGAGCGCCAACGGCACCAAGCTCGCCAGCACCGCGGCGACCTTGGCGACGGGGGCAGGCGAGGTGATCAAGAATACGATCAGCGTGACGAGCAAAGAGATTGCTCCCGAGGCCAGCGCGAAGCCCGAACCTGCCCGAAAGGCGCCGGCGCGGAGTTGTTCGCTGCGCGCGCTGCGTAGCAGCGCGACCTCGGCTTCGGACACAGGGCTTGCGCTCGGGGGGATGCGCGGGCCGCCGCAGCTGCGACAGCGACAGTACGGCGGCTGACTCGCTTCGACGTCGCTGATCGCTTGGCACAGGGGGCAGCGGTAGGCTTCGCCGAACACGGCGCCGCACTTGGCGCAGCGACCCAACGGATCGAGCGGTCCGGAGCAGGCGGAGCACACGTCCGGTCGCGCATCGAGGGCAGCGGGTAAGGTCACGCGCTCGGCTCCTATCGCGGCTAGTGCGAGTTGTCCAACGCCGCTCATTCCTGCGCCAAAAGCCCGTTAAACCTGCGGAAAAACTCGTCGAGCACGCGGTACGTCAAGCCCCAGACCAGGCGTCCGTCGATGTTCCACGCGGGCAATTCCAGGCGCTGATCCCCCCGCGAGAGGGTGTATGTCGTTTGCCCTGCGCCGGCCAACAGCGGGGCGAATGGCACCCAGAGCGCCTGCCGCACTTCTGCGCTGAGCAAGAGCGGCGGGCGAGCCGGCAGGAGGTAAACGAAGGGACGGACGGCGATGGGGACGCCACGGATCGGCTCGCGATCGGAAAGACGCCCGAGGCGCTCGCCGTAGGCCCGGAGATCGACCCCGACTTCTTCCAGTGTTTCGCGTTCAGCGGTGGCGGCGAGATCGGCGTCCCGTGCATCGCGGTGGCCTCCTGGCAGCGCCATGTGCCCCGACCAGGGGTCGCCTTCGCGCGTGGCCCGCTCGATCAACAAGAGCTCCCAGGAGGCCTCGAGGTCGAGCAGGATGAGCGCGATCGCCGCGGTGCGTGGACCTGCGAGCGGGGTCTCCGGCGTGGAGTCAGCGAGGCAGCGCCGGATCCGCTCACGAAATGACGTCCCGACCGTCGCGCTCATCGCTTAAATCATACGCGAACCTTGCACGGCCACGCGACCACTGTCCCAACACGGTGCGCGATTCACGCTGGTTTATCGGAAAAATCTGATAGCCTCCCGCGCGATGAAAGCCCGAGGGTCCTCGTTTTCGGCGCTACTTGGCGCCTGCATGTTGCTGCTCGTTGCTGCGCCCGCCCGCGCGTTCCCCGGGTTCCTGGCTTCGAAAACGAAGACGGAGATCAAGGTCAACTCGACGCAGATCGTGTTGATGAAGAAGGGCAACGTGACGGCGGTCACGGTCATGTCGGACTACGAGGGCCCACTCGAACCATTCGCGATGGTGCTGGTCGTGCCCGCTGACATCGCGCCCGAGCGCGTGACAACGCTCAAGCGTGAGTACGTCGACCGCGTCGACACCATCAGCGCGCCGCGCTTTCACGAATACTGGGAGCAAGACCCGTGCGATCCGGGCCCAGTGGAGCAGGAATGGCAGCGCTCGATGAAGGCCAATGCCTCCAGCGCCTTCTTGGGCGGCGGTGACATGCCGCAGAGCACGCAGAAGGTCGCCAAGGAGCTGTCGCTCGACGTGCAAGCCAAGCAAAAAGAGGGGGAATACTCGTTCACCTTGCTGGGCAAGGACGAGTCGGTCGGCGCCTGGCTGAAGAGCAAAGGCTACAACCTGCCCGCGAACGCCGAACAGGCCGTTCTGCCCTACGTTCAAGCGGGAATGCGGCTGGTCGTGGCGCAGGTCGATACCAACCGCATCGAGCTCGTGGGCGGCGATCGCGCTCAGCTGTCGCCGATTCGCTTTTGGACCGAGCAGCCTTACGCTCAAATCCCCGATCGCGTTGGCCTGGTCAATGCAGGTGGGAAGCAGGAGCTCATCGTTTACGTGCTCGATCCGGAGCAACGCTACGAGAGCAAGAACTACAAGAACCTGTTTCCGCCGACCAACGTGGAAATCGACTTCTCGGCCAAGGAGCGCATCGGTGAGTTCTACGCCGCGCTGCAAGACATCATTTCCGAGAAGAACCCGGGCGCTTTCTTGAATGAATTCGCTTGGACGAGCGATGGTTGCGGTCAGCCGTGCGCGACCGAACCGATCGCCATCGCCGAGCTCCTCAGTCTCGGTGGTGACGTGTTCGAGCTTTCGGTGCCGAAGGAAGAACGGCAGCCCAAGCCTCCCGAGCTGACCCAGGAAGAAGCGGCTGCGTTCAAAGAGGCCACCAAAGACCTGAAGCCGAAGGAGCGGAAGGCCAAAGAGAAGCAGGCCAAAGAGGACCGGAAGACGATCGTCGCGCGAAAGGCGCTGGTCGAACGTCACAAGTACGTCGTGTCTCGCATGCACTACCGCTACGACGACAAGTCTTTGCCGAACGACCCGCAGTTTGGCCCCGCGAGCGGCCCGGTCGAGGGCGGTGTTGCTCAACCCAAAGGGCAAAAGGGCGAAGCTTCGGTCGAAGTCGTGCCCGCCAGCCAGAACAAGTTTCAGGTCCGCTACAACAACTTTCACCCTTGGGTGCCGGTGATCCAATGTCCGAACCCCGAGCGCTACCGTTGGGGCAAGGCACCGCGTGACTATCGCGGCCTACGCAAGACCTGGATCGCCGAAGATCTCACGCGCAAGAGCCGCACGCAGATCAAACCAGCGATCGTACTCAAGACGCCCGTTCCTTCACTCGGGCTCACCGGCGCAGCTCCGGCCGCGTCTGCCGCGGTAGCCGACGCTGGTGCCGATGCCGGAACCGGCAGCGCCGCGCCTGCGGCCGGCAAGTGCGGCTGCAGCGTGCCGGGCGCACCAGCTGGCCAGGCCTTCCTGTCGATGCTGAGCGCGTTGACCGGCCTTGCGTTCCTGTACCGCCGCCGCCGCTAGCGGCTAGCGGGACCGAGTTTCGGAAGGCAAGCTCCGCTTCTCACACCAACGCGGTCAGTAGCCGAGATCGACCGTGCCGTCGGCGTTGCGCGGCGCGGGCGGGAGCTCAGTGCTGGCGTGCGTAGGCCACGGCTCGGTGGGCGTGGCGACCTCCGCCGGTGGCCAGCGATCACTCACGGCTGCGGCAGGGTTGTGGTTCGGAAGCGGGGCGACTCTCGCGCTGGCGACGACGACGGGTGAGGCCTGTGGCGCGCGGCAGCGCACCAAAAAATTGCCGTCGTGGGGATCGAAGATGGGCGACAGATCGTAGCCGTGCGGGCAGCGCTCAGAAGCGATCTGAAAGCAGGCGACTTGCTCGCCTTTGCAATGCACGTGAAGCATCCCGGTGCCGTCCGGGCCGATGATGCGTGTGGCACCCGCCTGCTCGACGCAACCAACGAGCAGCAAACTCAGCCCAGCGGTAACCAGCAACCAGTCGAAGCGCGCTTGGCCCATGACCCTTCAGTATAGCCGAAAAGTTAGCGCGACGGTGCGCCTTCGCTGGCTGCCAATGGGTCCGTGATCCAGGGCCTGCCGTGAGCGTGGAAGTAGTTGCGCAACAAGTCGCGTGCCAGCTGATTGGCCTTTTGCCGCCACACCGCGCCGTTCTCGAGCATCACGCTGATTACGATTTCTGGGTTCTGGCTGGGCGCAAAGCCGATGAACCAACTGGTCATGCCTTCGTTGGCTTCGGGACGGAGTGTGCCGGTCTTGCCCGACACGCGCATGTTCCCCAAGTACGGACGACCACTCGCGTCGCTGAAGGCGTGCCGGCACGTGCCGCTTCGCACCGTCACTTCCATCATCCGCCGTAAGCGCGCTGCGGTGACCGGCTTGAGCACGCGACCAATCACTTGCGCGTCGTCGTCGTCGTTCGGCGTGCCTGCCGGGTCACTCGTCGCATCTGGCGTCGGTTCGGTCATGCGAATTCGGATCGCTTGTCCGCCGTGTGCGATCACGCTCGCGAGATACGCGCCGCCCAATGGTGACAGGGTGCTGCCCTGAAATCCCGCTGCGGTGCGCGCGAAGTCGAGGTCACCGTAGGGGACGTCCAGGGTGCCGACGGGCACGTCGATGTCGAACGGGACGAGGCCGTTGAAGCCGAGCGCTTGCGCCGTATCGACCAGGCCGTTCCGTAGGAGTCGATGGGTGGCAAGCTGCGCGAACACCGCATTTTTGCTGTGCCCGATGGCAGACGCGAACGGCGAGCACTCGATGGCTGCGCCGCGCGGCGCGTCCAGGTGTCGGCGCTCGATGCCGTGCGTGCCGCCGGAAACGCAGATCTGTTCCTTCGGGCTCAACGAGGTGGTCTCGAACAGCGCTGCCGTGGTGACCAATTTGAAGACGCTGGCCGCGGGCACGCGCGAGGTCGTGAGCACTTGGTGGTGCCGTCCGTCGCGAGCGCTCTCCGCCCAAACCAAGATCTTGCCGGTGCGCGCGTCGAGCACGACCATGCCGCCGCGCACGGGGTTGGCGGCGGCCAGGATCTTGGTTGCCGCTCGCTGCAGCTCCGGGTCGAGCGTGAGCACCGCGTCGCCGCCGCTCGCGAGTGGCGCGACCCAACGTCCGCCCTGCTGCGAGATCCGATCCAGATCCAGCGCCGGGCGTGGCTCCGCAGCGCCGGCCCGAGTCGCCGGCAGAGCGGCTAGCGTGGCCATCAGCGGCAGGGCACGAAGTGTGCGGGAGCGGGCAGAGCCCATCGCTTGGACCTAACCGGCCTGAGCAATTCGGCCAAAGTTTCGGCTGTTCGTCGCCTGGCGGGCAGCGGTTATCGAAGTGAATGACCGGTGTAAGTAATTTGCCTACCTAAGACTACATTGGCGTACGATACGCCCTTAGCTGGAGGATCTGCCCATGGATCGACGAGTTGGTCTCAGAACCCGAACGAACTTTCGAGTCATCGCGCAGCGCGGGTCGCTTTGCTCTCAATATCGAGGGATCGACGTCTCGCCCACCGGCATCGTGCTCGATCGCGGGCGACCGATTGGTGAGTTCGACTGGCCGCTCTTGATGCGGCTCGAGTTGGAGCTGCCGGAGTACCTCAAGCCCGTCCGCGCGCTGGCGCGTCCGATTTGGTCGTTCGAGTCGCAGCAAGCGTTCAAGTTCGTACGTATCGCCGATGTCGACCGTTTGATTTTGGCCGAGCACCTCGATTTCATGAGCGTGCGCGGCGTCGTCTTGCATTGAGGATTGCTACCTATGTCCGTCACTCGCACCATCAGGAAACTCTGGGCAAGGCTCGCGCAACCGGGGACGCTGCGCATGCTCTATCAGGGCACGGCGCTCGCGCCGCGGCTGGTCCTGCACGTGGCCTCGGTCGCCGCCATTCTCGGTCTGTTCAGCGCGTGCGTGCCCGCGACGCGCTACGAGGAAGCGAAGTCGGCGAGCGAGGTCGAGTTAGCCGCTCGTCAGCGCGCCGAGGCCGAGCTGTTGGTCACGCGGACCAAGCTGGATGCGGCTGCCGCGGAGTTGAACCAACGCGAGCAGAAGCTGGCCGAGACCGAGCAATCGGTGTCCGAGTCGAAGCTCGAGAATAGCGTGGCCGTGAAGGAGCGTGACGAGGCGACGGGCCTCGTCGACCAACTGCGCGGCGAGCTGGCGCGCGTCGGCGACAATCTCCGTTCTTACGCCGAGCAGAAGGCGGATCTCGAAAAGTCGCTGCAGGCGGCGCAGGCCCGCAAGGTCGAGCTGGAACGAAACGAAGCGCAGACCGTGGCGATCGCGCGCCTGACTCGTGATTTGACCTCCGCGCTCGGCGACCGCGTGACCAGCGGCGATCTGACGCTCGACGTGCGCAACGGTCGGGTGTTGCTGAGCGGACCCCCGGAGCTCTGGTTCAACGACGACGGTACGCTGCGAGCCGCCATGGACGACGCAATTTCGGCGGTGAGCCGCGTGCTCACGCTCCATGCGGCGAGCGCGCTCGAACTCGGCTTGGCCCAGGCCGACGCCGAGACGCGCGGCCCCGCGCTTCTGAGCGCCTTGAGTTCGCGCGGTGTGGCCGCTTCGCGCATGAAGCTCGCGCCGTTCGCCGCTCCGACCGTCGAAGCGGCGCCGGCCAAGCTCACGCCCATGGTCGAGCTGTCGTTCAGCGCCGGCTGAAGGCGAGCTCAGCTCTGCTTGGGCGCTTCGTAGCTTACGTCGAGGTCGAGCGCGGACTCCGGATCGCGCCCGCGCGGCGCCGAGACGGCGCGGAAGCGCGGCTCTCGGCGTAGCGCGTCGTACACGGCGGCTACTAGCTGCGGACGTAGCGTTTGCTGAAAGCGTTCGTGCCAGGCGAAGCCGTCGTCGTCGCCCGTGTAGTCGTCAGCGAAATCGGCTGACAAATTCAGGGTGATGGTGAACGTCTTTTCCTCGCGGTGGGTCATAGCGAGAAGGTGACCTTCGCCGGCCAACTGCCGGGCGAAGGCAGCGTGGCCGACTTCAGAGTCGTGACCAAGCAATCGACGTCCGACTCGCCAGCTTCGTTCGGAGGCGTGACGCCTGCGGCCATGACCGAGCCGTCCGTGCTCACGTACACGGTGGCCTCGAATGTGCCGCTATCGCCCTTCTTGCAGGCCGAGACCTTCCGAGACAACTTGCCGACGGCGTCCGACACGTGCTCGCCGTCCCAGCTGGTGGGCGCGCGCACGTCGTTCGGTGGATCGAAGTCGAACGACTTGCGTGCCAGACCGTGCACGCCGCCGACGGGCTTCGGCCACTTCTTGGTGCGCAAGCTGTCGAGCATGCATTTTTCGGTTTCACGATCGCCGATCGTGGATTTCTCGAGGTGCGCGTGATCGACCTTGCCTTGGGTGTCGATTTTGAGAAAAAAGCTGACCGACCCGCCCAAGAACTCCACGCGCTTGGCCCCGTCGTCCAGGCAACGCTGGAAATCAGAGAGCGCTCGCTGAAAGGTCTTGTCGACCTTCTCCTCATTCAACCCGCCGATTTCGGACGACGTGGAAACTTGCGTCGGCGCGTCCTCACGCGCCTCCACGCTCGGTGCGGGGGTCTGCGGCGGGGGCTCGCTGCCGCCGCATGCCGGGCAGCTAGCGATCGCCAGCGCCAGACACGTGATTCCGGACAGCGATGAGAGACGGAGCGAGTTGGTCATTGAACGCGTACCAGTAGCGCGAAGCTCTGCGCGGAACAACGCTGGCTACGCCGTCCCCGCGCGCTTCAGCTCGATTGAAAATTTGCGTCGAGTAAGCGGACGCCCGGGATTTCCGCGAGCCGGGCGCGGAGCGCAGGTTTCGGGCGCACTGCGACGCCCAGCTCGGCCTCCAGCAGCATCTCCAAATCGAATACATTGTCGCCAAAGGCGCCGAGCCAATGCGCGGTCCCGAGCAGCGCGCGACCCGCGACACATTTGCACGCGCCATATGGCAACGGGCCCGCCATTGCCGGCGCGATGACTCCCGCGACGATCCGCGGCGTGGCGGCTGCGATGTCCTCGGCGGCGAAGCCCCAGGCGCTCGCGGCGAGCTCGACCGTGGCGCGGGGCGATGCCGAGACGACGATCGTGCGAAGCTCGCTCTTTCGCGCAAAATCCAAGATCGGACGAAGCTCTTCATTCAGGCGTTGCGCGTGCCGTGCGGCGGCGAGCGCCTCGCGTACCAAGTCGGCCATCTCCGGTAGGGTGTGGCCAGCGAAACACCAGGTCATCAGCTCGCAGATTTCGCGCTCGGGGTAGCGACCAGCGAGGTAGGCATCGAACAGCTGCTTGGCCGTGGCGTTCACGTCCGCGAAACATTCGAAGCCGCGGCTCCGAGCCTGGTGCTCGATCTCGGCGCGAGCTGCTTCTCGCAAGCGACCGTGCTCGACCGCGAAGCGGAATACGTCGTCCCCGACGTCTCCCGACCAGAGCGTACCATCGGCGTCGAAGGCCAGCGCGCTCGGGCGATCAGCGCGCAAGCGGCTTTCGAGTTCACGCACGAGCTCTTCCGGGCTGACGCTGACGATAGGTAAGCTCATGGCAGGTTGCCGCGATTCTTTTGGGCGAGCCAGGCATCCCACCAACCCTGGGCCATGGCGAGATCCTGGCCGGTGTCGATCTCCATGTAGCCGCCGGCCGTGTCTTCGCGGTGCATCGAGGCCCCGGCCTCCAGCATCTCCTGCAAGAGATCGAGTAGGTAAGCCTTCTGGAAGCTGCGGCCTTCGCGGAACATGCCACCGCCGTAGGTTTGCTCGGCGCGCTCGAAGGCGTCGGTGAACACGCGCGCGCCGCTCTCGCTCAGCTTCATCACGCCGATGAATTCACCGTCGGCAGCTTCACTCGCGATCGTTCGGCTGATCTCGAGCACGCGCGAGCCGTGCGCGCGCAGCTTCTCGGCGTCGGTCTCCGGGTGCTGGCTGCGGCCGATGTAGCGGCGACGCCAGGCGGTGTCGCAGCCGAGCGCAATGTCGGCGTGGGAGGCGACCAGCTTTTGCACGACTTCGCCATCGTAGACGATGTCGGCGTAGGTCGAGAGGAAGCCGCCTGCGAGGTACCTCCGAGCGCACATCAACGACAGCAAGATGTTGTTGTTGGCCCAATCGGCGTTGCGGACGAACGTGAACTCGGGGTAGCGCGCGCGTACGACGTCTTCGGCGTAGCCGCACACGAACACCACGTCTTTGCGCGTGAAGCCGGCGCTGGACAGCGCTTCCAAAATCCAGTCGAGCATGGGGCGACCCATGACCTCGACGAGGGTCTTCGGGATTTGGTCCGTGTTGTGGCCCAGGCGGCTGCCACGGCCCGCGCCGATTACGATGGCTCGCACGGCGCGAGTCTATCCGGTCCGCCTAGGGCTGTCCGCGACCAAACGCGGACAGCGCTGGCGGACGTCGGTCATTCTTCGCGCAACTTGGCGAGCACGCTGAGATCTTCCAGGGTCGAGACATCTCCCTTGGTCTCACGGCCGGAGGCGATGTCCTTCAACAAGCGGCGCATGATCTTGCCGCTGCGCGTCTTGGGCAGGCTGTCGGCAAACCGCACCGAGTCCGGGCGGGCGAACTTTCCGATTTCGTTTGCCACGTGCTCGGCCAGCGTCTTCTTCATTTCGGGAGACGCGCTGTGGGTCGGCTTGAGCGTCACGAATACGACCAACGCCTGCCCTTTCAGATCGTCCGGGCGCCCAACCGCTGCGGCCTCTGCGACCGCCGGGTGCGCGACGAGCGCGCTTTCGATCTCGGCGGTGCCGATGCGATGACCGGACACGTTGAGGACGTCGTCGATGCGACCGACCACGTGGAAGTAGCCGTCCGCGTCCTCGCGCGCTCCGTCACCCGTGAAGTATACGCCGGGGATTTCGCTCCAATACGCTTGCTGGTAGCGATCGTCGTCGCCGTAGATGGTGCGCAGCATGCTGGGCCAGGGTTGCTTCAGGACGAGCAAACCGCCTTCACCTGCAGCGACCTTCTTTCCTTCTTGAGTGACGACCTCTGGAACCACGCCGAAGAAGGGCAGGCCAGTGGCGCCGGGCTTGGTGGAGTGCGCGCCGGGCAGGGTAGTGAGCATGATGGCGCCGGTTTCGGTTTGCCACCAGGTGTCGACGATCGGACAGCGATTCTTGCCGACATGCTCGCGGTACCACATCCAGGCTTCGGGGTTGATCGGTTCACCCACGCTGCCGAGGAGGCGCAAGCTCGACAGATCCGCCTTGGCGGGCCAGTCATTGCCCGCGCGAATGAAGGCGCGGATCGCGGTGGGCGCGGTGTACAGCACGGTGACCTTGTGCTTCTCGATCACTTGCCAAAAACGGCCCCAATCCGGCTGATTGGGCGCGCCCTCGTAGAGCAAACAAGTCGCGCCGTTCGAAAGCGGCCCATACACGAGGTAGCTGTGTCCGGTGATCCAACCGACGTCAGCGGTGCACCAATAGACGTCGTTGTCTTTCAAATCGAAGACGTATTTGGTGGTTAGGTGGGTGCCCGCAAGGTAGCCCGCGGTCGTGTGCAGCACGCCCTTCGGCTTGCCCGTCGAGCCCGAGGTGTACAGGATGAATAGCGGATGCTCGGCGTCCACCACTTCCGCGCCGCCTTGCGCGGGGTTGGCGGCGGCGACCGCTTCATACCAATCGAGGTCGCGACCGGGCGTGAGCGTGGTTTCGGCTTTGGCGCCGAGCCGCGCGAAGACCACGACTTTTTCGACGGTCTTCGTGCCCTCCACGGCGCGATCGACGGTGGCCTTGAGCGGCACGACGTTTCCGCGGCGGAGCGCGCCGTCTTGCGTGAGCACGACCTTTGCGCCGCAATCATTGATCCGATCGCGCAGTGATTCTGCGGCAAAGCCGCCGAATACGACGGTGTGCGGCGCGCCGATGCGCGCGCACGCCAGCATGCCGACCACGACCTCCGGCACCATGCCCATGTAGATCGCGACGCGGTCACCCTTTTGGACTCCGAGGCCTCGCAGCACGGCGGCGAACGCGACCACTTTTTGGTGCAGCTCGGCGTAGGTCCAAGTGACAGACTCACCCGGTTCGCTTTCCCAGATGATGGCAGCCTTGTCTTTGTTGGCGGTGTTCAGGTGGCGGTCGAGGCAGCTCTCGCTGGCGTTGAGCTCGGCGCCGATGAACCACTTGGAGTGCGGTAGCTTCCACTCGCACAGCGCGGACCACGGCTTTCTGAACACCAGGTCGGAAGTCTCACGCTGCCAAAAGGTCGCGGGCGACTCGATGCTTTCTTTGTACAGCTCGTCGTACTTTTCCCGCGAAGCGATGCGCGCGCCTTGCACGAAGTCGGTGCTTGGCGAAAACGTGCGATTTTCCACGGAGTACGATTCGATGGCGTTGTTCTCGGTCATCGCTGCCTCTAATTCTCCCACTAACGGCTGTTCTCTAAAGTCCGCGTCTCGAAACCAGAGCGTGGGCCAGGATGCCGGCCGAGTAAAGCCGCCAGGGGCCGAAACGCATCGATTCTGTGGCTATTTTTACCGCGAAACGGGCGCTCGAGATTTTGCTTACGTTGAAGCAGCGGGCGCGGCCCCGCTTCTCGGCATAGGCGATCTTTGCAGTAACCTGCCTCGAGCCGAGCCGAGGTCCAAGTTACCAGAGGCTATAGCCGCCGTGGATGGCGAGGCCGAACAGGGGCAGCGTGTTGGTGTTGCCGAAGGCTTTGGTGGCTCCTTCGATGTTCTGCTTGTTCAAGCTGGTGGCGCCGTCGATCAACGCGACCACTTCGGCGCCGAGCAAGAAATGCCCGATGCTCCACTGCGCGCCGAGCTCCAGCAAGAAATACGGGTCGAAGCCGCTGGCGCTACCGCCGGTGAGGGTGGCATCGCCTTCGACCGCATCGAGTACGAGCTGGTGGTGCACGGCGCCAGCGCCAATGGCCGAGGTAAAACGCAGCGTTTTCCCGGTGGTCATCAGCCGCAAATTGGGGCCGAAGCGGAGCGCGTTCAGCGAGTAGGCGCGCGCGCTCGAGCTGTCGTCACTCTTGGCGTCTTTGACGGCGAGCCGACCGTAATCGAGCACGAATTCTGCGGCGACCGGCGCCCAGATGCGATAGCCGGCGCGCAGGCCGATGGTGCCCATGGCGCTGTCCGAGCGCGTCCCGGACAGTTGGAGTGGTCGCTGGCCGAGCCCCAACACGCCGAGCGTGAGCAGCCCGTAGTAGCCGCGCGGGACGCGGGGAGGCGGCGGGGCGGGCATGCCGGCTGGCTTTTCCTCCGGAACTTCGGCCGGCTCGCCGTCGATGTGCGGGCCGAGCTTGGCGCGCACTTCCAGCGTTTTACCGAGCGCGACGCTGACGCTGGTTTCGAAGCTCTCGTAGCCTTCGCGAAAGACTTGGATCAGATGGTCGGTGTCCGGCTTGACGCTGCCGCGCCACTCGTGAAACGCGCGCGTGGTGCCGTCGATGGCGATCGCAGCTCGCGGATCGCTGGCGATCACGTTCAAAAAACCATCGGTTGGCCGGAGCTTCAACTCGATGGGCAACTGCTTTTGTCCGGACGCGACTCGCACCACCCGCGAAAGGCGCGCGTAGCCCGGCAGGTCGGCGATCAGAGTGTGCTCACCTACGTTCACATCCACGCCCGTGCGCAGCTCACTGGGCGACACCGCGCGACCGTCGAGGGTGACCTTTGCTTCGCTTGGTTCGACATTGACCACGATCGAGCCCACTAGGCCGTGCAGCTCGGCGATCGCTTCAGTGACGGCTTTGGTCTCGCCTTCGCTGAGCTCGGTGCCGTGCGTTTTGAGCAGTTCTTCCAGCGTGGCCGCGGCTTCGCGGTAGCGAAATAGCGCTTTTTGACAGAGCGCCACGTTCTGTAGTGAGCCCGGGCCCGGCTTGGCAGCGTACGCAGCCTCGAACTCCGCCAGGGCGCCCGGGTAATTGGTGTCTTGATAGAGCTTGATGCCGAGTTTGAAGTGGCGGCGAGCTTCGGCGGTCGCTTCGGTAGCGGTGTTCGAGCTCGTCGCGCCGGGATCGGCGGCGGGGGACGAGCGTGGGCCTAGCCCCAGCAGGCACGCGACCGAAAGAGCCGGGATGGCGCACAGGCGCATCGCTCCTCGCTATCACGTTTCATGGTTCTTTGGTGCTGAGCTGTAGTCCGGACGCGACCCGCGCGCTGGGCTTCGGCGCTGCAGGGCGGCGCGGACTGCTCGTCCCCGGCGCGCGCGCCGATAAAGTCGGCGCGGCGCGCGCGGCGCTGGTCACCGGCAAGACGACTGGTGCCAGCACCGCGCTGGGGACGGCGCTAGGCGCTGGCCGCGTGCTTTCTTGGCTAACCGCGCTCGATTCACCGCGGCGGACGACGAAGTAGGCGGTCAATGCGAAGCCGGCCAAGGCGGCGGTGATGCCCGCCACCCAGGTGCCGTAGCGTTTGCGCTCCGGGCGCGCGGCTGGCTGCGAATTGGACGACGGCGTCGCCCAGGCCGAGCCGTCTTGCGGAATCGCGCCCTCGAGCGCGGCGATCGCGCTGAGGAATTCTCGCGCCGATTGAAAGCGCTGGTCGCGTTCGCGCTGCAGCGCGCGCGTGACCAATGCGGCGACGGCCGCCGGAACCTCGGGCGCGTGCGTGCGCACGTCGACGGCATCGTGCGTGCAAATGGCGATCAGCACGGCTTCGTAAGTGGGAGCGACGTGCGGCGGCGTGCCCGCGAGCATCTCGAACAAGATCGCGCCGACGCTGAACAAGTCCGTACGGCCATCGATGTCGGCGAACGATTGTGCTTGCTCGGGTGACATGTAGAACGCGGTGCCGAGGACCGTGCCGCGGCGCGTGAGGGTGTCCGCGGCGCGCGCGCGTGCGACCTTCGAAATTCCGAAGTCCACGATCTTCACGAACGACGGATCGTCGTCTCGCGCGCACAAGAAGACGTTGTCCGGCTTGAGATCGCGGTGCACGATGCCTGCCTCGTGCGCACACAGCAGCGCGCGCAGCACTTGGCTCACGATGCGCAAGGCAGAGGGAACGCTCAGCCGTCCCTCGCGCCGGAGCCGTGCCCGCAAGTCTTCGCCGGTCAGGAGCTCCATGACCAGGAACGGCAGGCCGCTGTCGGTCGCGCCGGAATCGAAGATTTGGACGATGTGCGCGCTCTCGGCCATCCCCGCCGCCTCAGCCTCACGCTGAAAGCGCTGACAAGCCTCGCGGTTGCGGGCTGCCTCGTGGTCGAGGAATTTGAGCGCGACGCGTTTGCCGATGGCCAGATTCGCAGCCTGAAAGACTGCACCCATGCCACCGCGGCCGATCATGCGGTCGACTCGGTACTTACCGGCGACCGTGGTCCCGACGAGCGCGCTCAGCTCGCTTTCGGTCTCCTGTTCCAGGCTCGGCATGACCGCGACGTCTCCCGCGTGCGCCCAATGACGCACGCGGATCAGCGTAGCATGCCGGCTTGGGCGATTGCGACGGTCAGCGACCGTGCTCGCCCAAACTCGAAAAGCGGCTCAGCGCGCGACTTTGTGGAGCGCAGCTTGGATGCGCGAGGTCGTGCGCGAGGCATTTCGTGCATGCACGACGCCTTTGCTCACGGCCTTGGCCAGCGCGATCGACGCGGCGGCGACCGGGGCCTTGGCGGCCTCGACGTTACCGGCGGCGATTGCGGCGCGTGCCTTCTTGACGGCAGTGCGGAGCGAGCTGCGCACGGCTTGGTTGCGCTCGGCGCGCACGAGGCGCTGACGATTACGTTTTTCTGCAGACGGGTGATTGGCCATCGCCTTTTAATCCTCGAGAGTATGCGGGCTGACGCGGGAGCGTCAGGCCTTCGGCTTGCGCGCGTCGGGCGCTTTGGGGTCGTAACCCTCTTGGTGAACCGGGAATTTGGGCGTTTGGCTGCCCTTGTTGTTGGCGCCTTGGCTGCGCGCTCGGATATACCGACG
>Ga0247760_1000413_pt1 | contig 46923 bp, 57 predicted proteins | sample UWRJL171409R4_FD_179936 | JGI IMG/M metagenome (GOLD analysis project Ga0247760, IMG submission 179936) | Plant litter microbial communities from Arlington Agricultural Research Station in Wisconsin, United States - UWRJ-L171-409R-4 | ecosystem: Environmental > Terrestrial > Plant litter >...
CATGGCGGATAATTGTGGGTGGTAGAAAAAAAAGGGTGGTCGCGACGCGTCGCGAGATTTGTTTGTGGGGTGGCCTGTGCACACAGACTTTTGGACAGGGATTGTACAGACGAGCAGAGCATCACAGTGAAGGAGAACCCGGGACGCATAGTAAACTTTGCTTTGGAGCATCAGTCAATTATAAACTCTGCAATGGTCGCCAAAGGTGGGAAATGACGCGACCGCGTCGTGGAGAAGGGCAAGCTCCAGTTTTGATGGCGGTCGCCGTAGCCAATCCCATCTGCAGATATGGAACCAAGCAACTCGGTTGCGCCCTCCAATCATTCAATCGTGACTCTCTTCAGCTCAGAAAATATCAGCTGATGGTCTCACAACCAGTCTGCCTGGGCCGTCTTCTACCCTCAACGTTGCTTGCTCAAACGAGTTGGCACACGCGATCAACTTCTCTCCGCTGAACCGACGACCCGTGAAGAGAATTCTAAATCTGAAAAGAAAAGCGAACGCGCGTGAGTGTAGGCGAGAAACGAGCGTGGTGGCTTGCGCTACCATAACGCCAGTGAGGCCGAGCCACCACGGTGACGAAGGCTGGATCTTACAGAGAGGTCTATAAAAGGAGGCTCTGGCCGAAAGCTAAAATATCACAATCGACCTGTGGTACCACTAGAATACAGTAGGTTCTAGGTACTAATGAAAGGGGCCAAGGTGAGAGCGGAACGCTCTGGGTGAAGAGGCTCTCACGCGAGGAAGTCAGAGCAAGGGACTTGAACAAGTGACACTGCACCTGGTGATTGTTCTTGTCGTTTGCAGAGCGAAGATGTGTATTGCTTACTTGGCTAATCCAAGCTCCCAAATGACCTAGATAAGCCAAGTCATATATAGGAAACTCTCTGAAGCTATTTCCAACATAACTCCGTACCTCGCTCGGCGTCCAACGCTCGGTGGTCCCTAAGCAGGGACTGAGCCAAGCCCGAGCCAGGGCGAGCAAGGTCACGTGGATGAGGTACGAAAAAAGGAGATTTCGTGTGCCCAGATTCGTCGCACATAACATTGGATCTCTAACTGTTACTAGTTCTGCAGCCCTGCCAGATCGGGAATAAACCTGGAAGCCGGGATTCGTATCTAAAGGAAGAGTTCTGCGACCTTGAGCAACGTAGTCCATATCTCGGGATCAGAACATCAAAATGCAAAGCACACAGTCACAGTCTCATTTTCCTCAAACTTCCCACGACAAAGTATTCACAGTAGTATTTCAGCACACAAGTTTTCTGATACTGCCAACTTTCCAACCTTACAAACCCAAACCCAGCATAACCTTCATCTTCAAGCCACCGGCGTAGCAGGCGCAGTAGTCGGCGTAGTAACCCAAACCGCCTTCGCAGTTCCATGCTCATTCGCCGCCCAATGATGCGGGCACGTCTCGGCATAGACATCCGTCGCACCACTCAGTCCAATACTGAACTTAATCTCCGCCGTCGCCGCCTTCCACACAATATTGTCACTCGCATCAATCGACCAGCCGGTCGAGGTCGAGCTGCCGGGGACAAGCTTCTGCATGTCGCCGCCCTTGGCGTAGGCCGCAAAGCCCTTCCCGCCGCACTTTAGGACGTCGGCGGCGAGTTCGCAGATGAGAGCCTTGGACTCATCGGCGGTGGAGGCGCCTCCCGCGGCGAGGTAGAGCTTGCCCTTCTTGGGGTCGAGGACTTGGAATTTGAAGGGTTTGCCTTCGGCGCGCGCGATGACGGCGGCGTTGGCGCTGCGAACGTTAGTTTCATGCTAGCTCCTGATGTTTACCCAAATCTGGGAGAGTCCTACCTGAGCGCCAGGAGGGCAGCGGAGAAGACGGCCGTGAGAAGCATGTTGGACGTGCTGTTGACCAAGTCGTTGCGGGGAACTTCTGCTGAAAGGGGATTGCGGGAAGCGCTTCGTTTTTAAAGGGGTTCAATTTTCGGGTTCGACAGGGAGTGCCGACTATCAATTCTGTACACCATAGCACAAATAACTATGGGTATATTCTTTGCCAATCAGCGACACCCGCGCGTTTGTTCGGGCTGGCTCAATATATCCGGCTGCCCGAGTTTGCTCAACCCCCTTCTGGACGGCTGAAGATATACCAGACCTAAATACCGGATAATCAAATCGTCATGCGCCTTTCCCTGTATTCTCACCTCGGCAGTTCGAATTCCATATTCCTATAGCAGCCCGGATTTGATCCGAGCCGGAACCCAATGATACGGACTGACTTGCTTGCTGCCTTCAAGTGGCACGGTGAGTGAGCGACACCTGTGCTGAGTGGTGAGTGGCGGTTGAGCCCACATGGTGCGCGGTTGGAATCTCGCCGCTTTAGAGAGCCGCGCGACATGCGATGGGCGCTCAGAGACCACTGCAACTTGAATAGCTAATTCGAAAGCCAGGATCCTTACTGACGCTGATGGTCGACGGAATTTCAGTTGCGAATACCCAGAAGAGTTCTTTTGCTGAGCGACCCCCGAACCGAAGAACTGCGGAAAGGCTTGATCAACTCTACCCCTTGGAACGCTCTGGGTAGAAACACAATCTCCTAGGAGGGTTGTAACTGCCCTAAACAGAAGTCAGCTGAAATCGCCCGCATTTCAAGTATTAATACCAGTGTGCTCGTCGTCTGTGAAGAACGTCGGGCGAGCTAAATGGAAGCCTAGCCAGCCGCCACAGTTCGCATTCGATTTGGCCCCTGAATTGGCAGCACCCGAACAGTCCGAGGCGGCAATGGTGGGCGCAAGTCAATCATGTCTCCGCTCCGGGTCACGGATAACAGACAAATTAACAGCATTTTCCCGTTACCCTTGCCGCCTTGTCTGTATTTGCTGACGAGGAAGTTTCGGTAAGGTAATCATACTTTAGCGCCTGGTGCCCGTGTCAAAGGATTGCAGTCTCTCTCCTCCACTGCACCTCCTGAGATGCCTCATCTAGCTGCCAACGACTGGACAACGCCGCACAGATGGCTCTCACTCGTTTGCCAACGGTCCTAGCGGCTTGCATTCTCTACCTCCACGCCATAACCGCCAAGGCCCTCCCTTCTCAGCTGGATCGACGGGACCAGATCTTCTACCACCTGGGATGTTACAGCGGGTTCGTGAGCGGCAACCGCGCGCTTAGAGGTCCCAGCTACGCCGCCGACGACATGACAGTCGAGAAATGCGCCATGTTTTGCGACAAGAACCGATACTTTGGTCTGGAATTTGGCAGGGAGTGCTACTGTGGGGACGTGCAAATAGCCTCCCCAACCGTTTCTCCATCGGAATGCTCCTTCAAGTGTGCCGGAAACCCAACCCAGAAATGCGGTGCAGGCGACCGTCAGAATCTGTACATCAACTTGGTCTATTCGCCTCGGCGACCTGCAACACTCTCGGTGCCGTACATCGGTTGCTTCGTCGACGAGGGACCTCGCACGCTGCCGGACAACATGCTGGGCGCTCAGGACATGACGGCGCAGAAGTGCCAATCTCACTGCGCTGGGTACCGATATTTCGGCGTCGAGTACTCGCGCGAGTGCTGGTGTGGCCACAACCAACCGAATGTCACGGCTCCCACGAACGAGTGCTCCCTTCCATGTCCTGGAGACGATGCTCAACTATGCGGTGGGCCTAATCGCATCAACGTTTGGGGCTAGACAGAACCGAGGGCATGGCGTACTGATGTTGCAGCGAAAGACGATCGGTCCGGCATTTCGGCCGAGATTGAGTGGATCGGGCTCGGTCAGCCGGGAGGTCTTGGTACTACGTAGTATATTGGTTAGTAGAATCACGTATTGTATCACAAAAACCCCGTGCCCTCGTGCTCCCGAGTGTTCACTTGACGTTTTGCCTCGGCCCCTCGCTCTTGAACATATGGGGAGGAAACCTAAACACGGAGGAGGCGACACATGGAGGAGACGAGCTGCCATGATCGATTGATCGCCGTTGACACTTGCGCTGCCCTCCGAGTCCTGCGCATCGTTACGCATCGTTACGTAAAACTAATTCGACCTTCTCGTTATCAAGACGCCTTCAGGAGGCTACCAAAGCAGGGTGCCAGTCCCCCACTGATGCTATCAATAATCTATACAGGAGGGTGACGGGCAGTTGCAATACGATCGGAATATCGATAGTCGCTGCGCCGCAGGCGATGTCGTCTTGAGGAATAGGGTCCTAATTAATCAGAGACTACAGTGCGACTTGTGGCGGGCGGCCACCCTGATCTGGCAGTTCGAAGTGAGCGTGCGACCCCGCCAACAGAGGCCTTCATCACGTCGTAGCGGTCGGCAGGCGCTGTCGCTGACAGGTGGGAGCTGGAGCACAGGCTGCTGGCCACGCGACGCCTCGTCAATGCTTCCTGACACTCCGTGTCGGCGGTGTGGAGGGTGGCATTCTGGGCGTGAGGAGCACTGGCGAGACGTGGTGATCCGCTCGTCGCCCGATCGGGAAGGTTGATGAGATAACAACCGGCAAATGATCACCACTGACCTCTGGGCGTCAACCATTGGTCTTGGCGCTGCGGGCCGACAGCTCGAATCCCGGTCCTCAAACGCGCCATGCGATCTGCCCGTTGCTGTCGAGTGCCGAGGGAATCAGGGAGCGCAGAAAGGGCCTCGCTCGATGCAGATGCAGGAACCATCGATTCTCGCTGCCTGCACACGCACTGCAAGAGCCAGGGGGACGTTGGGGAAGGAGCCCCACAACCCCCAACACCACACCCTCTCGACACTCGAATCGCCGTTAGCCAGCTCGGAGAGAAGGAGCAGCGATCCTGGCAATCAACCTCAAACGTTAAATCACACGTCCACCATCAGCATCCAAATCCCTCAACCTTGTCTTGCTCTTGCTGCCTGGTGTTGTACCAGAAATGGAGGCTCAACCCTATCGCCGGGATATCTGCGAGCGAACGATACGGATTGCAGATTGGCACTCACTGATTGCTGAGAGGCGCGCGAGAAATACCACCTTCCCGCATTTGGCCGGCCTTGTCGGTAGATTTTGCGGTTCTACGGCTGTGTCGCCATCACCCCTCGCATCTCCGGACCCCACCGCTGGCTCGCGCACTTCTTTACTCGCGCCCGCCCCGCTGCTGCTGCCGCGATGTCACGGTGCATCTAGCGACGCCAACTCCGTGCTGGGCAGAAGTGGGGCGCGTGCGGACATGGGGCGCATGACCGAGGGGAAGGGGCGCTGCACAGGCCAACTGGGTGACCTCCAATACCGATTGGGGCATCCCCAACCCGCAAGCAGGACCTTGGTGTAAGTCGTCGGCCTGGGCCTGTGGTTGGTCGACAACGGCGCCCCGTCTCAACCGTCTCAACTGCGCCCGGAGATTAGAGGACCAAGATCGAAATGTCCCAAACACCCAACTCATCACCGCAAGAGCAACGCTGGCCACTCAGTTGTTCCAAAGCGCGGAATCACCCAAAGGCCCTATTCCCACATTCCCACCGCTGACAGCCCGCACCCTAACAATTACACTACGTGACCCCCATATCACAATATGGCACAGGGACGTGTCTTGGGTCTCATTCGCCGTCGACGGCTGCTTCTGCCGCTGCCTGGTCCCCGATCCTGCTCGGATCCCGCCTGGCTCGTACACTAACTAGCCAAGCTCCCGCTCGCTCCCAGCATCGCGGGGTGATGTTCCCTCAGGTAACAACGGGATTCTGCTATCTCGCAGCGCTGCCCCGTACGAACCCCATGACGCGGACAAGCAAGCTGGATATCACTAGGTATCACTAGGTTTCACTTGACCTGCATGGCTTAATTTGTTGTGTTAGGTGCGATGCTCTCGCCGCCTTCTCGAAGCCGTAGCCCACCCTCTCGACGACGCCGCCATGACTGAGAAGGTGAGATAATATTGGATGCACGTATAACCTGCTAGCTCGCAACGCGGGAGCACCCGCACCTGCATCCACGACACCCTTGGCCCACGGTAAAGTGTCCGAACCAAGAAGGTGGCCGTGGTCGGCGCGTTGCCGCTGAGCTGAACCGCCCCTCTGCCGACCTCTGTCGACATCCAACCCGGCTATCAGTTCATCCGCGCTAGGGAAATCCCCTTCTCACTTTCCCAACGCGTCTTGGTATTGACGAGAGCAGGCGGCTGTCCAGCTCGTTTCTGGAAGGTCAGTACGCCACGGTCCTGGCGATCTGGGGACAAGAGGCGGCAGCAGATTAAGATAAATACGTCCGTCCCGTCCAAGCAATACCAGAACCAATCACCAAGACACCAACACCAACTCATCAACACCATCTTCTCCTCCCGCCTTCACGTCTCCAAACTAACCCCTCCAGTCTTGATCGTTTCAGCCCTACTCGCAAACATGATGTACACATCTGCTATCCTGGCCCTCCTGCCTCTGGCCATGGCTGCTCCCACCACGACCGGCCCGATCGATAGGCGTGCGCCCATCATCCAGGCCCGCAGCGGACACCAAGTGCTCCCCGGCAAGTACATCGTCAAGCTCAAGGACGGAGCCTCCGAGGCCGCCCTGACCGCCGCTGTTGCCAAGCTCGGCAGCGTCAAAGCCGGCCATGTCTACAAGGGCAGCAAGTTCAAGGGCTTTGCGTCTGCTCTCGATGCCGCCACACTCTCAGCCATCCAGTCGCTCCCCGAGGTTGAGTACATTGAGGAGGATGCCGTCTTCACCATCAACGCCTACACCACCCAGTCCAGCGCCCCCTGGGGCTTGGCCCGCCTCTCCTCCAAGACCAAGGGGAAGACCACCTACACCTACGACTCCAGCGCTGGCGAGGGCACATGCGCTTACGTCATTGACACCGGCATCCTGACGACCCACACCGTAAGCATAACCCGTTCTTCTGCTGCGTATCGGTTACGGTCTAACTCGTGTAAAGGACTTCGGTGGCCGTGCCACTTGGCTCCAGAACTTTTCCGGCGACGGCAAGGCCAGCGATGGCAACGGCCACGGCACCCACGTCGCTGGTACCATTGGTGGAACCACCTACGGAGTCGCCAAAAAGACCAAGCTGTACGCCGTGAAGGTCCTTGATTCCAATGGCTCCGGCTCCAAGTAAGCTCTCCTCCTATTTCCCTTCCTTCCCAGTTTCACGGGCTAACCTAAAACAGCTCTGGTGTTATTGCTGGCATGAACTTTGTTGCCACGGACTCCAAGACCCGCAACTGCCCCAACGGCACCGTTGCCAACATGTCGCTTGGCGGTGGTCTGTCGACCTCCACCAACAGCGCCGCCGCGGCTCTCGTCAACGCCGGTGTCTTCCTTGCCGTTGCCGCCGGTAACGACAACAAGGATGCCAAGAACTACTCGCCCGCCAGCGAGCCGACTGTCTGCACCGTCGGTGCCACTGCTAACACGGACGCCAAGTCCAGCTTCTCGAACTTCGGCTCCGTTGTCGATGTCTTCGCCCCCGGTACCAGCATCCTCAGCACCTGGATTGGCTCCAACACTGCCACAAACACCATCTCCGGAACCTCCATGGCCAGCCCCCACATCGCCGGTCTCGGTGCCTACCTCCTGGGACTCCTCGGAAAGAAGACTCCCGCTGCCCTGTGCAGCTACATTGGCAGCACTGCCAACTCCGGTGTTATCACTGGCCTCCCCAGCGGCACCAAGAACCTCCTTGCCTTCAACGGCAACCCCTCGGCTGCTTAAGTGGTCGATGAGACGATCTGAGACGAATGGCCGGTGGGATATGCACATAGATATGACTACGGGAGGAGCTCACCGGCCATTAGGACGAGCTGCTACGATGAGTGCTGCGCTTTGGGGTTAGCTGACTTATCGAACGCATCATGGATGATGAATTCTTTTGTTTATATTCGATTCTAGCTTACATACTTTGGTTGGACTTTTTTCAATTTACAATTCACAACACATTTTGTCCGAGTTGATGCTGGACTTGTTGCAACCCCCAGTTGAAATCAAAGGCGTGGTTTTCCCTGGCTGAGCTTCTAACGATTTTTTCCATTGCTTTCACCAACGCGCGCCCCTAGATTTTGAATCGCTGCTGTATGCATCACCTTACAACTAGGGCCGTCGGGAGAGCTAGCAAGCCTTCTCGACTTCCGAAAGCAGCAGGGGGAGATCGACCTTTGAATTGCTAAGTAATGCCCGGGAAATTGAGTGCAATATATCTTGCGGTGTGCTACAGGCATGATTGGCGTTGGAACTTGGCAAGCCTGCCATAGACCGGACAGCGCTACACGCAGGCGAGTTGATCTCGAGAGTTATGAAATTAGGTATCATGTGACATTACACAGTGAATAGATGGAAGTTTGACTTTGAGGCGTTGGAAACCAGGGCTAAGTATTCGTTCAATATGACGGCGACATATGGAATATTATTTCTACCTGAGAACACATAACCGTTCCGTCACCCACCCCACTATGCCAGTGGTTCCGCCCCCAGAGTTTTAAACCGAAACTGTCATGATTGCCTGGGTACCTTTATGATAGCTGCAGCCGCCAGATTATAAAGTTGGATGATGACACTGAACGAGAAAGCCGAATCAACCAGCATGAGATGGAAGCTTTACAGGTTGAAATGCTTGATCTCATCAAGTAACCTGTGTCGAATCTGAGCTAGAAGATGGTTTAGAAGCTAGAGGATGGCATAGTATAATCCGAAGTCCAACAAGAATGAGATTGCGGGCGCCGAGGCAGTTCTTGCCGCTATTGCCAGAGATCGGGAGCATGCATATAAACTGTACTGTATAGCTCGGACGACGGGATCTAGTGCAGATGACCTCCTTATCTCGAATTTAGACAAGAGCAAAATTGATGAGACGATTCTGGAACTTCATACTCGTTTGCACGAGTTATAACGACAGTCTTCGGTTCTCACAACTTATCCTCGACCAGGAAGCTCTTTCCCCCAGCTCACATTACTGCAGGGCAATTTCACAGTCGCCGGGCGAAATACGTGATATAAAACGGGATTAACCATATCGAAACATTTTCAGCCTTCATCTCACCACGAGAATAAAGGAGGAATCGAAATATCTTCCGGACCATATGAGAGCCGTCAAGAGAAATATATACTCCCTAATGAGGATTCTTGTCTTAAGACTGCCCGCGTACCCCACCCTCATCTAGATTCGCCGGTACTGTCGTGGCCAGCAAGACGTGGAAAACTCTATAGGGCCCGGCAACGCCGGTCCCGGTTCATCTTGCCGATACATACAACTGTGGAGCGCAACATCACACAACAATTCGGAGACCAGGCGCAGGTCAACATGGAAATGCGGAACCCACTGGACAAGTCGTTGCTGCCATGGTATAAGCGCTGGGAGATATATCAGAGGATAGGATGTACCTCTTCTCAAGAGCCATTGTCACCTTGTTTTCATACTTAGGTCTCTCATGGTACCTTGGGTCTAGGTTTGCCTGGTGCAACTTGAACTCTCTTCAACTGTGACCGTCACCGTGACCATGACTACGCTTGGCGGGAAGGGCACAGTGATAGTGCTGGCTGAGGCAAACAGGGTGATACTATGCCGAGGACCGTAAGGTCATATGTAGACACTTCCAGACGTCTTTCTGTTAGCTAGGTACAAACCACATGCGAGGAACCACACGTGTGGGGACTGTGATTTACCGTACCTCTTGGTGACAGCGAGGTTGGAGATTCGATTGACGACGCCAACACGAGACAAAAGAGGGGCATTAGGACTGACTCTTAGAGAATGTCAGAAGAACCAGGTGTTGAAATTTGGATTCAGCTTTGGCCAACTTGAAAACAACATGGTTTTGGTGAGAGACCAACGAGGTTTTTGTGTCTGTGGGAGGAAATTGAAATAAAAAAGCCCTCGTTTGCATGGAAGCAGGTCTTATTAAGAATGCAATACGCCCTGTGCCATAATAATTAAGGGGCTATCCTGATAATATCTATGGACGCAGCTCCAGCATTGACTTCTAAGGTTGGGACTCGGAATGGAAATGAACAAAACTGGAGCTAGAAAAGGGGTGACGAAAGAGAAGAAATATCCGCAAGGCTCCCATCTGCATCTTTTATTTCAGATCTAGGATTTCATCATCTACCTTCCCACTGCCTTGCACAAAGTAAAGCTTCCAAACCCACATATTTGGGGCAACTCTTACAGCAAAAAGGTTTGATTCTATCATCCTCTGCTTTCAAGGTACTATCTAGTCCTATTCTACGACACCAACACCGCGTCTAGCGCCCAACAAACTTCAACTCTGCCCAGCGCAGCGGCAGATACGAGATAATAGTAAATCCCGACCCTACCCACACTCCAACGTCCGACGGTCCAGCAAGCACAGCCAGAGGACCCGTATACCACACCTGGTACATGCCCAAGATAGCGCCCACCCATCCCAACAGAAAGCTCGCCAGTGCCGCATATCCAACAGGCAAGTACGTCTTATCCTCCCACTTTGACCAGTCAAATCCAATGCCTCCGGACTTCACCCTACGGAAAGCAAGATGTTCCATCAGGACGATAAACACCATGAACTGCATCCAGTATCCCATCAGCGCCACAAAGTTCGAGATGATGAGCATCAAATGCTCCCGCCCAGCCAAAGCCAATACCAATTGGATGACAATCAGCACAATCGACCACACATAGCGCGGCACCTTCTTTCCATACCGTCCGAGGACCTGGCATCCCAGCGCAGCCGAGTACGTGCCGGGGATACTGTTGGAGATGACACCCAGGGCGACGATAACAGCGCAGAACAACCCAAAGCCTCCAAGCGGCCCGTACCCCGCGACGATCAGCGCGCCCGTCGATACGAGACTGGCCTCCTCCCAGGCAGGGTGGCTCGCCATGCCGGTAGCAAGCCCAATACCCAGCATGTACACGAGCGTGAAGGCCGTCCAGATGCCGATAAGCGTCAGTCCGAAGATCTTGCGGCGCGAAGTGTTCTCCGGGTAGTAGACGTAAAAGTCGGACGCGGCAGCGCCCCAGCTGTTGGGGACGTAAAGGCAGAGCGAGAAGAAGCTGAGTCTGTTGGCGGCGATGATGGCAGAGGTCTCGCCGACGGACTGCGTGGAGGCGTCGAAGTAGGGCGCCGCGGAGCCGATGAGCACAAAGAGCACCAGCAGCTGGGGGATCCAGGCGAAGCGCTCGTAGATGTGGAAGAACTTCATGCCGAAGACGGTGACGACGCAGCAGACGATCTGGACGACGACGATGCCGACGGCGATGGACATGGTGCCGCCGTTGACGGCGGAGAGCATCTGGCCCGAGATGATGGCGTCGATGGTGCAATAGCCGAGCATGAGGATGATGTTGAGGAGGGCGGGGATCTTGGCCGGCCAGTAGCCCATGAAGTAGCGGAGGACGACCTAGACGCAGTGTGTCAGTGAACGGGCCAAGGGCAACGAGGAGAGAGGGCCATACCATGGTGCGATTGCCCGACTGCGGGCCCCAGATAGCCATGTACGATGTTGAGATGCTACCGAGCAGCCCACCAAAGACAGCACACATGGCGCTGTCCAGGAAGCCGAGGCCAAACAGCAGCGGCCCGAGCAGACCAACAGCTAGGTTGTTGACCGAGATGTTGGCCGAGAACCAGAGCAACGCCACCGAGACATCATCCCACAGCGAGGGCGGCATGCGCTCCTCGGGGGGAACTCTTGCGATACCGCGGGCCTCGAACCCCGAGAGGCCTTCGACCCGAGCATTGAAGGCGCGGAGTCCCGAGAGCGGCGACGACTTCTTCTCCGAGTCCGGGGCCGTGTCGGGGGCGTCGCTCAGCGACGGCGTCGTGGTGGCTTCGGCGGCCGCTGCCGTTGCCGCCGACTTCTCGACATCATGTTGGGTCACCTCGGACGCCATTGCATCTGCTGTGTGGTGAATGAACTTCAATGCAGATTGCCCCAGCTGCCTGCAGAGAAAAGGGGAGAGAGGCAGCAAGCAGTTGGACGCGGCGCACTCACCTAATTATGTGGGGGGCGATTGAGCAAGACATTCTGGGATCTTTCTGCTGGGAGGCAGCATGCCATTTCGGCACGCGTGGTACACAGACAGTGACCTCGCATCCGTGCTTTCCTGCAGCAGAGGGCGACATGGCCGGCATTACCAAATCGGTTAACAGCAAGCAAGCAGCGGTCGGTGTGGTGCACTGGTGGTCCTTTGGGTCGGGCGGTCTGGGTCTGGGCTGCTGCACGATGCTGCAATCGCCACGTTTGGCTGGAAGCCTGCAGGTTGAGGAAGCAAATTCCACTAGTGGCGACATCTAGCGAGGAGTCGGAAGACTGACGATGTCGGACCTAACGCCTTTCCCGTCGTGGGCGCGGACTGGTGGTCAGAAGTGAGAACTGGGTGGTGCCTGCCGGGGAAACAGAACCCCGGCCCCGGTCGCGCCAAATGACAGACGGGCCGTTAGTTGCCTAGTGGCAGCAGCTTCCCTCGTCTAGCAGCTCCCGGCGTCTTTGGTCTGGGCCTGTCATTCGCTGAGCGTCATCGGGGTCTTATCCGAGCGAACGCGTTGCTTTTTTCTCAGAAGCTGTTACTCAATCCTTTCCTCCTCTGCAGCCAAGCCCGCGTTCCAAAGCTTCGCGCTAGGCCAAGAAAGCTTGCAAAAGCTTACCTCACCCGCCGGAACGACAGGGACCAAACCCCAGACTTGGCCTTTTTTCTTCTTTTCTTTTTCCTCCCCCCACCATGCGCACAGCATATCGGTATGGAATTTGCGAGAGGTAATTGGATTTGTCTTCTAGTGTACTGTTCTAAAATTTCATTCACTCATCCCCGCCCACTCCCCTGTCTTGTCTATTTGCCTCTCGCCTCGTAAATGTACACACCCTGGACCTTCCCTGAAACATGTTTGGCTGTCTGTCGGTCCTCTATCTCGCCCATGCCAAAACAGATAACGTTTGCATTTGCAGAATATCCTGCCCAGTCCCAAAACAGCAAAGCTGTGCATAGCGCTCCACCCACCCAAAAGTCCCTCCCTCCCGTCGTCCCCCGTACGCTACTCTCCCGTCCCTGCTCAACTCCACAACAAGCAAGGCTCAATGCTCACTTAGCGCGACTAACCGCCGACTCAGAAACATGCACCGTCTTCGTAACCTGGATATTCCCATTCCCCCTGTTGCCCCCCTGGCCGTGATCATCTCCGCCCTCCAACCAGAACGTCCCCCGCCCCTCATCGCCCGAATCCCCCCTGGACGCGCCCGCCCTCACCTCGGTATGCAAATCGGCTTGATTCTCGCCCCACGGCTTCGTGAGCTCCACCGTGCTGGTCTGGCCGTCACCAAGATTGGCAGGGCAGATGTACGGGGAATCGCCACTCCCACGGCTCACGCTGCCGTCGAGATCGAGATCTTTGTCGCCGCGGGTGCTACGGTGCGTGCGGCGGGACTGGTGGGTTGCGATCTTGGTGCGTGGGCGGTTGGGGTCGCGGCCGTGAGAGCGGGAGTCGGAACCGCTTTGGCGGGACCATGGGCCGGTGGAGAAGATGTGTTGGATTAGCGGCCAGCAGAGGGGGATGTTGCCGACGTAGACAGCGGTGGCGACCTCAGCGACGTAGAAGTAGACGTAGCCTAGGTCGTTGGGGTTGTTGAAGTTGAAGTAGCGATTGAGAATGGCGACGATGATCTGCAGCGGGGGGGATCGTCGGTCAGCACGACATGATGCAAGGGGAGTGGGACAGATCGTCGTGGAGAGGAGAGGATAAGAGGGGAGTGGAGGGCATCGCGGGGAGGATGATGACTTGCATTGAGCGCACCCAGGCCCAGCACGCAGCAGAGACCGATCTTTCGCTTCAGGGGAAGCTGGGTCTTGAAGACGATGGGAAAGGGGATGGCCAGGAGCATGAGATCCGACGAGATATTCCACGCCGTCGCGAAGATCATGTGGTTGTAGTAGGTCGCGCACTGCGAGTTGTTGTACGGCACCGCCCAGTACTCGTACGTCGGCGCGCACCAGTATCCCACGAGCAAGGCGACTACGAGGATGTACCCGACCACGCAGTACCCGCCAATGCAGAGCACCGCGATCTGCTGCTTCCGCAGGGAGGCCGTGAGGCGGTAGTAGAGGATCAGGAGGCACGCCTTGATGGTCCAGATGCAGGTGAGGGTAAATATCTCCAGGACAAAGGTCATGATGCTTCCGAAGACGGCGTGTTCCTTCTCCTCCGGCGTTAGGGCCGCGGCAACTTCGGGGTCCATGTAGCTGCTGCCGTTGACAGCAACGGCATTGACGGATACCATGACGCCCGTGAAGTTTGCGGCTGCAAACACCATCAGCCAGTCATCGGTGCCGAGCTTCCATGATCCAAGGCGGAGTCGTCGTGAGATCCTGTGACTGTCGTGTCAGCTTACTCTGGGGCCCGATGAATGGGACGGGACAACCCACATGCGACACACAATCAGCAGCATGCCGACCGAGTACATAGTCCACGACTCGATCGCCAGCGTATGAATGAAATCCATGGCCATCTTGATCTGCAACAACTAACTGCCCACTGGCCGGGACTAACAATGCACAACAGGCACACGAAGAAGTGAAGTAAGGAGTGGAGGGGATGGCGATGACGAGGCCCTTTTCCGAGCCGTGGGCGACGATCAGTATTTAGAAATATCCAGGTAGGCAGCCTCCTCGCGATTCTCGCGTGCCAGTGGATGGCGGCATCATCCTGGCAGGTGGTATTCCACGCATGATGGCTGGTTATCCCCGTCCTACCAGTGGCGCTCAGGGGTTCACTATCTTGATGTTCCCGGGCTTCAACCTGTGAGGCTTGCGCTGAGTGATCCTCCAGCTCTCGCCCGACTCGTGGGGGTTGTCGATAGCACACTCGATAGACTGAACCTCAAATAGGTGGGGGCGTGGAAATGATGGACACAAGTGTTCAAAGGAACAATAGAATGGAAAAGCTGCATCCCAGTCGCCTTTCGAGTTTCGGCTTGTCCACACGGCTCCCCCGGCTCAGCTTGGCCGGGCCGCGGACCACTAACCGCGGAAAAGGTGGGAAATTCCGAACGGAATTTTTCGGTGCGACTAGACCCGGCGACTGCAAGCAGCGTTCCAGTCTTGTCTGCACCGTCTCATACAGAGTAGTTCGCACTCCATGTCTCTCCCAAACCTGGGCAAAGCTAGGCAAACCGCAGTGGCCCACACCACACCGCCCCTCTTCCGGGGAATTGGAAATCTTTTCGCCCATCCCCTGGTGCATATCAACGTGTGGTGTGGCAAGGGAGCTAGGACCTATTATCGAACGGGGCAAGGCGTGGTTCGTGTGGTTAGCATCATGCATCATGTCAGCTGGAAGACTCCGCGCTAGGCTTCACCAAGCTCTAGGCCCGAGGCCGGGGGATGATGTCGATCCGATTGGTTCCTGCATGGTTGTCAGGCGGGGTAAATGGTAGCACGCTCGGTCGTATCGAACGTGGAAGAAGAAAATAAAAATGCCTTTTCTTGCTGCGAGTGCATGACGCGCTAGAACTAGCGGTTATTATTGGAGTGGCATTCGTCGACAATAAACTCATGACTCGCCCTGTGCTGGGTTGAGGGATGTTTGGGAACTTTGATTAAGTTCCTGGCTTGGATGAAACCGAGACAAGGAAGTCAGTGAGGTAAGAAAAGAAGGTAAGAAAAAAAGGAGAAAAGGAGAAGTCCAAGAGAAGAATCATGGCAGGGCCGATTCCCCAGACAACGCCGACGGGGTTTACCTCCCGGCGATTTGATTTTGTGGTGGTGGGTGGCGGTACCGCTGGACTGGCTGTGGCTGCACGCCTGTCCGAGCACTCGGGTCTCAGTGTGGGAGTGCTCGAGGCAGGTCCCGCGCTGCTGGATGCTGACGACGAAAACATCCGCATTCCGGGCCATTACGGACGGAGCCTGGGTGGTTCGCTGGACTGGCAGTTTGAGACGGTGCCCCAGCCCGGTCTGCATGGTCGCCAGCTACCATGGCCGCGCGGGAAGGTCTTGGGTGGTACCAGCGCCCTCAATTTCATGGCTTGGAATCGGGGTAACCGTGAGGATTACGATGCCTGGAGGCAGCTGGGAAATCCCGGTTGGGCGTGGGATGAGTTGCTGTGAGTGGCCCCTTTTTCATTCCCGGCTTCCATGCTCCCCCTTTCCGTTTGGGTAAGACCGGCGCTCACCAGCATCAGGCCGTTCTTCAAGAAATCCGAAACATTCCATGTGCCCGCAGCCGGGAATCAAGAACAGAACAAGCTGTTCTATGACCCCAAAACGGTTGGCGAGGCTGGCCCCATCAATATCAGCTTTGCCACCGAGTATTCCGCTTCTCACCAACTGTGGCATGACACTCTGCATTCTCTTGGAGTTGAGACGAACAGAGCCCATGTCGGCGGATCGAACGTCGGCGTCTTCACTAATCTTGGAGCTGTCGACCCAAATACCGTGACGCGGTCGTACTCAACGGCGTATTATCTCCCCAATGCCTCTCGGCCGAACCTGTCTCTGCTGACAGACGCTCTCGTCACCAATATCATCCTCACCGAAGATGTTGATGGTAGGTTGACGGCAACTGGTGTTCGGTTCCGTCATGGGGGTGACGAGTTCTCGGTCTCGGCCGCTCGGGAGGTCATCCTTTGCGCCGGCAGTGTCCAGTCGCCACAGATTCTCGAGCTGTCTGGTATCGGAAATTCCGACATCCTCTCTCGCGCGGGAATCGACGTCAAGATCAATAACCCCAATGTGGGAGAGAACCTGCAAGACCACATCATGGCCGCCATGATATTCGAAGTCGACCCAACTCTTTCCAACCCCGATGATCTGAAAAACAACAACAGCATTGCCGCCGCAGCAAGGGAGAAATATGAAACGTCCAAGTCGGGGCCGCTCACCATCCTTGCTCACTCCCTAACATATCTCCCCTTTTCTCATTGCATGCCACCCGCCACTGTCGAGGGTCTTGCAGCCCAAGCTGCTGCATTGCAGGAGTTTGCGCCCGAAGACAGCGCAATCCGGCAGGGGCGCCTCGCGTCGTCAGCCAAACTCGGCCAGATCGAATACATTTTCGACCTCGGCAACTGGAGCCCCTTTTTCAAGCCCGACCCCTCTGATGGCAAGAAGTATGCGACGTGCCTTCAAATCTTGCAGTACCCATTCTCCAAAGGCAGTATCCACATTCAACCTGGCACAGACGGATTGCCGGCCATGGCGAGTGACAAGCCCCGGATCGACCCCAAGTACTACGAGGGACCCAACGGCTCCATCGATGTCGAGGCCATGGTGCACTGCGCCCGATTTGCCGACAAGCTGTCAAAGACAAAGCCTCTGGCCAACATCGTCCGTTCGAGAGCTTTCCCTCCCACGTCGCCAGATGGAGGTCCCGAGGACTTTCGCGATTGGATCGTCAACACCACCATCACCGACTGGCATCCTGTCGGGACGTGCGCCATGGGCGGGACCCCCGGTGCCAAGGCAGGAGTGGTGGACGAACGATTAAAAGTGTACGGCGTCGCTGGCTTGAGGGTCGTTGATGCTAGCATTATGCCGTTGCAGATCAGTGCCCATCTGCAAGCGACTGTTTACGCCATTGCTGAGAAAGGCGCGCATATGATTCTGGAGGATGCGGGAGTGATGGTGTAGCTTTGGGTTGCGCGGATTTCATCGTGACATGGACGAGCACATCCCCACTCTTCGTCGGTTCAGACAAATTGCTTCGGCATGCGCCTTCCCGGCGAGTTTTAACACGCCAGCAGAAGGTATGCAGATGATCAGCCATGGGCCTGGATCAGATGGCAGATGGAACATTGAAATCTGATTTTCAATCAGCCGTAAGAAATCTCCAAGGATTTGGCCTGAGATGTGGTAATTGAGATCCCCACAGCACCGTGACCAGATTGGCTTATTTGAGTGCTCCTTCCACCCGATGTTGGTGTCCAAGCCCTGGGAATCGCGACTTCCGTCCCAAAGGTTTCCGCAAGCAGGGCTCCACTGGACCTCTGATCCGGGTTTGCGCCTTCGAGCCCCCGCGATCCGACATGGACCGGCGCTTCTGCTTGATCATCTCCACGAACAAGCTTCAAGTCCTCATTGCGTCTACGCCCAACCTCCAGCTCTTAGCACCATCTTCAGTGGCCCCACCAGATTACGGTTCCAGAATACCAACAGTACACTCGAGAGACCTCGGAACACACCAAGGTAGCCTGCATCATTTCGATCGCGACGTTTTGCGGCACCAGACGATTCGACGCAACCAACGACCACCATGGACCCCCCTTCACCGCCACGAGCCAGCGCTTCCAGCGGGCCATTTCTCGAAGGCGTAAGAAAGCCAACCCTCCACGAGCTACAGGATATGACTCTCGACGACCTCCAGCGCCAATTTGAGAGCAGCGAGCTCACCTGTTCCAAGCTCGTAGAGACACAGCTGGACTATATCTATACACTCAACGGCCGTATCCAGGCCGTTACTGACCTTGATCCCACAGCGATGCACCAAGCCGACACCCTAGACTGGGAGCGCTTGAACGGCAGCATCAGAGGGTAAATTTCACCTCCAGCAGTACCCTCCCTGGGCAGGCGAATGCTAACGGTGCTCCATCCAGTCCATTACATGGAGTAACCATGCTGATAAAGAACGACATTGCGACGTAGAACCTCGACAACACCTGTGGCAGCACGGCGCTCCAAGGCGCGTGTACAGGGCGTGATGCTTCCGTGGTAAAGAAACTTCGAGACAGTGGCGTGGTGATCATGGGAAAAACCAACATGACACAATGGAACAGCTTTCGAGGCCCAAATCAGGGGAATGGCTGGTCGGCCGATTTGGGACAGACCTACGGTGTTTACTGCTACAACCAAGATCCAGGGGGGAGCAGTGCTGGCTCTGCCAGTGCTACGGCCCTCGGGCTAGCACACGCTGCCCTAGGAACTGAGGTGAGTCAACAAAAGAATCCAGGCTGGATTTTGGCCCAGACGTCTAATGCTGTGTCTGCCAGGTCAAGGGAGGAATCATCTTCGCGGCAGAAAAAGCCAACCTTTGTGGCCTGAAGCCCACGGTCGGCTTGGTCAGCAGGGATCTCGTCATAACTTCCCCGTGGCTGGGGTCCGTTGGGACACTCACACGATGCGTGAAGGATGCCGCCGAGATTCTCAAGGTTATTGCAGGGAAGTGTGAATTGGACCCGGCAACGCAGAAGATTCCGTTTGACGTCGTGCCCGATTACCCATCCAGTTGCAAGGCTAATGGGCTTCACGGAGTGCGGATAGGTTGTCCTGTCATTAGAGGAGCGCGTGATCCGCCCCCCGAAGAACTCTCGGATTATATCTCAGCGGCATTTGATGCTGCCCTTGCAGTGATCCAGAGTTCCGGCACTACCGTCAAGGCTGGTCAATTTGTCACCAATTTCAACGACTTTTATGAGTCAAAGGCCCCAGATATTGTGAAAGCTTGGGATTTCCAGCAGATGATTGCCAGCTATTTTGGCAGCCTGGAGATGAACCCGTCCGGGCTCCGTGATGCGGGAGACCTACTCAAGTGGACCGTGGAAGATCCTCGAGAAGCCCATGGGGAGAGAAGCGTCCGAGGTCTTGCAACAGCATCACTCCTGCAGAATGTACCCGTCTGGGACCCACGGCTACTGGAAACTGTGGCAGAAATGGACCTTCTCAACGAGGGCAATGTCAGCGCAACGCTGGCGTTCCACGACATTGACGTTCTCATGCTACCCACCTGCGTGGCTCCTCGGATACCCTCCCTGGGCGGTTATCCAATGATTTCTGTCCCGCTTACATTCTACCCTGAAAACACTGAGCCGCGGATGATCGGCACTGTAAGGACGAACGGCACGGGGACAAGCGCCCTTGCAGCGAGGACGGACGTCACGAGGTTGGACAGCAGCACTGAGACGAGGGCAAACGTTCCTGAAGCCTCGTCGAGAAACTCAGACGCATACCTTGAAGCCAGTAAAGTGAAGCTGAACGCCCGTGGAGACATGGTGGACAGGGCAGCGAACATACCGTGAGCATGCCACCCACCTTCATTCTGGAGTTGGACGCTGACAGTTTTGCTCGAGGTTCGGTCTGACGTTCATTGGAGATATGTTCTCAGAGGAAAAGCTAATCAAGATTGCTTACGCATTTGAGCAAACTATGAAGAATCTGACTTGGACTCGACCAAAGCCTAGGCCAGTCTTCAATATCCCTTCCTGAGTTGCGAGCCCATCGTACATCTTGGCTTCACCACTTTAGCGTCACTTTAGCGTGGTAACTTATTTGTGTAGCTTAGACAATATTATCCAGCATCAATCCAGGGACTCCCGATCTGGCGTAGGAGTCGCCGACAAACACCCACCACTTTCTCTCTGTGTGACCTCCTCCCCACATCTCTTGCTAATATTGTCCCCCATGGCTTCCCAAGACCCCAGCAGACGACACAACCACCACAATGAATGTCCTCACACCCCGAACTCAATGCGCAAACCTAAAATCCAACCTCCGACTCCCAGTAAGCGTCGTATCCTTGGCATAGGCTGCCCGCTCCTCCTCCGTCATGGCGTTCCACACGCGATCGCGCGACTTGTTGCGCCACACGTAGTAGCCCTTGGTGGAGAGGAAGACAAATATGACAAGGATGTTGACGGCGACGAGTTTCTGGTTGCCTTTTTTGTACAGGGGCTTGTCGCTTTCTTGGTAGACGTAGGAGGCGGTGATGCTTCCGGCTTGGACGGCCATCTGGAGGGGAGGGGGGTTAGTTTGGCAATGGGGAAAGTGGAAGGAAGGGGGGAGAGAAGAAGGGGACGTACGTTGTACAGGGCTGCGGAGACTGAGCGCACGCCGACGTTGTTGGAGTTGCGGGAGGTCCAGCCGACGAGAATTGCGTCTATTGTGGTGAGGTTAGGTACGTTCCACCGGATCGGCAGAGAGATCAACAGAAAGAATGGGGGTCGTACGAGCATAGGGATACGATGTCAGCACCGTGACCAAGGCGTATGTTCCCCACTTGTCCACCATGACCCCTGGCCACCAGCGAAGGGCGATCAGACAAGGCAGCGTCCAGAGCGGCTGCAACAGTGACACAAAACCTCGCTCGTTCAGCCTCGCCGACAGCTGCGTTATGAGGAGCAGGTTGATGATGTGGAAGACATTCTGTTCGGCAGAAGAATTTGTAAACAGATATCCCGACACAAACCCCGTACTGTATAGAAAGGGAAACTCACATAGGGAATAGTCAGCAAGTTCGTCGTAAAAGGAGTGAAACCCAGCCCCCTCAGCGTAAGCGTGATATACTGCGTCGGCGGCACCGATGGAATGAATTCAATCAACCCAATCGCATACAGCGGCCACAGGTCATAATCCTTCAGCGCCTCCCACAACCGCCCAAACGTAATCGCCTGCCGGTTATGCATATCCCCCTTGGACGGATCATCCCTCAGCACCCGGTTCACCACAATCCCCACCTCGCGGTCAGTGAACCACCCCTTGGGCCGGAACCACGACTTGGTCTGCACGGCCGACGCGGGCATCATGAAGAAGCTGACGAGGCCGACGGCAAGGGTGATGATTCCCTCGACAAGGAACAGCCACCGCCAGCCGCCCCAGCCGTTGACGCCGCGGAGGTGCAGCAGGGCGAAGGCGAGCAGGGAGGTGATTATTCCGGTGACGGAGAGGGAGGTCCAGAAGTAGGAGAGGCGGATGGGGAGTTCGTGGGAGGTGTAGAAGTAGGAGAGCCAGAGGACGATGTCGGGGATGAATCCGCCCTAGGGTCGTTAGTATCGGGGATTCGAAGGGAGAGAGAAAGGGGAGGGAGGGGAAAGTACGAACTTCGAGGAGGCCGAGGAGGGAGCGCGTGGCTAGGAAGCTGACTCGCCCTGTGAGGGCGCACTGCGAGGTCGCGACGACAGACCAGAGGACTATCTGGATAGGAATCCATCGGTCTGGGCCGATCTTCTTCGACACGAGCTGGGAGGGAAGCTCGGCGAGAAGAAAGGACAGGCGGAAGATGCTGTTGCCGTCGTTGTAGTCTGAGTTTGTGTTAGTGTTGTTTTTCAGGGGTTGGGTTCACGTTGGTACGTACCGTTAGTGGTCAGACCCAGATCGTCGAGCATGTTATCCGAGACTGCCTGCGCTAGATTTCCGCGGTCGACTTGCAGGGCGAAGAACATAACGCACTGCGCTCTTGTCAGCCATGGCCAAGTTTGATTCCGTCAGTGGTGAGAGACGACTCACAGCCCAGAGACAGATGCGCCAGTCCAGCTTCCTGACAATCTTCTTCTCCTCCTCCTCGGTCCACGTGAGGGTTGGGTCGAAAACATGTCTCGATTCATACTGCGACTTATCATAGACCAACCGCCAATGCTCGGCGGCTGCTGGGTCTGCAAACGGGTTCTTTTCAGTGTCGTAACCGCTTTCTTCCGACCCCGACAGCTCGCTCGGGGGCGAAGGTTGGCCTTTCTTGATGTCGCCGGGGATGTCGACGTCGACGCCCGACGCCGTCTTAACCTCGGTGATTGCAGCGTCTTTGGCCATTGCGGGCGATCTTGTGATGGCATGGAGTTACACAGGAACCAGAGCAGCAGTGGCGAGCACTGACTCCCCTCTTTAAACCCTCTTCGTAAAGTCGTCATGATAGCCAGCTCTTCAACCAGGTCGGCGGGTAGCAGAGCCATCGATGGCTTAAGTCCGAACTTCTCATGATAATCGGCATCTAGACTCGCTCCCCATGATGCCCCTATATTGCGTGCTGTCGGCCGCTCCCTGGCCCGCCCAATCACAGCTCAGGCAGCGCGTGTAACATTGTCACGAAGCTGCCAGCCAGTACATGCCCGGCAATATTTCTCTCGACTTGGCCAGCACCAGCTGCACGTGTTGGTGCTATTGATCGCCTCCCAGCGTGGGGTTTACTCTTTTCCAAGGGCGCCACGGCCTGAGGCGGCAGTGGTGCGGGTGGCGTTCACCAAGCTCTGCCCAAGAAAGCTTGGGAAGCTTAGCAATCATGGCGTCGATGCATCCCCATGGCGGTTGTTGGGCCTCTGCTGCGTGCATTAGTGAAGGGCAGACCTACCGCAAAAACACCATCTGGGCCAGTTTGGCGGCAAGAACCCCGTCGGAATTTCGATCTCGCCATATGACGCCACGACCTGAGTGGCAGGTCGTTGTCTATATGATGCAGCCTTCTCCGCGGAGACGTCGTATTTCCCCGACTCTTACCTCGACCCGCATAATCACACCTTTAACCCCCCAAGATGGCTCATCTCCCTCGCAGCCATGACCCCCACGTCTGCCCTCCCAACTTCGCAAGAATTGTGTATAATCACCCGCCCTCATGCCTGTTCATGGACATCGTTTCAATTCAAAGAACTTGACGTTGGACCAGGTGCTGAACTGTTGACGAAATATGTTCGTATTCAATGAATTTCGAGTTTGACTAGGTGCCGAGTTGTACACGAGACGGAAACACACTCAGTATCAGATAAAATGTATGCCGTCACTCCACCGTCTCTCCCAAAGATCGAAGTTTCTGCCGGTCCTTCTCCTTCGCCTTCTCCGACACATTCGCATTCGATATCGCCGATTTCAGTCCACGAATCCTAGATAATCAAACCCTTTCGTCAGCATCACAGCCAGTTCAACCCACTGCACCAATCACTCTACTCACACATTACCAGTGTCCTTCCCCTCCGTAACATCCCCTTGCTTCGCCACGGCTCCAGCCGACGAACTCCTAGTCCTCATCGGCTTAGTCGCACAAGGGCTATCCATCATCTCCGACGATGCCATCTTCGACACAGACGGGGCAGTCGTCGTCATCTTCGGAAGGGGCTGGGTAGCCGCAGAGCGCAATCCGGTCTGCTTCACCTTTGGCGGGGGACTCTCCAGGGGCTGGTCCTCCTCTTCGTCTTCCTGTTCTTCCATCCCCGAGGACATGACATCGGGGCTGGCGCTCTCGACCCTGGCTCTCATTGAGGCTCCTCCCTCTTCAAAGTGCTCTCCGAGCTCGGTCGCCAGAATTTTCCGGTCGCGCTGCTTCGCCTGCTCCGACACGCGCGGGTTGTTGATGGCGGCCTTGAGGCCTCGTTCACGATTGGCCATGGCGATTGACGGAAAGATTAGGTGCAGGTTTGTCGGGAAATGAAAGAGCGACGACAAGGGTGTCAGTCAAGGGTTCGACCTTTATCAGTTCCAACGGCTGCCAGCGGAAACCCAAGTCCTCTGTATTGATGACACGATTGTGACGTGTGAAGTACGTCCGCACTCCAGCGGCAGTCTTCCTATTCACACATAAGAATTACATCACTTCTTGCATCATAGCCCGAAGCCGTATTTTGGGGCCGAAAGCAGATGTTGGGGCAGATTGGGGAGATGAATGTGCCGAACACCTCGCAACCCCAGATTCCAGGAGGCATATCGCATCAATAAGGCCCGCTTTGACCCCGAGTTGGTGCTGCCGCGTCAAGCTCCACAGTTACTGACCCCTTCCCAAACCTAGGATCCTCATATGGCGCAGTAATAAAGGTTGTCGATATCCATGGTTGCGGATCATATCTCGGTAGAACCGGCATTACCGGCGCACTCCTCACCACAGTTACCACCGAAGGAGATGGAGAAGATGCCACCTGCGGTGCTCGCATGGCCTCCGCCTGCTGTGCAGCCTCGAGGTCGCGCGTTCGCCCCAGTCTAGACTCCCGGGTGATGTGGCTGAGTTGGCGTCGGAGTATGGCGTTGTAGAGTTCGTCTCTTCTTGCGACATTGGCGGGGTCCTTTCCGCTCCCAAAGTCCAGCGACAGATATTCGCACCTAAGGCTGTTAGCGGACCGGGCCTTTGCATTCCCGAGGTTGCAGAGATTCCATGACGCGAGCGGTGCTCCGGGGAGGTCCCTGGCGTGTTTGTCCACTTGAAATGTCGAGCCGGCCAGAGTGAGCATGAGGATGGCCTTTTCTCTTGTAATTTTGGTGGGGACGAGCGCTGATACTAGAGGAGGTGTTAGCGCCGACATTGTCTATTATTTCTGCGTGCGAGCTCTTACTGTCAACTTTCAGCGATGCGTACGCCTCATCGCTGCTCTTGTCTTTCAGAAACGCAACAAGAAGCGGCGGTCTCGGCTTCTGGACCACCAGGACAGATTGCCCTTCGTAGTTCTGGACAAGCGTAGAGTTGCTCTGTATCGAAGCGATGCTTGTGGGTCGTCCTAGACTTTGACTCGAGCCGCTGGACCTCGACGACATCATTGAAAGACCGCCAACTGGGACTTTGGGTGTTTTGTCTGCCTCCCGCCACACCTGTACCGTCCCGAATCCCGCATACTGGGGTCGCCTGAGACTCAAACCTGCTTTGTACGTGACTAGGCACGTCACGTTCTCGAATGTTTCGACGGGTTTGTATCCAGTCACGAGTTGCTGAAACTTAAAGGCACCATCCCTCGTATGAAAAGGGTAGTCGTCCCACACTCCACCCTGAAAGTACCCAACCCTCACTTTCCACACAGGGCGGTTCAGTTCCGACGCAACATGAAGGGGGAGTACGAAGTCGTTTTCCAAGTTTAAATACTTCCACTCTGTGTCGGTGTTGCCATTCGAGCTGCTCTTTTCGACGATCGCGATGATGTTTCCCCCTCTAGGTCTGACAAAAATCTCTCGGCTTGGTGACGCTGCTGTGGGTGAAAAGGGGCTCGTCGGAATGGAGAGCGGAATGGAAATCGCCTCTTCCGTCTCAAGTTCCGCTGCAAATTGTGGAAACGAATCCATGGGAATGACTATGGGTCCCGACAAGCCGCTGACCGGACGGTCAAAACGAGCAGACACGCGCAGAGTTTCTGGGAGACCATCGACGGGACCAACAAAGCGGCGTGGTCTCTATTCCCCGCCCGGGTCTTCGCACTGACCCCACCGCTCAGTTGGAAAGCTTAGGGCATTTTAATCAGAGGACTGCTTCCCATTACGTGCCGATATTGGTGTTTGGGTGGTTTGAGAGCGGGAAATGACGCACGAGCTGAGTTTAGCGCATGCACCTCGCAGCCTTGCCCTCTTCGATTGGGCCTGAATTGCCGCATTGGGGGTCGCAGGTTTGGTTGAAGCTGTTCTGGGCGGACTGCCCGGCTGCAAGTTGGAATAATGGCGTTCGTATTGTCCGTTGATTCGCTCCAACCACCCTGACGGATTGCCAGTCCAGACTGGCCAGTTGTGCATGTGCTGTGGCAGTGCATCCACTACTGCGGTTCATCGCTCGTGATGAACAGGGGCAAGTGTTATCACCAAATAGATAATGGTTTGGCTTTCCCAGTGGCGGTGTTGCCAAAGACACGCCGAGGCCCATGATGCCAAAATGGACCGAAATTCGATTCTCTCCGAGGCCGTCACGGATGCAGAGGAGGCAGAGCTCCAAACCCTCACCCCTGAGCAGGTCGAAGAGAGAATCCGCCAGCACAATGCGGAGACGGATCTGAGCCTTTCCCCGACAAAAAATCAGCTGCTTAGCCCGTTTACTGTGTTCTGTCTGGTGATCAACAGGACAATCGCCAGTGGAGTTTTTACCCAGCCGGTGAATGTTCTACGACTAGCTGGGAGCTCAGGAGCGGCCATTGTGATCTGGATAGCCGCTGGGATCATCGTCCTCTGCGTTGTGGCCAGTTGGATAGAGTTGGCGCTGACGGTTCCAATCCACTACATCTTTCATGAGGGCAGATGGCAGCGCCTTTCCGCGCCCCGAAACGGTGGTGACAAGAACTATGTAAGATCCCAGTCGACAAAAGAGAAACAGGGTGATGTTCAAGTTGACTAATGCTCCGTCAGCTTGAATATGTGTACAAAAGGCCCCACGACCTGATGAAGTGCATCTTTGGAATTACCTTCATCATATGGGGTAATCTTGCAGGAAACGCTCTTCAGTTTGGTGTCCTCATACAGCGAGCCATCAACCCAACCTGTGGCGAGGCAGACGCCTGTTTCAGCCGAGGGAATGTCGTCATCTGGGGTGTCGTGGTTCTCACTGTTTGTGCTCTTCTCAACATTGCGACCCGCAAGCATACGATGGGGCTCAATAACTTCTTCGCCGTCATCAAGTTGGCCTTCGTGGTATTCATCGTCGTGGCGGGGATCGTCTACGGCACGATCAAGGGAGATGGGTGTCGCAAGATCGTCTGGGAGCCCATCGATAAACGCGAATCCGGCACGTTTGGCGACATCGCGCTGGCGTTGGTCTACGCCATATACCCGTACACGGGCTATGAGCAGCCGTTCTATGTGCTTGCCGAAGTCTCGCGGCCACGGGAAACCTTCGCGAAGGCGACCATGTACGCCATGCTCTCCGTCTTGGTTCTTTTCCCATTGGCCAACGTCAGCTATCTGTGCATGAATCCCTATATGGGGAACGCAAACCTACCGGAGAATATGGCACTTGCCTTCATCGAACGTTTACCGGGTGCTTCATCGGGAGACCATGCCCCGTCCGCTGTGAGCGGTGTCTCGGCGCTCCTTGCCATCTTCATATTTGGCAATCTCCTGGCCCAGACCTTCTCCGCCTCCCGCGTCAAGCAGGAGGTAGCCAAGGAGGGTATCCTTCTCTGGTCCATGTTCTTTGCCAAGGGGAATGACACACTTCTTTCACGGATAGGGTCTTCGTCCTCTCGCGCCAACAATAACCCCTATACCAGCAGTGGCAACACACGAACCGCCCCTAGCTTTGATGGACACCACGAGCAGGCACCGTTTGCCGCCACTGGCCTGCACTGGCTATTCGAGATCATCTTGCTCTTGAGCTTCGGTCTCACCATGAAGCCCTCGGCAGCGTACGGTGGCCTGACGTACATCTACACGTACGCCACCTTTGGAGTGTTGGGTGTGTTGACAGTTAGTGGGTTGTTATACCTGAAGGTTGACTCGTGGGTGAAGGGACCGAGGGGCAGGAAGTGGCGGCAAAAGTCCTTGTGGCAGCCGTGGCTGGATCCTCTTCCAGTTATAGTTGCAACCCTCAGTCTCGTGTTTCTGCTGGGTGCTGCGTTTGCACCAGCGAGTGAGGGCAAGAGAAGTGGATGGGCGTGGTGGGTAGCGCCCACCGTAGGGTGCTTGGCGAGCATCGGACTGGGCGTGGCTTGGTGGTGCGGGCTGCAGTGGGTGCAGTGGGCTGGCCGTTGGAGACTCGAGACACAGAGACTACCCGTGGTCGAGATTGACGCGCAGGGCCATGCAGTACAAAAGGCGGAACTGGTGGAACATATCAGAGTACCAGTGGAGGGGAGAATGGGGAAGCGGTGATGGTCAGGGGTAAGAACCGACGATAGACACAAGCGGTTCTGGGAGTCCATGTCCATCTAGCCAATCGCTCTAATTCCATTATCATTGCCCGGGTAAAGGCAGAAGACGGACTTTGGTTTGTGTCAGTGTCAACGACCCCGCGCTGTGTGATGTGCAATCAAGTGATGATAGAAGGAAGCCATGCAGCAAGATCGATGATGACATCATTGCGCCACCACTGCGATTTCATCATCAGCGGCGGCGCGACTTTTCTCCCCAAACAACAAAAGCTGCCAGCCTCCATCGTGAGAAAAACGCAAAGCAAGATCTTCTAAAACGCACGAGCGACTGTCTCAATATGTTATTCGTCAAGGGGTCCTCGGTGTTGGCCTTGCTGTCAGTCAGCCAGGTCATCGCAGGCGCCGCCCTCGGTCGCCAGCGCGTTTTAGGCCCGGATACAGTCCGTTCCACCGAAGCTAACACCATGCCGAGCGGAGGAAAGGAGGTGCGAAAACGGTAATTCAGATGCGCTTGCAGCCAATCAGCCAATACTAACACGAAAATAGGCTTAAAAGCGCCGAGATTATTCCAACAGGTATCCAGCGCCGTGCAGATGCAGCGTGCCCTTGAGGCAACGAAAGCTGATGGAAAACTCACCTGTTTGTCCAGTTGTTGACGATTTTGTTCCTTCTCTGTTTCTCGAGGCCCGATGGTCCTCAGTGCAAGCCGCTCTGGGCAACACACTCAAGCCAAAGGACCTCGAAGATGCGCCATCCGTGTCTCTGTCAGGTCTTTCAGGTCTTTCAGGTGACCACGACTACGGTGTGCAGGTCGTGATCACACTGACAGACCCTGATGCGCCATCGCGCAAGGACCCAAAGTGGTCCGAGTTCTGTCATTGGATTGCAACGGGCCGAAGTCTCTCCCCTAGACAATCTCGTGGCGCCGCTAAGCCCCCGGTTTTCGACGTCGCCGGCTTGGATGAGGTCATGCCGTACAAGCCACCTGGACCCCCCGAGGACACGGGCAAACATCGATACGTATTTCTTGCTCTCGTGCCGAATAATGGGACGACTGAAAAACTGCACCTTTCCAAGCCGTCAGACCGGCAGCATTGGGGCTACGGCACTGACGATGGCGAAACGCGGGGGGTCCGGGAGTGGGCCGCGGAGAACGGGTTGATTCCCATCGGTAAGTCGACTGCCGCCGGCACACCGGCACGCCGGGGACCAATGACTTGGACGCATGCTAATCGCCGATCCATGTCATGGTAGCGGCCAACTTCATCTATGCCAAGCACCGGTGACGGATTGATTATCAGAGGTGTCAGGCTGTGGCGGTGAGCGGTGAGCGGTGAGCGAGTGGTGACTCGGAAGACGGCAACTCGGCGATGGAGCTCGCGCAGGAGGGCAAAGATAGCAGGGAGCGGGAACACGGTCCGTACGCAGTACAGCATCAAAGTCTGATCATGTCCGCCGATGACGCACGTACACCGTTGCTGGAAAAGATGAAAATCCGGGTGTGCACAATAGTGGGATAATGTTAGGGCATTTGAGCAGATCGGTTTGCCAATGATGGTTGCGTGTTGGTGTGAGGCTTGGATTTGATGTGTCACCTGCAGCTCGGCTGGCGTTTCTGTCTGCAGTCGTACAAAATGGGCAAGCGCGATGTGGAATCGCCAATGCAAATCTTGCGCCTGGGCAGGTCTTTTCGAGTCCCTCCGCGCCTTCCTGCCTGAAAACGAGCTAGTTGGCTGTTGCGATTGCTGGGCGCGGGCGCAGAGGAGCAGACTTCAGCACATCCCCCGCCGGCTTTCCAACTTCAGCGGAATCCTCTCACAAGCGAGGTGTGAGCCTGCAGCGGGGGGAAACGAGGGGCGGTGATGGTGGCGGCGTCACGCAAGCTCTGCCAATAGAAGAGCGCGCCAGCTGGGAGGGAGGTCTCAATCTCTTGGTCTGTTGGCGCTGGCGATTGGTTCCGTTCGCACGAAGGCACGGGGAGCCCGCCAAATGCCGATGAGGGTCCCCTCACACTCCAGGGCTGCATCGGCGCAGGGCTTCCAGGTTTCGCATCCATCTTTAATGGGTCCCTGGTTTCGCGAATCCCGCAGCGCAGTTCGATTCTTACCCCGTTCCCATACAACCGGTCACGACAGACCAAAGCTTTTGATGCTGGCTGTGCGCTCTCCCCGCCGCGACCTGGAGCCCGCCCGTCATGGCCCCGCAGTCCAGCTTCCGAACAATCCAGCCCGCGGTGGCGATCCTTGCCGAGCCGGCAGCGCCCAAGCGAGATAAGGCGGTCCCGCGGGGTGGTTCCTCGGCCGCCATCGACAAGCGCGCCCGACGGTGGAAGTCGGTCACGCAGGCCTGCAACACCTGTCGTCGCCATAAAGCTAGGGTATTCCCGAGCCCCTCCACAGCGTCCCTGCTATTTTGTTCCTAACACTCTGCAGTGCGACGGCGGCAGACCGCGATGTGGCGGGTGCGTCTCCAAGGGGAAACAATGTGGCTACGAGGGGGAGGCTGGACAATCCCGCCAAGCCGCCATCAAGACCCGACTCGAAGCCCTGGAGAAACTCGTCAGCGCCCTCCAGTCGAGGCCTCAGGAAGAGGCCCAGCAGCTTCTGCTGCACATCCGGTCTGCCGATGACATCGTCTCCCTCTCTGGTCCGGGTGATGATGCGTACAGCATAGGCATGGCACTTGACGGCATCGCCAGTGGATCGGTGTCTTGCCCTTCCAGTGCTTCCCGGAGCTCAAACTCTCCAGCTGCAACCAGCATCGAAACCCACTCGCCACTCTCGCTGCCCCCCAACTTCAGCGCGCGCGATCCTGATTCCCTCATTCGCCTAATCATGCCGAAGGGAGAGCCCACCCGAGCTGCGATTCGAAGCTTCTATGTCAGCTGCGGGGACCTCTTCCATGCGTTCCCACAAGGCCAGATGGAAGAGTATTGCAGAGGTATATTCGATCAGGACTACCATATCGACGTCTCTCAGAGAGTCGCCATATGTTGCCTCAGTTCCGTGGCTGCGGTCGGGGTCCAGTATAGCACAACTGCCGGCGACGTTAGCAGCGCTGACAGTGGCTCCGCTGCGGTATTTCACGACGTTGCTCGACATTACTTTGCCGACATCGTTGAAGAGGACCCGTTGAACGCGATCAAACTTTGTGCAATGTTAGCCATGTACAATGTCCTAGCGAAGGCTACTGCTGGTCTTGCCTATGTTGGTAAGTCACGCTGCTGCATGTTTGGTGCATGGTGCTGATATCCCCGATAGAGGCAGGCATGGGCATGTCTCAAAGGTTCGCGGTTTCGGGCTCGTCCTGTCCGTCTCTTCTCACAATATCTCAGTGGGAGGAATTCAGGGCGGCGTGGCGGATGCTGCTATTTCTCTCAGGGTACATATACGGTCAAGATGGATGGATCCGTGAGCTCTGGCTAACTCGACACAGTTGGCTGTCGTCTACTCTCGGATACGTATCTGGAAATGAGGACTCAACTTTCCAGATCCTAGTTCCTGTAATCCACCCCTGAGCCGCCCCACTATCCTGGAGCCCAACACTTACACCAGAACTTTAGCAAGCGGGTTTGGAGCATGATCACAATACCCCGATTGGTAAAAGTACAGTACCTGGCCCGAAATCAGTTCGCGACTTACACTAATATTCACATTTCGTAGTTGCTCAAACTGAGATGACCAAGATATCCCTTCTCAAGGCACGGCTTTTACGATCTCACCTTGCCTCGAAGGTGCTTACGAGTGATGCCCTGGACTCGGCCCTCCAAGCCCTTCAAGACTGGCACGAAAGCCTCCCGCGCGCACTCCTTTTGACCAATTTGGCTCGAGTAGACCTTGGCGAGCAAGATCGGCGAACGTTATTCTACACCCATCTGCTGTACTTCGGCGCAATCATTCTCATTTATCGACGTATCATCTCTCAAGCCGTCCAGAACTCTCGGGTTGGCCGCGCGAACAGCAAGAATAGCGCGCGGGACTTCCCGGACGGGGACCTTCTCTCCCATTCAGACAAGGGCATTTTGGCAGCGAAATACTCCTCACGGATTTTAGGCTTGCTGCTTGCTGAATGTGGCATCATGAAGCGTTGCTGGCTCATCATGTGAGTCTTCTATCCTCAATGACAGCTGACATGGTTCTCCCCCGTCCGATCCTTACTAAACCATCTCTAGTTTCCAGGCCCACACATCTTGTGTCGTGATTTTGCAATCGGTCGCTCAGAAACAACTGCACAACTTCCCTCCCGCTCTCTGGCTAGACGACTTGGAGCATGCCAAGCTCTGCCTGGATACTCTCAAGTTTTGCGGGACCGTTGACCCTGTTGCACTTAACTTCCACAAGTTCCTTTCGGGCATCTATGACGGCCTTTTGGATAGGGGAAAGTGTGCGAAGATTGAAGAGGACAACAGTGTGAAGACGGAATGGGCCTCTTTACCACCCGACCTCTTACCTTTGGACAAACTCGATCTCACAGCCAATCCATCCTCGCAGCCCCACTACTACCTAATTTCTGCCCCATCTGGAGCCGACGCGGGGTTGAAAAAGCTCTCATCCTCTCTCCTTTATGTAGTGTGCCGGCCATGGGATGATATAGCTGAGGGTGGGCTAGGAAGAAAGATGAAGAATGGCGTCGTGCAGTCGGGTGATTTAGAGCGCGCAGAGCTAGACGAGGGTTCGGACTGGGAATTTGAGAACAAGTCTTCGTTTCGATGGGATACACAAGGAATGGGACTCGGGACGGAGGGGGGTGGGAAAGAGTGCTGCTTCATTGGTAGCGAGGAGCCAAGTGGCTGGTCTCCCGCGGTGGACGTCGATGTGTATGACGATGAGCCCGATCGGTTGGTCGTTGCGGAGGGACGAAAGGCCACGGTTTGAAACACGATACTCCAGGTTATCAGAACGACTGAACACGAATACATTAAGAAATATATTCCAGCATTGTCAACGAGCTAATGTCTGTCGAAGCTCTCTATAGCGGCGACCCTCTTCTGTGGACCTTGGTAGGTGCCCACCGACTTGATTTTGATGGAGTCTTTGTCGGGCACTATTGCGTCGCGCTTGTACGTCCCGACGGACTTGATCTTGATTGAATCCTTTTCAAGCTCCTTTGCATCCCGCTTGTAGGTTCCCACTGACTTGATCTTGATCGAGTCTTTGTCGAGTTGCTTGGCCTGAGTAACAAGGCAAGGGTCAGCTTTTGGGTCTAAAGGCCTTATATGCAGTTCAGAGGTACTTACGACGTCGCGTTCAGAGATAGTGCTAACAATTCCTTCCTCTAGGGAGATCTTGTGCAGGGGCAGCCAGAACGGCGCTTGTCTGCATGGCGGCGAGGATGAGGCAGAAACGCATGGTGTGTGGTTTTGAAGCTGGTACCTAGGTTTCAATTTGAGTGTAGGTACTGAACGAGGTATACGACCAAAGATTTATATTCCAACTCGACTTCAACCATTCCACGGTAACTGACTGTTGCGACCAGGCTATATTCATCCGAATACGTTCTCGGCGAGTCGGAAGTGTCGTGTCCGTGTCGGCATCGATTGGCGTTACTGATCATTCCACACAAGCTCTGACGACCTGCCCCTTTTACACGATGCAGATGTCAGCAACAGTAGTGTAAAGCTGATAACGTTATGTAAGCTATTTGATCATTTATTGTTGGTCAGTGCGCTCTGACCTTGACCTTGGAGCCGGGGTAACTTACGGACTTACCTTGTTGAGAATGCTAATCGCCCCCATGCAGCTTTGAGTCCGGCTTGAGTAGGCGGCGTATGCATGTTGTCACAACATGATTGGCTGGAACAAGTGGACAATTCCAAAACACTGCTGACTCTCTCGCCTTTTCCTGTCAAACCTGTAACTGTCAACTCACACGAAACAGTAATCGCCAATCAGGTAGTAGTACTATTTCGTACCCTGGACCGCGGGATGCTACCTGATTCAGCAGCAAGCTGCGAGGAGCCGCCACAGACAGTGCCAAAGTTGCCTGGCTCAAGCGTTGCTGGACCTTTACGCCCGGAATTGACGCAAGGGCGATGATGATATGTCTGACAGTTGGGCCGGGGCGACGCCTTACCGCTCGTCACCTTCATAGACAACCTGAAGAATAAGCATCATCAAATACCTCACTTTTGACCCTCCACTTTTGGGTTTGGGACCGGTTCATCGGATATCTCCCCATGAGTCTCGATGAGAAGTTGGGTCTCGGGGATTACGGGACACTTGATTACAAGCTGTTTGCAGTCCTCACCCTCATATGGGTAAGTTTTACCTCATGGCGGGAGCAAAACAAGAAAAATGCGCTAGGAGGCTGTCAACGGCATTTAAGTCTAGTCTCCTACCTACAGAGAACAATTCCTATCAGATGCCGCGACTTCGACGCAATCCTCAACTGCACCAAAAACGGGCCGCGATCCGTCCGGTGGCGCGACGCGGGGCCCAACCCAGCCTGGGACCCCACTGTCCCGGGGGCGGAGGAGCCATTAGAGCCTGAGGACCGCGGAGGGCGTGGGCACTATCATGGCCCCTGAGTTTGGCAAAAAGAGAGTTTTCATGACAACTGTGGGATTTGAACCCACGCCTCTTTCGAGAGTAGAATAGGACCCCGTGGAAGGGCAAGGATGAAAAAATTTCCTTGAGTCTACCGCCTTAGACCGCTCGGCCAAATTGCCTGTTTGATGGAGAGTGTGACTCGCAAACGTGGTGAAGATGGGGTGGGAGGGGGGTTGGTGATGGAGGCATCCACTCGGGCGGTGGAGGTTGCGACTCCGCTTGCCCCTGAGACATGTGGGGCGGGAAACAAAACTCTACGTACCTACCTACCTTCGGGCACTGGCATCCCTGCTGGGTTGTCAAAATGGTGGGATGGATGGCTGAGGGTGCCAAAAAGGAAGCAGTTGAACGAAGCTGAGAGATGCAACCACCATCGGTGGATTTCATGTAGTTGGACCACTATCAGTGGATTTGACATTTGATTCATGCGCCGCCATCGGCGGGCTGGACGAGCTGGGAATTGAACCCAGGACCTTTCGCATGCAGTAGGAACGGATCCAATATGCTAAGCGAACGCTCTACCAACTGAGCCACACGCCCTTGATGAGATGTTGATGTTGGAGGTGTTTCGTAGCTCGTCCCGAGGGGAGAGGACACCTGCTTTGACAGGCCAGCTTGGGATCGAACATCGACAGCAAGAGGAACCAGATGTGTAAAGACAATAGATTGAGGGTATCTGCCTGGCGGCTCTCAGTCCTCAGACCTGCCTCTACCAAGCCATCAACGCAGCGGCAAGCCCAGCGACACCCACCACAAATACCCCAGCTCCGCCGACAACACTCGCCCCCGACTTCTTGTCACCCCCTGAATTTCCAGTGCTAGCCGCGCCCCCACTGCTTCCCGTAGCACTGCTCCCAGTGCCACTGCTGCCCGAGGTGCCATTGGGGTCACTGGGGTCAAAGCCCTTTCCATCCTTGACCTGCAAGTACTCCTTGACACCAGCATCCCCAACCTTGAACACGGCGCCGCCAGCGTTCTTTTCCCACTGGCAAGTCTTGTCGGCGGCGTTGGCCTCGGTGCATCGCGAGGTGCCTTTGTACGTGTTGACCGACGCCCTGTCACAGACATTAGCTTCAAACAACCTCAACCCCACCTATCCAAGCTAGGTAGATAGAAAAGAAGGGAGCGACAGCAGCACAAGGAAACTAACCCGTTATAACAGCCCACCCTTGACTTATACCCAAAACTCGCCTCCTCCCCGCTGATCGCACAACTCTCAGTTTGGTCGCAGCACATCACGTCGTGTGTCACCTGGAGCGGTTCCGACGGCGACGTCGCAAACACGGTGGACGTGCCCGCCTTGACGCAGATACGGGGTGTAGACCTGCTGTCTACCCAGCCGCGGCACAGCTCCTTGATGTCGTTCATGGTGTCGGCGCGCCGGACGATGTTGGAGGTGGAGGCGCCCGAAGCCAGGGCCAGGGCGGTGCTGGCGAGAGCGAGGAGGGTGGTTTGGGAGAGTGTGGTGTGCATTTTGGCGGATGGTGGCTTCCTGAGCAAATCTTGGTTCGGAACTGTTGATTGAGAAGAGGCATGGGCTGGTCACAAAAAGACAAATGGGGGGTTTTGTGGAATATAAATACCGACCACGCAGAAGGAAGGCAATGCCTACCTTATCCCCTGCTGTTCAAGTTGTATTCGGGGAGACACTGTGAAGACTCGTTCCTGAGCAAGCCTCCACCAGCCGTTATCAGCAGTGCGTCTGGAATCCGCCTCGTGGAGCGCCACCGCAATTAATCCGGCCATTAGTCTGGTCGGTCTTGGCCAGGGACGGGCTGCGATTCGACGACCGATTAGCCCCCGATCGGGGCCCTTTCAGCCCTGACTCCCGGGTCCCACCAAAAACCACTTTCGGGCCAGATCCGAAAGAATACATTGCAACCCCTAAAAGCGCTGCAAGGTACGGGTACCGGTAGCATGGTCGTTGGCTCTTTGGTTTGGGCTGAGCTTCGCCCTGTATGCCGCATTGAGGACGGCGCCAGGCAAAGCCTACAAGTCAAAATGGATCAACCCTGTTTGTCAACCGTTTATTCGAGGCGCGGCGCTGCTACCGTTGATTGAATTGACTTCGTTCACGAATTGATTGGACGAACTCGCAGTTATTGCCTTCAAACCCGCCGACCGTGTGCTGTGCTCCGAATCAGGGGAAAATGCCAGTCAGAAAAGAGTTCGTTGCTTGGGAGGTGGTCGTCTGATGTGCATTGAGGTTGAGAATTGGAATGAATTGCAGATTGGCCGCTAAAATGCAGTGGGATATCTTCGGTGTGATGCAAAAATCGGCAAATATACAAGAAACCCATCCCAGACGCAATGTACAGGTCAAGCTCTAGGTCATGCTGCTCAAACAGTCTCCCGTTGCCGCCACCGCCTGAGCTCCTCCAAATCCACTTTCCCAATAACATTTCCCGTGTGGGACCTCAGAACCTTTATCCTTGTAGGGATTGTTGCTCCCCTTGCGCGAGAAACATCATACATTTGCTTCTCCGCCGTCATCAGGTCTTCTTCATATAGTACCTCGTCATGCGACATCGCCCTGCTCCTCAGAGGCTGAGTTATTTGCCTGTCTTGCTGAGTGTCGTGACTCGAAGCAGCCATGTCGTCAAGCACCCTGCGTGCTCTTTCGTACTCGGTAATTTCGGTGGGCAGCCCCACGGCATCTGCAGGCTGTGTTTCTCCGAGATCGGCATAGAAACTATCCTCGGCTCCGTAGTTCCACAGCATCTGAGCAAGGGGCTCCGTCTGCGGCCCAAGAAGAATACCCTTGGTCACATACGTGGTTGGTGAGTAGTGGTAGACGCCTTGGTGGAAAGTGTTCTCTTGGCTGTGCAATGTTGTACCCAGCACCTTTTCCAACAAAATACGGAGCATTGCTTCGTTCTCCTGGTTATCAAGGGCGAGGAACACGGTAGTTTTGCCATGCATTTTAAGAAGGGCACTGGCGCCTGCTTGGATCAGGACATCCAGAGCCTCCTCCACGGTCGTGGTATCGGCTGGGACAACCCCGTTCAAAGCCAGCTCGCCTAGCGCTGTGCGTCCCCCGTGCATGGTTGAGCGGTGATTGGGGTCATGACCCGCCTGTATCAGAAGCCTCATCGCCCGCTTAGAAAATCCACGGGAAGCTTCGTGTAGGCTTCCGTCGTTTGCGGTTGGTCTGCTTTTCAGCAAGAGCGCAACCATATCAGCATCCCCGCCCCGTGAGGCGAAGAACAAGGCGGAGCGGCCGTAAATGTCCTTGGACGATACGGGCGCTCCTGACTTGAGAAGTAGCTGCGCCGTCTCGCGTCGACCGGACATTGCTGCAAGCATGAGAGCAGTGGTCCGCGTCCTTGGTGTCATGTAGGAGACATCGGCTACAACAGGCTGTTAGTTTTGACCGTCGCCACTATTGAGCATGCAACAAAGACTTACCACCATGATGAACGAGCGCCCTCAGTACCGCTGGGTTGACTGCATTGTATTCCTTCATGAGGGAGCAAATCAAGACGGAGAGCGGCTCTGGCTGCTCACTGACGCGTTGGCCATTTTCGTCCACCACTGCGTCATCCGAGCAGACTTGGAACAGAACCGTTGACCGGGGGCTGCATCCGATGCCAACCAGGCTGTCGATCAACGCTACCGAATTCGGGTAGGATTTTATACACACAAGTATTGGGTTCAGCGTGCCAGGGAGTAGTTGTTGAACATCCTCGTGACTAATCCGATGCTTCTTGAATGCACCAACGATCCTCAGCAGGAGCTGCTCGTCGTGATGGGCCATAATAGCTGCTGAGAGGGCTAAAGCTGCAGTGGCAGAGGTGGCGCCATGTCTCAAAAGATAAGCGACGAGGGGAGGATCGCCTCTTCCAGCAGCGATCCCAGCTGCCTTGCCGTTTTCGTAGTTGACGTCGGCTTTCGCTGCAAAGAAGAGGTTGAGTAAAGTGTTACCAATTTCCTTCAACGAGGGAAGAGCGGCAACATGATCCACAACTTCAACCAACGCCTTGTGAACAGCGGCCCCAGATGCTCCGTGCCGAAGGAGGAGTCGGATGATATCAACATATTCGGAAGAGATCCATTTCCTGTCGCGTCCGGTGACCCCCGAAAGTGCTTGGCTGAATATCTCGCTGTCCTTCCCCGAGCTTTGCGCCAGGAGGCGGAGGAGATCAAAGTTGAAGGTGGAGGCGGCATGTTTGATGCACACTCCTTCTTGGTGAGTCGCCTCGGCACCCGCGACCAACAGCTGCTTAATGAGAAGCAAGTCTGTATCGGCGTCTAGTACAGCATGTTTAAGAGATGTGTTCAGGTGGTCGGTTCCTAATCGGCCCATCAATCTACCAAAGATGACAGCTCGAGCCGTCTTCGGTGCTCTGAGGGCTTCCAGCACTGCCGTGAACAACGCCTTGTATGAGATACCTTGCCCCAGGAGCACTGAAAACGCGTCGGGCTGGAAATTTCGAACCGCGTAAATGAAAACCTCGCCGTTGTTGTAGTTCACAGATGTCCTCGTAAGAAGTGTCTCGATAAGGTCCCTGGGAAGTGTATCAGCAAAAAGTATTGACCAAACGGTAGGCATCTCTGAGGCCACTTACAAGCTGCTTGGCCCAGTCTTGTAGGCCTCAACTAAGACCCTGCCCACGGCACGCTCGCAAATCTGATTGCGAAGCAACGTTCGAATGAGGCCCTGTTTCTCATCACCGCCAGCGACCCCCATGGCCCAAGGCAGGGCCGCACCGAGCGAGGCGGCAGAGGGCTCCTTGCTAACAATCTCCTCAACCAAGTCGAATCGGCATGCCTCGACGGCGAGTTGGAGAGCCTCTCCATTTCGATAGTCGACGTCGGCCTCCCCTTCACCGAGCAGTAGCCTAAAGAGACATTTTGGGATCTGGCTCTCCTTCCTGAGGTTGAACCCCTGAGTGATCTGCCGAACGATGTGGATGAGGGCCTCTGAGTTACAGGTTCCACGTGCACCAGCTCCGATAAGCAACTGGATGACCGTATACCGAAGCTGTGGGCTATGAATCTCCATTGCCTGCGACATGGCAGCAGTCAGGCCCGAGGACGACGGTCTGAACTCAAGGAGCTTGTGTAAAACATCGACTCGCTCTGTCCGCATGGCCTCTGAAAGGGCAAGAGCTTCGTATTCCTGGGCTAGAATGCGATGGTGAAGAATGATGTCCATGAGATGGATATGACTCCGCCTCACAGCGTCCAGCACACCATCCGTCATCAACCATGTTGTCCGTGGACCTGCTGCTCCCAGTGACAAACACATCTCGATAATTTCCCGTCCCGTCAAGGTTTCCTTTTCGCCCATCAAGTCGTATGCCCTACCCAAAGCTGTGTCGAGTGATCGAGGTGAGGGCCGGACGGGTCCCGAGAGCAGAGCGGCGACAAGATCGGTTTGAGAGATTTCGATCGCCCTCACTAGCGCTATGGCATCGCCATGGTTCACATCTGCCCACCTCGTGAGAAGAAGTGTCGTAATGTGCAGAGATTTGTTCTTGACGGCGAGCCGAAGCCCAGCAGAGCGACAAGCGAGACATGGAAGTCGGTGGCCGGATAAGAGGGCGTTCACGATACCGTCTTGGTTCCGAAAGATGGCGTTCTGGAAGTCGTCGTGTAGGTGTACTGGGTTTGCTCCATAGTCAAGAAGAGCCTGGAGAACGTCGACGTCCCCTCTGATGATGGCTTGGTGAAGGACACTGTCGAGATTTTCCTGGTCGGCGTGAGAGGCTAGTAACCGAACAATATCGGCACTGCAGCGGACTGTAGCACGAAACAGAATATTGCTCCGCTGCCCATGCTGCTGGCGGAGGGTGAGCTTGCTCCAAGTCCCAGACCTTCGCTGCCTGGAAAAGTTGATATCGGCGCCGAAAGCGAGCAGGGCCTTGACGACGTCGAGAGGGCCGTCCGCCTCGATCACGGCAGCCAGGACAGTGTTGACTTCTTGGTATGAGAACACGCTGTCTCGGTTCGAGAATGGCGAGCGGACGCGGCCAAATGGCTCGGTATTTGTGTGGTGAGAGCGGTGGGACTGGAGCAAAAGTCGTGCTTCGCCGACTCCATTGTCCATATTGGAACAATGTCCAATGCTCGAATCCGAACACAACAGGTAAGGAAAAAAAGAAGAAACGAGGGACAAACAAGGTAATTTCGGTCACCCGAACCGACGATGCTCAAAAGCGGTCAATGATGGGCATTGCTGAGCATTTGAGATTCAGACGACGGGGCCCGCGGCGACCCAACGGCCCGGAAATGGCCAAGTAGCACACGGCCTCCTACTGTTTTGATGGTGGCCGCCGTGAACCTCACCCGGTCCGGGCAACGCCACAAGCCCATCGCTGCGCCTTTTGAAACGTTCGAAGAGACAGGAAACAAGTCATGACTGCCGGCCTCGCGGAGGCAAGCGCGCCTATCGACCAATCACGTCGGTCCCAGCTACGCGGGGCGCCTGTTGGGAGTGCATAGCAGCCCGATTTGCAGGCCCGCTGTGACATGGCGTTGAGCCTCAAGGGGGAATCCTTCGGTAGGCACGAGAGAACAGTGGCGTGTCGTTGATGCACCCCTGCATTCAATAGCCGCTGGGCTGACCACTCAACCGGTGCCACAACTGCAACGATGCACTTCGACCCTGCGCGACCAATCAGACAACCCACCACAGGTAATAAGCGCCCAAAACATTGTTTATCAAACGGGCCTCGAATGCATCCAGGGGGTCTGGGATGACCTGACCCAGACCTGCTGTTGGTTACATCCAGCAGACCGACCCCGAGCTCGACGCCCGCGATGTCAACACCTAGGGTTCTTTCGATCGCATCTCGTGGCATCCCGGCGTCTGACCTCAGTAACCGCCCGGCCGTGACCAGTTATGCAAGGGCAGCTGCAGGCAGCGCCCAACAGGCAATCGGCTGAGAGGGAAGTGCGACGCGACTGACTGCTCCACGGCGTTGACACACTGGCATGGGTGCAGGCTTCCAAGGCATTCTTGTGACGTGCAGACGATAAGCGCGATGTCTGCTGGTACGGGGCAGGGCTGGGAGCTCGAAACAAAACATAAAACTCCAAGGGGGTCTGCATTCGTTCTCGGTTCCGGTCTGTCGGTACTGTTCAGGCATGAACAACTGGAAGCCGGTGCGCTGCTGCCCCAGATCTCATGAATATTTCCGAATTGAGTGCTTGGGGAGGGAAAACTGGAATCTGGAAGGGTTGGTCAAGCGAGCCGGTTGCCTGGGAGAGCAAGTCATGCCCGTCCGAACAGTCGCCCTGCGCGCCTTCCCCACTGACCCTTCTGACCCGGGCCCGCAAAGGGCGGCATTTCCTCTTCGAATGCACCTTCCCTTGTCAGCCGTTAGGCAGTTGGGCCGCTGGATTCGGCCAAGATCCTTTCAATTCATGCTGAGAATTGCGCCCACTTCCATTGAAGCGGGGAGCATTCCCCCCTGGTGACCCTTCGGGCCCTGCTGCTTGAATATAAGGCGTTTTCTCAACTGCTTCTCTATCCCGAGCCAGGCTACCCTATCATTGAGCTGGAGCCTTCGGACCACTCCGCTTGAAACATGCCGTCACCTCGGCAGCCCCTGCAGTTGCCTGCCCGCCCTACCTCTTATCGCACACCTGCCTAGCTGGTGCTTCGAAGTCCTCTGCCATTGGCGAAAAGAGCGGCAACCACAGCCAGTGCCGCAATCGCAGTCGAGGCCGCGAACGACAACTGCAGGCCCTCGTAGTAGACTAGCCGTGCCTTCAGCTGGATGTCGGGCGGCAGATTCCTGATGGCGGATACCGAGTGCCTGACCTCATCGATGATCTGCCCTGAGTGAGTATGCGCCCCATTTTTCATCATTTCGTAGACGCTGAGAAAGAAAGGAGTACCCTACTGCCTCTTTATCCGGGATGTCGCCCAGTGCACCGGGAAGTCTCACACTGAGTGTGGTCTGAACGATGGCCGAGGTGACTGCCACACCGTACACGGTCCCCAGTGAACGGATGAGGTACACGGTCGATGCGCAGACTGCATGATCTGGTCTCGTTAGTCTGAACGTGCCGCAAACATCTCCGAGACCACCTCCAACCTACCTGCATGCTCAAAAGTGGCCAGTGACGTGAACAAAATTGCTGGATACACAATTCCCTGGCCCAGATTCGCTGGGAAGATGTAGACAAAATATTTCCACGAGGAGTCGACGAAGGCAAGGGAGGTCACCAAGACGTTTCCAACAACCATGAGAATCGCTCCAGTTCTCACGAGAGGAATCAACCTCCCCCACCTCGACATGACCACTCCCGCAATAAGACCTCCGATAGGGGTTGCGAGTGATGGAATTGCCAGCCGTGCACCCGCTGTGGTTGCCGAGTCCAAAAGCACGATCTGAAAGAACAGTGGGAGGTTGAAAAGGTACTGTGCAAGCTGTTAGTGATCTCGTCCTTGGCTGCCAGGGGGGAAAACTAACCGCATATGCAGACAAGCCAACGCAAACATTTGCCAACTGGATCAGCATGGGCAATCTTCCATGGAGGAGGCGAAGAGGAATGATCGGAATCGCCCGTGTCCTGGCTTCCACCACGAAAAAGACAGCAAAAAGAGCAAAGCTCCCCACCAGCGATCCCACCACCCACGGGCTGCTCCACGGCAGCTCGTTGCCGCCCAAGCTAAGCCCGACAAGCTGGATAGAAATTGCTGTCACCAACAGCAAGGACCCAGTAAAGTCTACCCTGGTCAAGATGTCCCTGAAGTCGTTCCCCAGGTCGAATCCACCTTCGGGGTTCTTCACGACCAGTGCCCCTACCACTAGGGCAAACGCCGAGACGGGAACTTGGAGAAGAAAGCACCACCTCCAACCGATTCCATCTGCAATTGAGCCGCCGAAAGAGGCGCCACAGATCGCACCGAACCCGAACATGCCGTTCTGCAACGCCTGGTACATGCCGCGTTTGCGGAAGGGTATCATGTCAGAGTTCACGATCGTCGCTGTCAACGGTATTAGCAGCTCATTACTGCCTTGAGTAGTGCAGAAGAACATACCCATCGTCATGAGCCCCCCACCTCCAAAGCCAGTGAGCGCACGCATGCAGTTGAGAAACACAATGCTATTCGACACACTACACCCAAGACATCCAAGAGCGAAGGTGATTGTCGAGATGAAGAAGCATACCCGACGGCCGAAAATGTCAGATACCCTGCCGTACAGAGGTTGAAAAGCGGTGCTCGTGACAAGGTACGAGGTGGTCAGCCATGATGCCGAGTTCGCCGCATTGAACTCGGAACTGATGACAGCGTATGTTGCTGCCGTGATCGTCCCGTCGAAGCCATCTGGACAAAATTTCAGCAGGGGCATAACTTCGTCAGGGAGGATGAGCAAGCTTACAGAGGAAGACATTCGACATGATGGCGACTTGAATCCAGAGGAAGCCCCTTGGCGGCTTCCATGATTGCTCCTCGGGCGCCCGCAGAAGCGGCTGGTCCTCTCTCGCGGTGCCGTTCTGGTGGCGGCCGTTCGAATAACCGTTGTGGTGTCCGTCCCCGCCACCCAATCCGTTTTCTATTAATGATGTCATTGAAGCTCTGTGCAAACCGTGTCGCTCTCACAGTTGTCGATGCTCAAAACCAACAAAACGCGCTACTTTGACGTTAAAACTGACGGCGCGGGGTAGCCACAACACTAATTCTCACACAGCCGCTCTAGCGAAGGAATTGCAAGGGCATACATTGGTTTTGCGTCGCCGATGTCTTGGACCCGCGAGAATGTCACCACTGCGATCGGCGAGGACTCATCATATACCTTGTACATACATATGTACGTTACAACGATACCCCTAACCCCTGAACTGGTGGACCTGGAGTCAACTGTCGACCCCCAAAGAGGGAGTTGAAGCCCGATCCCGCCGCTAACGGAAGCCCTGTAGTAGCGGAAGAGCGGTGGCGTTGGCCTAGACTCTGCCGTGCTTCCGGCACCGGAACACACCCCCGCAAGACGTCAACGTCCTCCCAATCATCGGGACAGCAAGGAACTCGGCAGGAGGTATTGCATGTGAGAGATTGAAATTGACCAACGGTCAGTGACCACGACATCTTGATGCCATACAGTGAGCGTATGGCGCAGGTTTCGGGAACCAGCTTCTTTGTCATCCCGCGCCGCTGTACCCAATGACTACTGGTATCGAGAATTGGTAGTGCCAGTGTTTGGGACTTGAGGTGGCATGAGACGGCAAGCATGGGCCATTCAGAGGTTTCCGTAAGCAGCCCATCCGCGGAGAGGCACTGGATGAAGACACTTTCCACAGAGATGTCGATCTTGGCCACAAAAGAGGTCAGCTTCCATGTCGATGGCGCGAGCTCAGGTGCAGCTCCAGAGGTGCATGACGATGCCACGACATGTTTGGCATTATAGATCCGCAGAATTGCGTGATTTCAATCGCATTCTAGTTTTCTTATCACGAGAGTAAGCATGCGGGGGAGTTCATATACTCCGAAGCTTTTGTCCTCATCAACCCCGTTGCAACACTCCTCTACTCACTCTTGTCACACTCTCCTCTACGCCCATCGCAAGTATCCTACAGATCATCGAAGCAGCTTACTGGAGGACTGGCAAGAAACATTCTTGACTCTAGGAGCGTGAAATCCGCAAAGGTGAATGTACCTAAAATTTGGCGAAAGCGGCATGGCAGTATCTGACGAAGACAGTGTCGCTTCCACACAGCCACCATGAAGCTTCCGGTAGCTGCCGCAATGGCAGCCGCTCTTCTGGGCCTTGCTTCTGCCGACTGGCAGTTCCGCTCGCGTCCGGACCTCGCTCCTCCCCGTCTGAACATCACGATCCCGGCAACCAAAGACGTCGAAAAGGGGTACCTGTTCATCGCCCCCTTCGCCGGGTATCCCGACACCCCGACCGAGCAGCATGGTCCCCGCCAGGCTGGCCCGTATATCTTCTGCGACAATGGAGATTTGATCTGGTCTGGATACGGAATCTACAGCATCTGGGCCACCAACTTCCAGGTCGGCCGATGGAAGGGCAAGGATGTCCTGTATAGCTTCGAAGGCGACCACAACGCGGGTTACGGCCATGGCCATGGCCACATCACGTTCCTAGACCAGCACTACGAGACGATTCGTGAGCTTCGTGCGGGCAACCACAAGCTGGTTGACAAGCACGAGTTCACCATTGTCAATGAGGAGACTGGCCTGATCGAAGTCTACCAGCCTGTTCCCAAAGACCTGACTGCCTGGGGAGGGAGCTCCGAGCAGCAGTGGATTGTGAATGCCATCTTTCAGGGTGCGCCACGACTTCCATATCCCGATGACAGCACAAAAATACTAACCCCTTCTCCCATGCCCCAGAGCTCGACATTGCCACAGGCAAGCTCCTCTTCGAATGGTCCAGCCTCGACCACGTCTCCCCCGACGGTATGCTCCGCCCCATCACACGCCACCACCAAACCCCCCTAACCCCCCACAGAAGCCGTCCTCCCCCTCAACCCCGGCCAAGCCGGCTCCGGCTACAACAGCTCCGACGCCTGGGACTACTTCCACATCAACAGTGTCGCCAAAGACCCCTCGGGCAACTACCTCATCTCGGCGCGCGACGCCTGCGCCCTGCACAAAATCAACGGCACTACCGGCGCCATCATCTGGCGCCTCAACGGCCTCCTCTCCAACTTCACCGTCTCCCCCTCCGCTAAATTCTGCTTCCAGCACGACGCCCGCTGGCTCCCCTCGCCGCACTCCGACATCGAACTCATCTCCCTGTACGACAACGCCGCCCACGGCAGCGAACACGGCTCCGGTCACGAGGTCCACACCTCATCCACTTCCTCTGGCAAAATCCTCTGGCTGAACACCACCGCCTGGACCGCCGAGCTCGTCCAGGGATATTACCCGCCCAAAGGCCACCCCCTCCTCTCCAAAAGCCAGGGCTCAACCCAAGTCCTCCCCAAAGGAAACGTCCTTGTCAACTGGGGCTCCGAAGGCGCTCTGACGGAGTATACCGCGGATGGCACGCCGATCTTCCATGCGTATGTCGACAGTGGGTATCTCGGCGTAGGCGCGGAGAATTACCGCGCGTATAGGTATAACTGGACGGGGTTGCCGAATGAGGATCCGGCGATAGTTGCGCTGGCGGGAGAGGATGGGAAGGGGACGAGGGTGTATGTGAGTTGGAATGGGGATACGGAGACGAGGGTGTGGCGGTTCTTTGAGGTGACGGATGGGGTGGGGTCGAGGGCGTTGTTGGGAGAGGTGGAGAGGACGGAGTTCGAGACTGTGTTGGTTGTGGAGGGGGGGAGGGCGAGGGG
>Ga0247760_1000414_pt1 | contig 46912 bp, 59 predicted proteins | sample UWRJL171409R4_FD_179936 | JGI IMG/M metagenome (GOLD analysis project Ga0247760, IMG submission 179936) | Plant litter microbial communities from Arlington Agricultural Research Station in Wisconsin, United States - UWRJ-L171-409R-4 | ecosystem: Environmental > Terrestrial > Plant litter >...
CTGGGTGGGAGGTTGTTTTTTTTACTTGTCGCGATTTTTTGTCCGCGTGTTTCTCATCTTACGTGTGTTTGTTGAGGATGCATAAATACCTATCTTGGCAGGCCTGTTTCGGATCGATACCAATGTCTTTTCTTTGCTTCTGGGGAGGTGTCCTGCTATACTCAAAATATTTGATCGTTTTTGTGTGTTACCTTGGCCGTTGATGATTGCGGAGCGGGTGCGCAAGCTGTGTGGGCTGCAATGATGAACGGAGTTATGTTGGCATCTTTGGCCTAAAGATTAGGAGGAAAGTGTGGCAATTTGTCTTGAGCGATTGGTCGTGTTTCTTCTGCGTGCATCAACGAAATTGGTTCCTGAATGCTGACGATTCTGGAGCGAATAACATACATCCGGAGACGGGGACTTGGATCATTGAAGGAAAAGACAACTTAATAATGGCTCAAACATTATCTACGTGTGTACATATTGAGACAAACCAGAAATGACATCTCGAACTCTAGTGAATGCATAAGCCTGAACTCTAGGTTGAACTCAGGACTTCTTTCCGTAGGAAGAAAACCCTCTTCCTGCCCTCCATTTCGCAGGTCATCACGAACCGTTCAGCGTGCGCCCCTTTTTCGCTTCTTCACCTTTCCGTCTCCTGCTTCTTCCAAGGCTATCCAAGTTCTCATTAGCTTCTCCTCGCTCCAGTTTCGTGGCCAAATATCGGTATGTACCTTTTCGGAGAGAGCACTTCTGCGCGGCCATTCTTCCATAGCAGTTGGCACATGAACCTTCGCTAGGCTTACGATAATCCGAGCTGTCGGGCACAATGCACTCAGTTCCCGGGCCGCGATGATTGTTGTTAGAACAAGGCTTGCAGAACTCCTCGTTGGAACTCTTTTCAAAAATCATCATGGCAATGGCCATCTCTTTCTGCTTGGTATCTAACACCTCGTCCGCGGCAGTGGGAACACCAAACGAGAGGTAGGTGACAGGCTTCCACCAACAATGTACCAGCTGGATATCCAAAATTTATTGTTACTATTGAGAGTCATCCTACGGTTCGAGGGGAACGGTCTTTACCACCTTGTTCACCAAATAATTGATGACGAAGTCATGCTTCGTGGCGAAAAGTCGTCTCAACATCGCTTCAGTTACCTTCCAGTCCTCCGCTATATCCGGGAAGTCATCGGCAACGTTCATGAACGGAACTTTCTGCCCCTCGTCGCCCATCATATACAGCACTGCCAACCACTGATCCGCTGTGGGTTGCTCACCGTTGAAGCGCATTGCTAGTGATCTGATCGAAGATGCCGGTGAGAATGGCCACTACCACTCCGTAAAAATTGCGATACTAAAACCACAGGCCCATCGGACCCTGCAAAGGCTTGAGGTACCGTTGTCTGGGCTGCCCCACTTGGTGCAAGGTTGAGACGCGACGCCATTCGCAATGTTAAGTCTTGGCAGCTGGCAAACAGCCCAGTCTGTCGGCTCCGGCAGCCCCGCTCAGATTGGCCAAAATTCGGAACCCAAAGCGCGGCCCCCGTCAGTGCTCATGCAGCAGCTCGCCGACTTGGACTTCGGTGACATTTCTCCAAACCCCATTTACTCTTTCTCCACACCTCACACCTCACAAGACATAAAAAAAATGTTTGAGGTCCCCGACGCAAAGCGGTAAGTCAGCCACAATATGGGCCGTGCGCCCGGACTCTCTCAACGCGCAAAAATGCTAATTCGGGAGCAGAGTGAGGCGGCAAGATCTGTTCGACTCAGCATCTGAGCGGCACTCAAGTGTCGATGAGGGCGACGATAGCGAGGTGGCTCAGCTCCGGGAGAAGCTGAATGCCCGTCTCTCGAATTTACTCGCTGTCAACTTCGAGGCTGGTCCTGGAGGTGACGGCGGCGTTGATGTCGTCATGCAAGAAGATGGGGACGACCAGCCGCCAGACGAAGTAGAGTTCGAGTTCCGCCTGTTTTCTACCTCGGCGCCCTCTCAGAAAATCGCCCTTGTTGATGGAGACGGCCGTCACGAAGGGCCGGCCATCTCGCAACGGCCACTATCATTCTATGTAAGAGGGGAACTGTCGCCAGAGGAGATAGAACAGTTCCGGGTTGCGGCCGTAGAAGCCAGCGATATTGTTGCCGAGGCACGAAAACGAGCTTGGGGCCTGGAGGTCCCATGGAGGGTCGCTAGGATTGTGGTGTCGATGGGTCGCAAACGGGGAGATCGTGCTGGCGGCCTCTCAGCGGGAGTTACTGGACCAAAGGGCACAGACGAAGAGCCAGCACGGAGGAAACGGCCGGGGAAAAAGAGAAGAATAGCTCTCAGAATCAAGGAGAAGGCCAAAAAGGAGGAGGAGATTCAGAAAATGACCAAGGAGGAGCATCTACGAGAAAAGAAGAAGAGACTGAACAGGGAGAAAAAACTGAAGCGCAGGCAGAAGGAGAAGGAGAAAAAAGTGGCTAGTAAAGGAGGAGCAGAGGGTAACGATGGTGATGAGTCGCCATCTGAAGCTGACAGCGAATAGTTGCAGCGTCATGCCTTATTAGTCGGGATGACAAGGTGAGCTCCGCAAGAGCCCCAAAGCTGAACTCACCCGAAGACTGTGTTCACGGAATCGGAATTTGGAAGTGAGGAAGAGCACTCAAACACTGCACCCAACTACGCAAGTGAGCTGTGCCTGATACCGTGGTATGCAGCCCTTAAAAATACCCGGCTGGTGTCTCAACTTGCCCACCTAACACAAAGCCATAGTATCCGATCTCGTGTGCTGCCGTAGAACGATTCTGGAACAATGGAAAGGATTAGAGGCGATGGTTGCTTTCCGGGTTAGGGTATCTCGGGACAGCAGGGGTCTGATGCGGGTGCGCCCCTGCTTGTAACACTAGCCGCATCCTTGCCGCCGTGAGAGCAGAGCTTAGTGGGACAACCATCTAGCGATTTTCTTTCGAGCAAACGTCCTTTACATCTCCTCTGCACATAGAAGATAGGCCCTCCGACGAATTTCGAACGCGCCGATATACCCTTTTATTACGTATTCCATACGAGAAAACAATGAGCTCGTCTTGCCGGCAAGCGCCCACCTCCTGAACGCAAACAACTTGTTTTGCCCCGCCAAATCGGCAAGCTTTAAGGTATCACGCAGCACAATGAACGCCCTGTGGTCCTCGCGAGGCTCGACCGACGCCTCGCAGCCTGTCAACAGGGTCGCGGATGCCGCTGATATTGGCGCCGACGAGATCGTGCTCGATAACCCCTCCTTGGACAACAGGCCGAACAATGGTCAGGGCGGGCCGCCGCGACCGCCACTCCAACGCAACATGCCGTCGCAACCACCTCCGGCGGTCCCTAACGCCCCGTCTTCTACCACATCCTCGCCCTTTCCGCCCCAACAGCCCGGACCGGGTCAACCTCCCGATTCATTATCTCTCGCCCAGCTCCGGCGCATCGTCGCCGAGTTCCCACGCACAGAACCTATTGCCTACGACTATGTCTACGCTGACATGGGCCCCCCCGAGGAGGAGATCGACGAGTGGTTCGTGTACAACTTCTGGCAGTGGGTGCGTCTTAATGCCGCCAACCGCGCCTTTCACAGCGCCTGGGGACGGATGTTTGGCCAGGACTACGGATGGGACGACCTCGGTAAGGAGGCACACAAGAGGTTTGTGGCGGGTGCGCTGAACGGGATCCGTCTACGGGATAAGACTGCACGCAGCGAGGCCATAGGGACACTAGTATATCTGGTGCTTGGGCGATGGACGGAGTCGGTTCGGCACGCAACGGTTCCCAGCCTCAGGAACCCCAAAGCCAAGTCGGCGGCTACCAAAGTGCAGATGGCGGCGATCACAGAAGGGGTGCAATTGCTGTCGGACTGTGGAGGTATTCCGTTGGTCTGGGGCGCACTGAGAGATGCATTCGAGCCATTCTGGTACGTATCTATGGGATCATTATTGGCTGTATGTGCTAACACGAGCAGGTCCGACGATGCCCCGCAGAACCTACAGGTACTAACTGAGGAACTAATTCACTTAATGACGATCATGTACATAGTTGTGCAAGAGACGCTGAATGACCCCGAGGGAATGGCTTCGGTTCAGTCGGAGCTCCTTGCGCTCAACCCGAGCCTCGTGAAGTTCATGCTTCACGCGACCGCAAAGCTGAGATGGGACGAGGCCAACAGCCTTCCCCAAACACAGGTAATATTCCCGTTGGCCTGGTGAAGAGTACGACGCGCTGACATGAGCAGATATTTCTTTTTTTCTGGAAATCCATCTTGCTCGTTTTTGGAGGCTCCGAGGCGATCGCGGAGACGAAGGAAGCCACGAGGGAGATGCAAGGAGAAGACCCGGATAAGGAGACTATCTCAGCATCGCCGCTGGATTATCACGTATTTCGACAGGAAATCACCTCCAAATACCCCGCCTATATCCCACCTCGACCTGTCATACCCTTGGAAGCTGAGCAAACGTCTATCCTCCCCCAACTGCATCACCACCCCATCAGGAACAATGGCGCGAACGGCATCCTCCCCGGGCCTCCTGGACAGAGCGGGGGAGCTTCCATTTTGCACCAGCCTGTTCACATCGCAACACCCGCGCCCTCACCCCCGCCAAGTCCTGGCGTCGGCGGCAAGGGCGGAAAGAAACAAAACTATCAGACGAATCAGAATTTCCCTTTTATGTACCCGCCTCTTGATGCTACGAGCAACAGCGCGGGCGGCAAGGGGGGCGCTGGTTTACAAGACTTCCTCGTGGGAAGGAGGTGGGAGGGCAGCGACGTACCGGCCTCGATTCTGGAGGCCGGCGAGCTGTTCTCGAAGAGGGTCAGGACGACTCGAGCTACACGACAGCTCTGGGATGAGCGGGAGAAGTTCCTAAAGTTCGAGCGAGGGTGGGACGGTGCAGATGATGATATTGTCGACGAACTGGACCTCTCATCGCTGACGCTTGAGGAAAAAGAGGAACTGGGACTGAAAAGATCGGGAGCCGACGACAGGGATTCAAAATCACCCCGTGCAGAAGTAGACTACGGGCCTCGGGGGGTCGACCCGCGCACAAAACGACGGCTTGATGCAGTAGAGGATTTTTATGCAAGTAACTTGACCCCTTTACTATCGCTCGTTGCTAACGGTATTTGTAGAACGAGGCATTGCCACATCTTCAATCACTGGTAATCGTTCTGCTGAAGCAAATAATGGCAATCGCAACCAATTTGATCAACATACCCCCTGGTCCGCCGCAAGGGGGTGCTGGTCAGAACGGGGGTCGGGCGAACGGTGGTCCCGGACTCAATGGTCTAAACGGCAAAGCAGACCCGGCATCACCGTCAGACAGCGACGTGGATGAGGCGAGAGGGAGAGAGATTGCGGCCAAAGCAGTAACTGGGATATTGATCCAGCTGCTGAAGTGGTTCAAGCTATCGCGTATGTTGCCCCTTGAGGCATAGTCTGCGTCTTGTTGCTAACCTTCGTGAAATTGTAGATGTCCTCAAGTTTGAGTACATGACGCAATTGTTGCTGGACTCAAACTACCTCCCCTTGGTGTTGAAGCTATTTGCTCTACACGACGTCCAGCAAGTCGTCGAGACAAAGACCGACCGCATCGAGCACAGGTGAGACGATTTCTTGCAAGGATTTACCCAGGCAAATCCACTCACAACTATATCTAGCTTCTTTTACTTTTGCGGTTCCCGCGCAGGCGCCATCCCCAACATGACTCTCCCTAACACGGCAATCACGGAATTCGAAGAAGATGAAGACGAGAGCGAGGAAGAAGACGACGACGCCGCACCGCCGCCTATCAGGCGCCTGCGGTCACCGGACGCCGATCCTGCCCCTGTAGCTGGGCTCTCAGCCTCCCCGCAATCTAACCAGCGTCCCGAGGTCGATGAGCTCGGCTACCCCGTCAACCCCCTCCCGAAGGAGCCCATCACGGACTTCTCGCGCCGCAACTTCTTCTCCCTCATCAACTACCTGCGCGTCATGCAGAAAATCTGCAAGCACAAGGCCCATCGAAATTTGCTCATGGTACAGTATAAGAGCTCTGGCATCCTGCGCAAGAGCCTCAAGGTCCCCCAGCAGGAGTTGCGTCTATACACCCTCAAGCTCTTCAAGAACCAGGTCCCCTACTGCGGCCGCAAGTGGCGCCAGAGCAATATGCGTGTCATCACTGCGGTGTATTTGCACTGCCGTCCTGAGCTGCGCGACGAGTGGCTCGCCGGGTCGGATGTAGATGCTGAGGTTGAAGAGGCACTGCCGCTTGAGCAGGCACTAAGGAGTCTGACGCATTGGTTCAACATGCGGCGATACCCAGATAAGATGGCTGCGGAGGTGCGGCAGGCGATGAGAGAGGAGCAGGACTTTTTTGTGAGAGAGCTGGATAAGCTTGACCTTAACTGGGCAGAGGTTGAGGGAGATGACGCATCGGTGAGGTTGGATTGGGAGCACGATGGCGGTGGTTGGGGCTAACCTTCGAAAGGGCCGGTGAGTATGAGAGCATGTGTGGGTAAAAGGCATTGTTTTGTTGGTAGACTGCGATGAATCGGATGTAGTATAAGTGGTAGATGACTTTGCTCTGGAATGGGATTGTAGCGAATGAAGGCTCTTATTCCCGTCATCTGTCAAGGGAGTGATGTCATGGTTATGGCTCTGTCGAGATACTTGAGACATCCAACCGGCTGTTACTTCGATGTGGTGGGAAGAAGATGGTCCTGCAGGAAGTTCTACTACCTCCTTTCTCTGGATATTGCAGATCTAACGTTAACTGACTCCGTGATACGCAAATGTGTGATGTCATTGATAATCCGTGTCGTTTCTTCGTACGAATTACCGGGTATTATTACCACCTATGATATGTCATGAACCTGAACCCAGCCAGGCCTAATAATGAGACTTTTTGCACTCCACGCCGTACTTTCGGCGTATTACTTCTTCTCATACCCGCTCGTACACACCATCGGAGTACCGGTAGTTCGCAGGTGGGTATTGCGCAAGCGGGACATCGTCAAATCCTTCCGTTGCCAGCCTTGCGTTCCCCCTTCCTGGGGTAGCGCCGATATCATGCCCGCCGTACCCAAGGCTATCGTACTTGGGCGCCGCGCCTCCGTACGCGCCGTCCGAAGTCCCCACACGGGTCTGCTCCGTTGCGTAGCTATCTCGTACATCGTCGGGTTGGGCGTGCTGTGGCAAGGCGTTGGGGTTATATGGATCCACAGTATTGGCACGATTCTTGCGGCTGAACAGGCCAAAGAATCCCCTGCTCTTTTTCCCGGAGCCCTCGATGTAGTCATTCGCGGGACTAGGCCCGAACCGGCTCTCTTTTCTGTGATGCCGAATAATCCCCCACTCTGCAAGAATGGAAAATAAGAAGAAGAATCTATCACCGAGATCGTATTAGCACAGCAGCTTCAGTAGTGAGAGAGGGGCACGAACAAAGCAACAACCGAGACCGCCAAACACGCCGTCTCCATCTGGCACGCCTGTCTCAAGCTCGGCAGCGCCGTCCACCCGTCTGTCGCGCCCTCTACAACACCCGTGCTGGCATCGCCGCTCCCAAACGGCGTATCTACAAACCCCGAGGTACACGAAGCTGAACCCCCCTTATTTGCCGACGCGACATAAATAAACGCCGCGGCGAAGCATACATCAAGCACCATGCTCAAGAACGAGGTAAAGGGCTTGACTGCTGGGAAGCAGCACACCGCGAGGATACACAGGGCCGTATACAGCACGGCAACGCCGGCGATGCCCTCGACGGCGCGAATCCATGTTGCTGTGGGGAGGCCGTGGTTTGCGAGTGTTGCGAGGAAGTAGGAGAATATAGCGAGGATGAGGGCGGCGCAGAGGAACTGGATGATGCGGAGGAAGAACTTGAGTGCGCGCAGGGCGCTACCCGTATGGGCTCCCATTTTCCTGATTGGGTGCGTAGGGTGTGTGCCCGGGGGATCCGGGAAGGTGTTGTCCCTCGTATGTAGGAAGACAAGTCCAAACAAATGGATACTATGTGAGTGAGGCTGAAAATAAGAAAGCAGGTGTGAGATTCTTAGATAGATGTGCCTGCATGCAGAACGCGGGATTGTCGGACCCTTAAGGGCTGTCGTCGTGTTCGTCACCTCAGGGTTGGCTTACACATGACACTTCCTCCTCCTTTTCAACCCAGCATTGCCCAGTTCGCCTCAAAGTCTGCCACGTAATAGCCCAAGAGGGCACGATTCTGGGGCAGATCTCAGTGGATGTGTCTTTGTCGTGGGTGCTGCGGCCCGGGGATGACGACCGTGTTGCGAAAGACCGCCCCACGACGACCAATCGCGGGGCCTCCCATGACATCACTGCATATCAAGGGTCCTTTATCGGATAGCTGCGGTCTGATTGGATAGTGTGGGAGCACACCCCTGGCTGTTTCAGCGCCACAGCTCAGCGTGTGGCGGTGCTGTCAATGAATCCCCAACCTGCGAGGCTCCCTCCCGAGGCACTTCATCAGAACTTCGAGCATGGGAATGAGGTTAGCATACGGGTTTCCTCCAAGCTCAAATCTACGTTATATCGAACTCCCCATCCTATATGCGTGGCCACATTTCGTGCAGCCTGACCGGTCCAGTTTCCAAAACGCCCTCAGAAATGCAGCAAGACCAAACATTATAAACAGCGGAGTCAGGGAAGCCGGTCGTCCCAGATTTATGTAGCTGCGAGATCGGCGGAGCGACGGATCCCTGCCATTGTTTCTGGCCCTTGTTCCTTACTGCCGCCTTCGCAGTCCTCCTGACTCTCGTGGTTTACAAACACAAACGAGATGAAGACGATGCCGGCACCCACCCAGTACACCCAGCTCGAATATTGAGCGTATTGGATCATCTCGCCAATCAGCGAAAGTGGTATTGTTAGCGACAGCCCGACTGTGACTACCAGTGGCGTCGTGAGCAGCATCGCGTAGGCCCACGACATGTCGCTAAAAAAGGAGGCGATTGAGTTGGCCAGAATGATCACCCAGATTTGTCCCGTTGGTGGTAGTTCAAACTAATACTACGTTAGCAAGGACCAAGAGAGGAAACCCGCCTGGGGATGGGTGGCGGGCAAACTTACTGTTTCGATACCAGTAAAATGCAGTATAAAGAACCCTGGCCAGAGGAATACCACGTTGAACAGCCCGACCAGCCCAAAGAACAGCGGCATGTTGACCCGGTCTTCGTTACCCACCCGCCGCTTCATTACCGTCACATAAATGCCGTAAATGATGGCGCTAAAGAACGCCATTGCATCGCCAATAGCGATCTGCCCCGTCGTCTTGTGCGGGAAGTTGCCTCGATTATCGTCGTTTGCACCTGTGAGGTCGACCGAGGATATAAGCACCACGCCGGCCAGTGATGCCACGACCCCAACAAGCTTCCGCACCGAGAAGCCTTCAACTCCAGAGATGGCGCAAAATATGAGCGTCCATATGCTGCTCGTAGACGTGAGGATCGTCGCGCTAGCCACGCTCGTGTACTCGAGGCATGATGATGCGAAGTAGTTGGCCAAGAACCATAGCATGCAAAACTCGAGGCTCAGCCACGCCGTTTCCCGGAAGCTCAGCTTCTCGTCGAACGCCGCTTTCCTCCTGTTTCGCGCCACCACCAGATCCAGTGCCTCCAGACTGCCTTCGTCGTCCACCAGCAAGGCACCAGCCTCGTCATCTTCATCATCGACCGCCTCCTCGTCCTGCGATTTGAGCGGTGCCGATCCGTGCCTTGCTTCTTGCCATAGCTCCATCGCCCTGCTCTTTAGCGAGGATACCCCTGTCTGCATCACGTAGCGTATTGCCATTGGTACCAGTGAGATGGCGAACATAGACGTATTGACATAGACAAGGAAGAACGGTTTGCTATACGTGTTGTCCGAGAATATATACTACATATAAACCAAGTCAGAACCGAAACACATAATAAGGGGAACATAACTCACACTCGCAAGGAAGTTGGACACTGTCCACATCAACACGGTGAACAACAGCAAAGATATCCCCAGCGTCCGTCGCGCTACTCCGAGCAAGCCGAACCGCGCGCGCAAGCTGGAGGCGGTTGTGTTCGTTGGTGACCGCGACAAGCCCCGGGCTAGTAGCGGCACTGATCCGCCTTGTGACCTCGGACGAGAGTGGCTAACATGGCCATGATCGGGCGCCAGCTCTGCCGGCATCATGGGCTCCGCGGGAGCCATGGCGAGAACGGGTGTCGGGAGCCGGAGCCGGCAGCTCGGGGGAAGAGAGGGGGTGCTCGGATCGGGGGCGCACGGCAGCACGCTCGCTCGGAGGTAGGCTATTGGGCCCGGGTCAGGAGATCGACGTAGTTCACGACTCGGTGTGCATTCAAGGCCGACAGGGGTGCATCGTGCTTATGAGGTCGCTGGTAAAGGGGAAGGTCGACGACGAAGGTTTGGCGTAGGGGTATCCGATCCTCATCCAGAGCGAACTTCCGGGTTGCTGGTATCTGATACCTCCAAAGTCTGCGAGAGCGAGTGACTGAGTTTGACAACCTTATCAGCATGGATCTATGTGGGGGAGAAGTTGGGGTTGGTGAAGAGTTCTGGTCTCGCGGTGGAACGCCCCTGGAGGCTGTGAATCTTCAGTGGGTCGTCTTGGCAGCGCATCCACGGCGACCCTGGTTTCATTGGTGGCGCCTAAGTGGGACCAGCGCGCCAAACCACGCGACTGTTGACAATTCTCATTCTAGGGTTAGGGTCCATCGACCCTCCGTAGGGCTGCTAGCCGCGGTGTATATGGCTACTAGAAAGCACTGGTCTTGTACAACTAGGACTTGATAGGTGCAAAGGTATTAAGTCCAACATCTGAAATATGCTCGTGTACCATATACACCCATGTAGACAGGTCTATGATCGGTCCCCTCGTCATCCTCGATAAACAAGGCTCTCCACATCCTCTCTCAACGACACCCGCAAATTAGAATAACGAAAGCCCCGGTTCTCCCAACAGAGAGGAATGAGAAAGCAGTAAAGGAATACACGCCAGACGCAGACCCAGCATGATATCATACAATGTAAGAGACCTCCTCCTAACCATGAACTAAGAGAGACAGGGAGTCAGATGGAATCTGAGATAGATGGCCTCTTCAGCACGCGCAGCCGTCCCGCTCGTTCTCGATATGAATGTTGATTGGGTCCTGGAAGTCACCGCTAAACTCTTCAGATTCTTCCTGCAGCAAGGCATTTCTCGCAATAACTGCGGAGACATGTCAGCACACATCGTGGTAAGGGTATGGGTTATTAGAAGCTTACCCTCAAAAGCTTGCTCTACATTGATAGCCTCCTTCGCACTCGTCTCAAAGTACGGAATACCTCCCTTGGATTGGCAGAATGTCATGGCCCGCTTGGTCGAGATCTAGCACCGGGAGGATTCGTCAGTTCCGGAGCAGGCAGCAAGGGAAAATGGGGAAACGCACCACTCGCTTGCTCTCCTCCACGTCGATCTTGTTCCCAAGCACGACAAACGGGAAGTTATCCGGGTCTCGTGGCGACGCTTGGATCAAGAACTCGTCCCTCCAGCTGTCGAGCGCATCGAAACTCTTGGAGTTGTTCACGTCGAACACCAGAACGCAGCAGTCGGCGCCACGGTAAAAGGCCACGCCCAGCGACTGGAACCGTTCCTGGCCAGCGGTATCCCAGAGCTATTACCAGCCGTTATCATTAGCATGCGTCCTTCATCCGGGATGCACATCCTGTGGAATTCCCGCACCTGCATTGTCACTTGGCGGTCGTCCACCTGAACTTCCCGAGTGAGAAAATCGGCTCCGATAGTCGCTTTGTAGCTGGCGCTGAATCTCTTGTTGACCTAGATTGCGATGACCGCCATCAGCAGGGGAACGTCTGGTTTGCCACGACCGGAGGGCTCTTCGAGTGCATGCGTACGTATTGGTTCATCAGACTTGTCTTGCCGACACCGCTATCGCCCAGGATGATGACCTTGAAACGGACAATCTCGTCAGCCAAACAACCCAGACATCGTGTAACAGCGCTGCAGTGCGCGCAGGGCCGCTCAAACCTTCAGCAGGACCTTCTTTCTCGACGCCATCTTGGACTGATTCGCCGAAGCGTTTCTCCAAATGAGCGCGGGGGGTCGGGACTCGGATCACTAGGGATCGTGGCGCTTTATTGTCGTCGGGCTCGGTTGTACGGTCGTCGTGGGATGGGATGGCAAAGTCGCAACGTAAAGAAACAGTCTAAGTAAACGGGCGGTGTTGATAAGGAAAGCAAATGAGCGGGCCTGGGGTTGGTTTTAGATTTGGTAGGTTGTTGGACTCCGCTGTTGGAGGAGTGACGGAGTCGGAGACGCACTGGCGAGCACTGATACGGCGGCTCCAGGTAGCTTCCCTCGGCCACGCGCTAGGCAGGCACCACAGGGCAGATCGGACCAATCACACGCCAAGCACCCTGATGAAACCAGACGGTTTTCGGCCATCTTCAACGGCACTGTGTCCCAGCGAGAACTTTCCTTCCAGTGATGTGCGACTTGTGACCTCGACGGCACACGACACTTCGGCTCGGAAATGCCACGACCGCAATCCAGACCCGTGTCGAGTTGCAAAAGGGCTCAGCTTCCATTCTGGGGCCTCGCAGCCGCGCTCTAATGGGGCGCCCCGAATTCATTGGCAGCACCTACAGGACCAACGGTGATGGCAGCCGCGGACGATGACCAGCAGTTACTGCAGAAGGTCCACAGCCTCAACGACCTTGAGCTGGCCGCGCTGCTGTCCCTCATCGCCCGCGAGCATTGTCTCATCAGCACAAACCCCGAAGCCGTCGACGAGCTCACCGAGGAGCTTCGCCTGATTGCTGCCAGGACCTTCGGCTTGTCTTCCACCGTCGTCAGCTGCCACGCCCACACGACCCTAGACGACTTCGCAGCTGCATTACTCCTGGTCCCGTCTTCCCAGGTCTCTCCGCCCGGCCCCAGCAGCAGTATAAACAACAATACCAGTGGGCGCTCTGGCTCTCCGTACCGACCTCGCCACCAACCTCCCCTCCACCAGCATAATGATCCATCCGGCACTGCCGGCGCGGGCTCATACTTCTTCTCAAGGTCGGGAATGGCACCGCGGGGACTGATAAGCCCCTCTTCGTCCACAGCCGCCGTGCCCCAACCCCTAATCGCTAATGTCGTCCTCGCCAAGCACCTCGACCGTGCCCCGCCTGCTGTCCAGATTCAAGCTCTAGAGTTGCTACGCACTCGGCGCATCTTCACGCGAACAAGCGTCCAGACAGCCCCGAAGCAGTTCCTCTTCATATCAGTGCTCGGTGCTGCCAGCGGTGGCCGGGCGCACGTCACCCCGCATCTTAACGACTTCTTCTACCTGGCTCACTGGCACGATCCCCAGGACGGGTTCGACTACCTCGACGAGGAACTCAGCGCGGGCGATGACGAGACCCCTGGTGATGGCGAAGACATCTATGGTGTCAGCGACGATGATGCAGCGTCCACAAACTCTGGCATGAGTGTTGTGAAGCGGGGAGGAGGGGGCTCAACCTTGGCGCCATCGCTTACAGCGGCTACAAGTGGTCGACGTTCCTTTAGCCAAACGATGCCGGAGGTTGTGCTCCCCGTCAAGTTGCGACAGCCAAACCAGCAACCAGTGTTCGCCGAGACCGACATTGCCCTCCTGGCGCAACTAAGCCGGCAAGTGCGCGTTGGCGTTGACGTAGTGCGGTACCAGATGAACATCATCTCGTTTCTGCGGACCCAGCGCGGAGTAGGTAGCGGTATCACGCCGACGGCGACGAAGCATTTCGAGCAGCTGATGCGTAGCTTAGCACCGCTTCACGGGCTCGACTACGTGACGCCCTCACTGGTGGCTCTGGCAGCAAAGAAGGTGTATCTCCATCGCATAAAGATGGTTGCGCCGGAAAAGGAGAGAAGCATGCAGTGGGGGAGCGAGTTAGCAGCTGTCGAGGCGATATTAGAGGATCTTGGCCCGGAGGACGTCATTGAAGATGTACTCGGTCTGGTGGCGGCGCCTCACTGATTACACGCTATTCTTCCTAACAAGCCTAATGACCGTTACGACGACAGACACGAAGCCAACGCAGAACTCGTTTCCCACTCTGGATCTATCATGTAGAAGCACATTCGAAGAACACTTGATACGTGTATACCACCTTCAGTAGCGAGGCGTATCAAGGGAAACAGACAAGTCAAAGAGATAGCAACGTCTTTTTATTCTCCAATACCGAGACTCGTGGGCCTATCCAGATGTGCAAATCCCCTGGCCCGTCTCCCGCCCAAATTACATGTTATGCTTGTACTTGTACATATTCCTTTATCTTTCTCATGAGACCCAACCAGTAAGGTAAGACCGACGTTACAGACCATAAGCGGCCTCGGTAGCTCCATATACACAAATAACGCAAGCAAGCCTCAAAACGCCTGTTTGCACATGGCCTTCCATAGGGTTGGCGGTATTACTAAAACAACATCTTGTTGTGGTGGTCATAAATCTTTTCCCGTTCCATGCTGGCTCAAATTAGAACATCTCGGTGACCTTGCATTGCCATCCAGATCCCTTAGAAAGCAGGGGCAAGCTGTAGAAAGGCAGTGTCAGCAGGTTGTTGGCTCTAGGTTAATATAGAGAGAAGCTTACCTTGCACCCAGTGCCCATCCCAACTCATATCCCTTGATCTGCTTAGCGATCCGCACCTCACGATCAATAGGCATTTCGTAACCCGTGTGGGTGAGGGCCAGCATGAAGTTGAGATCCATGCAATGCTCCGGCCTATCCTCGAGCTCCTCAACCGCCTTAGGGATGCTGGTGAAAACGCCCCATTCGCTAGAACCGCCACACACGCTCCTGGTCAGGTCGTGCATCTCACGGAGCGTGAACGTCTCGGGCATGCCCAAGGGTTCGGTGCGATCGGTGAAGAACGACAGGAAGAAAACGTCCTCCTTGGCAAAGGTCTTAGCGATGGGGGGTTGGTGTACGCCGTTGAACGAGCAGGGGGCAAGCGTGCACTCTTTATCCTTCGCTAGGATGCGCTCCGCCAACGCGCGGCATTGGGCGGGTGATCCAATGGAGGGTCCTGTCATGTTGATCTTGACCTCATTTCCGAGGGCATGGCCCTTGGGCAGCTTGATCACGTCCGTCTTGGCCATGCCTGCGGAATAGCATGGGTTGATAACAGGCTTGTCCATCCACGACTTGTCGCTAGGGTGTAGAGCATGCATGTCGGTAGCCAGTGTAGCCAGGATAGATTCGCGGGCAGCCATGAGACCGTAGCCAAGATGCGAATGCTGGTAGAGCTCAAACTTGCGTCCGCCGAAGTCGAGCTTGTACTTGTGGTCACCATCGGCGAGTCTCGGGGGCATGCCGCCGTGCGAGACTCCCTCAAAGGTGGGCTCGAAGACAATCTGGGTTGAGCCACCACCGAGATCAAGCACAGCCGACGTCTCACTGTGGTCCGGTCCGCCAATCTTGCCCTGAAGGTAGTTGATGGTGATCCACGAGTAGACACCCTCATCAGAGCCGTCCATCACAGCAACGCCCTTCTCCTCCTCAGACACAACTGGGAAGGGGTACTTGGTCTCCAAACGGCGCCTAACCTCCTTCAGAATTTTCTCGCTCTTCTCCTCGCCGATCTTGCGCAGACCGGCCGTCGCCTTCACGGCGATGGGGCTGCAGGCCTTCAGCTTATCAGGAACCTTCTCCAAAGCGGCATCAAGAAGGGGGTCCAAGCTCTTTGCCGCTGCCTCAGGGTCGTTCTCGTAGGCGCTCAGTCCGCTGCTCTTGCCCGGGATCTTCTCGGTCATCTTGAACAAAACCTCTCCCTCCAGCTCAGGCGCGGCGCCGCAGTTGTTGAACTTGTAGACGTGAATGCGGGAACCAGTGCTGCCGGCATCAATCATGAGGACGAATTGGACAATTGGCTTCTCTTTGGAGTAGGACCTCGTGCACTTGTCGGTGCCATATGAAGAGTCGGAAGGAACTTGACCTTGGCTTTGGCCTTGGCCGCCTAGAAGTGACCTTGTGAGTAGATATTCATTGAGGCGTGGCCCTCGCCAGCGACACTCTGCCCCCCCGCACCAGAAAATGGAACCTACCGTTGTAGAGCTCGACGCCAGAGGGCGAGAAGTAGAAGAAGAGCAGGAAGACCACGAAGATGATGGCGCCCGTCTTCACGTGGCGCGCCCGCTGCGACTGCGACATCCAGGAGGCGTGCATTTTGGCGAAGATACCGGGCTCGCGGTGTTCTCCGTCGTAGCGATCGGGCTTCTCGTGCGGGTCGTGCACGATCTGTTTCGTCGGCAACGAGACTGAAGTGCGCCGCATGGGGAGAGAGGGGGATCTGCTTGCAGTGCCAGCAAGCCGCGGCTAGATACCGGTATCTGCGTTGTGCGGCGGAACTGTCGACTTTTGGTGGTAGGACAGGTCACAACTGGGCAACGTTACCGAACTCAAATGCCGACTGTCGAAGGAGCAAAAAGCGAAAGTTAACGAGAGACCAGAAGGGTAGAAAAAACAGGCAAATTCAGAACATCCGTCGCCAGGCTCCTTGTCGTCGAGAAGAAGAATCACCGGGTGAATTCCATCGGGGGTTACTGAAGAAAACTGGAATAGGGGCTGAGAATCAGAAGTGGCCCAAGAATTTCCAATGACGCTTCGCAGCCAAGACTCTGGGAGGCCCTGGCTAATGTGTCCTCCCACCCAATTTAGCTTGGGCCCGCCACCAAACCCCAGTCCTGTCACGTAACAAGCACCGAATACCAAGTACCTTGTACGTACAAACAATCCATTGGCTAAGTGGCCTTGGTGAACGATGAACGAAACCTAAGCCCGCTGCGTTCCCTCACATTTGTAAAGTTCCAAATGATCTAGATATGGGAGCGAGCATCGGGTTAGTCTCTCATCTGATGGAGCGCTTTTGGTGATAATGGAGGATACTGGCGGTGCAGGCGGAGACTAGGAAGGCACGAAGTACCTGGTACGACGCGCCGCTGACTTGTTAGCCTTCCAGAAGCTCGCCTCGTCACTCACTGCTGCCTCGCAGCTTCAATGTAAGAGCAACTCAGTATCCGGATTGTAGTATTGTCGCCGCCATATTTTCCACACTGCATAATATCTCCGTTTCTCTCAATCAATCAGATTGCGACCGTCGCAGGACTCCAAGATGGACGTCACCCTCCTGGTATACGATCTCTCACGAGGCATGGCGCGACAGATGTCGATGGGCTTTCTCGGGTTTCAGCTGGATGCCATCTACCACACGTCGATAAAGCTACGAGGGCGGGAGTATGTGTACGACGGCAGCATAGTCTCTATCATCCCTGGCTCATCGCACCTGGGCCAGCCCATGCAAGAGATTCCCTTGGGAAGGACAGAATGTGTGCCTCCTTGACTCCCGAGTCCGCGCAAAGCGCATCGCGGCTGACTCGGACTAAAACAGTGCCCATGGACGTGATCGAGGAATACCTCGACTCACTTCGCGAGATCTTTACGGTTGAGGTAATGCCGCACTGCAACACCAAGCAGCAGCTTATGAGGCGCTAACCCAGCAACAGGCATACGACCTCTGGCGACATAACTGCAATAATTTCTCCAATGATTTCGCCATGTTTCTTCTCGGCAAGGGTATCCCTAGCCATATTGCCAACATGCCCCAGGCAGTCTTGGATTCCCCCTTTGGCCGGATGTTGATGCCCATGCTCGATCAGCAGATCACGGCGAGCAAGCGCGCGGGAGGCATCCTGGGTATCGAGGATACCCCTGGAAGCTCCGTGAAGCCAAAGAGCGATCTTCACCACCACGTAGCAACGGTGCAGTATGTGCACAACCTGACCCAGCTTGACCAGCTCCTGGAGAAGGCCAAGCACTCGTGCGCCGTGGTGTTTTTCACCTCGGCCACTTGCCCACCATGTAAGATGGTCTATCCCCTCTACGACGAACTCGCCGCCGAGGTTGGCGACAAGGGAGTCTTGATCAAGGTCGACACTTCGCAGGCACGGGATGTCGCCGGCCGTTACTCTATATCGGCAACGCCGACCTTCATAACCTTCCTCAAGGGCCAACAAGAGAACCGTTGGATGGGTGCTGACCCCAGCAAACTCCGCGGCAATGTCCAGCTCCTCGTCCAGATGGCGTGGCCACCACACCCCCATCAAGGACTTAACCTCCCCACTTTCTCCAACTCTGATGCCAAACCTGTGCTCTTCACCAAAGTTCCACCGCTTGCCAAACTCCTGGCCAAGATGGGCCCGACTGCACACAACCAAGCCGTCCAGGGCGTCAAGCAATTCATCGAGACTCGAGCCAGCGACGGCCCAGCGAGGACAACACTCCCCGACATGTCTGGTTTCGCCTCCATCGTGCGAGACTCTATAACCCAACTCCCTACTGAGCTCCTCTTCACCATGGTCGACCTCATCCGCTGCGGCCTCGTAGATGCCCGCTTCAGCAGCTATCTTGCCGAGGAGAAAGATCACCTCACCATCGTTGCCATCCTGGACCACGTCAACTCCCTCGCAATCGGCAATACCTGTCCATATGCCCTGCGTCTCGTCACACTTCAGATGGCCTGCAACCTTTTCTCCAGCGGGCTGTATGCCGAGCAGGTGCTCGTCCATGATCCGCTACGCACCGCAGTGACGCAGCTGATATCGACAAGCTTCTTGGATGACAGTCATTCCAATGTGCGCGTCGCTGCCGCATCACTGCTGTTCAACGTGGCGCTAGCTAACAGCCGCCGGAGACAAGACGGGCCTGGTGATGGTTTGCCTGAGGGTGACGAGGTTGAGCTCGCGGCATCAGTGCTAGAGGCTATCTCTCAGGAGGAGGCATCGACCGAGGCTTTGGAGGGCATGCTACTTGCGCTAGGGCTGCTGGCATATCGGCTGCCGCTAGATGGGGATCTAGCAGCTCTGTTGAGGACGATGGATGCCGAGGATTTGGTACTGAAAAAAGGGAAGGTGAAAGCGTTTGAGGGGATGAATTTGATGAAGGAGGTTGGTGGCGAGCTGCTTGGGAAAGGTCTGAGGAAGCCTTGAGGAAATAGGCCCGATGTCTGAAGTGATAGTAGAGGCTTAGATGTGGTTTGTTTAGTTAGGTATCTCACAATGGCGCGTCATGGATTGCCGTTTTGCCCAAGCAGGTAGGGAGCATTGCTGTTGATGTTTATCCCCGTGCTATCAAGGTTAGATTATCGCAGTATCTTGCCGTACAGCTAGTCTTCATAATGCCAGCCCCTATATGAATAGAAAGGAACAATCCTGCCTACCAAACCAACTCATAGGAACATCTTCGGTGGCTTAGGGGTCACAGTATCACAACACCACCACCACCCCTGCATGCCCACAAAGTTATCCGTAATGTAGACCGTATTCTGGCATTTCCTTGCTATGCTATGCTAAATGCCCCCAGACCAACAATTCTGCTACCATGACACATCATTCCCGCGGAAGCTGGTTCTTTTCCCGTTTTGACATCAAGGAAACAATGTAAAACAACCTGTCAACTCCTCGCCTGTGCTGTAGAAGCCATCCCAATACGCTCAAACTGTATCAGACCAGACCAAGGCTAAGCCGGTCAGCTGCTTGCTCATTGAATGAGCCAAATCATCCAATAATCCAATAAAACACTCTTCCACTATGCAGAAACGCATACAAGCCCCGTTCGCCGATCAATTATCGCAAATTCAGAATGTCTGAAAATGGCTTCCGCTTCAGTCCCTCTTCTGGCCACCACCGCTTCTTGTCGTCGGCAATCTTGCGCTTGAATAGCTGCACCTCCTGAAGCAGTTGGTAAGTAGCCTCCTGCGTATCCTCGGCTTCGCGGTCCAGCCGGGCGTACTCTTCGTCCTCGTCGAATCCATCATCTTCGTACTCGTCGCTGGAATATCCCTCCTCTTTACCACGGCCCGCCTTGGTCTTCTCTCCCTTGACTCCTCCGCCATTGTTCTCCTTGTCCGCATCCTCTAGCATGTCTTTTTGCTCCTCTGCATCCGGCGTGACGACAACCTCTCTGACCGAGACCGTCGGGATTGGATTTTTCAAGGCCTCTACCGCTAGTTTCAGATGCAAGCGCAAGGTTTCGTTCTTCATCTCCAGACTGCGTATTTTGCCTTCGGCGGCCAAGCTGCGCTCTTCCATCAACTTTTGCATGCCTCTGACTCGCTCCTGGTACTCCTCGAGGCGCTCTTCCGCCTCGAGAGCGTCCTTCTCACGTCTCCGGCTATCGCCCACCACGAGTTGCAACGCCCGGATCTCCTCCGCCATGGCAGCAATCTGCGCGTCGCGCTCCGCGGCGCTGATGCTGTCCTGGTTGACAACGGCGCGAGTGCGGATACGCTTCGCCTGATCGGCATACCGCAGCGTAGAGAGCGTCTCTTCGTAATCGGATGGGGCGATGCACGCAATCATCGCTGTCTTGCTGTTGCCGCCAAGCGAGTCCTTGAGCAGCCATGTGAGGATGCTGTCTCGGTAGGGAACCACCGAGTTTGAGGAGCCCGAGCTCTTGATGCCGCCACGGGCCTTTGACTTCTTCTGGGGGTCTGCAAGCGCAGCAATAACACGGCCCAGTGTCGTGAGGGATTTGTTGATGTTGCTACCCTCACGCAGGCGTTGGCCTGTTGCCTCGGTTGACTTGGCGCGCTCGCTGCCTGCAAGATCAACGAGTCGGATGCGACTGCTCCGTTCAGTCGTTTCATCTGATTCGAGGTCGTGGTGGATCTGTTTCAGCATGATAGTAAAGACAGCATGGCTGCGACTGCTAGTGTCATTCATCTTGGTGCTGGCCACAGTCCGATTGGAATCGCCAGTGTGCATATATCGCAAGATTTCGTTGATACTACGCACGGGAACTTCGGTGAGGTCCTTGACGTAGGGGCCCTCGACTGGTGATTCGCGGATCTTGAGGTAGTAGGGCTGGGTGTTGGCCACGACTGGCACCAGTAGGTCGCGAACATGCTCGTTGTAGACCTCGAAGTAGCTGACGCGAACGCTGTAGCTGATGTTGGGTGTCTCTTCCTGGGCAGCAGCGATACGTTCGAACAAATCCTCGCAAGTCCGCGGAATCAGGCCTGGTTGGTCGGGTGGCCCCATCATCGTAAACGACTTCCCAGAACCTGTTTGACCATATGCAAAGATGCAGGTGTGGTAGCCCTCAAAATTGTGGTCGAGAAATTCCTCCCCGAGGCTGTCGTAGACTTCGCCCTGCGTCGCATAATGCTCATCCCGCGTGTCATGGCTCCAGAAACTGTTGTCGAACGTAAACTTCTTTTCCTCGACTACTTTGCGAGACCGCGCGCGCGCATTAGCCGGATCGCTGTCGTTGGGGACCATTAATGTGGTTTGTTGTGAGACAGGGTCCATTTGGACCAGACATTCGGCATTGCGATCGAGCTCTGCGACGGATCAATCAGTTGCGGTTCTCTTGGTCTTCCAGCTATGGTGGGAATACATACCGCGAGGCAAGAAGGCGCGCACGCGCACGACGACTCTGACATTTCCTCCTGGATCCATTCTAGCATGTGGTGGCACTGCTCCATCGCGGGATCGCAAAGATGGCGTGGAGGCTGAGGAGCGAATGGATCGGTGCTGCATTTCGGAGTCTTGGTAGGCAGCTACGGGCCTCGGCGTTGGCATCAGACGTGGAGCCAGAGAAAAGTCTGTCAGAGCCTCTTTGACGTCGGCGATGATGGAGCTCCGCCGAAGTTCAAGAAGGTTAAACATCAATTCCTGGGTTGGCGGCGGTAGCGCCTACCCTACCCTGGTGATTGTTTACTTTGCACCAGTGTGGGGCAGTTGCCAGGGGGATGCCAAGCCGGAAGATGACGCGCAGCGATTGGTGGTAGGGCTGGGTCTTCCTGATCGATCAACCGCTGGTGGGAGCAAACAACACTTGATCAGCGCCCTGGATTCTCAAGCATGGAGTAGAAATAGTCGGGTTCTCCAGCTAGATGAATGAGGTACCAGACAATAATAGCGGCTGGTAAACAAAGGGCAGAAACAGGCTCGGCCGCTCAGATCGCCCGTGCGCCAAGCACGCGCGCCGTGCTAGGCATTCCGGAATCCGCAGTCAACTACTCATCACTGACTGATCCAGTCTGCGGTAATGATCAGTTTTTTTTTTATCACATCAGTGTTCTGTATCCCAATCCATTTGTGGGGGTTCATCTACAGAACTGAATGCGCTATGCTAGTAACATCACCAGCTGTGGGTCCTTCATCAAGTCGTGTATCTGTTGTACATCAACCATGGCTACGAGGACCTAAAAGAGAAAATAATTCCTGCTGGGAGGCCCAACACCTCCCAGAGGTATCTGCTATACTGTCCTAACGCCTTGTTTGCACAATTGTCGAGCACCGCCGAACCCCAGCCACCTATATCCCATACCCGAGAAGCCCCTTTCCAAACGCCTTTGTTGTGTATGCTGCGTAACCCATGGGGATTTGCGTAAATTCTATACAAATGCTGTGTAATATGTTCATACTCCGCTATGCCCCCTAAATACTCCAAGTTCATCCCAGGCCTAGGTTCTTTGCGGACCCTACTTGGCGGAGGTCGTCGCGGGCGTGGGAGGTGAAGGCTTTCGCTTGATCCGAATGATGATTGGGGTTGAGGCCCGCGAGGCAGAGGGTGATGGCGATGGTGAAGCTTGTGTGGAGGAAGAAGTGGATGACGAAGTCTTCAACTTAATTTTTATTTTCCGTGGAGTTGACACGACCGATGTTGATTGCTCGGGCGAGGACTTTGGAGAAGAAGTAGCAGAATGAAGCTTTTTCACCTTTATCTTTATTTTCCGAGGTGTGACGGGGGCTGCAGCCGAGAGTGATGATCCGTCCGAGCCCGAAGTTGAGGGTCGGGAGCTTCCAGCCCTGCTCTCGCCGCTAGAACTCTTCACCACTTTGATTTTGATGATACGGCTGGGGCCACCCGAGCTGCTGCTGCTATTACTGTGGGTGCTGAGGGTAGGTGACTGAGGCCCCGGGCATGCGATGCGCAGTTTGTTCGAGCTTTCTTCCGCCTCGTCAACTTCGGACATCTCGTCAGCCTTTCGCTTTTTGAGGCTAATAGCTCGAAGACTGGCCGCCGTCGAGCTGGATGCATCGGTTTCGTTGGCAGAGTGGTCGGCATCATGATCGTCATCACCACCCGGAAGGATGATACGACGACGCTGTTGTGGCTCGATGAGTCCGGCGAAAACGTCCAGAGCGAGGTGAGGCTGTTTTGCGGCGGTCTCGTCATCCAGCTCGAAGCCGGAGCCCTCGGCTTTCTCTGCGAGTTCGGTCTCGGTCTCCAGATTAGCGCGCGCGAGTTGGCCCAGAAAATCAGGCAGCGACTCCATCAAGCCGGATCCCCGGAGCATAGCGGCATCAACACGCATATCAGGTTTCGATTTGCCTTGTTGCTGTGGTAGGCGAGGACGAAGGTCGGTGATTTCATCCAGCTCAGCAGCTGAGGCCAGAGTCGGTTCGATAAACTTTGGAAATGCTTCGGTGTTCATGGTGGCCCGCTCAGCGCGCTCATAATCTTTGGCGTTGGAGCTCTGGACGTCGGCATGTGTCGGTGATGATGCCATGACTGCTGCCGGGTCGAGTCGAAAATACGGCTCGATGTTAAGGTTGAAAATGCTTGGATACTTTTTAACCAGACCAGTTGGTCTCTGGGCGGCGTGGTGGTATCCTTGAAAGTACTTTTCGGACCACTTCTTGGCCTTTCTAGTCAGCTGGGGGATCTCGTCTCTGGTACCAAAGTTGAAATATTCAAGGGCAATATCAACGCCCTGGCGAAGAAGGACCAGCTCGGCGCGTCTGCCAGGGGATGGGCGAGGGGGTGATTGGAAGTTGCGGCCAACAAGTGATAGGGCGGCAGAAAATGCACCAACCCGAGCGGGCATGGCAACGAACCTTCTTGATTTGTCTTTGGTGGCAGGAAGGAGAGGGCAGGATATGAGAGAGGGGGGGCAGGTCACAGAGAGGGAGTAGGAGAGCAAGTCAGGAAATATGCCTGTCTGGTGATGAAGAGAACGTTTGTCGGTGCTCGAGAAAGGCTGAATTCAGGTTGGACGAGGGGGGAGAGACGAAGGAGAAGGGAGGGCTGGAAGTTTAAGTGCATACCTGAGGGCCTGCGAATTCTAATGTTATTCAGAGTTCGAAGGTATTGTGGTCGAGCTCAATAGACTGCCCACCAATAGACGAGAACAATGCGAAGTGAATTGGATGTGGTGCCCAATGCCAGTTGGCAGGCGTCGAAATAATAGGAGAGCGACCCGATAAATAAAGTGATGGGTCGTAGACAGCCACACACACCCACGTGGAGCGAGGAGAATGCGCTGGGCAATCGCGCCTGATTTGAGGCCGGCCTGGTTGGAAGAACTAACGTTTTCGGCCGGTGAATAGTTCAACGGCGGCTGGAGCTTGGGAGAGTTGTAGGGGTTGGAAAATAGCCTAACAAGGAGGAAATACCGCCAGAGGCAGGAGGTGAAGAGGTCTAAATAGAGGTGATGAAGTGCATCGGTGGATGGTGAGACGATGGAGAAGTGAGAATTAGGGTATTGTGGAAGTCCCTTGTCGTTTTGTGCCGTAACCTTAATCACCTCATGTAGTAAATACGTTCCGATGTGAACCATGGCTGAGAAAAGGCTTCGTTCACGGGAACCATGAATATTCGGCCGTTATCTGAGCTCTCAATGCTGGAAAGAACCTTTGACGTCGGTATCCATATCGATATCGAATTCGGACAGGACCCACTATAAGTTACCTGAATACCCCCACAATGGTCTTCTTGGTTTGACCGGTAATTCGTTCTCGCATCCTCCTATTGCGCACGGATTTTGGCATTGTTCAAAGACAAACCGGGTGAGTCGGCTGGTCCCCGTGATGGTAGCCAGCAATGGGAACTGACACAAGGCATGGAGCTGGGGAGGTGACGAGGTGACGACTCCCAAGCTGACGCTGCCCAAGATCGCTAACTGCATGTCCACGTCTTGGGACTGCCTAACCGCATCAGACGACCCTGGCATGGGGCATGGCGGGGCCCACTCCCCGCTCCTGCAAAGCCAGCCTCATCTGCCCCTCCATTCCAGCCCCCGAACGTGGAGATTGAGGTCAACAGGAACGTCGTGGCAGGTCGTGCTGAGCCAACTGGGACTGCATTGTCTGACGCATGAGCGCATATGATAGCTCCGAACCGCTGTGTACGTAGCCACCTGCGAGACACGGCGGGTAGTGCAGCTCTTCACAGTCGATCAAGTTGAAACATGAAAACAGGGGGGAGCTTCGGTGGGCTCCTGAAGACCCCTCAACGCCCTCCTCCAGCCAGCTCAGGCCGTCTGTTTCAGCTTTTGGGCCCGATAGTATAGCCCCCCGTAAAAGAAACCTGTGACAGGCCAGGGAGATCTCCACGTCCGTTGAACCTCCTCCGCCTCGTCTTTATTGTTGGCTCCAGCTTTGACGACTTCGCAACTGTTTGGTTTACAGTTGGTCGATACCCGTGCCTCTCACCTTGCATCATCTCAGCAGCCCGGTAAATCCCAACTCACAGTGTCCCTAACAGCGCAGATCCATCTCGACACCTCGTAAACCACGCGGGTCTGCCTTTGTTTCGCACCGTCGTTATATTACCTTATCCTGGAACGTATTGGAGGAAACAAACAAGGCCGATCATACGTACCTAACCCGTTTGCTCACCTGGCACCGAGTCGGCGCATGTACCCCTCACCGCCGCACCACTTTTCAATCTACCCTCACCTTTGCCCCTTTTTACATTGAATCCTACTGCCTCGTCCCTTGCCTCTCAACCCCATTATATCGCCGACAACAGTGGGTATCAGAAACGGATCAAAACAGCACGGCTATGTCGACACGTCCTTCACTCTTCACGCGCGGCCTCTCGGGGCTGTCGCAGAGCTCCGATCCTAACTCGCCTAGCGTGGCTTCTCCCGCCGAGCAGCGCGACGATGCGAAACGCAACTTCCTGAAGGCCATGCGCCCGTTGCCCACGCAGCACTACTGGAATGTCTACTTTGACCGGCAGCCCAGCAAAGACCCGCAACAGCAGCAGCAACAACAACAACCAGCTGCTGGCGACAATGGAGTGTATCAAGCGCAGCTGGAGCAGTTGGGCACGCAGATTGAAAGCGTGCAGGACTTCTGGCGCTACAACAATAACACGCCTGTCGACCAAATCAAGATGCGCGAGTCCATCTATCTGTTCAAATCTGGCTTCAAGCCCATCTGGGAGGACCGCCGCAACATCCTGGGCGGCAGCTGGACCTTTCGCGTGCCAAAGAGCATTGGCCCGGACTTCTGGACCCGCGTGCAGTTGCTGGCTATCGGCGAGAAGCTACAAAGTGTGCTAGATGATGGCAAGTCTATATACTATGATTCCATCAATTGGCCGTGACTAACAATCTGGCAAATACAGGTGACCAGATTTGTGGCGTCGGCCTCTCCGTCCGCTTTAACTCACACCTCATCTCCATCTGGCACCGCGACTCGTCCAAGCAAACATCCATCGACAACATCCTCGCCTGCGTGCTGGAGGAGCTCCCCACTGAACTGCGGCCCAAGGCAGACAATTACTTTTACAAGAAGCACTCCGACCACGCGGGGTTTAAGGTTCCGCCAGAGCTACAGGTCGTGCTGGACTCGCAGAAAGCACGGGAGGCCCAGGCGGCGGCAGCAGCCGCCGCAAAGCAAGAGGCGGGGGGGACTGGCGAGAAGGGTCCTGAGATCCTCGAGGTCCCCCCATCCGGCGAACTATGAACTAGACCTCTATGACATGGGTAGCGTATTACCGACGAATGGATTCGCTGCACCCAAAGTCTCAAGTTGTTTTATAATTGAGGAAAGAGGGGCGATCTCCAAGCTTGTTTAAAGTCAGCATGGATGGTAGGCATCTAGTGGATCATTAGGTTTTGCATTGTTTACGGCGTTTAGTAACGGTCAAACGGCCGCCATAGTGGATCATCCGCCGCTTTTTGCGGAGTCTCGGGTTTATTTACTCCAGAGCGTGCCAACCTTCTCTCGGCCACGTTTTCCACCTGTTTCAGTGGATAGCCGCTGTGCCTGCCCGGCGGGCCGTCGACCTTGGCCGAGCGGACATACTGGTATGCGCTCGGGGTGAAGAGATGACCACATTGGCATCAGCTTCAATCCAATCTCATCGTTTCTTCATCGTCCAGCCCTTTCGCAGAGTAGATATACCGTCCGCCACCGGCGAGCACCGTGGTGTCGTTTCTCGTAACACATCATGCATGTCCTCTCGGACTAGCACCCATCCTCCCAGCCATCCACACAGCCCAAACACCAAATCCTACCCTTATAATCTTACAAAACTAGCTTCAATGCCAAAAACAGTCACCTCCATACCCCAGCCCTCTTCATAACCCCATCGAATTCCTCCTTTCTTACCCCCCTACCGACCCCAGCCCCGTTATTAGCCTCGAGGATCATGTCCCTCAGCAGCTCTTCACTGATATCATCCTCCCTCAACAACGCCGCCACCCGCTTCAGATGCGTTATCGTGATGGCCGGTGCGCCCTCCTGACCACCCGTAAACAGCCCGAACGCCTCGTCCACCTCAGCCTCATGTGCCGCTTCGTCGGGATCCTCGCGCGAGCGCAGCTTCAGCGCACAAATAGCCACGAAGGAGGCATACGTCGCGAAACCTTCGTCGTCGGGGTCGAGGATAGAGACAAAGTCGGCGAGTTCAGATTTGTCTCTGGGAGGTATGCCGAGAGCGCTGGGGACATGTAAGTGCTGTGATGTGTTGCTGGCTGGGTGAGCGAGGGAGGGACGTACATCATTGCACGGCGGACGTCGGCGATGGGGATGACGCCTTCTTTCTCGCCGTCCATGGGCTCCGAGAATAGACTGAAGGCCTCACGAATGTCGGCTTCTTCTTGCGCATTGATATTGTGCTCTTTTGCGAGCTTGGACTGGCGCGGCTTCGGCGCCGACGACGTGCCTGCGTCAGCGGGACGGCGCCTGGGTGGCTGTAAAGAAAGGGAGGATTTGTCAGTTAGGTCGGAGGACTCCAGGGAGGGAAGTTATTCACCATGGCTTCTTTGCCGCGCGCGATACCGTGGGATTGATCACAACTTGGACTTGAATGGAGGCGATGCGACAACGTCCTCAATGTTTGGAGATTGAAGTGGGGTTTCTGCCGATGAAGGTCCACTGCGGCGCCAGCTTAGCGCCTGGTCCGTGCACCAACAACTCGCTATATAAAACAACAAAAGACACATGGAAATTTTAACTACTTTCCAACACAAGCAGAGAAGAGCTAAATCGGCCTTCGCCATGCAATCTGGCATTTCGTAAGCAACAAATTCGGATACGCTCTCTCCTGTCTCACAAAGACAATTGATATCATTTCCAGGCGATCCGACGCAGGTTGGTGGTCGCCATCGGCTGCTCATGCTACCTCTTTGATGGGTATGTGTGTCTGACCCATGGCTGGCATTTTCTTTCATCTCCTCCCCTCCCCCAACAGCTTCAAAATTTTGCTAGAGCTTGTCGCCTCCAACACCAGGGCGTTTGCAAGTGTGGACAGTGAAGCAATATTAACAAAACACCCCTGCCGCTCAGTCGAGAAGCACGGGTCCGTCAAGTCACAAATCATCATTCTACTCTTGCAGTCATGATGGCGCGGGCTTGCGGAGACATACCTCCGTCTGAATACCCTCTTAGTGATAATTATTTAGACCAGAACTGCGATAAAACAGGGGGCCATAGGAAGTGGAATAAAACACTATTCTTTGTAACCGATGTCCCGATGTGCAACCAATGCCTGTCTCTTTATCGCCAATATCAAGTTAAACCCAGCGGTTGTATCTCAACCCTCCCACTCCTTAAACGCCTTGGGTCTCGATCTCGAATTCCACGCAAGCTTTGCACTGATGCTGTTGATCCAGTCCTCGCTCCGCCGTCCATGCATCTGGACCGACGCGAACGGATACCGGCTCGCGCTGATGGTCACATAGTCCCCGGGATGCAACTCGATACGTTCTCGCCCATCAAAACTCGCCCATGAGCTCGTCCTTGCATTGTATGGCACGCCGAGTCGCAGCACGATCGTGTCCGGCAGGATGACGGGCCGGAAGGACAACGTATGCGGCGAGATGGCCGTGAGCAGCATAACGGGGTTCTCGGGGTGGCAGAGAGAACCGCCCGCGGCCAGGTTGTAAGCCGTTGATCCTGTGGGCGTGGATACGCAGACGCCGTCCGCCATGACGGTGGTGAAATGCTCATCATCGCCAAAGATCTCCGTCTCCGACATGGCTGGACTCCGTCAGCAATCACATCACATCAAAGGAGAGGAACACTCACTTGGGTTTGGCCCCCGGTCCACTACGATCTCATTCAACACCTCGAATGTCCCATCTGGCCGGTGGGTGCGTTCGTCGTCCTTCTCCTCGCCGATGAGTTCATCCACCAGATCACGGCTCCTTGGCAGCTCCTCGTCTCTTTCCTTTTGCTCCTCCCTTCCCTGGCCGTCCTCCAATACCTTGGTGGCCCCAAATCTCTTTTTCTCACTCCGCATCACTGTCCCTTCGAACCTTAGCCTCAAACTGACGCTCACTCCTTCATTGAACGCCCCAGTGAGTGTCCGTTTGTAGTCCTCAAAATCGAACTTGGTGAGGAACCCAAGACTTCCTAACGCGAAGCTCAACACGGGGGGGACGATCCGCTGAAACAGCCAGCTAGTATACAAGACCGTGCCATCACCCCCGAGGGTAATCACAAAGTCGAATGTATGCGGTCTCGCTCGACACATATGCTCATCCCACACCCGCAACCGCTTAGCCGCGTCTTTCCTGTCTCCCTTACCCGCCCACGCCGTCTCGACCAGACCCTCAGCATCGAACTCTTTATTCTGCTTCAGCCCACCCTCGACATAAACCGTGTACGCCGTGCCGCGGGCAGCTTCGTCGAGAAGCCAGGCCGTCAGCTCGCGTGCTGTGGTGATGAGCTCGCGGTCGTGGATCTTTATAAGAAGAAACACCGTCCTAACCCGGAACCGCAGCCGAATGCTCCCCAACCGGCGACTGAGCTCGCGCACTCCCCACGCCATCTCTGAAAGCTGCTTCTTGGTGAGGAGTCGGCTACGCAGGTCTGCAGTGCTACTGTTCGCGCTGAGACTCTCCTCGTGATAATCGAGTTGCTCCGACGACGTTGTCCGCGACAGCGACGACGGAGTTGGTGTCTCTTCCGCTGATGTCATTGTAGTCCGCCACTCTTTCTCGTCTTGCTGTCCGACATCGCTGGACTCACTTGCGTCACCGTCTAGCAACGCGCAGCGCACCCTCTTGGTTCTATGGCCAGAAGTCAGGCCTTCGGAGGTCAAGCCTTTTGGGCCCTGCGGTCGATCGGAGTCCTCATTAGAGATATCTTCTGCCTCGAACTTCACGACGCGCGCGGAACGGCGCGACATTGTGTCTTCCTCATGGCCGTCGACCTGTCGGACACGGTTACGTTCGCTCTCAAGAAACTGGTGAACAAGACACTCGGTCTTGCTCCCTCGGCGTAGGCGGCGCGGGATGTCGTCCTTGACCATCGAGCTCTTGCGACGGTAAGGATTTGAAGGGTCGAACGACACCTATTCCATGTATACATTGCTTAGTATCCATAGCATCCGTTTGTTAAGCAACAGCAAAATGTGTGGGAGAAAAGGGGCTAAAAACTAACCTCGACGGCGTTTTGGTCCTCGTCACTGGCGCTCGATTGACCATCTTCAGCTGCATACTCGCTCTCAGCCATGACAGCACAAACAAACGATGCAACTGATTGCTTCTCAAGAGATAGATATTTTTTCCGCCGTGGTCATTGCAGATAAAAATCTACGGTCCACGATCATAGCAGACACAACATTCGTCCCTCTCAACTTCCCGCCATGCAGCTCCCCTTTGCCAGTGTTGCTGATTCATGCACGTCATTGGCGGGGCAGGCGCGTCTCCTTACCCCACCTTAAAGAAGGGCCAAGACGTTGTCGGATGAGAATGATTGAGATGGGCAGAGCTTGGTGATTGGTCAAGCTATCCGGAGCCCCACAAGCAGATTGGAGTGCGACCCCGCGCTTCCTCGGCCTCTCCTGTATCAACTCGCGATCTCGTTCAGAGGGCAAGCTCAACGCCGACTTTGCCGGAACATCCTTTCTACGTTGCTCTCGATCTCTGTTGATGCGAGAAAACAATATTGGTGACACTTATTACTTACCCTTCAGTGCAACATAGCAAACCCGTCTGCCAAGCACAATACACGCCGCCACACCAAAATGAAACACCTCATCCTCGTCGGTGCCTGTTACCTTGACACGATCCTAACGTGAGTATCCCGGCCTACCTCGCCCAGTCACCATACCATGCCTACGCTCCTGTATCACTAGACCACCTACCTCACGAAAACCACTCTACTTAACGCAACCGTGACAAACACAAATAGTGTCCCATACTTCCCGTCAGAAGACTCCAAACTCCGAGCGACAGCCGTGCAAGTCCGCCGCGGAGGCAACTGTCCCAATACACTTGAGGTGTTCCAACAGCTGGTGCAAGCGACTAGGCAACAGCAACAAGCCCTCACGACAACCGCTGCTAACGTCACGGCGTACCTTGTATCATGCCTGCCTTCCATGCACAGTGTCGCGGCCCGTCAGATCCTCTCCTCATTTGGACCATCGCCCGGCAACCAGGCAGACGGTAACGACCATGGTGGGATCGATTTCCGCCATTGCCTGTACCGGGAAGGACACGACTCCGCAGCCAGCAGCTACATTGTGCGAAGCAGTGGGACAGGCAGTCGTACCATCATCAACTACAACGAGCTCCCCGAGATGACGACCCCCGAGTTCACAAAGATCGCCGACGAGATTACGGGGCAGGCGGCTGAAAAGGCAGAAGGCTGCTGGTGGCACTTCGAGGTAAGTTGTGCCCGATGCCTTTGCATGACATGCCCGATCGGGAAACACATAGGGTTGCTGCCCTTCAAGACGTAGCGGAGGTGCAACACGGAGATCAAGTGTATGTTGTGCTTTCTCAAACAAGTTCTGAGAATGAGACGTCCAAAAAGGGCCGGATTCCGGAGACGACACTGCAGTGTATCCGTTACCTCCGCCAGGTCTCGCCAGTAAGCACCATCAGCGTTGAGGTTGAGAAACCGAACCGGGAAGGACTCACTGAGTTGGCTGCCGAGGCTGATGTCGTCTTCTACTCACGAAGCTGGGCCGAAGTAAGTCTGAGTCCAACCAAACCAGAAATACGTCCCCTGCACGCCCCTGCTTGCACACTGATGATCCCATTTGGTTGCACCCGGAGCACCTATACCCGACGAGTGTGAATCCTGGTGAGCTTACCTACGTGTGTGTGCCTACCGTTTAGAGCCGAGGGTACGCCAGCGCAGAGGCTTGTCTGAGAGGTGAGGCGGCCTCGTCCAAGGCGTAAGTTGTGTGCTCTTCCCATCCCAACAGTCGCATTTGCTGTAAAAGGATATCGACATAACACGCGGTGTACAACCCATGCAGCGCCCTGATGCTATGCACCTGGGGGGCACTAGGCGCCAGTGCCTTTTTGCCTGCGTCTGGCGAATGCATCACGCGTTGCCCTGCGAGTCCGTCCGGGGCCGAGATCCTAGTGGTTGAGTAAGTGTCCAGTCCTCTTTGCTGTCGGCACGCGCTCCGGTCCAATCCCTCAGATTCGGCGCATAAGAGGGGAGCATTTGGCTGCCGACCATGCCACCACTCTGGCGGGCTGGGTGGGTGGAGTGGAATCTTCCTACTCGCTGTCGCTCCGGCATCACGGCCTTACGCACTTGCGTGGTATCAAAATCTTTTTTGCTCGTCATACACGAGGGGCGGTGCCAGAGGCCCAGGTCCGTTCCCTTCCGCGCTAACACGGTTCGAAGTACAGTCGGAGCGGGTGATACATTCATCGCGGGGATGCTGTACGGGTTGATCTGTCACACTGGAACTGATGACTGGGGCCAGGAGGCAAAATTGGGATATGCCGTGGAGCTGGCCACCAAGAAGGTTCAGAGAGAAGGCTTTGCAGGACTGACTGGCGCCTAATGCAGCCTCCCTCCCTGGAGATAGACGGCAGGCTTGAATTGCTGGACTGTGGATTGTGGGACTGTAGCAAGTACTTTGTATGCGCCTCGTGATGACGTGGGGTGGGAAGCTTGCCGCATTCGCCTTCCAGCAGCGACGGATATTGGCGGACACTAACCCGGGGTTGGGCTGTACCCGAGGGCAAGCCATTATGGAGAAGTGACCGACTGTCCCTCACGGCCGTCTGGGCGGAAACTTTCCCCGCGGTGGGGTTGCCCGGAGGGCGTTGGAGGTTGGGTCCTGAGCGATGGGGAGAATGCCAGAGGTGAGATGCAAGGAGGGGAAGTCCAAGCGGGAAGGGACGAAGCAAGTCTGGGCCGAGAACAAGCCGCCAGGAGATGCACTCTGAAAAGCCGCGTTGCGTGAGCAGAATATAGTGGATAATAGCCACTATAGCGCAGAGAGAAGGAGCGGTGAATAGTGTGAAAGTGTGAAGCGTGAAGCGTGAAGCGACCCACCGACTCAGAGCAGCGCCGATGCTGATGGGGTCAAGGCTCTGGAAAGGGGGCAACGTTGGAAGGAGGCCAATGGCACTGCGGCGTTGCATCAGAATGAGGTTGTCGCTCAAGATGCGCTGGACAGGAATGCACCCTGAGCCACCCCCCTCCCGTGCGGCCGAGGGATTCGAGCGGGTTGACTGAGACTGACGACCTGCTCCTCCATCTCCTGCAGGACCAGGGCAAAGCCAGCTCACCCCTCGCAGCGCCAGCCCGCTCAGGCGGGCGCTTGGTTTAGCCTGTTGAGTCAAACAGCAGGTGAATCAAGGCAACCGGACCAGCCATATTAAAACATCGCCATGGCCGAATATGGCCAACAAGCGAAACAAGTCGAAGCAGGAAGATTGCTAGATAGATGGTACGATCAGTACAGGCTTATCCGCGGTTCCACCAACGCCTCAGCTGATATGAAGAGCCAACATTCGGACAGAGAGAAAACCGGCGGACCAGGGGCAGCTGGGCTTCTCACGGCAACTGACAAGCAAACCTGAAGAGCCAGCCAACGTGTGTGATGGCGAGCGAAATTCATCAGGGATAGTCGGTGCCTCGGTTTCGCCACGCCACAACCACCGCTTCGACTACGGAGAAGAGAGGCTGCGGGCTGAAGCGCCATCTGCCGAATTGGGTGCACTATGATCGGTGAAAGGATCGAGACGCATTTGATTCTCTCGTGTCTCTTGTCCTTTTTAGAGGAGCTTCGGTGCATGAGCGGTCCAGCATGTGTGTTCTCGCACCCTCGGCGTTTCCTGTGCCACGCGTGGGCGAGACGCTCCCGACTCTTCGCATGGGACAGACATGAACAGCGAGCGGAAAATGTGACGTACATACCCCTGGGTCGGACAGGAAAGCGTTTGCAGCCGAGTCGCCCGCATCACGTAAAGCCCGAAGTTGGCGATTGGCAACGAGCCTCTCAGCAGGTCTCCGTACCTGGGTGGCCAAGGGACACGCGTGGAGTATCGTGGACGATGAAATAAGCTGATGTTCCCAAACATGAGATGACAGGGCCGAGAGAGCCCGCTAGCCCACCCGTCTTGTCAAGGGCCGGCAGGAAGAATCATTGCTGGAAGAAAGGGGTTTCATCTGCGCAACAATGTGGAAAGAGACAAACCTAGAGACACGAGGGCCCCTGTTCGCTGGGCGTTGGCGTGATGTCGATGTTAGGAAGGCCATTCAGAGGATCGCTTGCAGAGACCTTTGAAGGTAGATGGGACATCCGGCTTGGTGACCGGCTTGAAATGGTGGAGGGACAGTGGCAGCTCACAATACAGCTGTGCCCACCGCTCGTATCGCGAAGCGAGGCTCGGCGGCATCTAGTTTCTGTTGGTATCCTCATCGTCCACTCAATTCCGATCAAACTCAGCGGGGCCGATTAGGAATGAGAATTGCGCGGACCCCAATCTATCAGCTCTCTTGCGCCGTGTTGCAACAACGAGTTGATGGAACAGGAACCTTCCCTGGCCCATGCTGCTTTGGGGCAAACCCGCCTGAACACCCCAGGAAGTGGCTTGTGCTATGCCAAAGCTACTAGCTAGGGCGGCCTGTTGCGAGCGAGAACTCTGCCCTCGCAGCGTGTTCTACGGTGGCACGGCCCTTCATTGTTCTTGGACGGAGGAGCCCCAGACGGAAATTGAGCGTTTTACCTTGCCGCGGTTGCGGAAGGCCAGTCAGCGTGTCCCACACACCCCCACATGAACAGGCTTGTCCGTTCTGACTGATGTGCATCGGCGTTTTGATGCTTGTCCACTTTCTCAATCTGCCCCGTCTCACCTTTTCGAGAAAACAAAAAAAAGGTGCAAACGGACCCTAGCATTGAAGATCTCCGATTCCATCAAACCAAAGTGTGACTCCATACCACGAAACCAATGCCTCGGATCAGGTCAGGGGCCTTGACGGAGCAACTCGGGCTTCCACCCATTGTGCTCCACGAAATGGAATCGTGGCGGGCCAAAGAAAAAAGCAACACACAAGGACTGAAGTTGCGATGTAAGCGAGTGGGTGGGCAATCCGAAATATCTTGCATATCCGGTGCTCAATACACAGTACAGACAGTCCGTACATGAGAGGTACTCTCGGTCGGCTCCGGTCCGTCGTCTGGAAACAAATGTACCGAGCATTGGTAAGGTGGCGTGGCTGCGCAAAATCATCAAGCGCCCAGTCGGCCTTCGGGTGTTCGCTGTGGTCAGCGGGTTACTGTGTTGAACCCCGTTCCTTTCGTTGATCGCTAGCGATCGCACGGCACTAGGTGGTATGTAGGTTTCAGCGAAAGTGCGCCCCCAACAACAGTGCCGTACCCAGTACCTTCTGTAACGCATTGTTGCCGTCGACTACAGGAAACGACCTAGCGGGGGTACCTACCAAGGGTGTTGGGCGGCGATAGGCACCGGAAGCCATGGCGGCTAAGGAAGACCTTTTCTCGGCTTAGCCTCCTCCACTTGGCCTACACAGTTGGACTGTTGATGGCGATCTGTCAAGATATGGGTCGTTTCTGGCTGTGCTCATGGTGGACCAGTCGCAAGCCAGATTTCGTCTCCCCAAGGATCATCATCTCAGCGGCCTTAGACCAGGTCTGCGGCCCAGCGACGAGACGAGCCTGGAAACTCGAATGTGTCGAGCAAACCGCTACACAGTACGCTACGCTGCGCGCAGCCCAACGCAGCATGCAGCGAGCTGACCAGGCGCCGCCTTGCAGCTCTTGGGTGTGTGTGCGTCCTCGGGACCATGATGCCCCAAGAGGTGACGAGGCGGATGGATCTCTGGCTTCGGTACGCACATCATTGTGGTCATCTCGCGAGACGAGTCATGGTCACAGCGCGATTTCGGTTTCCGCCTCAGATCGTGGAAACAAACCCACCGACTGGTGCCCGGGACTTTCACCCTCTGGTTGCGTTCTGACGGAAGCTTTTGTTCCAGCTCGGCTAGCGACTGAGGATTGGCAAAAACGCAGGTGAGGTTGTGTTCGTTGCCGCTGTTTCCGGTGTCGGGGGCTCGCGTCTAACGCATCAAATCCGGTCCTGTCCGCAACCGTGAACAGCCTTCAGCTCTGCAGAGGAGTCATGGGAAGCGTTCCGGGAAGGCGCAATGGCGGTCCAAAACAACAGGACACAGAACAACGGGGCATGGTGGCGTTGAAACAGTTTCTCGCAGAGAGTGGTGGGTGTGCATGCACGGCTGTTCAGATGCTGCATGGCCAGACGAGGGGTTTCAACGCGAACATGGGGCCTTTTCCCCCTTTGGTTGGCAGGCGGGTGGGATTTTAGTGCTGCGTCGTGGTGTGTGATAATGATGGATGACAGGATGCAAGAACCAAACTAAAAAGGAGCTTCTTCGGTATTGGCCCTGTCCAATCATGTCCCCCGCTCCCGCCAGCTCCTGCCGTACAGGGATTATGGAAAATTCACAGACGCCACCCAACGTCTCGTGTGGTCCTTGCTTTTCGATGTGGGCCAGCAGTTCGAAGCGCGACTCGTCCCGCGGCCCGTGCTCAACGCTGGCCCAAGCCTACTTTGCCGTAGGAGGCTGGAGCCCCTTGTGCCCCTTGGCCCCCGGTCGCCCTAAAGACCCATGGCAGTGGAATTGCGGTGGCACCGGTCGGGAGTCCCCTTTTTGGAGCCTGTCTCTGCTGCTGCTGGGCCGTTGGTCGAGATGACCTGCCGGCCAGATCGGTGATTTGCTGCTCCGCGATTCCCTGCGTCGCCGTTCACGGCCGGCGGATGGTCCGCTCGATGCCTGCTCTGCTTTGCTCTGACCCCTCACCAAAGGCGCGAATTCAGCTCGCCGACACGGCTTCGGCCAAGGACCAACAGGACATTGAGGGAGCTCCAGGAACCTTCTCCCATCATTTCCCGAGCCCGGGATCCACTCGGGTGACGCTTCAAAGTGTGTGATGCTGTCTTCCAGAACCCATCGTAATATCCGGGCCGGCGGCTGATGATGCTCGGTGTTTTGCGCGTAAACAGCGGTCGTCCACAGTCTACTACCCTGCGCTATGCAGTTCAAGACCCGTAAGCCCTATTGCCCTGTTCGGTGTGTCTTTTGGGCGGCACCGAGTGTACGACTCAGCCACCAGCAATACAAGCGACCCCTCATCAGGGCGGGCACCGGTACGCGTACGCACGCCGCCCAAAGGCTTGAAGGCCCGTACATATACTTGATGCATACTGCTCCACCGCCATGCTCCTCGTACCGTAGAGTATTAGTCGAGGTTTCGCCGTCATCAAGGATGCGCGCTGATCGACAATCACTGTGGCCTGGTCCTGCAACTTCCAAGCCCCCGTGTCAGGATCACAATCTGAGTTGCTAGATTGGCGCATGTAACGACTGAATACCTCGTCCCGGCTCCGTGCGAGTGATCGATAATCAGTGTCCAGTACATCAAGCGCATTACCACGATCGGGTAGCTCGAGAGACTTCCAAGCACTGTGAACTGGTGGGCTCTCGGTTTGGAGGGCTGGGCTGAGACCCATGCCTTAGCTCTGCCAAGCTCAGCGCAGACCGCGGTTGCACTTGCAACTCGCGAGTTAGTGTGAATCGCGAATTTCACAATTCTCATGCGGTGCGGAGGGTGCGTGGACTCGAGGTGACGACAAGGACGGCCTAGCCGGGATACTGAAAATAGTACGAAAAACTAGCCCGGCGAGGTTAGGAACGCCACTACGCAGTGTGCGTAGGCCCCTGTGGTCCCCTAGTATTTTCGGTTAGGTTTCCATATTGATTACCCGATGGGACGTTTGGGCGATCTGGAGTTCCCGCCTGAGCTCCTTTTGCGGTGGGTGCATCGAGAAAGGTGGCAGCCGTGTCAGAGCGTCGGCAACAGCTGGTCAGTTTAGCTTCGGCCTTGTGTTGGCTGTTTTGCCGTCGCTGTTCTCGTGGAGCGAGTCTCGTTGGACAGGAACGCCGGGATGTGTGACCTCACGGGTGCGAGTAATAGTGCGTAGCGCACTATCTCAATCAAAACCATGGGCGTAAAGTAGAGTAGGTAGCTGCATGGCGCGTCGCAGGGTGACGAGTGTCTTGTGCGCGCTCCAAGGCGAAGGTGGTAAAACCACGAGGTTGCATGTTGCTCCGTCTCTGTATGACCAAGATGGAAGAAAGTGGGGTGATGCTCCGCGGGCCTGGTGGGTGGGGGGAGAGTTGAGCCTCGAAGTTAAGTCCCTCTGAACTGGCCCAATGAGAGCGCAAAGAACCTGCGTGATCTGAGAACGGCCACCTCATGGTGTCGCTTGCTAACCTGATTGCTGCAGAGTCAGCGCAAAGTCCAGGCCGTGCTTGAGGAACCTTGGTGCGGGTGGACTTCATACATTTGCAGCAAATCCATTCACCCTCATCCTCCCAAACCCCCCAGGTCAGGTCCGTGGATGCACAAATTGATCTACTATTGCAGAAATAACAAGCCAGCCCACATGACTTGAACTCGCCGAGGGGTCTCAGCGGGCGGCGCCTTGCCAGTCTAGCCCCGACACCCTCAGGTCCCATCAGAAAAAGAATGTTTATTTAGGGGACAGACGAGTTACATCTATGCCGTGGTCACAAATGCACCATTCTTTGGCTCGCCGGGTGCTGTTTCAATGAATGGTCGGCGGAGTGGCTGCCACCTGCCAGCGGCCACGCATTGACTTACACCTCGATAGATGAAAATCAGGTTGGGCCGGCCCTTTTGTGGTGGCCTCCTCCTGGCGGGTGGTGCCCGGGTGGTAGGCCAGGCGGTGGTCGCCGTCCACCCGCGTTGGCGCACTCAGCGTCGAGCCCTGCATCAATGGCCCATCACCCGAAACGGTCGCACTGGGAGCACCGAACTTAGCGACTCAACCACAGCTGCCGGGGCTGCTATGTAACGTGCCGAAGACCTACCAAAAGTCAAGTCAGAGGTACAAGCGAAGTGACCTAACAGTCCAATTGCTGACCTGGCCAACCCCCCGTCGGTCGCGGGTCCAGCTTGAGTACCTAGGTGTCTGCGCGAAAGTCCGCCGCACACGTGTGCCCACAGGGCACCTGGGCAGGAGCGGCGCCGCACCACCTGAGAGGTCCGCCCACTCATCTCGCTCCGTTTCCAGGCTCTCTGCGTCAACCGGGAGACCCCATCACATGATGAGGGATCTCTTCCAGCAGGATACCTGAAAGTCATCTCTCGCTCGCTGCACACCTTTTTCTGGGCGACGGGAAGCGCAGACCATCCGGTGGGCGAGACAAGGGTCCCCACAGCATGCTATTCGACAAGGTCTTTCCGGGCCTTCCTTCCTTCCACCCTGGACCCGTTGCAGGCGCTGGCTTCCCTGCTTTTTGTGGGGTGCCAGAGCCACCAGCCAAATCTCTTCACTTTGCGCCTTGCGTTGCTTTGTCTTTTGCCCTCATTCGCAATCGAATTTCCATCCTCCACACCAACCAGAGGCGGACCCCGGGATGACAACGCCACGGGATCCTGCATTGACTTAGCTCAAGCCCCAAACTGTGCTTGACCTGCTGCTGACTGCGAATGCTGCAAGCAGCGTACTCGCACTCACACTCACACGCTTTCTACGTACCTTGCCGTCCATGCGCTACCTACTCATGGCGCTCTCATGAGCCACCATCCGACAACAACTCCGTGAAGCGGATGCGCGAATTGGTAGCAGGCTGACGAGATCGCCAGTGTGCGGCGGGATACGGCGTCTCGTGTCCGCGGCTCCAAACGCTCCATGGCTCCATAGCTCCACGAGTGTTCGAGGCAGCCACTCTCCAAGATGCCCCAATCCAGCATTATTTGCGGCTAGGACCCAGCGGTGCCGTGGTGCTCGGCCGTGGCCCGGGATGGATAAACGAATGCACATCGTCCCAGAGCAGAGAGGCCATCGAAACTCACTGCCTGGGTCTGCCTCACGGTGCCTGTCCTCTGTGACTGCCGACCAATCTTGAGCCGCGCCGTCCGTGGAACCGCTCGAAACAGGTATGCTTTCTCCCTCCACACACGCCCTGTCTCGCCCTCAGTCTTCCACAGCTGGAAAGGGGGGTGTCTGGGACGGGTGAAGGAGGGGTGCGGGAAAGGGGGGTGCACGTTCGGTTGCGATGATCCTGGTCGATCTCAGAAGCCTTGACAGAAACCCGCCCAAGAGAAGTCTCGGAATTGCCTCCCACACACTCCGGCCTGTCCATCCCTCAGAAACCCTCGTCACCCATCTCGCCTTGTGCAGGGGCGATACCCCCGGTCGACAGAGATGGCGGACATGCGCGTGGGACCATGGAAGCCGTCCACACTCTGCCACCCTACACGCATACCACCCAAGCACCCCCGTCGTCCATCTTCCCACCTCCACACACGACCCCACCGTGTGCGAAGGTACCAGTGACCACCGGGCGCGACCCACGTCAACCACGACCGGCACCAATCAAGGACCACCTTTATTCCCAGTCTGTCCCTGGTACCGAACGGCCTGGCCGTCCCCTTTCCCTCGCCCTCGCCCACAGCGTCGACCCAACGTCCCAGCGGCGCATGCAGGCCCCTCCCTCCACTGCTTCACCCCTCTCACGGGTCAATAATAGCGCGCTACCTTGGCAATTCTAGCATCAATCTAGCCCCGTTGCAGGCTCGCTCACTGGCAGGAGGCCTAAACTTTCCCCCACCCAATCTTTTCCACATCATCCCGGGTGCCCACCGAACCCGACCCGAGCGGGTACGTACTGAAAACATGAAGGTTTGGTTATTTGCGCCTGCTGCTGGCTGCTCACACTCCAGGCTCAGCCGCCCTCCACTCTGCAACAGATATACATGGACGGCTCTTGGAAGGAGCCAACCGGCACGAGGTATTGTACTTCGTACACACCTTGTCTCGCGCAGCACGGGGCCCTGTACTCCATACACCTCTTCTCTAGCAGGTACATGGATGATTGAAGAGGGTGGCCGAGATGGGCACTCTCGCACTGCGCCAAACTAAGGCAAAGTTGCTCCCTTCCGCCTGATTGCTCCGCTTGACCGCCCACCTAACTGCGGTACCTTCCCCCGACACACACAACCAGACAAGCAGCCACGGCTCCATGGCCACACGGTCCACGGTCCTCGGCCCATGGTCCACAATCCACAGTCCAAGGCGGGCAGTGAGGAATGTGGTTTGGATTTCCCTCCTCCGTCCCCCTACAACCCTGTCCGGACGCTTTCTCACCAACACCTTCTCTCGCGCCCATCCATACCACGTCCGGTTTTGCAGCTAAACTAGAGAGGCCGAAACCCTTTCTGACCCTCCCAAGGTCAGGCAGGCTGAACCATCCCTGCGCGCACATATGACGCAGGCCATCAAAGCCAAAAGTCATGGGCAAGCTCCGTTGACACGCATCCTCGCGCACACAGCATGCCAAAGCGGCCTGGCCTCTCTCATTACCTGTGTCTCTGCCTCCCTCTCCACGCCGGCATGGCCCAGATCGGCTTCCTGAACTAGGTTTGGTTATTTTCTTTCCGTACCCATCTCCCGTGCCATCATCCCTTGACCTGGGACCTTCTCATCCTCAGCCTGCTACTATCAACCCTTCTCGGGGTTGCATACATACACTCCCTCCCATACCCTCCTACTTATTTACCAGCCCGCCTTCTCTCGTCAACCCCCCCTGATATCTCTCACATCACCACATCTATTCTATTCTCTCCATCTTGTGGTTTCGAGCTGTAGTGGCTCGCTGTCATCAAACATGATGCCTTCTATGCTCAACACCAACCACATGGTTGGTGGTCCTCAACACTTTCCTCACACCGATTACTCCACCGACGCGATGCTTGACGAGCTCTCCAGACAGCTTTCCGCAGCGAACAACTCGAGGCGGCTCTCCAGAGGATCCGGTAGCCAGCGGTTAGGGAACGCCATGAGGATAGTCAAGCCTGGGAGTGCGAACAACAGCCCCCGATCCAACATCGTGCAGTCAAGGAGGAGGACATTGATAAGCGAAGGCCAACAACGACCTCACTTGCAGCCAATGGACGCCAGTTATCTACCCACCCCGACGTACGAGCTGAACTGTGAGCCTCTTTACGAGCCCGAGAAGAGACCAGCGCGGCCAGTCAGCTGGCACCCTTCCTCTGTTCAGCATCCCCAACAGCAGCCATATCCCCAGCAAGCAGCTTTGCACTGCAACTTCTCTGCGCATAGCGAAATCGAGCACCTCGCGAGCTTCCAGCAGTTCCCCCCAACACCGACGGCATATTCAGGGTATAACTCGCCCGCCTCCGCCTTCTCGCCGCTATCCCTTCCTTATTCGAATATCAATTCACAGCAGTACTATTCGCCCTCTACCCGCTCTCTTCCCTCGCAACCACCGCAGCTCCAAGTGCAACAGCAGCAGCAGCAGCAACAACATATTTCCACATATCAACCAAATTTGAGTCCCAGCTACAGCTCTGCCGGAACCAACTCAGCCTCATTATCTTCGGAGCTGCCTTACTTGCCAGCCCCAAGGCTCCCTACAATGGCTGGGGGGGCCTTAGACTGGGATGCCTTCGCCGCCCAGGGATTCGATAGATACGCCGCACCACCCACCCCTGAGGATTTCGTTATTCATCACCAGCCGCTACGGAAAGTCGAAACGGCAGCTCCCGCCAAGGTAGTTCCCGAAGTCGAGACACTCCCATATCAGCCACTCGATGATGATGAGTCAGAGGGCGAGATCCTATACGGCATGGGGCTCTACGACGCTCCAGACCGTGACTCGACGCTAGATTTCCATCGCTCCGCAGTTTTCTCGCTGCTCGGCAATTCTGCGGTCTATCCCGAGCCAACCCGAAAGGGTTTGAAGCTCGAAGATGCGTGGGAGCCGCCAGCAAGCGATGACGAAGATGAGGAGGAGGAAGAGGAAGATGCAGAGGGAGAAGAACAAGAGTAATTTGGAAGTCCTTTCATGGACTCCTGTATGACGATTTGTATGATTTTATAATGGGGACGGCGGAATTAGAACAAACGAGCGACAGGGCTCTGGTCTGGTATTTGGATGGGGCGGAAACAATAAGGATACCCGGGAGGATCTGATCACAGGAGTTCTGGATTTGGGCTTCTAGATGGAGAGGCGATATCTGCATGAGTGCTCCATGCTGAGCATACGGAGCAAAAAATGCCCCAATAGATTAGCTTAACAGGGTTGCGGATGCAACTCGCTGTGTCAGCAAGAGAAATCAATTTTTGACCTCGATCTCAAGGTTGCAACCAAATTCTCTCTGTTTGGTCTTGTGAGTCTAAGCGATGGATGGTCTCAGGGGCGAATGAAAACTCGATTGTTGTTTCCCGAAATTGGCCAATCAAAAGCGACCCTGACACGGCACCTGCTCTGTGGTCAGCATTGCTTCCTGCTCAGGCCAACTGCTTTCAAGGCATCCTAGCCGCCCAATTCTCGCGGCATAGAGCCAAACTGTGAGTTTGGAAGTTTGTATGCTCAACCCAACGGTTTCTTCAGATGAGCCTATCTGAACGTTTCTTAGTAGGTGCTCTTGGGTCAGTGAAAGCCGCTGATTGGCCCGGGCTTTCAAAATGTGGGGAGCTCAACCACGGGGAGACAACCCCGCCATCCACTCCCCGCATCAGACCAAGTCTTGCCATCAGAGGAGGAAAGCTTCGGGCCGCTATCGGACTGCCGGTCGAATCGAAAGAGTCACGGCAAAGCCTGATTGTTGTTTCTTGGGCTTTACCATAAGCAACCCAAGAATACCCTAATTCTGCAATAACAAGCTCACAGCGTGCTTGTCTCACGCCGTATTCCCAAAGATGGCTTCCCAGTATGGTACCCCACCTTCCACAGCTGTGGCTGCTTTACGAAAGCCAAGAACGAAATAAGCGGGCTGTTTGTTGGCTCACAATTTTATTAGCAAGGTGCTTATGCTCGGAGCGGGCTTCGTGACCCGGCCGACACTCGACATCCTGAGCGATGCCGGGATCCCAGTGACTGTTGGTGCGTTTGACTCCAGTGCCGAATCGGCAGCGAACTTGGTCTGACACACAACCCTGGTGTAGCCTGCCGTACACTCGCCAGTGCCCAGAAGCTCTCAGACGGTGTCAAGAATGCCCACCCCATCTCCCTCGACGTGACTGACGAGAAGGCTCTCGATGCTGAGGTGGCCAAGCACGATCTGGTGATCAGCTTGATTCCCTATACCTTCCACGCCTCTATAATCAAGTCGGCTATCCGCAACAAGAAGAATGTTGTTACGACTAGCTACGTCTCGCCTGCTATGCTCGAGCTTGATGCCGAGGCCAAGGCGGCCGGCATCACCGTCATGAACGAGATCGGCCTTGACCCGTAGGGCCCCTCCCACCGCCACCAAAGAGCACTGCTGACTGTTTCAGGGGTATCGACCACCTATACGCGATCAAGACCATTGATGAGGTACACCAGACAGGCGGCAAGATCCTCAGCTTCTTGTCCTACTGCGGTGGTCTTCCGGCGCCCGAGGACTCGGACAACCCGCTGGGCTATAAGTTCTCGTGGTCGTCGCGCGGAGTGCTACTCGCACTGCGCAACGCTGGCAAGTGGTGGCAGGACGGCAAGGTGGTTGAGGTGGCAGGCAAGGACCTCATGAAGATGGCCAAGCCCTACTTCATCTACCCCGGCTACGCTTTTGTTGCCTACCCCAACCGCGACTCGACGCCGTACAAGGAGCGCTACAACATCCCAGAGGCACAGACCATCATCCGTGGCACACTGCGGTACCAGGGCTTCCCCCAATTTATCAAGGTGCTTGTAGACATCGGCTTCCTCGAGGACGACGTGCGTGAGGTCCTCACCAAGCCCACTTCGTGGAAGGAGGCGACCAAGGCCATTGTCGGTGCGGCTTCGAGCAGCGCTGCTGACCTCGAGGCCGCCATCCTGGCCAAGGCAACCTTCGAGTCTCCCGAGGATCAGAAGCGCATCCTCGGCGGTCTCCGCTGGATCGGTCTCTTCTCTGATGAGGCCATTGTCCCCAAGGGCAACCCGCTCGACACACTGTGCGCGACACTCGAGCGCAAGATGGAGTTCGAGGAGGGGGAGCGCGATTTTGTCATGCTCCAGCACAAGTTCGAGATTGAGCATGCCGACGGGTCGCGGGAGACACGCACCTCGACGCTGTGCGAGTACGGTGACCCCAAGGGTTACTCGGCCATGGCCAAGTTGGTGGGCGTCCCGTGCGGTGTGGCCGTCAAGCAGGTGCTGGCTGGAACCATCGCCGACAAGGGTATCCTTGCGCCCATGAGCACTTCCATTACGAACCCGCTGATGGCCGAGCTGAAGGAGAAGTACGGAATTACGATGGTTGAGAAGACCGTCTCCTAAGAGATGTGTCTAGGGCAGTTGCTGTTTGACATGATAAGATGACAAAAACCTAGGCGATGAGTTAGAGCTCGGCAGGGCATAGAGGGGACAAAAAGGATGGGAAAAGTCTATGTAGGCGGGGCCCAGTAAGACCCCTGACCAATACGCAATAAGTATTCTCTATTTGGCCATCACAGAATCGAGCCGGACCTTGTTGCAATCCAATCGGTAGGCCTTGATGTTTTCACCGAGGCATATTGCAATGTAAGTATGCCTATTACAGTGTAAGTCATGCCTCTGCTGAGTGCATCAAGAATGCAGGTGGTGTCTCACGGAGAAAAGCGAAGTGCCCCTTTGTCTGGGCCAGAGCCGCCCCGTGCAGTATCGAAAGGCCGAATGCTTTCATATACCCAGCAGCCTATCTTAGACGACACCAATGGGCTTCGGTACCCATGCCTCCTCATCGTATAGCGACCAGCTTGGGAGTTTCTCTGCTCTCTGGTTATCCACCACAGACGACCCATCCCTTTCTATCTCCCTCACCTCCTCCCACGCTTTTCCCAGCTCTGCTCGCAGTTCTCCCACATCCCGCGGTCCGTCTTGTGAACCATCCTCCATACTGTGCTCCTGTGTCTTCTCCCTCCCAAGCACATCCCTGACCAGCCCCATCGCCCGTCTCAAAACCCGGGTATCCGTCGCGCGCTCAGCGATCCCATCCAACATCGTCAGCACCACGCCTTCGCCATACTTCGCCAATACATCTCCCAACACATTCTCCCGTTCCGCGTCGTCTTCTATCTCCAGGCAGGACATCAGCTCCGACCGGCACTCGTTGTTGCCCCCCGGGGCGGCATCGTCTGCTTCTGCTTGTCGCAGGGCGGCAGCGGAGGCTGAAGGTACGGCTTCTACGTCTGGTAAGTGGCGCCAATAGTACTCCCAGATCCAGTTGAGAGCCTTGTTTGCAGCGGCACGGAGCCGTGTCAGAGAGGGTAATTGCTCGTGGGTGGCCTGATGCCGGAGCTCAACGAATGTGGCTGGTAGTCCTACACTCTTGGCTACCCCGTACATGGACATTTTGCGGGCGCGGTCTTGGTGGCCATCTAGGAGGCCGGTGACAAAGCTTCGGGGAGTTAGCTAC
>Ga0247760_1000415_pt1 | contig 46908 bp, 36 predicted proteins | sample UWRJL171409R4_FD_179936 | JGI IMG/M metagenome (GOLD analysis project Ga0247760, IMG submission 179936) | Plant litter microbial communities from Arlington Agricultural Research Station in Wisconsin, United States - UWRJ-L171-409R-4 | ecosystem: Environmental > Terrestrial > Plant litter >...
TGAGAGGGAGGTGGTGAGGGCGGTGGTGAAGGGGGAGTGTGACGGGGAGGGGGTGGTTGGTGGGGAGAAGGTGTTGGGTGAGGGGAAGGGAAAGGGCAATGTTGGGAGTCGGTGGGAGGAGTATGGGATTCTGAAGTTCTGGAGGGTGGTGAAGGATCTGTGAGCGGGTGGCTGAGTCGTGAGCACAACACTTCGAATGGGACCAGGCGAGGGGCCTGGCTTTGGTGGTACTGTCTGGACTCTTGATGCACTCTTCCATTTTCTTCTATCCCCGCCACTTACAGTCGTTCCCCAGGAGGTAGTGTTCTCGCAATTGCCCCTTCTTCTGGCTTCCAACTATCTCTCCGATTGTTTCAACCCTTTCCTTACTTACACGCCTACCCAGCAGATTTTAGTCAGCACGTTTTAGCTTCTCGTTTCAAAGCACATGCAAGCTCGTAGAGAATTAAAAAGTCACTCGTTTATAACGTCACAAAAAATATGCATGCAAGGATTGAAGGAGAAGAACATAATACTATTGTAAAGGTTGTTAACTCTTGATATTGAATACGTATAGTGATACACTACTCATCACACCAGACCCAGCCTCTAGGTCGAGTCGGAAATACGGCTCGATGTTTAGGTTGAAAAACTCGAATGCCCTGGTTGCTGAGGGTTCTCGGCTAGGCACCTTCCACCTTACCCTCCCTGGCTGATTTATCAAGCCAAGAGGTAAGCAAAGACCATAGCAATCACTGCCACCAAGAGCCGAGCCTCTGGCGCCCAGCTCTCAGCGCCGGATTGGAACCCAGCAGGCCAGTCATTGCCAGGCGTAAAGGGCGGTGTGTTTGGGTACTGACCGTTTGGAGTTGGCTGTGAGCCCGGTGTATAAGACCCACCATATCCTCCACTCCCAGAACCCTGTCCACCGTTGCTTCCTTCATACTCCCCAGCTGGATCCTGATACCCTCCTCCATCACCACCCGAAGTTGGCGGCGACGGGGGCGGAGCCTGCGTTGATGGCCCAGATCCAGATCCAGATCTCTCTCCCCCTCCCCCAACAACAACAACAACAGCCTGGCAGTTCCCAATCGGCAGCGCAGCGTTGCTATCAACATTGTCGACATTCGACCCAGGATTCGGGAAGAAAACACTCTTACTATCAGCAGTAGTACACCCATTCCCAATATTCGCCACAAACGGCTCAGGCCGGTTGCTGAAAGGGGTACTCTCACTACCGCCAGACCCGCCAGCGATCTTGACAACCGCGCAGTCAGCGTACAGCTCCCTGTTACCGAGGAGATTGTACCAAGTCCAGCTAAACAGGGCGCCGTCGGAAGACGGCGTGTCGGCCGGGAGACGGAACTTGAATGTCGAGTCCGAACCGCTGGGGCACCCGCCGATGTAGCTGTGGATGACCTTGAAGGTGTTGCCGCCGTCGGTGGAGATGGACGCCTGGCATGATCCGCCGCCGTGGGGGGCGCCGCCTTGGATGCTAAAGGTGTAGGTTTGCCCGGCGGTCCAGGTCTTGACGGGGGTGCCTTGGGGGGTGCCGAGGAGGGTGTGATAGCCCTTGCAGGGCCACTTGTTCATCCCGCCGAGGGGGGTGGTGATGCTGTAATCGGGGTTGGTGGTGAAGGGGTTGCTCTCAGATCGGAGGGCTGGGGGATCGGCCATGAACATGTGCGCGGATGCGCTGCTCAGTGTAGCGGCAAAGGCCAGGATGGAAGAGGATGTCGGCTTCATGGCTGCGAGTTGTCGGTGTGAGATTTCGGAGAGGAAATTTCTGTTGATATATAGGTATTTATAGCAAGACGAAGACTGGCAGCTCAGAAGGCGAGACGGGTTGTTAGACGAGAATGAGAGTGTCTGAGAACTCTGTAAGACTTGAGAGTTGGGTGCTTTATATTGTGGTTGACTAACGCTGGAGTCAGAGACTCCCGACATCCTGCGGCATGTTTGTGAATGGAGTTGTTCGGGAGCAACCGAGAACAATAGTCCAGCAGGTTCCGAATAGGGCTTGGGGTGTCTGACATCGGATGGAAGCTTTGTTGTTGTGGTGATGAGATTTCTTTGTGGAAGTGCCTTTGAGTGAATGAACAAAGAAAACCCAAAGTGACTGGCCATCTTCACTGACTTTTGCTCAGGTATGTCAGAGGCTTTGCGTCGGATTATTCAGCCAAATAGCCCCCGTGTCTGGTGACTGAGAAGATACGAGTTTGATACAGCAACTTGAAGCGCCTCAGCCAGTCACTGATTGCTAACTTCAATCCGCTTTACCAGAATTACCACACTGTGGGACACTCAGAGTCATCGGAACCAGCTGGCCCAATCCATCTCTTCTGAAATCCCGGGTCATTGAAACTCCATTGGTCGCTTCTGAAGCCATTTTCGCATTGCGGGGTTCTCTGGTTCCTAAGGTACCGGGCAGTTTAACAGAACTGCTGCTAATCAGGGAGATGGGTGTGCAACAATTTTGAAGTGGAATGCCACTCCAAGCCCAGAAGTTATCTGTGACTCTCGACGTGAATTCAAGGACAAATTTATGAGCGCCTTGAAACCGAGGAAGGGCGGGTTCGGGAATTTGGCGCTTGGGTTTGGTCGCTGAGACCAAAGCCAGGCAGGCCCGTTTCTTGTCCAAAAGATAAAAAAAAGTGGAACTCGAGCCTCAAACTGCTGACGCCTTGGTTTATTGCATGAAAAAAGACCCTAGAGCCCTGCAGAAAAGACTTTGCGATGTGGCCGCCGTGACTGTGCCGCAAGAGAGTTCGGAAGCGCGCGGGAAATTGCGTTGTCGTCCCGCCCTCGAGCTTCAAGTTAAAGGAAGGAGTGGATAGGTAGCCATGCTGGCCCAGCATTTAGGCATCCATCAGCACTGACACTATAAACCTCGAACGTCGACGATAAAATCTTGATTTTCCAGTTTTGACGTCCAATTTGACTTCTTCAAGCCCACACCCGACAGCTGGCTTGGGTAAAACCTATGGGTCGCCCCCTTGCTTCTCACCCTCCTTCTGTTTTTGTTGCCTCGCCCATTCACGACAATTGTCACAGTTTCTGCATGCCTCAGTCTTTAAGCTAGACTCCCAGCAAAAGCGAAAGATAGTGACTTTCTTTTCTCTCCAGCCTAACTTGACGTCAAATTCGTACTTGCTGCTTGGGCCAGTGGCAGCAGGTTTCTTCACGTCCTCATCTGTCACAAGTACCCAGTCCTGATCCTGTTCATCGAGTTTCGGATACTTCTCAGGGGTGGGATGTAAATTAATAGGTACTGCCAAAATGGTCAGGAAATTTATATCGCTTTGTGGATGGGGGTTCTTACCGAATGTTTGTGGCGGCGAGTTTGAAGTGCCTCCGGTTTGCGACATGTTGAGGTCGATTACTTTTTCCACAATGCGGGGCAAAACGTCGAAAAACGGAAAAACAGGAAAATTCACAGATTTATTGCAAGCAGATTCGCAGCGGGTGTGGTTTTAAACCATTTGCCACAAAGGATCTCCCGGTTGTTGTACCACGCACCCTCAATGGCTGTGCACATTTGAGCATCGGAGTTCCTTCCCGTTGCAAAAAATCCAACGGGGATGTTCGTCATGGCAGGGCTCTTCAGCTGTATAGACTCTGTATTTCTGGGTCGTATCATTGAGAATATTCACTTCTCACTCTATTTTAGGCACAAAAACAGCTCCCGCTCCCAACCTCGAACTTGTAACAACAGCATGCCTGGGGTCACTGCCAAGCCTCAGCGACCCGCCTGCCAAACACCGACCAGGATTCACGACAAGCAGTGCACTGGCCAGCTGAGGCACTTTGCTCCAGCGCACAGACCAGCTCGATGGAACCTGTTCGCTGGCCAAACCCATATTGGCCCGTCACCAGCCAGCTTCCGGGGGCAAGTAGGCGTATTTCCATCATCTCGGCCTAGCCCCTGACATTCCAGCACATCCAGACCATCGCATCAGCTGCCAGGTCCCTTTTGTTCCCTCAACCAGAGGCGAGCGCCTCACACAATTTCTTTTTGGCAGGGCCGGATGAAGGCGTTCGAGAACGGCGGCCATGTCGGACTTTGAGACGGCGACGACGGCGGGCGTCTCGGCAACCTCCGGGTCCGTGAGCGTGAGCGATCTGGGAGCAGCCCAGGCCGCCGCCCATGCACAGCTCAAGAAGGTTAAGAAGCAGAAGGTGCTGTTGATGGGCAAGAGCGGCTCGGGCAAGTCGAGCATGCGGAGCATCATCTTTAGTAATTATCTTGCTCGCGACACGCGGCGATTGTGAGTCTCCCTCCTGAGGCGTCGCTCGCTCAACCCCGATTGGCTGCGAACCACACCTGCTAACACCCGTCCCAGAGGCGCTACTATTGACATCGACCTCTCCCACGTGAAGTTCCTGGGCAACCTCACCCTCAACCTCTGGGACTGCGGCGGCCAAGAGGCCTTCATGGAGAACTACCTCTCGCAGCAGCGCGCCCACGTCTTCAGCAACGTCGGCGTGCTCATCTACGTCTTCGACACGGAGAGCCGTGACGTCGAGCGCGACCTCGCCACCTATGTTAACATCATCAGCGCGCTCGTGCAGTACTCGCGCGAGGCTAAAGTCTTCGTGCTCATCCACAAGATGGACCTGATCCAACCCCTCGCCCGCGAAGCCGTCTTTGACCAGCGCGTGACCGTCGTGCGCCGCAAGACGGCCGAAGCCGTGGCCATCGTGCGCAAGCAGCAGCCCGACCAGCAATCCCAACCCGGTCTCCAGTCCCCCCCCTACGGCCAGCCCCCCTCCACCAGCAGTCCCGTCGGTGGCGCCATCCCCGACATCGACCTCGACATGCAGCTCTTCGCGACCTCCATCTGGGACCAGTCCCTGTACAAAGCCTGGGCCAGCATCATCCACGACCTGGTCCCCAACCTGTCGGTAATCGAAACGCAGCTGGCCTCGCTAGGCGTTGCCATCGACGCCGACGAAATCCTCCTCTTCGAGCGGACCTCCTTCCTGGTAGTCTCCAAATGGACCAGCCGCGAAGGCGAGCGCAACCCGTACGGCGACCGGTTCGAGCGCATGAGCAACATCCTCAAGAGCTGGAAGCACACGTGCTCCAAGTTCACGGGGACGCCGCGCAACGCCGAGCAGTTCTCCGACTTCGAGTACAAGATGGGCCCGACGTTTAGCATGTTTGTCACAAAGTTTACAACGAATACGTATATTCTTGTGTGCATGCCGCCCGGCGAGGCGCGCTTCAACAGCGCGAAGCTCAATGTTGCTGCTGCCCGTCCGTGGTTTAAGTTTCTGGATGGGCCGGCCGTCGGGGCTTCGCCTTCGTCGCAGATGCTTGCTAGTGCTGGTGGGGCCTACAGTAGTGAGTCTGGCGGTCAAGGTGCGGATATCTAGTTACCTTGTATTGAGGGAGGCCTTTCGGGGGTTGATGGAAAATAAGTTGCTGCCTGCCCGTTTGTTGGTTGTGAGGAACGGGGCAAAGCTTGCATGGCGGGTTGTGATACCCTCAGCAAAGGCGTCAAGGCGTTGAAATGGGACGGGAACGGAAATAATAGCATAACATAGGCACTGTTTGGGATTTCTTTCGTTGACTTCAGGTTAAAATTGAGAAGTCGCTGCTTGACTGTTTAACAAGCTGGTCACATCTATCTGTCGCAAATCGCTAACATGTGTCAATGCTCAACGTGGACGTGATGCCTGACACACTCCAACCAGAGCAGACAGGCTCGCCATGCTGTGGGTGACAGTGACTCTAGGCCCATTTCACCACCGCGGTGCCTCCTCTCTTGAACTCAGCCATCTCCCCCAAAACCAAATCCTTCTCCGTATGGTCTTTGTTTGGGAACGTCGTCGAGAGAACCCACGGCCGTCCAGAGTTGCCGGGTGAAGCGCGGCTAATGAAGTCGTACACGTCGCCAACCGTCTGTGAAGTGTTGAACCGGGCGGGAAGACGGGTGCCATCGGGGAGCTGGATACGTAGGTTCAGCGTTGGCTGGGATTCATCAACAGCAGCGGCAGAACTTCCAGATGTGCTCGTCGTAGCTTGTGAGGCTGCAGGGGGCAGGGGTGTCGTGCTAACCCCCGGAACCGGGCTGCCCAGGCGCCGGCCCGAGCCACCAAACGGACGATAGATCTTGGGTAGAGGTCTGTAGTTTTCGTTGTGTTGTTGTAGCTTAACATCGACACGCTGATCAGGCCGGACGTTCATCAAATGCAGAGGGGCCCTTCCCTGTCTGATCATCTGGAGGTCGGCTTGGTTCTGGGGATCATCGAAGCGGCGAAGTTCACCATCATCGATGCTGAACCCGTCAACCCAGATATGGAGGACTCGCTCCTCTGTCGGGGCATCGCTTCCGGCGGTCGGAATGGCGCTTGGGGCAGGATCCCCGATACGGCGGCTCTCGACGCCATCGCCACCAAGTGTGTGGCCCCCACTACGGAAAGCTCGGGACGCGCTGGCAGCGGGGGAAGGTTCGTTTTCGGACTTCTTCGCATTCCTGTGTAAATTGAGAATCAGCGCCCTGTTTGCAAAGTGGCGGGAACAGCAACTCACGCTTTGGCCTTGGCCACGATGTCGCTGATCAGCCGTCTCGGGTCGGATGAGCGTTGCGAGGGATCCTGAACCGCAAGTCCCGACTTCTCTCCGCCAGCAAACAGGTCTCTAGGCCCGCGGCGCTCGTCTTCATCGTCATCGTCTTCGTCGTCATCATCATCCTCATGGCTGGGACCACCACCCAGCGAGCTCAGCGTTGCCACACCAGTGCGTTTCTGGGGCTTCTTGGCGGTGGAAGAGGAGGATGGACCGGCATACTGGGGGGCGGGGCGACCGTCTAGAGTTCGGGGACCCGTGTATTCCGGCTCGGGGGATTCGCCGGCGGGGTTGGAGGGATTCTGCTCGCCTTCCTCTAAGTCTGTGAAATATGAGGTGCAGGCGCCGTCGAGGTCCCATCGGCTCGCTGAAAGATACTCTGTAGCCTTGGGTATGGTTAGATCGGTCGCGGGGCGCCCAAGAAGAGGCGTTCTTACCTGCTGGGCAGAGGCACCTGTCAACTCGCAGAAGTTCATAATGAGGCCGTCATGGTCGGCCATCTTGGGCTAGCTGCTGACGTGCAACTTGATTGTGGGCGGATTCGAGGCGAAAATCGAGGAATCCGGAGTGAGGTCTTCCGGGGATGGACGTAGGAAGTTGTTGGGTTGAATGCAGGAACTCAAAGCAACGTGGAAAAGCTGGAAAGTTTGCTGGAGCTTCCAGGTTCGAATCGGCAGGCGCGCAATCAGGCAGCTCCAACGACGACGCTGTGCTTGCCCCGCGGTGTTCAGCCGCCCCGCCAGCCTCCAGCCCCACAATTATGTAATCGGGCAGCGCCCACTCGTCAAGAGAGCAGACCGCAAGGGCGAACTGCAGTGGTACCTGCGGCGCGATATCCAATACAACCTGGGGAGCTGACTTCCTTTTGCCAATACATTTCCTCACAGATAAATTACTCGCTCATTTCGTGTGCTGTTTTTAAGAACGCGAACGTTCAAAACAGCTCGGATTATACCTGAACCGAGATCCGTTTCTGGGCCTTGGCGAGTGGTTAGCTTCGGCAAGTCCCAGGTTTCCCTGCATCCACCGAGCCTCTTCGTCTTGCATCTTGAGTCTTCGGGGTACCGCGCACAACCATCACCGCCGACCCGTCCGTCGCAACACGCCCACCCCCGACGTCATGGCTTCCGACGAGGTATCCCACCCCCTGGCTGAGTCCGGAGTCACAATTCCGTCAGACAGCGAGCAATACTCGGGCGGCGAAGACATCTCGACGTCACCGCCCTCGTCCTCGTCCCCAGCCGTCATCCTGTATCAGCCGCCCACATTCTGGTCGCTTCTCCGCGGCGCCGCGATCAACCTCTTCCTCCCGTTTGTCAATGGCATGATGCTTGGGTTTGGCGAGCTGTTTGCACACGAGGCTGCGTTCCGGCTGGGGTGGAGCGGCACAAGAGTTCGTCGCATTTCCTGGCATTTCCTGCGCAGCTATAAGCAGAACCGAATGACTGACCATTGCTTTTGTGTAGGTATTCCCACTCTCGAGGAAACAATCACACCCTATCGGGCCTGGAATTGAGTCTGTAGATAAACCTCGGCGTAGGATTGGACTGGAAGATCTAACTAGCCTGGAATGAGGAGCGTATCCACGAATAGCTTCACGACAGGGCGTCCCCATACCCGCTCTTCTCCTTGCTACTCCAACTATACTAGCGAATATCGTTTAGGGGGGTCGCCAGAGGAGAGAATCGGCCAGTGCCAATGTACGATGTTACGAGTCACAGGGTCGCAGGCGCAGCTGTGACCTTCATTACAGTTAGCGCTGCTTTGGGCTTTGCGTTATGTAGATACTGCCCGGAACCAGGCCTGGAATTCAATCCCGCCACATTATAGGCCGTAAAAAAACATGTTGCTATGGGATAGACAAATTGGAAGCTGCCTGGTTCTCCTGATGACATCGCGCTCGAACTTCTGTCTCCACCCAAGTCCGGGCCCACTTAAGCTTCGGTGCCATGATTAGGTCAGCCAAAAGTTGCCTGCCGAAGCTTAGCCGCAGCACCCCAGCAGAAAAAGTTAGGATCGTGATTTCCGTGACAGCTTCCTGGCTTGGGCAATTCGCCAACACATCCAGACAAAATGCTTCCCAGTAGAGGGATCCTCAGGTCCGGCCCATCCCTGGGTCTGGCCCGCACAGCGGTAAGCAATTGACCGATTTGATGACTTGCCTCGCCGAGCTGACTCTCAAAAGTGCCTCCAGCGACCAGTCGCTCGGCTGTCCACGCGACAGTTCGGAACAACGCTGCGCGGCAATAGCACCCTGCTCCGCAGCGCCCTCAATGCTCAGCCATCAGCCCTCAGGAGGATAGGTGGCCCCCTGGCTGTCGTCAGCGTGTCTCAGCAACTTCTCTCGATGCGACAAGCTCGCTTCGCGTCAACCCAGCCGAGCCCCGTAGCTCCCGAGGTCCTCCCTAATGCCGCCGTCGACCCGCTCGCTGCTCCCGACCTTGCGCCGGCCGACCTTAGCGGCCTCGATCTCCTCAACGTCCCCGAAACCATTGGGTTCCTGAAGACGCTCGGCTTGGACTATGGCTGGGGGCCCACCTCGATGATGCAGTGGTTCCTCGAACACATTTACGTCTACACTGGACTTCCATGGTGGGCGGCAATGAGCATCCTCGCGGTCACGCTCAGAATAGCCATTTTCAAGCCGTCGCTCACTGCCACGGCTATGTCGCAGAAAATGCAGGACGCCCGCAAGCATCCTCGCTACGACAGCGCCATGGAGAGAGCGAAGGACGTGAGCGACCACATCTCAGCGATGGCGGCCCGGCAAGAGATCCAACAAATACACAAGGCCGTCGGGTTCAAGTTCTGGAAGACGCTCGTCCCATTCGTCAACATCCCCATCAGTTTTGGAGTGTTCCGCCTGTTCCGGGGCATGGCTGCCCTTCCGGTACCGAGTCTGCTCGACGGAGGTCTCCTGTGGTTCCAGGATCTGTCGATTCCGGACCCGATCTTCGTCCTGCCCGTCATCACATCTATGGTCATGCTTCAGTCCATCCGGGTATGTCTTTGGCCTTGGCTGGCCCCCGATCCATAAGATGCCCTCTTTTCTCTGTATCGCAGCTAACCATTTCCTGTCCCAGATTACTTGGCCCTACATGGCTGAGGCGCAGCAAAAGACGATGAAGACCATGTCCTTTGTGATCATTCCAGTCGGTGTGCTGGCTACTCTCTGGATTCCCGCTGGATTGCAATTCTACTTCCTCCTCACAGCCTCGTTGCAGTGGCTCCAGTCAGCGGCTTTCTACAACCCCACACTTCGACGTTTGTTGGGTCTGGGCCCGTTGCATTTGGGAGGGGTGGATCCGTCGGCGCCCAAGCCGAAGCCGGGTACCTGGCAGGCGCCGAGAACCCTAGAAACAACTGCCAAAGTGGTTGAGACAGAGGAGCCGAAGGCGAGCAGCGCACTGGCGGGCCTGAAGGAAACTGCCGCCGTTGCGAGAGAGAAGATCGGCGAGTATAACCAGAAGAGCAAGAAAAAGTCGGCCGCCAGCCTCGCTCGGGAGCTTGAGGAGAGGCGGGCGCTCCAGGAGCAAGAGGAGTTGATCGCACGTCGGGAGATGAAGATCCTCAAGCGACGCGAGTCGAAATAGGTGGCCGTTAGCGGTTGCCCCCGGTCTCCGAGTGACCGGGCGTGGGCCCGGGCGAAGCTGTACACACCGATCTGTACAATATTTGCTGCTGTACAATAGAGCGTCCAAGACGCCACAGAGATTCTGTATAATAAATATTCACGCACTAACAACGCTCCCCTGGCCCCCGCAGATTACGGCGTCGCAAGAGAGGCATCCGCACGGCGTAGCGACTTGACGGCGCTAGCCCGTACGTCATGGCCAGTCCGCTCCGTTCCGCTCCGGTCCGCCTCGGTGGGTAGTGAGTGGCCGCAGGCTGGCCCCCGCTCCCCCGCCTCCCCGCACTGAATGGCGAGCTGGCATGGCTGACTGATGCCACCTCGGACGAGTGCCTGGCGCGCATCGGCGGCATTAGCGGTGTTGACCGGACTTTGGCGTCGAGCACGCAACACCGACTGAATGCCAAGCCCTGTTTTGTTTCGCTGGTATTTGAGGGGGTGAGGGTCCTGGAAGTACCAGGCTGGGATTCCCGTCCCAGAAACAAGATCGCGGAGTGGGGGGCGCAGCGCGAATTGGGGGCAGGCTATTTCTCTGAATCGTGTATTTTTGGCAGCGGGAGGACCATCTCATTCTCAGGAATGCTATTTTATCCCGTTTTGCGCATCGAGCTGCGAGTAAGCCCAGCACTCACTGGACGCCCACATCATTTCCACGGGATATCCAGCCGAAGACAGCACAGCAGTACCAACCGCAGCGCTTCAGTGTCGCATCGCATCAAAGAAATTTCTCGGAATTGATGATACCAGGGCACAAGAAAGTCATCCCGACTAACCAGAGTAGTACGTGAGAGTGATCGCTGTGCTGTGCTGTGCCGCGCCGCTTCGGATCGCTATCCGAGACGAGCCCCTAGACACCGGTTCCGCCTGCAGCGCTCGTCGGCGCATTGTTCGCGGCCCCCTTCTAACACCCTGTGTGTAGCCTACCCGCCGCCGTGAAAGAAGAAGCAAGTAATCTCGAGAGTCGACCACCAACCGCATCGAAGCGGACTGCGCCCCCGGCGGAACGGAGCGGACATTTTCTGTTTTTGGACTCGTCACAGATTGAGTTCTGGCCCCTAAGTTGGGACATATAAGACCAGCGATATTCCAGTTGCTAGTTACACGACTCCCAACTCACTCACATCACAACATCACAGCATCACTCACATCACAACATCATATCCCACCACACCAGCATCTACCCATCTCTCACCAACCAACCCAACCCAACCCAACCCACCATGTCTGCCATCCAGAAGAACGTCGAGGCCTCCTCCGAGAGCTACTCCAGCACCTTCACCAAGGGCCACCTCGCCCTGCCCCCGGCAAAGAAATACCTCGTCCTGACCTGCATGGACGCCCGCATCGACCCAGCCTCCGCATTCGGCATCGAGCTCGGCGATGCCCACGTCATTCGCAATGTGAGTTCCCCCTATCCTTGATATTCTGGTGATAACGAGTATTGACACTCGACAACCAGGCTGGCGCATCCGCCGTCGACGCCCTCCGCTCCATCGTCATCAGCGAGCAGCTGCTGGGCACGACGGAGATAATTCTGGTCAAGCACACCGGGTGCGGGATGCTGACGTTTAAGAATGAGGATGCGTATGCGGTTGTGGAGAAAAACCTTGGGTGAGTTTTGCTCTTGTTACCAACTTGAACCAACCTGAGGTGTCCTGTGTCCAGTGGATACCTACGAGATGGGTGAGGGATGAGTGAGAGATGAGTACTGACTGATAGTGTGGTGCAGTGCCGAGGCCATTGCGGAGCTTAAGGCAAAGAGTCTGGACTTTTTGCCCTTCTCTGAGCTGGAGGCGGCTGTGGAGGAGGATGTTAAGTTCTTGCAGGGTTCGAAGCTGGTGCCTGACTCGGTGACGATTTCGGGGTGGGTTTATGAGATTGAGACTGGCAAGACTAAGCGTGTTGTTTGAGGGGTAATTGTGTCTTGTTGGGTTGGGGATGGGAGTTTTTGCTACCTTAGTAGTCAAGGTTTACAGTGAAGTTGAGGGCCGCGTGTGCTCTGAGCGATGATATCCAGGTGCTGGTATTGAATTTGTTTAGCTGGTCACGGTAGTCATATCCAAGTATCTGATAACAGTTTCATTTCCGGAATGTCGTCCTCACCCGCCGGGGCGCGAAGCGGGATGATTCTTGTGAGAGCACTATGATATCTACTGCAACGACCTAAAAACTTCAGTTTAGTGACTGCCTTTTAATTTGTGTGATCCCGATAGATTAGACCTCTCTGAAATCGAGGTTTGGAAGTATCGGTTTTTCAAACGGAAAACTGGAAGCAAACGGGAGTGAAAGAGCAAAGGTTTCAGTCAAACAACGACCACTACGCAGCATTTGCAAGCCACCGTGAAGGAGAGCCCTACCTATAAAGGTAGCCATAGGCTCAGGACTCAGGGATCGAGACGGGGACAAAGCAGAGGAAGTTCTGATTTTGAGGACATCAGATAGTCTCGAAGTTTTGCTTAGCTCGAAGGACAATCTTTTCCCGGGTTTGACCTGAATGTCCCTCTTAAATGTGACCGGGGTACTCTACCTTAGGTATCTTAGCTGTCTGCTGAACTCATGACGGAACACAAGAAACCTACCTGAATAAAATAGACACTAGGTCCTGTTCACGTGCGCTTTTACTAACCATTTCTTCTCCCCTCTTATTTCCTCCATTAAATTGCCAACCAAGAATGTAGCATACCGCCAACAAGGCAACTGATTTGGGGGATTCCGACCGATGAGGTGCTTACCCACAGCCTTATGCTACCTGTCCTGCCAAGGACTGTGATTGGATGTGTGGCATTGCAAAATACCCCGTCCCTCGATACCCTGCAGCAGATCGCTGCGGTGGCTTTGGGCGCGAAACAGCCCGCCTTGTCCTTCGGCCCCCTAAGATGCTTCGTTCTCGTGCCATTGGGGTCTGCTCGGTGAGTACTTCGTAGAGTACAGGTAGAGAGCGCTACCTCGGCAGAAACTTTGCGAATGGAGAACCTCCCAACGCTGTGTATCGCTATCGATTTTGCGGCTCTTTGTAATTGAGGTGGTACCTGGTTGGAAGGAGCGATGGCGTCGCTCCTTCCTGACAGAAAAGTGCGGTATGCTTGCCTGACGAGGTGGTGTGATTGGGTCTGCACCCTTACCTGCAGATTTTCAAGCAGTTGAGGCGTTTAGCTGAACTTGGCATTCAGGGGGCACAAGACAAGCTCGAATCCTTCAAAATCTCCCGCCCCGCGTACAAGAACATCAGTTTCTGCAATGAGGCTCATCAGGTTGACACTGAAGGAATGGGAAAGACTCGCAAGAGAGGAAAAGCAGAAAAATGGGCAGTTACCAACCGCACCCGAACTACCATGGCGCCCCACATCCAGGTCCATACGATCCGGCCTTTCCCAGCGGTGCCTACGAAATGCGAACGCACCCTCCCTCGACGCCCGCACCGTTCGACTCCTCTGGTAGCCTCTTGGCAGGAGCGGCACCGACGAAAGAAAACACGGACGGCGGCCATGTATACCGGCCCAGCAAGAGCGGCTCGGACCGCTTCTCGTGGACGCTTGAGTTTCTGTCGCTGCTGCTCAGCGTCGTAGCACTTGCGGGCGCGGTCGTGCTGGTCGTGTACTTCAACCAGCGGCCAATCACCGAGTGGCCCATCGCCCTGTCGCTCGCCACGGTTGTGTCGGTGCTGGCCAGCATCGCGCGCACCTCGCTGGCCTTTGCCATGAGCGCCGGTATCGCCCAGGGAAAGTGGAACTGGTTTGCAGCGCGGCCCGACAAGTTGATCGCCTTTGACCGCTTCGAGGATGCCAGCAAGGGCCCCTTCGGCTGCCTGCGCCTGTTGCCAACGGTGGTGCGGCGGGGGTATGTGCGCTCGATTTTGTTTATTTTTCTCGCATCTTTCTTCGGCGTTTTGTTGAATGATGACTGATCTTTGCAATGTCTGCCTACCTAGTCATTGGATCACACTCGGTGCAATCGGAACTATCATCCTGGTTGGCTACGAGCCGTTTCTTCAAGCCGTTCTGAACCTCGAAGACCGCGTCGTGGTCGCCCCCGTTGGTGCCAGTGGTCTCGCCAGCGATGAGGCGGCACTGGGCCGGTGCACAAAACTCGACGCCGGTACGTACGTTGAGCTGGACGGGCGTTCATCCCAGGGGATTTTCCCTTTCAAAGGCCCAGACGGCCAGAACCTCACCATCGATGTCATTGCCGGTTTTGACGTCCAAGCGGACCCCGGCATGATGGCGGCCGTCTGGTTAGGTCTCTCGGTGCAAGCCACGGCCAGGAACCTGTCGCCACTTTTTGGCTGCACCTCAGGCAACTGCTCTTGGGACGCCTTCCCGTCGCTGGCTGTGTGCTCGCGGTGCAACGATCTTTCACTACGCCTCGTGAAGTCCGTGGGAACAGTAAACATCCCTGGCCGGACAAGTTCCGGCTATCTCGAGAACGCAACCTTTCCTGACGTCACGAACTCGGCCTCGAGGGCGAATGAGGCCATTGACATTCAAGTCGACTACCCCTACACCAAGTATACGATCACCGGCCTGGCTCCCCTCAACCTGTCCAACTACGACGGGCCGCCGCGGTGCAAGCGAGGAGACCAAAAGTGCCCCGACACGTACTTCACAGGTAAACTGGAGACAAACCCGGGCCGCACATTGGGGTTCCGCGACTTACAAACTATGATCACCGCCTTCCAGTACATCGTTGCCGGTGGGAGTTGGCGGGCCAACAAGACGCGGTGGGAGGACACGCCCGTTCTGGCCGGCGAGTGCGCACTGTACTACTGCATCAACGCGTACGCATCAACAGTGAAGAACGGGGAGTTGGCCGAGACAGTCGTCGGTTCGTGGGCAAAGAAGACGCCCAGATCCTACTCTTCGGTTCAGGACAGAGAAACCGTGGATGCATACACGGCGCACTACAACAACACACTTGACTATGTTAACATTGGAGGAGACTTTGACCGGACCGACCTCCAGCTGTACATTCCACCCGACGCAGCTGGTCTGGGCTTCGACCCCGGTAGCGTCAAGTTCAATGTCACGCACAACACCATTGGGACAACTATCCGCTACCTGACCGAGGTAATTGGCGGTCACGTCCAGCCAGGCGACCTGCTAGATGTCCCGTTCGTGGCCTTTCACTATCCGTCGCGGGCAAGCTGGTCACCGATGCCAGACCTAATGGCTGCCTTGGGCAGCGCCGCTTCAACGGTTTCGGAGCGTACCGGTAACGACATCATGAATGCTACGTTCGAACGGGCCGCAGGGGCTTTGAGTAAGTGGATGCGCGACCGGGCGTTCCGCAACGACATTGAAGAAATTCAAGGACAAGTTTTGACGGGGTTCGTGTCGCGCGCAACGGTCGTCTTTGTGGCGCACTGGGGCTTCCTGATCTTGCCGCTAACAGCGCTGCTGATGGGTCTGATTTTCTTCTGCCTTTCCGTCTGGAATACCAAGTCCAAGGGGCTGCCGGCCTGGAAAGGCAGCTCGCTAGTCAACCTGGCCTTTGGTCTAGACCAGGCCGACAAAGCCGAGCTGAGGGATGCGCTTCTCAGGAAAGATGTCAGCGCTGCAGCAAGGGAGACTACCGCTCGCTTCAGGAAAGGAGGGCCACAGCCTGGGCTGGAATTATCTCGCGCCACGGGGAGCTACATGTCGTCATAGCATGGAACAGGGATTGGATAGTCTATCAAGGCCTCTCGAGAATGTGGTGCAGCCCATGACATCACACACATGGCCTACTTCCTTAAAGGCAAGAAGGCATTTTGCACTTGAATAGGGTCCCCTTTCTGCTGACCGGACCCTCGGACATTGAAGGTTTCTGGAGTCCACTGTCTCTTGCCCGCCTTAGGACTCAACCTTTCTCTACGAAAAGCCCGACTCCGTCTTCTTCCGCCACTGATCCAGCAATAGTTCGGTCCTCAGTCTCTCAGATAGAGCCACCGCCGTCTTTGTCGATGTCAGCATTTATATCACCACATTCAGTCAAGTGGACTTACCGATGACAATGGTCGTCCCGTTCGAATAGTCCGCTCTCACGAGGTAGAGATAGGCCTCGGCAATATCGTCCGGCGTCGCCGTGAAGCCAACCGGCAGCTTTTTCGCACCACTATCAAACAGTTCCTGCTGCTTCTCCTTGCTGTGGCCCAGTTTGTCCCACAGCTCCGTCTTCACCAACCCCGGGACAACGGTGTTGACGCGGATCCTCTTCTCGGTCAGCTCATCCGCAAGCGCCGCCGTCGACGTGATGACGCCTGCGTTCAACGCGCTCCCCAGGGCAGCGCCCTTCTTAGGACGCAACGCCGCTGCGCCAGACGTAAGCGTCAGCGATCCACCCGGCTTAACGATATCATATTTCGCCAGCGCTATCCCTGTTAGCCTCCATCATTCACCCTCCCTTCCCCCCTTCACGAAAGCAACTTGAAAAGCTCACCCTTCCCCACCACAAAACTCCCCCAAAACTTCACCCCAAAGTAATGCTTCGCCTCCTCCAGATCCGCCTCCGCCAACGGACCCCGGATGATCTTGTCCACGCTCGAAAAAACGAGATGGTCCAGCGGCGCGAGCAAGAGCAGGAGTTTCGTGAAGGCCGCTTCGTCGCGCACGTCACCAACGAGGCCCTGCACGGTGCCACCGAGGCGCGACACGGCGTTGTCGACTTTTTCTTGGGACGAGGAGATGATGGTTACCGAGGCGCCGGCTTCAGAGAGGATTTGGGCGGCGCCGAAGCCGATTCTGGAGGGGAGCGTTAGAAGTTGGGGGGAGAGATTGAAGGGAAGGGGTAAGAGATGGGGGGAATGAGGAGAACGTACCCAGAGGAACCGCCAATGACGGCGATTTTCTTGCCTACGAGCTTTTCGGCGTAGTTGCCCATTTTGGTTATATTAGTGGTGGTGGCGGGAAGAGGTGATGAGGGGCGAACGCGGGTGATGAAGTGAAGTGGGGAAGATCAGTAGGTGAGGGTTAGTGAAATAGGTCGTCTCACAAGAGTAAGAGGATTGTTGAGGGGAACAAGTTTACGATTTTGGTGACGAGAAGAGCTTGCTAATATGTGTGATTGCATGTAAGCCTGTGGTAAGACGCTGGAGATAAGGGATGGCGTTCTTGATTACGTGTTTGCGTGCTCTGATGACGACTTTCGACGAGCGCTGTTAGTACCGCCAATCGTTGTGTACTCCCCACGAGTGATTAAATCGGCGCTTCTATGACTAAGACTGTTTCTTTACAAACTGGACGTCGCAGAATTAGTAATAACAACGTACGAAGGCTAGGGCGAACAGAAAGGGACCCCTCAGCCAATACGACAGATGCCTTGTCACTGTGAGGATTACCTATGGTTTCAGTTATTACAGGCTATCTCTCATAACAACGGAGCCTACCTGCATTCCGAAAAGGTTCTCCCGAATGTTGAATAGGCAATCCTACATTCTGAGGAGGCTTCGCTGTACTCTGGAAAGGCCTTCCCGTATATTAAACAGAATTTCTACATTCTAAGAAGGCTGTCCAAATTCTGAAAAGCCCTTTCTGCATTCTAGACTTGCCTATCACAATGCAGCCAAGGTCTGTAATGTAGTAAACCCAGGCCTACTGTCCCGGCACAAAACGGTGTTAGGTGTCCGACAGCGTATTTTGAGACAGAGAAAAAGACCCTTTACCTTAGCGTAAGCCTTTGTAGGGCACTGTTACGGCACAATAGGACACATGTGTAATACTCGGTAGTATTTACGTGCGCTGCAGGAGTTCCAACTCCATGCAGCAAGTTCTCTCTAGGTGCCGAAGCACTGAGAAGTACCGAAGTTTTTCGAGGACTACCTACAGGTAGGAATCTTTCCCATCATAGCTCCATATACAGTCGCTGACCCATGCGACTTCCCGAGTACTCTCTGAGCAAAAGGCGACAGTGGAGTCTCGTTTCAGCCTTCGCGTGACCAATGGTGCCTCTAACTAAATATGGTTTTCGCCTATTAGTGGGCGGGAACATGGCCAGCCTTCCCTGCAACCTGTTAGCATGACGTTCCATTTACGGTCGAGGCTTTGGAAAAGTGGTCTGTGATCATCACTCGTGGTAAGTGCAAACTTACTTGCGGTCCCTGTACACTGTGTTGTCGGTCTGTGCGTGCCATTCCCAGTCGTCGGCAATCTCGTGGTTCGATTCCTGGGGAAACCTCTCCAGCTTCTTCTCATATGCTATGGTAGCAGTGATCTCCAGGCTGCTCTCCTCACTTGGGATGTAGGAGTAGCACTCAGCCAGCCAGGCCAGTAGCCTACAGAAGTGTATAGCGCGTTTGAGCTTCTTGATGTCGCGTGCCATACAGTTGACCTCCCAGGATGTGCGTTTGGTGTAGACAGGATTGCGAAAGATGTCCAGCTGTCCATCAACGGCGCTCGCTCTATCGCGCAGCAGGCCGAAGACTGTATTTCCAACAGAGTCCTTGATGTCGAATCTCACTCTCGCTTCCTTGGGTCGCTTCGCTGAGTGATACAGGAGTGCTTCCACCATGCCGATGCCATGCGACATTAGTGAGTCCGTCTGCCAACCCATAAGGCCCCAATCCACATACGACTTGGCTGCTATATGCAGCTGTCACACGAATCCAATCCCTGAATAGCCTCCATACTAGCTAACAGCCTCCATACTAGCGATCGGACCGATCGCTGGTATTCTGTTAAATTACTGCGTGGTCCATTCCAGGCCACAACACCGGAGGAATGGAGCTACCCCATTGTACGCAGTATTTAGCGGTTGGAAGCCCTCGGCTTCCAACAGATTGAAGCAATCAACACACTCGTTTTTCCATCAAAAGAGCCTTTGATCCACAGCGTGCAACAGCAGCACTGTCTCACCATCGGAATCCTGGACGTTTGGATCCGCCCCATGATCGACGAGAAGCTTGACTATACATGGCTGTGAAACGGTGGACCGATAGCAGAGATTGGACATGAGCAGCGTGCGGTTATTTGTCTGCTTCTCGTCGTCGGGGAACTAGTCAAATAGCCCCGCATTGATATCAAACTCGGCGTTATCCAGGAGGTGTTTCATTATGATATATCTGTAATGGTATGCCATTGTCGGGTCTCGACGAACCTGATGAGGTACGCCCGGGAGCGAGTTGCACCTCGATAACTGGCCGCAACTTCCAAAGCCGGAGCCCTGAAAATGGTACTGTAGGGCAAATGCCATGTCCTCTTGGACCCTTGCCGTGAGTTCTCTGCACCCGCCGAGAGTCAAAAGGGTGTGGAGGTTTCGGTATTTCTAGTTCAAAATGGCCGTGTACACTGGATGATAGCTTCCGTATGGATGCGCCTCGAATTCATCGATGCCAAATCGGTATCTCCCGTACCATGTCCCCAGTGGCTGCATATCGACACAGGCGCCACGCTGGATGAGCTTGGCAATCGTTTGGTCGTTGTTCCATCTCCACATGGCTAGAAATATGGGAGTTTGGCCGTCTCCCTTAGCATTGGCATCCCCACATCCTGGCTGATCCATGATCAAGTCAATCATGTGGTGGTATCCGAGTCGAGATGCCAAGGACGCACCACGTTCAAGCAGCCATTCAACGGCTGAGTTGGTCATTTCGTGCTACGAAGTGTAGAGCCACCCCTGTGCAAGGGGATGCTGTGTGATATGACGTAATCTCCAAAGGGTCGCCATTGTGAATGGACTGGAGGACCTTCGATGGTTCCGGCCCGACTGCGTCGACATTGGCGCCGCTCTGAAGTGCCATCTCCATGGTCGATATGCAGCCCGTCGCAGCGCCCCATAATATGGCACGAGACTCGCGGATGGCATCGGTCTTGTATAATAAGCTGATGGCCGCCATATAAAGCCCCCAAGTCTTGCTTGCGACCGATCGAGAGGATCTTGGTGGCGAAGTATGGGAAGGTAGGGAAGGTAGCGAAACTATTCTTACTAAGCTACTTATACCCGATATGCTGTTACCGCAGTGAATTCTGTTGAGCTTTTCGATATTTCATGCGTTTAAGATGTTCGGATGAGTGCCCCTGAAGTGACCAGGAGATCCTCACCCTCTGGGATGCGAAAGAAAGCCCCGCCGTGGGTCCTACACTAAACCTGTCAGCGATTGAATGCTAGCAACGGCTCAGAGAGTGACTCAACGCTACGAATGATCGGACTCTCTAGATACCATGTAGTGATATAGATTCATGCACCCCCAACAGTTTACCCCATCGACATTAATACCAGATGACAACACATACCCCCAACCTACAACCAGCTGACGCACGTCCCAACTTTCAGATCTCGCTATTCCTCTCCTCCTTCCACATCAACCGCTCCGTCTCCACAACCCCCGGGCCCTTGTACACGCTACCATAAAGACCGCTCCCCCAATCAGAGCCACTGCCCTCGTTTGCCGCCTTCTTCCTATACCACCTGCCATATATCAACAAAAAATACAATCTAAAGCTCAACAACGCAAACCTGTCTCTTTCCAAATCCTCCGGATATCTCGCGCCCAAATCTACTGCCGCCGCCAACCCACTCATCACCGCAACCTCATGCGCATTGATCATAGTCCACGAACTCGCGAATCGCGTGTGCTTCCTCCCCTGCAGAGCCCACATCCACGGCACAACAAACGCATAATGCGTCCAGGAGTGACACAGTTGATGCCACCAGTCCTTTCTGATGATCTTGCTCTGCTCAATCTTACCATCGGTCCAGAGGTGTCCATCTCGCTCTTTGTTGAGGAAGATAGTCTGAAAAACGTGATCGTCAAAGGGCACCGTTGGTGGAAATTGCGCCTGGTAATTAGTACAATCGAAGCACATCTCGAGTTTGGTGAGATCGGCGTCGTAAGGTTTGATGTAGTACATTGGACGGAAATTCTCGCGAGCGGAGTTAACGCGGGCGGTTTGATCTACCCCTGAAAGTGACGTCACAGCTTGGGAGGAGTTGAAGAAGTTTTCGTAGTGATTGCGCATGTAAGAGGCGTCTGAGTGGGTAATGGTGATATCGTCGCTAAATTTCGCGGAGCCAAGTACGCGCCGCTCACGGAAACTGGAGGTTTTGCCGAGCAGGCGCTTCGCGGTGTCGGCGCTAGAGGGTGTTAGTTAGGTGTCCGATCGGGGAATGGATGAGGAAGTTGGATCTTCTCACAGGCAGCAAAGAACAATCTCGTCGTAGTGTTCGGTGGTTTCTTTTGCGTCATCGTCGGCGTTGCTTGAGGGATCTTCAGGAGCCCATGCGCTGGATGGGTTATGGCCGTCTGGGGCGGGAGTGCGCTTGATGATCTTAACCGTGACCCCTTTCTTGTCGCGACGGACAATCTCGGTCACGTCAGTCGATAGCCGGACATTGACTCCCTTACTCAGGAGATCTTTCCGCCAGTCTTCATAGAAGCAGCTGAAATTTGGGAACACGACCATCGGGGGCAGGTTGCTGGCGATGCTCTGCTTGTCAGGGGGATGCCACATGCCGTATGTCGGGCTGGTGCAGAGTCTCTCTAGGATGATAGCAGGCACCTCAGGGGTGTAATTTCCAGTACCGAGAAACAGCGCCACCATGGGGAGGGCAACAGTATTGGCGAACTCGTAGCTGAACCAAAATAGCTTCATGAGGATCTTGATGGGCAGGAGAGCGAAGAATACTTCGAACCATTGGATGATGCTCAGCATCCTCACAAAACGGCGGATCTCGCTTTGGTGTCTCTCGAGAAGCTTGGTTGGGTAGACATTGGTCCAGAACCGGTCGTCTTTTCCGAAGGACACCTGCAGCTTGACTGGGTTGGCGGTGTAGCCCTGGCGCGCAAACATGGTCATGGTGTGGTGAAAGATGTAGGAGCCGCCCTGAACACCCTGGTTGAGCCACGATGCGCCATGTTTCTCTTTGTCAATCGGGATGGAGAATGCCTGCCCTCCGCAGTAATTGGCGGCCTCGATGAGCGTCACGTCGAATTTGTCCGGGTGCTGCGCGAGATGGTATGCGCAGGACATGCCTGACGGTTGTCAGTTTTTGCTTCATCGAAATCATGATGGGGCCGCAATCTCACCAGCAGCGCCGGCTCCGACAACAAGCACCTTCTTTCGGGCAACAGTTTCAGCCATGGCGGTCGGCAGCAACGGCGGTTGAGGCATCAGCACACATCCCACCTGCCAGAAAGAGGGATGCAAGAAACATGGCCCAGGAGATGGAGAACAAAACGTCGGAATAAAGACAAGAGAGAGTGGAATTCGCGGTGAATCTGTGGCTGAGACTAGCCGGGAGTAGTTGCGTCATGATTTTTGCCATGTGGTGTCGGATGTCGGATGCGGTGCAGCGATCGAGAGCGCCGTTGGAGAGGCGTCCCGATCGTGGCTTCCATTCCGCACCCGGTTTCCGGGAGTGGAGCGAAACATCCCCACCCTCCACAACACAAAAATTGGAGTCAAAGCCTCGATCTCACACGAGTCTTGGCATCTCCTCAAGAAAACAATCCCAATGGTATCCGCACTAGTTCGCTCCTTGGCGGGGCAAGAAGGGGTCACCCTCATCCCACACTGTCGATGCATCCCATCTTGGCAACAAATGCGCCAACATTAAAAGCGTGACAGATCATTAAAATGGAAAACATCCCAAACAAGCATCGCACTAGGCTCACTTGGCGCTCTGGCGCTAAATAAAATCTCCTTGGATAAGGTTGGGAAAGTGGACGCCTCCGGATTTCCAGAAGGGGGCACGGATGCTTCTCTTGTTGCAGTTGGAACGATGTGTGATCGACGAGATATTCTTTGGGTGGCGACTTGCCGATCCGAAGCAGAAAACTCGGCATCCAAGGGGTAAAACATCTGTGCGTCTTTTGGGGTTGGCCGTGGGGGACTGATTAAGGCCCGTTGAGGGTTGTGGTTGGGTGATTGCAGCCCATCTTGGGGGAGTTGGAGAATGACTCTGTCGTGCGAGATCTGACATCTTGAAGTTTTTCAGAGTGCTTCGAGTTGTCGACTGATGTGACTTCGCATTTCGCGGAAGGCACAGCCAAACTTTCCCCAACGGCCAGGTTCGTCTAATGCTAGCGCGTGACAGCGGGCGGCCTGGAGCCTGCCCCCAATTGGCGCCGAGTGTTTTTCCGGGAATTTATGGCATTTCGGACGGGTTTGGAGCCTCACTGTCCCGCACCCCCTTGCATGCGTTTCAGAGACCTGCCGGATCGACATCCCCAGCATTGCGCATGGCGGGCATCCGTCCAGTCCTGATACCATGATCGCCCGCCCGTTGTCAGTCGCTGTCAAATGGACCGGGGCGTTTCCTTTTCTCTGGGGCCGGCCGCCCCTTCCCGTGCCGGAGGCTTGTCAGGTTTGCTCTTCCCGTTTTCTCCATTCTGTTCTCCCGACAACAATTGCACTGTGAAAATGATTGTTTAATCACTCGGTTGGATATTTTTTTTACTTTGGCGGTATTTTGCGCTTTCTCTGTTGACTACAACTGCTGTACGCGCGCTTCAAGCGCCTGGGAACAATGAACAACTCGACTCTTCGGAACGCGACAGAAAACGGGAGGAACTCGACCGGCTTTGGCGGCGGCAACGGGTCCCTGAGGAGACTGCCTGACGATGACTTGGGGCCGATGACAAAGTTGTCGTTGTGGGTGCTGGCATCGACGGCGTTGCTGTTCCTGCTCATGAGGATATACTGCAAGATCGAGAGACACCGGAGGCTACACGCGGACGACTACTTCGCCATTGCGGCATGGGTACGTTGGCTCGGGGAGGGTTTAAGGTGAAAGGGGCTATGCTAACATTCCCCCTCTAGCTGGCTCTGCTCGGAAGCACAATCGCCACGAACCTCTCCATCAACCTGGGATTCGGGAAACACTCGTGGAATATTGACCGAAGCAACCTCGACGACATGCTTGTGATCGGACAGGTCAGCGTCACGCTTGCTATCTGCAGCCAGGCGTGGAGCAAAACTTCGTTCGCCATTACGATGTTGCTGATAGGGGATGGCATCCACGGACGGACGCGCATCTTTATCTGGTTCGCCATCGTCTCCATGAACTTGCTTTTCGGGATGGCCGCCATGTTCTTCTGGGTGGGATGTTCGCCGATCGAGAAGGCCTGGCATCCATTCATGCGGGGGACATGCTGGAGCCCTAACGTTATTATTACATACGGCATCTTCGTCTCAGCCTACTCCGGCATCCTAGACTTGGTGTTTGCCATCATCCCGTGGCAGTTCATCATGAGGATGCAGATGGCGACCAAAGAGAAGGTCGGTGTTGCATTGGCAATGAGCATGGGTGTCTTCGCCGCAGCCGCAGCGTTCATCAAGTGCTCCTCGCTCCCTGAGCTCGGAGGGAGAGATTTTTCACGTAAGCCCCCCCCGAAACATCTCGCTCGTGTCTGTGGAGCTAGATCTAACAATGAAATCCAGACGATGGCGTCACTCTCGTCATATGGGGTAATGCAGAAGCAGCAGTCACCATAATGGCCGCATCCGTACCCATGTTGCGGATGCTGGTGCAAAGCATAAGACCCTCAAAGAAGAGAAACAGAAACAACAACCACAGCCATCGCAGCAACCGATCGAGAAGACACTTAGTTGACACGTACGGTTCGTCCAAGAGGGTATACTACTATAATAAGCCTCGGAGAGATCTCGTCACCATGACTGGCTCCACATGGGCTACCGAGACCCGCCTTTCGAGCGGCCACACACGATCCGGGTCGCTGGAGAAGGCTTATTGACATTTAGCGGCAGGGATATTAAGGATTTACACTTTCTTTGGTGGTCTGGAACATAGAAACTGGTTTGCGGACATGCTACTGCCGAGTACTATATCATTTTCGGTGATGGCGGCGTTTTGGGTACTACAACTAGGGTCCTTTGGCTTCGCGATGCTGGGGAACGACGGAATTCGGCACCACGGGACGGGAGGGGCTTAGAACGGTTGGCGTACGGGTTATTTCGGTACGAGAATAGCTGATCTCTACGGTCAACTGACCGGGCTCTTCGCCTTCCAGCCATCGCAACTCTCATGCCAAGACGAAGATCTCAGATGGTGGCGATTTGGGCCGCATTCCGTGTGCCTGTACAGTAATGTTTTTTCAGGTCCTAGCGGTTATTTTTAGGCGTCCCTTATTAAATTTCCTGGGAACTGGAGCATCCCAATTCAGCCGGCACGATTGGCAGAGACAAGACGGTTACATGGCGGCGGAAGAAGGCACGCCACTTACGACTGACCCACATCGAAATTTGGCCGGCATTATACAAGGCACTTAACACGGCGGGCTTCCATTCGCCAGGATCCTTAGGTAGATCTCCAAGCTCGGGGCGGGTCCAGGGACGCGCAGGGCCAGCGCGGTGAAGACGGAGCATGCTCGATTCTCCCAGGAACCAGGACAGCCAAACTGTCCTCGACGTGCGCTTTCCCCTCACAAAGGATTCTCCGTGATATAAATCGCAATATGCAGCATGTAGCCTGCACAGTTGCCAAGACGCATCGTCACCGCGCCGCAGTCTGCCTCGCTGGTCGGCGCAAAAGATAAATATTTGTACCGTGTCCGCCGACGTAAACATTGGCCGTGACACGAACTTCATCGCACCTCGCACATCACCGCGCATTTCGCCTCATCAATTGCAAAGTTGATACTGTCGTCCGTCAAATCCGCCAAGATGCTAGCTTCAATCACCCTCCTTGTGGGCGCCATGGCGAGGTACGTGCCAATTGATGGACGAAAAAGGGGCAATTGGCAGATGCTGACAATTTCTGTTTTCAATCAGTGGCGTTCTGGGCCAGATCACATTGACGCCATCGGCGGTCCGGGGAGGCGGCGGTGGGCAACCAATCACCGTGACTGAGTACGAGTTCGACACGGTCACCCAGACCAAGACAGAGAGCTACATCCGCGAGATCACGACCACCAAGCTCGCCACAAGCACCACCACAATACCGCCCCAGACCAAGACGGTGACCGTCACCCAGACCCAACCCCCCGTCACCTCCACTACCATCATCTACAACACCATCAGCCGCACCACCACCGTCTTCAGCACAACCACGCGGGTCAGCACCGCCACCGTAACCCAGACCGTGGTTCGGGAGTCGGTCGTGACGCGATGCGTAAGTACCTGATCGGGATTTTTCCTTTTCCCTCTTGTCTCAGGAGTCCTGACACAGTCGCTCCCCAAAATAGTAGAAAACTTTCGCTGATATCCACCGCAGAACCAGGGCGGCGCTGCATGCCCGACTATCACCCAAACCGCCACGGCATGCCGATCCTGCTTGGTTCCCCAGTGCACCACCACCCAGGTCCTCACGAGGCCGTGTGGCTGCTCGGGCGCTCTTCCCACCGCTGTTGTGAGCTTCCCTTGCGACAGGGCGGACTCGTGCGGGAAGATTGGCTGCACGACTGCGTATGCCATCCAGACTGCGGCATGCTAGTGACCGGAGGCAGAGGAAAGGAAAGGAAATTAAGTCAAACAGCCATAATGAACGCATGCATGAAGTAATTCAAAAGTTTCAACGATTGTCAAAATCAAATCATATCCAAAAGAGACCCTGATGTGCTCGGCCCCTTTTCCGCCCCCCACCACCAACCCAGTGACCAATCTCAACCCACAGGTCAAAATCACAACTTCAACGCATCCTCATACACACTCGTATCAATAAACCTCCTCAGCTCCTCCCTACTCGCCGCCTTCCTTTTATCTACCTCGGCCAAATACCCCTCTTCCCTCTCCAAAAAGTCCACCAGTCCCTCGCCCATATCCCCCGGCCCCCACTTATGCTCCGGCCACACCTTCTTCAGCACCGGCACATCGACGCCAATCTCCTTGGCCACAAACGGATACACCGTCTCGGGCGTCTCCTTGAACACCTCTAGAGTCTGATTTAGGGCCTTGACATACTGCACAATCTTCTTCCGCGTCGCCGGATCCGCCAGGTTCTGCGTCGTCGCGTACAGGCTGTAAATCTCGCGGTACAGCGTCGCGTTCTTGAAGATAACGACGTTTTCTTCGCCAGCGGCTTCGATGCCGAGCTCGACGGCCGTCTCCCAACAGCCGAAGGCGTCGATCTGGTGGGACTTGAGCTGCTGCGGAAAGGTGTTGGCCGCGCAGGGGGCGCGCATGCACATGTTGCCCGACACGGTGGTGTACTCGCTGCGCTCGAGGCCGGCGCTACCGAGCAGGGTGTCGACGAAGACTTGGGCAGAGGAAGCGGAGAAGGTGCCGATTTTCTTGCCCTTGAGGTCGGCCAGGGTCTTGATGCCGGCGGCTTTGTTGGCGACGAGGCGGTAGGTGGCCTCGACGACGATGTAGATGAGGCGGTAGTTCTTGTGGGTGGCGTACTGCTTAAGGCCTTGGGTTTCGGCGTTGCCGCCGAGTTCGACCGCGTCCGAGAGGGAGGCTACGCCGCCGCTGACGAGGGAGACGTCGCCTTTGTAGAAGTTTTTGTGGCTGTAGGCGAAGGGGGTGTGCTCAATCCAGGCCGAGCTGCATGCGACTTGGAGGGCGGAGGTCGCGGGGGTGAGAAGGGCGGCGGCGGCGAGGCCGAGGGCGTGGAGGGCGTGCATCGCGGGCGGTTTGGGAGGTGGTTGAGGGGGCCGTTAACCGGGGATTGACGCCGTGTTCCCCAGGTTTGGGGATCGGAGAAAGAGCTGCATGGCCCTTATATTCCCCCATGTTTTTATGTCCGTCGGGCTAAGGTAGGCAGGCACTTAGATCGCTTGTTGATTTTCGGGTATCGAGCCGAGTCTGGGGGCGTGAAGTCGCATGGCGGAGGGGGCCCAATCTCGAAGAACGCGGGCGATATTGCGCGAGAAGAAGGTGCGATGAAGAGGTTCTATTTACCCGCCAAGGATTTCGCCCATCGTAGAGCCTTGGAATGTGGAGTTTGCAACTTCAGGCACCACGGCTGTTCCGCATTTTCGGGCTCGGCAATATCCGAGAGATACCGGCAGTAGGATGAGGAAGGAGTGAGGGTGGCACAAGCTGCTCACCCGTAAGCCCTTTAATTTCTGATCTGGTACACGGCTGACTAGTGGAATTGGTACAAGACGCCATTCAACATCTGTGTCACTTCAACCCTGTTACCCTTTCACTACCTGTGGGTTGAGTCGATTGTCTCCCGCGTGAAGCGGGCGGTCAAGTCGACAACTCCTGTCTGACTACAAAAGCACCCCAGGATGCAGTTGCCAAGGTTCGTAGGAATCCCTCGGGCTTGGCCATTCTTGAGGCTAGGGTTTCCCCAAATGAACAGAGTCAGCATTTGTATCAAACCGCGGACTGCAAGCACAAGTAATCCCTCAATGCTACGCGCACAAACCATGCCAATGTCTAACCGGTTTAGGAATTGCAGCGCTTCTTTGGCCTATAGTGCACGACTTATACCTTACCTACCTACCTAACATACATACCTACTCTTCAGATATCTAGATGATCACGATGGTACTGTTTTCAGCCTCTTGAACAAGATTCCGCCCGGCATCCAACTCTCTTGAATGTGAGTTTCGACACACTGGGACTAGTTTGAAGGGCACGACCCACAACGTTGTCTTGACCTCTCCGTTACCCTATTTTGAAATAGAATAGGTCAACACCCACCTCCGAGTCTGAGACAGCATCACCACCACCGGCTTCCTGAAAGCGCTTGGCAATACCGAAAAGACAAGGAAGAATATCCGTTGGCCTGGTAATATCTTTGTTGACCACACTGTTACTATCAAATACCAATCATTGAATTTTGCCGCAGTCCATGGGGAGGCCAAAGGCCGGGCGCTCAAGATGAGCTGTCTCTCGCTGTTCAAATCGTCGATGTCGCCTCCCATGCACTCACAAAAAGACGCAGTATTGCATGCCTCGTCTATGTCATCTCTGCGGCGAAGTGAACTATTCTCGATGCTAGAATCCCCTCCTGCAAGGTCCATGCCCTTTTGGATAATGGATCAGCCGTCCGCTGAAGAGGGTAGTTCCAGGGCCCGCGTGACAGTGACAGCGTCTTGGAAATTTCTCGGCAGTCCGGCGTAGCTAACATGTCTCTGCCCTGGAAACGAAGCCCAATGTTGTGTACCATCGTTCTCATATCGACGAGATCGCCCCAGCAGTGGCTGAGAGCAGCGTTAGGGAGGCACCCCTCAAGCCTCCTGAGATGACTAGTCTTAGAAGTCCGTTCTTTTCAGTCCAACGTCAAGAACTCGGGATGGAAGCAGCGCGTCGGAATTCTGCAGGCAGCGGGGGTGACCCCGCTGGCAGTTTCTCAGCCATTCGGATATGACGTATCCTAGGACTGATGCTGGGTCTTCCTCGGCGAGTCCCATGGCCGGGTTCACATCAGTATTAACTTCAAGTCAAGATAGAAGAGGAATAGCACCGCGCAGGAATCATGGGTTCCTCATCATCCGAACCGTCACCTTCAGATATAACGTCGACATCCGTTCGGTACCGCAATTGAAGATCGCGGTATTAAACTGAGCCCCGTCACGCAAAATCCGAGGATTGAACAGTGAAGGGGCCTGTGGAGTTACGAGCGGCTTCAGTGTTCTCGGGCATTCGGGAGTGGAAAATGATATTGCTCTACTCCATACACCCCACCTATATAGTACGGTACTGTGTACCCGTATCTTAAGACTCCTCGACCGCAGTATATCTGAAAACGGCCTCGACGCCGTTTCCGAGTATAGCCCCGGGGTTTGCGGTGGCAAGGACGGACCCGCTTATCCCACTGTTTGGATCCGCATTCGCGAAATAGTACGGCTTGATATCCACAGTGCCTGTGCGCCCGTGCTGTTAGCATTCGGGGGTTTACGAAGGGTGATCGGGATGTCTCACTTCCTCCGCCATATCTAACCCATTTCATCCCGATGATGCGAGAAACGGTGTCTACGGTGAACTACGCAGGCTGTCAGAGAACATTCGAGTTTGTTTTGTATAAATTTTGTTGGTTTCGCTAGAATCACTCACAATATCTGATTCATGTGCTTCGTCCGAGCAGCAGTCAGCGACTGGAGCTGACCCAGGTGGTGCTGCAGAGTGGAATTCTGTTAGGATTTTGATCACTTTTAATGGGGTAAGAGTCACTCACTCGCCGGTGTTTCCTGTATGCCGCCACTACGAGTAGAGTCAGTCAGCAGATGTATATAAGTGGATGGATGGTCTGTGTTGCAACCTACACGTCGTACTCGATGTTACTGTAAGTCGAGACGCCCAAAGCGTTGCCAGCCGAAATGTAAGGGTGTGTGATGCGCACCCTTTCAGCTGAGGTGGCACCAGGTGGCACGGTGAACTTGAAGGTCTGCTCAGGTGGATTTTTTAAGACTTGAGCATCCCCGCCCGACATGTGAAGCCACCCTTTGCTCACGAGCGCGCCGGGAGACTCAGTGGAAGCGACCAGAACTTCGATCCCCACTTGACGATTAGAGATGGGTTTTGGCGGCGCAACAGTCTGTGTGGCAATTACAGTCGAGTGGATCGTGCTCGTGATTTGGTCAGTGACGGTCGTGGTGGCAGTCGAGGTCACAGCATCAGCTGTGACGGCACTGGTGACGACGGGGGCTGAGATGCTCAGGCAGTGGCAGGCCGAGGACACGCGGCGCTCGCCGTACGTGACAGGCAGCCACTCCGGGTAGACCGGCACCGCTCTCTTGTCCTGGATGATTGAGTATCTGACGGAGGAGGTTACGGTGGCCGTCGAGGTCGAAATGTCCGAGACAAATTCGGTGATGTAGCTCGTCGCAGTGGTCGAGGAAATGACTGTGGGAGTGACCGTGACTTCAACCTGCGAGACAGGGATGTTGAGGAAGTCGATGCAAAACGGGATCGCGTCTTCGTTGCGCAGGAGGACCAGGAGACTGTCGCTTGCGGGACAAGCGCGGACGCATCGTGCGGCAGCGCCTGCGAAGAGCGATGCGATTTGCACCAGGAGCACGCTGCTGACTTTGGTGGATACCATGGTGGAATTAAACGAATGACGAGCCAAAAGAGCGACTGGAGTGAGTGACTCGGAGGTATCGATCTCAAGGAAAGCGCGACACAGAAAGGGCGGGAACTCGACCAATATCAATGAAAACACTGCGTTCCTTGACGCTGACATCCAATTCCTGATCCATGCCAAGGCCCTTGTCAAAGGTCTTCATTTGGCCAAAATCCCCACAAAGCTAGTCGCCAACTGGGGAGGCGGCAGCGCACTATTGTTCCCGCGGAGCAGTCTCGCCCTTCGCAGGGGTCGATTCGGGAAGGGGCGCTTCGTTAGCGCACGACCAGAAGCTGAAGTCGATGAGATCCGCCCAGTGGATGCCGCCATGCCGAAATTCAAGCGGGTACGGACTACCTACATGTGGATTTGTGCATCGAAACAAACAGTTTGATTCTCAATCATCAAAACCCCGAATCAGAACCCGAACGTCCCTTACCCGGATGGGACCACCAACAAACAACCCAGAAATCACGGAACCAACCCCACCACCAAAACAACTTCCAAACCCTACAACCCCCCCAAAATATCCTCCGACGCCTTCTCACTAACCAAAAACGTCGCCAGCACCGGAAACGCCCCCGGCGGTCTCGGAAACACACTCCCATCCACGACCCTCAGCCCCTCCACTCCTCTCACCCTAAACTTCGAATCCACCACCACATTCGCATCCCCCTCCTTCCCCATCGCACACGTCCCCACCGCATGGTGCCCAAACGTCTGGTCCCTTGCCCACCGCTCATCCCCCTCCCTGCACCCCCCACCCCTTCCCTCCTCTGCACAAGGCGGCTCCACCCCCCTCGCCGGCCCCACCAGCCCCTCCACCTTGGTAAACACCCCCCTCGCCCACGCCGCCGCGTCCGCCATCGCACCCAGATCCACCTCGCCCTCATCGCCAAACATCTCAAAGTTAATCTCCGGCGTATCCCTCGGATCAGCACTCCGCAACCTCACAGTCCCCTTCCCATTCTGCGGATTCAGCTTCACCATCGCCATGCCAATCGTCCCTGGTGCTTCGGGAGGGATGTTCACCACCACGCCCGGGTCCTGCGGCCAGAACCCGCGGAAGGCGAAGCCGTAGATGGTAAAGAAGAGGATGTCGTTTTCGCTGGAGGTGGAGTGGTTAGACCGCCAGAGGAAGGCGTTGGAATTGAGGCCGGCGCGGGCGTACGGGCCGGTGTGGGAGGTTTGGAAGGCGGTGAGGCATGGGTCACCCGGGGCGCCGAATGTGCATTGCGGGTCGGAAGGGTTGGGGATGGAGGTGAGGGGCCGCTGGGCGATGCCGACCAGGGGGAGTTCCTGGTTGTCTTGGAGGCGGGAGCCGACGCCGGGGAGGGAGGCGATGAGGGGGATGGAGAGGGAAGTGAGGTGCGAGGGGGGGCCGATGCCGCTGAGGAGGAGAAGCTGCGGGGTGTTGAAGACGCCGGCGGAGAGGATTACTTCGCGACGGGCGAGGGCGGTGTGTGTGGTGTAGGGGGTGGAGGGGTTATGCCGCGGGTCGGCGGAATAGAGGCTGGCGCCGGAGAGGTATTCGATGCCGATTGGGCGGGGTTTTTTGTTGGGTTTGACGGGGGAGAAGAGGACTTTGGTGGCGAGGGAGTGGGTTTTGAGGGTCAGGCGGTATTTGGGGGTGCCGTTGGGGTTTTTGGCGGCGAGGGTCGAGCGGATGATGTTGCGCGAGCTGAAGCGGCCCCAGGTCGAGTTGACATGGAAGGGGAGGCCGAAGAGGCCTTGGGTCTGGTCGCGGGTTGGGCTGTTGTTGTTGATGTCGCGCTGGAGCATCTGGAGGGCGTCGACGGGGTTGCCGCCCACGCTGGAGATCATGGATTTGAAGACCTGGACGAGGTCGGGCTCGTTCTGCCAAACGGTGCCGTTGTCCCCGTTGATGTCGAGATAGCCGTCGAAGCCGTGGCCAGGGGTGTTGCGTGGCAGGTAGTGGTTGTTCTCGATGCGCTTGAGGATGCTGCGGAACTTGGCGTTGTTCCAGCTGCGGTCGCCGGTGATTTGGCCGATCCTGTCCCAGTCGCTGCGGCTGGGCAGCACGGCTCCGGCGGCGTTGATGACGGACGAGCCGCCCAGCGTAGCGCCACGGGGGTAGTACACGCCAAGGAGACTAGCATCGGCCGGGGCGGCGCTGCCGTTGCCGACCCAGAGCGAGCCGTCAGCGCGCTTCCATGTCAGGTGGTTGTTCTTGAGCTGCTGGGCCTGGTCCGAGTACATCTTGACGTAGAAGTCCCATCGGTTGGTGGGGAGGGGCACTCCGAGCGAGAGGATGTGGGTTGTTACGTCGGATGTCTGGTCGTCGCCGGCCTCGAGCAGGAGCACCGAGTGGCCTGCCTTGGCGAGGTTGACGGCGAGAGGAGCACCGCCGGGGCCGCTCCCGACCACGATGTAGTCATACACGTCGTCCCCTCCGCCGCCGCCACCTGTTGCAGCAGCGAAGCAGAGAGCCGAGCTCAAGAGCGTAAAAAGGTATGCTGCAGCACGTCGGACCATGATGAACTGGCAATGAGTGTCGCGGAGGACAACATGTGTCTGAAAGCCAAATTGTGTTGGTGCTCCCGAATTATATCTAAGTCGACACAGGATGCAGCGTTGCGTCCCGTGTCATCGTTGCCTGGGTCTCGGTAGGCCGGGCGTGCAGCTGGTGATTAGCTGTACCAGACTTCTGTCGCTGGCAGGGTCGTATTCTCCGGGTTGAGCGCCGAAGAACTCTGCATATCATCGGCCCAATCTGTCTCGGCAGTTGTTAGCTGACCGGGATATTACCGGGAGCGTCGCAACAATTCAGCTGCCCAGGCCAGGGGTTCGGGATGTGGAGACCTAATTGATGGTATGAATAGGAGCTACCGGCGGGCGGTAAGGCATGGGACTGTGATTTGAGGATTGGAGCGTGTTGCAGGAGCAATATTGAATGAGATAGTAACCCTGATCCTGAAACGTCACATAGAATAGTTGTCATGACACCATCCCACCCTTCGGCTTCGTATCCGCAGCGGGCCAAGCCGCGTGGTTACCGAAAGGGGTTGGACTACTGCCGGAGGATTCTGCAGTGTGGGATGGGAGCAGGACTTGCGCTATAGGTAACATTATCAAGGAAAAGTATGATGCGTACTTGGTAGGATTATCTGATGATGTGAGATTCTATTTTGACTGGTAGGTAAGGTAATAAGTTGGGTGACCAGCTTTTTGACCGCCCCCCCTTTCGACCACAAAACCCACCAAAACCACTAGATTCCACAACATCACCATTCAACCACCACTACACCAAAACTAATGCAACTTCACGTATGGTTTTATAACACTGTTATAAACATACTGTGAGCTTTTTAACTTTACAGTATTTTTATTACAGCTGTTATAAAAATAATACGTTTTTACATACTAATTTAACCCTTTTATATCTTTACCATCTTACGTAATAAAAATTTAATATAAATTAAGTAAGTAATTTACATATATAAGATGCCATAATTAAATACTAAAAATACACATCTCATTAAGTGGTTATAATAATTAGGATTGAAAAAGGTAGAAGAAACTCTTACTATAACCCTAAGGGTTATAGCTGTATAAAAAGATCGGAAATTAAAACAGTTATTATTTAACCACTTTATAAAAAAGTTTTTTATAAATTTAAGTTCAAGTTATATTATATCTATATTATATATTAAATTAATATTAAAACTTTATATGATAAAATGGTAGAGATATAAAAGGGTTAAATTAATATGTAAAAACATATTATTTTTATTACAGCTGTAATAAAAATGCTGTAAAGTTGAAAAGCTCACAGTATGTTTATAACAGTGTTATAAAACCATGCGTGAAGTTGCATTAGTTTTAGTGTAGTGGTGGTTGAATGGTGATGTTGTGGAATCTAGTGGTTTTGGTGGGTTTTGTAGTCGAAAGGGGGGGCGGTCAAAAAGCTGGTCACCCAACTTATAGCTAATCAGAAATTGAGCGAAGAGAATGTCCTCTTGTAGTACTATCGCCGTGGGATGAAAAGAAAGGAGGTGTTGGAGTTCGGATCCGCATCGTATGCGAAGATGGAAATAAAACGGGTACCCGTGTATGGAATACCTATTTGTCTTCCATATCAGTTGATTTTCAGGTCACCAAAGTCGACATGCTTGCCATTATGCTTGATGCAGCCCCTCGTAAAATCCCAGTTGCTCGGTCCGCGATCGCCAGCCAGGTCGAAGCTGCCAGAGGTGAAAACGAATATCTCATAGCCCTTGGTGAATCCAAGCAGCGTGGGCAGCTCATAGTGATCATGGACCGCGTCGGAGCTGAGCTCATATCTGCTGTCCTGGTTGTGGTAGATGAGTACGTTGTAACCGGGATTTCCTTCGTGGAGAGACTTGACGGCTGCTTTGACGAACTCCTCCTGCTCCTTCATCTCGTCGTCAAAGAGCCCCTGGGTGGCGCTGTATACCTTTTCGGCGACGGTGAGGACTGGCTGTGGTGAAGCGAAGCAAGTCGTTGTGAGGCGGATTTGGAGAATTGGGAGTCTGCAACAGCGCTGGATGATGACTAATGTGTGCTAGCTGTGGATAAAAATGGCCCTGGAACACGAAGCGTCTTGGCGCCCCCAGACCCCCGCCAACTATCTTCGACTCGTCCTTCCTCGACCGCGATCTTAGATTAACCTACTTCTGCTCGCATGGACAGCCGCGCTGACACTCCTCAACGGCAACAGCCAATCTTTGGCTCGCAGCCCCCGCCTCGACGTCGGCGGCCTCCAGGCCGGCTTGAACTCAGTCCCAACTTCCTCGCTCGCGCTTCGACGCAACCCCACGAAGCAGCTGTACGTGGCTTCTTCTGTCCGGTTTCGGTTATTCACACCGAGATGAATTCTAACCTCAACAGACTAGGGGTTCCGCTTTCGGACGCGCTACATCCGCGCAACGGCTACCCTCGTCGATGGCGTTCATCGCAACGTTTTCCGACTTGACATCCAGCCTTCCATCTTGCAGCAATTCATCCGGGCACTGTTTGGGTTTCTTCCGTTCCTGCTACGTACGTGGCTCGATTCGATCTTTCCCGAGTGGAATCTTCCTTCTTGCGTCATCGTAAAGAAACAAAAACAAGATTGGGAAGAAGAATTCGATCTGGAAAAGGCAAACTACGCACGTCTACGTCCCTTACAAGGAACTGTCATTCCAGAACTCTTTGCCGAACTCGGATACGATAACGCTAGAGCACTATTGCTGTCAGACATTGGTTGCGTATGTTTAGCTACGCCTGAGGGAGCCCTGCTTGATATTGCTGATTCCCGCCGGCTGCTCCGCCAGGTGTTGACCGCCCTTTCTCAATTTGGGATTTTGCAGGAGGATATCAAACTCGATAACTTTCACCTTACTGGGGATAGAATTATGGTTGTTGACCTTGAAAATCTAAGTATGGAGGAACTGCTAGACAAACAACTTGAGTTTGGTATTAACTCTACAGTTAATATCCTTGCTAAACGTTATGAGGATAACCAATTGTGTTTCTTAGAAGACGGTCTTTTAGTACTAGTATAGACTTTGCTATTTAGAGGTTGGATCCCAGAAGGCCGGAGTCTCCCAGACCAGTATTGTAGGATCCTCGGGATGCGTCCACTTTATGGCTCCAGAACTGGCATCCACTGAACGTTGGTAGCCACCCGGATGTTCGAGGAGATTATCTTGGCCCCAAATAGGTTGGCCGTCATAGAACCGGTAGAGCCGTGGCGTCAGCCCACCGACTGAGAGATGCCGCAAGTGCTCTGCACCTTGAATCCGCCTGAAACCTTGGACAAGCAGCATGTACAGTGCAGCCCGCAGCGTAGTGAAGCTGTCCTCCCGTCCCAGGACCCAGCAATCTACCGGACAGTTTGACATCCTAATATCCTCAGCCTAGTTGGCTCGAAATTGAAGGAGGAGGGAGATCTCGCCGTCAAAACAAAACACCTGCGGGCATTGATATTTAGCGGCGTAGCTGGTACAACTTCCATCAGTTCTATCTCTGACCAAGGTGGGTTAACATGGTAATTAGGGTCACGTACCCACGAAGCTCCCGTGATAGCTTCTTCTGGCCTTCGTTGGAAGATATGTCGCCCTGCTGCCACAGGTCTGGGTTGATTAGGTTCCTTTTCATTTCCCCTATCGCGAGTACCTTTTTGTCTTTCTGGAATTTCATTGAATAGGTCGAGTCTACCGATTCGGGGATAGAGACGTCTGTTGTCGGCGGCTTCGTCTGCGAGGTTTGCGTCACTGAGGGATACTGGCTCCACGCGGCGAGAACGATTTTGGAGACTTCAGAGTGGAACCACAACTCGCAGTCGGCTTCAGTCTCCAAGTGCCATTTTCTCCGGTTCGGGTGTACGGCAAGTTCACTCAAGCGTAAGGTGTCATCGTCATGCTGTTGGATGAATGCTTTGAAATCGGCGTAGGCCAGCTCATCCTCGATCCAGGTGTGGACGGTCAAATTTCGGATCCAAGAGAAGGATTGGGCCCAGGCTTTGTTACTCTGTGTGACAAACTCTGGGTTGTAGACCTCGTTCTCAGGGTGGGTCGAGAGCAGGTCAGAGACAGTGGTGTTCATGGTAGAGGGGAGTACAGGGTTGATACAAAGGGACTGTAGAACCGCAATCTAGGTGTAGGCAAGCAGGGCAAAGTGTTTGCAGCTGCGAGAGATATTTTTCTGCTCAAATCCGCTTTGACCTCGTCGGGCATCTTCAATGCGGCCTGATCAATGAGGGGGCACCGGATGGGACATCTTGAACTGCAAGCTGTTGCATCTGTTTACCGCCTACTCGTGCGGCCGGTATATTCAATGCGGCCTGATCAGCAGATGGGAATTAGCCAGCCTTTTTCCCCGCGAAGGAAAAGGAATTACAGCTGGCTGAGGCAGTTTCAAGTTCGGCATCAACAACCTATCGTGCCTGCTTGGAAGAATGCCCCGCTTGCTGCCGTTCCCCCACTCTTTTCGCTGTCGTAACAGGCGGTCAACGCCAGCGAAGCGCGCCGATACCAGTTTCTGTTTCCAGCCATGTGCCCAATTTTGGGCAAGCCAGGATCGATGCCGCACATCAGGCGCATTTAGAACGGGTTCAGGAATGGGAGGGGAACGAGGCATTGCAGGAAGCTTCGCTGAAGGAAAGAGAGAAATCTTTGAAAATATCTCTAGAGTATGAGACCTGACGCTACACATGCTACCCAGATCTCGGATCTTTAGGGAGAGCTCTAAGGGTTGGACGCCGATGTGAAGCGGCAATGGGAGCATGACGAGGACGAGTGCACTGTAATACGCCGTTCTGGAATGTAGGAAGGCCCTTCAAAAATGTGATAACGCGTAAAATATCAAGACGCATGGTCTGCCTCAACAGTGGAAGGCATTACTCGCATTGGCAGAGACCTTGATTGCATTGGAAGGGGAGCGCTGGCTCCTTGGTGGCGTGTTCGAGCTGCCGCTTGCCAAAGCCAGAGTGCTCGCTAGTTGGTCGCACGTAGAGCTTCTCGCATTAGCCGGCGTTGTTGAAAACATCTTTGCAATGGCTGACGGCGAAGCATTGACGGATAGCTACGAGGAATCCCACGTTTAAGAGTGGGGCACCACACGTGATTTCTTCTCCTTTCCTGCCCTACCAGGCAAAGCAGATTTTTCACTCGGGCTAAAAACCTGTCCGGGCTACTCGGCACACAACCCCATCCCACCCCACATCCCAGCAACCATGGCCAATTCCGCAAAAGAATATTGGGAGGGCGTTAATGCCGATATCAACGGCATGCTCGGCGGCATTCCTTCCATGACCGGGTTTTCCCACGTCTCCAAAGTGGACCTCCAAGGTTCTCGCGGTTTTCTCGCGAAGCTGGGGGTTGGGAAGAAGAATGGTCGACGCACGGTTGCGAACGCGCTGGAAGGCGGGGCGGGGTAAGTGATTTGATTCATTTGGCGGTCGACAGACGGGACAAGCTGTCACGGTTGCTCATGCTGAACATGCGAGAGACAGTATTGGGAGGATTACGAAAGGTCTGCTTGTCGAAGTGGCAGATGTGGTCGATGTCATAGAGCCTGTTGCCAAGTTTGTCGCCCCTCTGCAAGAGGTGACAGGGGTGCGGAACGTCTTCAATGTCGGGCTAGAAGACTGGAGCCCCGCTGAGGGGACGTTGTACGACTTGATCTGGGTGCAGTGGTGCGTGGGCTACCTGACCGACGAGCAGTTTGTGGCTTTCATGAAGCGGTGCAGGGCTGCGCTGAACCCTGATGGCGGAATCATGGTCGTCAAGGAGAATTTGAGCACTAGTGGCTCGGATGCCTTCGATGAAGTCGACGGGAGTGTTACGAGGGTGGAGTCGAGCTTTTCAAGTCTGTTCGAGGAGGCAGGTTGGCGTATTACTCGAACCGAGACGCAGAGGGGGTTTGTCAACGGACTTTCAAAGAAGCTTCTCCCGGTCCAATCCTACGCGCTAAAGCCCAAAGATGTAGCAGGCATGGCTTCCTCACACTCGATAAAAAGATGATGGGATGAAGAAATGGAAGCCGGAGCGGTCCCCGGAACGGGATTTTGTTGTTCCAATCTTGCTACCCCGCACTCCACGTTTGAACCAGTTCAGGCGTCGCTAATGCCCCGCTAAGCAACTGACCTCTTGGGCGTACTCGTGAGCTGTCGCTCAGCGCAACCGACTTCGACACATGTCTCATCTCTGGTGAATATCTGCCAATGGAAGAACAAGGGAGGCTTCTGGATTGGGCGAAGGGTGAGGGGGTCTTGCTGCACGGAGTTTGCCCCGCGGAAAGCCCCGGCCGAGGCGCGGGAATGGCCGCTTGTCGCCGCGTCGAGGTAGGTACCTTCTGATTCCTACGAAAACAAGCTGCATTCGGCCGAAGCGGGCGATCTAACCAGGTGGTCGCAGAAAGGAGAGGACATCCTCCATATCCCTATCGGGCTAATCCGCAGTTTGCACACGGTCCCTGAGCATGTCTCTCGCAAGCTGCCATCAGACACGTCAATTCACGCCCTCTTGGCTGCGGACCTCGCAACCAACGCCATGACAGAACTGTCTTTGTGGAGAGATTCTCTGCCTATGCTGGCCGATTTCAGCACCGGAATCCCCTTGACGTGGCACGAAAGCCTCCAGCAGCTCCTCCCGAAGCCTGCTAGAGAGCTCCTTGAAACCCAGCAGCACAGCTTCGGCCGGGACTGGGCTCGCGTCGCCAAGGCCTTTCCCCACCTGCAGCGAGAAGACTACCTTCGCGGTTGGCTGATCGTCAATACCAGGAGTTTTTACTACTCGACGCCGCAGATGGAAACATACCCTCCGATTGACCGGCTGGCCTTGGTCCCCGTGGCGGATCTCTTCAACCATGCCGACACTGGGTGTGGCGTCAGCTTCACACCAGACGTCGGCTTCGTTGTCTCGGCAGATCGCGAATACCACGTCGGCCAAGAAATCTTCATTTCCTACGGCGCACACACAAACGACTTTCTGTTGGCCGAGTACGGTTTCGTCTCGATGGCGAACAGTTGGGATAAAACTTGCCTCGACGACGTGATCCTGCCAAGGTTGAGCCCAGCTCAGAAGAGGCTGCTCCGGGATAGAGAGCTCCTTGGCCCGTTTCTGCTGGATGCCGCGACGCTTGGATGCAGAAAGACGCAGGCCGCCATTCGGCTGTTGTGTCCCTGTAGTCAACCGCAACGGGAAGCGTTTCTGGATGACGAAGGCTGCGGACAGCATTGCCAAGAGGGCATGAATGCGTTGCTGAGGTCGTTACTTCTCGAGTATTTGGCCACAGCTAGGAAGGCTGTGCGAGAGGTTGCCGAGTTGCAGGTTGGGCAAAGCGCCCAACGCGGACTTCTTGGGCAGAGATGGAGGCAGATCGAGGCGACCGTTTCCCAGGCGATCAAATGTCTAGGTATGAGCAGTGACCGAGAGTTCTGACATGACGCGAAGTCCAAGGATGCACTGGACTCCAATCGCTTCCTCGAAGTGATTCACTAGTGCTACTGCCCAGAACTAGTTGATGTCGAATGGTTTCGACCTATGACACCGATTTCGCCGATTTTATATTAGGCTTGTTCCATGGAAAAGACGCAACACGGAAGTGCTCCCGCCCAGCGTAGCTAGTTGCTGCGCACTGAGGCTTCTCTGGTCCTCCACCTCCTCCGCCACCTCCTCAATAGTATCCTCACTGGTATCCTTACTAGCATCCTCCCCGCTTTCGTTCACCAGGCGGCGAAACTGGTTGCTCAGCAACCCAAACGGCTCAATACCGCCGCTTGTGTCGAATCCATTGTATACGGATTCCCCGATGCGCCACTGACATTGGTCGGAAGCAGCTGCACCGCCCGCAAGCAGGAGCTTGACAACGGCACGGTAGCCCATAAACGCAGCGATGTGGACCGCCGTGAGGCCTCCCACAGCGCGGGTGTTACAGCCCACCCCTTTCGCTAGGAGATGGCTTGCAAGCCTCGGGATGCCAGCAAAGGCTGCCATGTAGAGTGCCGTGGTTCCGTCTCGCGCTTTCAGCATGGCGTCGGCTCCACGCTCCAGGAGCAGCTCTGTCATGCGTCCATTCATCGACTCAACCGCCCAGATCAGCGCGGTCTTTCCCCAGCGGTCCGCCGCGTTGATGTCCGCCCCTCGGTCTAGCAGGAGCTGCGCTAGCTTCGTGCTGTTGTTCCAGGCAGCCCAGTGCAGTATTCTTCGACCGTGGTAGTCCTCCACGTTGACATTGGCCCCTCTGGTAGCGAGATACGTAGCGCTCTCAGGCCGCCAGTGTTTTCCCGCAAGAAGTAGAGGCGTCCACCGGTGGACCTTGGCCTCGATGTCGGCGCCGTTTTCGAGCAGCAGCTTCACCAAATCCAAGCCTTCCTCGCTGTAGGCCGCGTAGTGAAGGGCCGTCCATCCCTTGCGGTCGGGCTTGTTGATGGCCACGCCGTTTTGCAACAGCAGCTGCATGATATCCGGGTAGCACAGGCTTGCGGCCACGGTCAGAGCAGTCGAGCCTCCAACATCGTCCTCGGCGTCGATATCCGCCCCGTTCTCCAAGAGCGCGAGCACCATTTCGGCGTTTCCGGTATTTGCAGCGTACCGCAGCCCGCTGACCACGGTGCTCCCAGCCGACTTCTCCTGGGCCTTCTCGTCCCACATAGTCCGTACCACGCCGTCCTGCAGCAACTCTGTCGTCTGCGCAACAATCTCGGGCCCGTCCTTCCTTCTGCCCACCAGCAAGCCCACCACCGCGTCGTGCTTCCGGAGGACCGCAGCGTGGAGCGGCATCCACCCGTCCACGTCCTCGACGTCCGCCCGGGCGGCGTTCGCCAGCAACAGCCGCACAATTCCCGCCAGCCCCTTCAGCGACGCGGCATGGAGGGGCGTGAAGCCATTCTCGTCGGCCGCATTCACGTCGGCGCCGGCCTCGATGAGCACCTTGGCGACCGCCTCCTGTCCTTCCTGCACCGCCCAATGGAGCGCCGTCCTGCCCTCGTCGTTCTTGGCGTTGACGCGAGCCCCCTCCTCCAACAGTAGCCGTGTCATCGGCACGTGCGCAATGGCCCAGTGCAGCGGAGCGTTTTGGTACGCGTCTAACCCGTTGACGTCGGCACCCCTCTGGAGGAAGATGCGCACCGCCTCCATGTCGCCCAGGGACACCGAGAATGTCAGCGGAGTGCTACCTTCGTCGTCCCTGCCGTCGATGTCCGCTCTCTCGCTGCTGTCGTCGTCATCCAGGAGCATCCTGATGATACCAACGCTTCTAGCCTCTGCGGCGAGAACGAGGGCTCGGTTGCGATGCGCACGCGCCGGGCCGGCGGTGTGGTTGAGAAGGACGCGGGCCAGCTCGTCGTATCCGCCCATGGTAGCCCAGTGGAGGGCTGTCCAGCCAGAGGAATCCTCGCGGAGCGTGTCGGCTCCGCGCAAAATGAGCAGCTCGGCCATGGCCTGGTAGCCGTTCCGGCTCGCCCAGGCCACCGGCGTCCTGCCTCGGATGTCCACGGCGTCGATGCTGGCTGAACAATCTAGCAGGAGCCGCGCGACGGCCACATGGCCGTTCTGCGCGGCCAAGTGCAGCGCCGTCGCTCCATAGCTATCTTGGTGGTTTGCGTCGACTTTTTCGTCCCCTTCCAGGAGCAGGGCCACGGCGTTGTCCAAGCCCCAGTAGGAAGCGACATGCAGAGCTGAGACTTGTCTAGGAAAGCGATCGTGCCACCCCTTTGTTCGATGGCGGGACATGTGCAGGACCTGGATCGAAGAGGACAGCTTCCCGCTGTGCCCGAGGAAGTCTCGTAGGAGGGCCATGTCCTCCTCGGGTGTGTCGCCGGTCTGGCTGGCGTCGTGAAAATGGGATCCCCAGTGATGAGATGCATAGTCAAAGAAGCAGTATTTTTGTAGCCGCGCGTCGAGATCCTTCGCATCGCCGCATGGCCCGCTCTGGAACTCGTCAAAGTTCAGCGAGACGAGGCACGCCCTGGCCATCTCCCTCTCTGGCCATGCCAGGAGCTGTTCGGGGCGCAGTGTGAGATATTCGTGCAGGGTGTGGTGGACTAACCCCACGATGCCTGTTTGCGTGTCGGCCCGGATGAGACCGGCTGAATTGCTGAGGACGAATTGGAGATCGGGGATGGCCTCCTCGTCCAGCTCGGCATCGCCGATTTCAGTGCCCAGAGCGTGCAGTAGCTCTCCCGTGTTGAGCGGTCTCTTGGCGCAGAAGAGGTAGCAAAGTGCCGTCTTGAATACCTGTTTCCTGGGTTCCGGCTGATCTGTAATCCTCACCATGGCCACGTCGTAAAAGGCGAATAGGTTTGCGGGTGCCTTGTCGAGGGACCTGCGAACATTTCGCATATTAGACTGGTCGCAAAGGAGGTGGATATGAAGGTGGGCAAGCAAGAACCTAGGTTCCAGGTTAGTTACCTAGGCAAGGTCGGTATATGAAAGAGTGCAATCAATCTCTCTTGCTAGGGGGGGCAAACTCACATGCCGTCGGCCATCACTTGCAGGTTCCTGACAATATTCTCTCTGAGATTCGGATCCTTGGACGTGTAGCGCTGCATTCCTTCATTCTTGTCAATTTCCGATTCTAGATACGCCCGAATATCGGACTCATGGGCGGTGATGTCGATGCGACACAGACTGGAAAACTTCCCCTGTAGGTCTATGATTGGCCGAGAAGTGACGAGTAAGCGGACATCACGCTCCAGTGTGCTTATGCAGCGAATAAGGCTGGCGCCGCCCTCCTCGGTACATTCATCCTGTCGTTGGCAGCGGGTTAGCTAGCCAAGTCCTGGAAGCAAAGCAAGCCGAGGGCAACACCTACAAGTGCATCTATCAGGATGTACGTTCTATCGAATAGCTGAGCCAAAAGCCGAATGAGGCCGATACGCTCTTCCACAGTTGGACGAGAGACTCTACCAGCGTATCTGTCGCGGAACGCCCGAATTTCTGAGGGCATATGGGCGCATTGCTGGACGAGCTGTTGGATTATGCTGGACAAAACATCCACTTCGGATCGGCTGATGGGATTGCTGTACTCGCAGTACACAAATGCCATCGCGACTTTTGATCTGTCCATGTTCGTGTCAATGTAATCGACGACCGCTGAGCTGCGTATTGTGTAAGTGTTGATGCTAGAGCAACCTTGAAGACCCATTCTCTCTCCTGTTGATAAGCTTGCAAAATGAAACGAACACTCACACCATGACAGTTTTGCCGGCACCAGCTGGAGTGGGCTGCTTGTCAGCCAAAAAAGGGTCAGAGCATGTGAGCGAGCGACTGAGTAAACTTGCCATCTCCAGGACACCAGAGGGTCGAGTTCTGATGGCCATGGAGCCATTTCTGGAAGGGCTCTGAACCCATGAGCCACCTGACAGTGCCCGGGTGATATTTCTTAAAGATGGCGTCCTGCTTGTCGAGGTAATTGAGGGGTGACAGCCACGTCAGAATCTCTTCTCGTTCCCGGGAGGTTTCTGAGGGGTGACAGCCACGTCAGAATCTCTTCTCGTTCCCGGGAGGTTTCTGACGAGATTTGGCGCGTCTTGTCGTCTATCACAAAGACGTGTTAGCTAGCGATCTGGGGCAACGATTGTGCACCGGTGCCACCTTTTTTCTACCTAACCTTTCCTGTCACGGCGTGCTTGGTTCATCTCGTCTAGGACGGACTGGAGATTATCGCCCATTTTCTCCGCAGCCACGAGATTTCTTCCGGTGTTCGTCAAGATGGTTTTCGCATTGTCGCTGATTCCTGTCAGAGTATTTGTGACGCCCTTGTGTGCTGCCTCGATGTCGAGTTTCAGTTCAGCCACCCCTGCCCGGCCTTCGGTTTGCGTGGCCTGGACCTCCGTCTTCAGTTCTGTAATGCCGAGACTCAGTTCCGTCACTCCTTTCTGGCCGTCAGCGTGCGCAGACTGGACGTTTGACTTGACTACTGTAACGCTGACAAGTATGGCGTTTCGGACAACACCTTCCTCACGCTCTACCAGTTTGCGAAAGCGATCGCGTGCCGCTCGAAGGTCGACATCCTCGCCAGAGACGAGACTTCGAAGTGTTTTCACTGGTATTGATTTCCCCTGTTAGTAGGTGGCTCTAACGAATAGGACTTGAGGGTAGAACTAGTGTCTTTACCAATTCGTTTCGTTTGGATGTACTTTGTAAAGAAGCCCAGCAGGACCAAGACGGACGCCAGGATCTCTGTAACAATGGAAACTAGCTCAGGCGATGGCGGTACTTTGCCTTCCAGGACTTTGAGGCGGATGAGATAGGACTGCAGCTCCTCAAAGAGGCTGGAAACTTTATCATAGTCGGAGGACACGGTGTTCGCGGTCTGTCAGGCGTCAGCGGCTGTGGCATGCGTGACATATGCGACGGAATGCCTTGCACATACAGTGATGAGGTATTTGATAGCAGCAAAGATGGCTTCGCTGGGGGGAAAGGCCTTTCTTAGGCACGTTAGTTTCAATGCAGTGGGCGGTGTTGGGTGAGATTGGTCTCTGGTGATTGGACAAACAAACTTGCCCCTTTCGATGCCTGTGCCGCGACCTCGAGCAGGCGCTCGATAGGACGGAGACTCTGCGAGAGGAGGGCCCTGAACCGGTCTGACCTGGATCCACTGTGGCGGTGTCCTAGGAAGCTCTTCTCGCTCGTATTGACTTCTTTGAGGATGTCGTCGATGGTGTTGACGCTGTTCAAGGTCGCGATTCGGACGCCTGCGATCTTCTCATACTGATCGATAGCGGCTTTCCAGACTTTCGACGTGTCTATTGCCTCTTCGTCCGCTAGAGCAGTCCCAGCCGGCCCCGAGGTGCCGCCCATCTTCGCAAGGCCGAGAGCTGTTCGTTCCGTTTGATAGCTCGGTTATCCGTTTGGTTCCAATGTCGGTGCTGTGCTGGAAGTGCTTTCCACCCCCGCCTTTCCACCTGAGTCAATGCACGTGATCGGCCCGCCGCAATGTCTCTCTCTGGCATGCTGCAGGGCGCGGTGGTCCATTGCGTAACCTGCATCACTGGCATAACCCACGGCAAACCCCATAGATAACCCTAACCTCAGGTTTACTGCATAATCGTAACCACGTAATTAACCTACCCTTAAAAAATCTTTACATTATATATTGAAACGTCCAATTCTAAAGCACTACCATAAAAGCCGTATAAACGTAATATTACCATAACTGCCACTAATCCCCTTCCTTACTGTATTTTTTATCTGTCGTTCAGTTTAGTAATCAGCTAAGATAGGATCTCATCGTATCTCAAGAGGAGCAGCAGGGGCAACAGGCAAAGGTACCTAGAGCTCGTTCGACTCTGCGCCGGCCGGAACCTGACATTCGAGTAGGATGCGCTCGCGGCATTCGAAAGTGCTCTGTCCCACTTCGGAGA